>WNFM01188536.1_pt1 | contig 10545 bp, 11 predicted proteins | sample 5400271 | NCBI WGS metagenome assembly WNFM01 (sample SAMN13153352, study PRJNA577476) | soil metagenome | isolation source: 60 cm saprolite on Douglas fir-dominated hillslope | place: USA:California | collected 2013-09-17 | reverse complement strand
GAACACGCCTCTTTCCTCGGGGGCTGGCAGGAAGGTGCGGTGACGTCCGCTCTCGACGCGCTCGGCCGCCTGCATCAACGTGCCGTGGCGCAGGGAGAAAAAGCATGAGGTTATGGTTCGAGCGACTTCCGGTGCGCCGGCTTGGACTTGCCCTGCTGGCCGCGACCGTCGCCACGGCCGCCTTGGCGGATGACAACTCGGTCACCTCCACCGCCGGGCTCGGAAAAGCCGGAGGAGCCGAGATCTACGGTCACATTTGTCAGGGGTGTCACATGCCGGGGGCGCAAGGCGCACCCGGCGCCGGCCATTATCCGAAACTGGCGGGCGATCCCGCGCTCGTGTCCTGGCAGTACGTGGCATTGACGGTGCTGCACGGCAAGAACGGCATGCCCGCGTTCGGTCAACAGCCGACGGGTGAAGCCCTGGATTTCCTGCTGGTGCATTTGAGCGACGCCCAGGTGGCCGAGGTCGTCAACTACGTCCGAAGCAATTTCGGCAACCACTACAAGGGCAGCATCACCGCAGAGCAGGTCGCCGCACTGCCGCACCCGGGCGCCGCCTCCCCCGCGAGCCGAAAGTAGTGCTCCATGACCCGGCCTCACACCATCCACCGGCATCAGCATCATTACGGATGGGATAATTCGATTGAGGCTGTTCTGCGCATCGCGCCGGGCGAGTCCATCGAATTCGACGTGTACGAGGCCTCGAGCGGCCAGATTTCCGCGACCTCGACGGCCGCGGACATTGCGCGTTTGGACTTCGGCAAGATCAATCCGGTGGCGGGACCCATATTCGTCGAGGGCGCGGGACCCGGCGATGTCCTGAAGGCGACGCTGCTGTCGTTTACTCCGTCGGGCTGGGGCTGGACTGCCAACATCCCGGGCTTCGGACTGCTTGCCGACGAGTTCCGAGACCCCGCGCTGCACCTTTGGACCTACGACGCCGCTACGTTGGCACCGGCCCTGTATGGCCGCTGGGCCAAGGTGCCGCTCAAGCCCTTTACCGGCACCATCGGCCTCGCCCCGGCCGCGCCCGGGCTGCACAGCGTCGTCCCCCCGCGGCGCGTGGGCGGAAATATGGATGTGCGCGACATCTCGCAGGGCACCGAATTGTTTCTGCCAGTCGAAGTCGAGGGCGCGTTATTTTCCGTCGGCGACACGCATGCTGCGCAAGGCGACGGCGAAGTCTGCGGCACCGCCATCGAAAGCCCGATGAAGGTGGCGATCAAATTCGACCTGGTCAAATCGACCCCGTTGGCCTATCCGCGATTCACGACCGCAGGGCCCGTTTGCCGTCACCTGGACGGCAAAGGTTACGAAGTGACCACCGGCATCGGACCCGACCTGATGGAAGCGGCGCGGGCCGCCGTACGATCCATGGTCGATCTACTGTCAAAGCAACAGGGCATGCCGGCCGTGGATGCCTATATGTTGTGCAGCGTATGTGGCGACCTGCGTATCAGCGAAATCGTCGATGCACCGAACTGGACCGTGTCGTTCTACTTTCCGAGAATCGTGTTCGACTGACACCCGCCGGCCTCATACGGTGATTTCGACGGACTTTTTCAAAACGAGCGTGAGCACCAAGTAGTAGGCGATGCCTACCGCAATCCAGCACGCACCCATGATCTTTGCGGACCGATCCATCTCGTAGAGCACGAAGCCGATGACCGCGGCTCCCACCAGCGGAAATATCAAGTGGCGCAGCCAATTGCCGCTCCCTTGACGAATGAAGAAGTGGTTGACCACCGAGAGATGCAGCAGAAGGAAACTGGTCAGGGCGCCAAAATTGACGATGCTGGCGAGATCCTCCATGCGTGAGGAAAAAAGCAATCCCACCAATAGGGACACGAACGCGACAGCCAATGTGCTTACATACGGAGTCTTGTAGCGGGGGTGCACTTTGGCGAGCACTGCCGGAAGCTTGCCGTCGCGCGCCATCGCGAAAAGGATTCGCGAGACGGCGGCCTGGGCGGCAATGGCATTGGCGATCGCCGATGCGATCACCACAGCCAGGATGCAGATGAGCCGCAGCCAAGCGCCCCCCGCCCGCTCGGCAATCTCGAAGAACGCGGTCTCAGGTGAGGAGAATTGCATGTCCTGCGCCAGGTCGGCGGCAATCCAGGTCTGAAGCATGAACAGCGCGCCCACGAGCGCGAGCGATGCTAAAACGGCGCGAGCCACCGAACTCTCGCCGCCGTTGCTCTCCTCGGCGAGGGTCGAAATCCCGTCGAAACCGAGAAACGAGAGCACGGCAACCGACGTGGCTCCGACCACCGTGGACAGCGAAAACACTGCGGGGTTGTATATGGGCTTGAAGGTGAGGGCGCCCGCTCCGGCGCCCGCGTACAGAGCGCGCAGGCCGATGACGATGAAGACCGCCAGCACTGCGATTTCCATTGCCAGCATGTAGCGGTTCACCCGGGCGGTGAACTGCACGCCGAGCAGATTCACGCCGGCATTGAAACCGATGAACGCGGCGATCCACAGCCACTCGGGAACGCTTGGAAACAGCGGCCGCAGGGCAACGGCGCTGAACAGGTACAGCAAGGCCGGCACCAGAATATAATCGAGGAGAATCAGCCAGCCGGAAAAGAATCCGGCCAATTCGTGCAGACCACGCTGAGCGTAGGTGTACACCGAGCCTGCCAGCGGGAACGCGCGCGACATCTCCGCGTAGCTCATGGCGGTGAAGAACATACCGATGAGACCGATCAAATACGCCAGCGGGACCATCCCCTTGGCGTCGTGCCACACGAAACCGAACGGCGAGAACGGGGCGATCGGAACCATGAAGATCATGCCGTAGACCACCAAGTCCCGGGTGGTCAGCGCGCGACTCAGCTGCTGCTTGTAGCCAAAATCTTCGAGGGTCGACACGGGGCGCCTCATGGTGGATCAGGCCTCTTAGGGTGCCTGCTTTCGGGCCGCAGGTCGATCCGCACCTTGCACTGACCCTCCCCAGCGTCGCCTGCTGGCTTTCCCCAGTGTCGCTTGTGTACTCTCGATACCCGATGGCTTCTTCCGGAGGAATGTTGTGAACCTGGATTGGAGAACCTACGCCTTCGGGTCGGCGGCATTCGCCGCCTTGACGGCGATATTCGGCAAGGTCGGGGTCACTGAACTCAATTCCAATTTGGCGACCTTCATACGTACCCTCGTCATTCTGGCAGTCGGCGCGCTGCTGGTCACTGCGCGAGGCGAATGGCAGCGACCGGACACGCTATCGTCGAAAGGCGTGACCTTTCTGATCTTGTCCGGTGTTGCGACGGGGTTTTCGTGGCTTTGTTACTACCGCGCGCTGCAATTGGCGCCGGCCTCCCGCGTAGCGCCCATCGACAAATTGAGCGTGGTTCTCGTGGTGATCTTCGCGGTGGCATTCTTGGGTGAGCAATTGACGTGGAGGGTTGGGATCGGCGCGGGCCTGGTTGCCGCCGGCGCACTCCTCATGGCGCTCTGAAGAGCGGCGCGCGTGTTGCTATAGTGCCCATTACGTACCTCTATCTAGGGATATGGGAATGCCACAGACAATACGACGCCGCGAACTGCTGGCAGGCGCCGGCGCCGCTCTGATCGTCGGCGCCCTGCAGGGCTGCAACGTCGGCCTCCGCGACACGGCGCAGAATTCATCGCCCGGCAAGCTGGTATTTCCGAGGCTGCGCGCCAGCACCGACCGTATCACGCGCATTACGGTATGCACCCGGCCCTTTCGAGCGCAGGGCCCGCGCCTGGACACCGAACAGATCGGCCGCAAAACCGTCGTGCACAACTACGGCCACGGCGGCAGCGGTTGGTCGCTATCGTGGGGATCGAGCGGAATTGCGGTTCAAAAGGCGATGGCGACGGGCGAACGCGATATCGCAGTCATCGGCTGCGGCGCCTTGGGGCTCACATCGGCAATTCTGCTGCAGCGTGCGGGAGCGCAGGTGACCATCTATGCGAAGGAGCTGCCTCCCAACGTCCGGTCCTCGCTGGCCACGGGCTTGTGGACCCCCGACTCCCGCATCTGCTTCGAGCAGCACGCCACGCCGGCGTTCAAGCAGACATGGCAGACCATGACGCGAAATTCCTTCCAAACCTATCAAACCTTGCTCGGATTGCCGGGCAGTCCGGTGGAATTCATCGACTCCTATAGCGTCTCGGATAACGCGGACACTGAGCGTCACCACGGTACCGCGACCGACCAACGGCCGAAATTCGCGGAGCTTCAGCGTGAACTCGTCAGCGAGCTGATTCCGAAGAGCGAGGAGTACGGACCGGGCCGACATCCCTTCGATCAGCGTTATCTGCGCCGCAATACGCTGATGATGTTCAATCTCGTCGCCTATTCACGCCTGCTGTTGACGGACTTTGTCGCAGACGGCGGCAAAATCGAAATCGCCGAGTTTCATACCCCGGGCGAGCTCGCGGCGCTACGGCAGAAGACGCTGATCAATGCCACCGGCTATGGATCCCGGGCCCTGTTCGACGATCAATCGATCATGCCGGTACGCGGGCAATTGGCGCGAATGATTCCTCAACCCGAGGTCAACTACGGGTTGTTCTACAAGGGCGTCTCGTTCGTGCCGCGGCGCGATGGCCTGGTGTTCCAGGCCGTCGGCGAAGATGACTACTACGGATTCAACGACGCAACCGCAGACCCCGATCCCGCGGAAGCGGCCTTTGCAGTCAACACCATCGCGGGGTTGTTCAACGACGCCTGACGGGGTTCAAGGGCGCCTTGGGGTCGCCTCTACGCACGCGACGCCGCGTATACTTGAGCCATGATCCCGATCATCCGGCTGCCGCGCAGCATGCAGCTCAGTCTCGAGTCGACCGCCCAGTCCCTGCTGCAGCCGCCGGGTGGCCGGCGAATCGATTTCACCCGACCCTTCGGAGAAGCGGCATTGGTGGAGCCCGACTCGACGTCGTGGCGTATCTTCAAGAACCCAATCGCACTGCTCGTTGGCGGCATGGCGGCCGTCATACTAGAACTGGCGGAGCCCGCCGTGCGGACCGGCGTGTGGAAGCACTCGACGTTTCTCACCGACCCGATGGGCCGCCTTCGCCGGACCGGCCTCGCCGCGATGGTGACGGTGTACGGCGCGCGCAGCGTCGCTCTGCCCATGATCCAAGGCGTGGTTCGCATGCACGCCCGGGTCGTCGGCGAAACACCCGCCGGCGAGGCATTCAGCGCGAACGACGCGCGACTCTTGACGTGGGTTCACGCGACTGCGAGTTTCGGCTTCGGGGAGGCGTACAACCGTTACGTCGCCCCCTTAAGCCCGCATGAGTTGGATGCGTTGTACCGGGAAGGAATGCCGGCCTCGCATCTGTACGGCGCCGTCGACGCGCCCGAATCGGAAACGGAGCTGCGCGCATTGTTCGATTCGATGCGGGGAAGACTCGAAGCATCCGAGATCGTGTTCGAATTCCTGAGAATCATGAGCAGAACGCGCGCCCTGCCGGCGCCGCTTCGATGGCTGCAACCCCTTCTGGTACGAGCCGCGGTCGATATGATTCCGGACTGGGTACGCGAATGCCTCGGGCTCACCGCCGCCCATGGTCTGCGCTCATCGGAAAAGATCCTCGTGAAAATGGCGGGCGCCGTGGCGGACCGAATTGTTCTGCCCGACGGCCCCCCATCGCAAGCCTGCCGACGTCTCGGATTGCCCAAGGCTTATCTCTACGGATAGGCGGCTATCTCTGCGCTACGACGAATTCATCCAACACCGCTCGCCTCATCAAATCCGGCGGCAGCAGGCCTTGGCTCAATAGAAAATCGTGGAATTTTTTTTGATCGAACTTTGCGCCCAGCGCGGCCTCCGTCTCCTTGCGCAGTGCGAGCAGCCGGGTATAGCCGTAGAAGTAGCTGTTGGCCTGCCCGGGCGATCGGAATGTGAACCTTTCCACTTCCTCCTTGGCGAAGGCGTGACTGAGCATCACGTCCTTTTCAAGCACATCGTAGGCCTCCGCAGGCGTCATTTTGCCGCTTTGCAACTCCGGATCGAGAAATGCCCGGGCCGCACGCAGCAGCCGCAGCTGCAGGGTCAGTAGCTGCCCCTCCAAGGGCTCATAGGGCTGCATGATGTATTCGGAGTACAACCCCCATCCTTCGGCGTTAGTGGAGTTGAAGGCGTAGAGGGCCCTGGCAAGGCTCACGCCGCGCTCGACCATGGAATCGAACTGCAATTCGTGGCCCGGCCGCGCTTCATGCGCAGTGAGCGTCCAAGCAACGGCGTCGTACGTGAAGTCATCGTACTGGTCTTCAGCGCCGCCGGTGGCGGACGGTATATTCAAGGGCAGGATGAACTCTCCGCGCTGTCCCGTGTTGTTCAAGAACGGCGGCGGTTTCATATGCGGCGCAGGTTGTCGCGCGGTTTCGGCAGCCGTGGCGAGGCGGATGATGGCGGCACGATCCGGCAAAGTGACCAGGGAGTTCGCGACGATGATCTGCTCGATCGCCTCGAGCCGCTTCTGAAAGAACGGCAGGATCTCGGCCCCTTTAATCTGCTTCTTTTTCAGTTCCGTGATGACACTGCGGTAATCGATCGCCGCATATCCGTCCGCCTTCGCAATCTTCGCCGCCAACGGTGCCATTTCAGCTTGGCATTCCTCGAACGCGATGCGGGCCATCGATGCGATTTGAGCCGGAGGGAGGTCGACTCCATATTCTTCCAGAGCGAGCGCATACTCCTCCGGCGGCAAGCGAAAGTCCGAGCGGGCCTTGGGCAGAATATGTGCGCGGACCCATGCGTCATAGTCGGCAAGCTGAACCTTCAGCCTTGCGTAACCGGACTCCCAGTCGTCGAGTTTGTATTTCCTGAACAAGTCGGCAATACCGTCGACATAGTTCGAGTTGCGGCCGAGTTCCGTTTCAACTTCGCCTTTCGACGGATAGATGATTCCGGCCTTCGCAATTTGACCCAGCTCCCGCTGTTTCAACACCTCGGTATACGGCTTGAAACCAGGCTCCATTCCCGCGTACTTCCGCAGGCGCACGACCGCGGCCGGGCGCCGATCCGCACTCACCTGATCGTCGAGCAGGGTCCGCAAGCCCTGAAAAATGTCCTTGCTCGCATTCATGAACGGGACTTCGTGCTGCCGGTCGAAGTCCTCCCGGCGAAACTGCAGATCGAAGGCCTTGCGCAGAATGGCAAGGTCTTCGCGGACATTGCGATTCGTTTCCTTCGGTTCCGCCGTGGCTACTTTGGCGAGCACCGCTTCGAGTTCATGGCGCTGGGCGATCTCATCCTCGAGGGTGGGGTTCGAAATCCGATCGTCGAACTTCGACAGCCCCTGGGCGGAACCTTCCTCCGGAGCGTGCGCGAACCGGACGGCGAGCAGGCCATTCGTGTAGGCGTCGCTCTTTTCTATCCATGCCGGCTTGGGGGCCACGGCTGCCAAGGTCTGTTGCACGGAGGTGAAGATGAACAAGATGGTCATCAGACAAGCCATGATCGATCGGTGCATTGAAGTCCCCGGATTGCCCCGGGGGCACTATACGACCGTGATCGCAATGCTGTGCCCGGTAACGCATAATGGATCCCGCTGGCGGACACCAAGGAGGCCTCATGCAATATTCGCTCAAGACCATCCTCGGGGCGGGCGGGTTCGTGCTGCTCGGCGTGGCGTCGCTGGCCTTTTTATTGACGCAGATCAGCAATCGCCACTTCTCGTTCGGGTCTCAGCCGATATACGAGGTCACGGCCATGTTCGATAATGTCGGTGATCTCAAGGCGGGCGCGCACGTTTCAATGTCCGGCGTGGAGGTGGGCCGCGTTACCCGCATCGACTTCGACGCCGCCGATCAAAAGGCCGTGGTGTCCATGCGCCTGAGCACCCAGTTCAACCGGATCCCCAAGGACAGTTCCGCGGCCATCTACACTCAGGGAATACTGGGTCGGAAATTCGTCGGCCTGACGAACGGCGGCTCGGACATCTACCTGGAAAATCAGGATCGCATCGCCGGCACGCGCTCGGCGATGCCATTGGAGAATGTGATCGGCCAGCTCTTTACCAGATACCTGAAGACGAAGGCCGTCCCTCCCGCCGGCGCTGTCGAAAACGGCGGCCGGTAACCTTGGAATCCGGCGCCACGGCAAGCTTGCGTGGCTGGGCCGACTCCGTATACTTTGTATTGCAAAGTCCCCCGGAAGACGTTGTCATGACACCCGTAGCGCTTGCGACCGATCGACGAACCAACTCCACGGCAGCGTGCAAACCGCTGCTCGTCGTGCTGCTGCTCGTCTCGAACTTCGCGTATGCAGGGCTCGATCACGAATGGGCACTGGATCAAAGCGGCATCTGGTCGCGGCACTATCAGACCGGCCTCGAGTACGGCGTGATCGCGGTCGAGGTGGCGGGCAGCCTATGGTTTGGTAACGACGACCCGTTGGGACACACCTTCTGGCAGACGATGGACGCATCCGCGATTTCCGGGGTCGGAGCGACCATTCTGAAGCGGGCCTTTAGCCGCGCACGTCCCAGCCAGGGTGGAAATCCCAATCAATGGTTCAAGGGCGGCTGCTGCGAAAGTTTCCCGAGCGGCGAAGTCACCTTGCAGGCTAGCTTCGTAACCCCCTTCATCGCGAACTACGCGCGGCAGCATCCCTGGGTTTGGACCCTCGAGGCGCTTCCTGTCTACGATGGAATCGCACGCATGAAAAGCCAGGCGCATTGGCAAACCGATGTCATTGCCGGCTGGGTACTGGGATCTGCCGTCGGCTATTGGACCACGACACGGGAAACGCCGTTTTCGGTGCAAATCCTGCCTCACGGAATATCGGCCGGCTTTTACAAACGATTCTAACCGAGTCACACTCACCACCCTTTGCGAACCGGGACGACACCAAACCATGGCCACTGATCCTCTGGAATCCTTGCAACCCCTACCCACGGCCGGGCGTTATGGGTCCGGCGCTATCGCGTTTCACTGGTCCATGTTCGTACTCGTGGTCGTTGTCGGCATCTTGGGATTGCTGCACGATGACTGGCCGAAACAGACTCAGGCATTTTGGATCAACGTGCACGCGATGATAGGCAGTCTGCTTTGGTTCATGCTCGTCGCGCGGATTGGGTGGCGTATTCGCCATGCGCCGCCGGGCCTCCCGGCGGACCTAGGCGCCCTCTCGCGCCGTTTATCGAGTTCCGTGCACTGGGCGTTGTATTTTTTGCTGTTCATCACGCCTCTCATCGGGGTGGTCACGTTCATCTATCACGGCCGGGTGTTCGATTTCGGTTTTTTTCAGATCAATCCCGGAATCGAATCCAACCGAGCGATCTTTCATCCGACGGAAGACATCCACGGCTATCTGGCCTACGCGATCTTCGCGCTTGCCGGCCTGCATGCGCTCGCAGCCCTGTGGCACCGCATCGTTCTGCATGACGGCGTGCTCGCGCGCATGTGGCCATTCGGTTCTTCGAAGCCGGCAGGTTGACTCGGGTGCCTTGATCGGCTGCATATGCCGCGTCATACTGGCCGCAAACCAGCCTGCGCCGCCGCGGTTTGGCTGGTCTCCATATACATAGACGACGGTGATGTTGGCGTTGAATTCCGCGACGAAACCGGTATATCGCTCCAGCGGCCAACGTGGATTCACGCGCAGCGTTAGCGATGACGGCCGTCACGTTACCGCCCGAAAATTCGAGCGTGAAGTCAGGGTGCGCTTCGCGACCGAGCCCTGCACCGTGCAAACGCCCGAGGGACTGGTGCATGCAAAACCCGGCGATGCCATCATTACCGGCGTCGGCGGCGAGCACTGGCGCGTGTCGCGCGCGCATTTCACGGATAAGTATCGGCCGGTGCCTCCCACCGTCATGGGGGAACCAGGAGTCTATGCGAGTCTGCCCTACCGAATCCTGGCATTGCACATGCCGCAAGCCTTCGATGTCTGGCTCGCCGACGGCATATCCCACCTCGCCGGAAGCGCCGGCGATTGGTTGGTCGACTACGGCGACGGCAGTTTCGGCGTGGTGGCCGACTCAATCTTCGCCACGACCTACGAAATAGTCCCCTGAGCCGACGCATGGCCTTTCATCAGCTCATTCAACGACTGCTGCTCCTGGGTGCGGATCTCGGCACCGGACAATCGCCGCCGGTGCCGCCGCCGCCGCCCGCGCTGGCGCCGCTCATCGATTCCATCGCAGCGGCCCACCGCAGTTACGACGAGCGCGCCATCCAGTACGGTCACCGCTATCGGAGCGGGTATTGGGCAATCTATATCTTGAGCGCGGTGGCGGTCGTTTTCGCGGTGCTGCCGCTGGCGCTCGGTTGGGACGACAGCCGCCACACACTGCACCCCTTCGTCGGCTTGTGGGCCGTCGCGGAGGTGATCGTCATCGGGGCGGTGGGCGCGATTTATCGGCTGGGTCATCGGCGCGACTGGCAGGGACAATGGCTGCACGCACGCACCACTGCGGAATTGACCTGGTATCTGCCCCTGGTGGCGCCGCTCGTCGATTTCGCCCGTAACGACGGGAACGCGAATTGGTATCTTCGGGTTTTCGATCCGGGTCAACACCTGCGCGCCGCCGGCGAGGTGGAGGCGCTCTGTACGCGCAACGA
>WNFM01293604.1_pt2 | contig 10546 bp, 10 predicted proteins | sample 5400271 | NCBI WGS metagenome assembly WNFM01 (sample SAMN13153352, study PRJNA577476) | soil metagenome | isolation source: 60 cm saprolite on Douglas fir-dominated hillslope | place: USA:California | collected 2013-09-17 | reverse complement strand
GGACGAGCAGGATGGCGAAGGCGGCTCCGAGAGCGGCGAGACGCTGAGCGCGGATGACGTGGCGCCGGAGCGACGACAGCAATTGATGGCGGACTTCGAGCGCAACACAGACCTGGGCAAGCCGCCGTACGCGCGCACGATCTTCATCATGCCGCAAGAAATCGAATGGGTCATCGGTGAGCGCGGGTGGGGTGGTTGGAACAACGCGGTTGATTTGCGCAACGCCGTGTTCGCCGGTTTGAGACTGACTGACATGAAATTCGAAGACGCCGATCTCGCGGGGGCGGATCTCAGCAGGTCTGACCTCAGCGAGGTGATCCGGTCGACGCCGATCTGCGAGGGGCAAACTTGAGCGCCGCGAACTTGGCCAAGGCCAGGCTGCGGGGCGCGTGGCTACAGCGAGCCAATCTGAGCAGCGCTAACCTGCAAGAGGCCAACTTGCGCGGAGCACGATTGCAGCGCGCCAACCTCAGCGGCGCCAACCTCAGCGGCGCCAACCTCAGCGGCGCCAATCTCCAGGCGGCGCGGCTGCGTACGGCGCGCTTGCAGAAGGCCAATCTGAGCGGCGCCAACCTCCAAGAGACCAGGCTGGGCCTGGCGCGGCTGCAGCGCGCTGACCTGAGCGGCGCCAACCTCCAGCGGACGCGGCTGAAGCGGGCGCGGCTGCAAGGCGCCAACCTCAGTGGCGCCGTTTTGGAAAAGACGGTGCTGGAGAAGGCGCGCTTGCGCGACACAGTGCTACGCCAGGCTCAGGTGACCGAGATCAATCTGAGTGAGCGGCGCTTGCGCAAGCTGGACCTCAGTGGGGCGGTGCTCACGAACGTCAACCTCAGCGGCGTTAACGCGCCCGAGATCACCTTGCATGGCGCCCAGGGTCGTGAGGTGGATCTCAGCCGCGCGCGTCTCCGCCAGGCCGATCTGAGCGGCGCCAACTTTCCCGGTGTGAATATGGATCGCGCCCGCCTGCGCGCGGCCAATCTACGTGGTGTGCGTCTCACGGGGGCGGACCTCAGCGGGACGCGCCTGCAGGAAGCGGACCTCAGAGGAGCCGATCTGCGGCATTCCCTGATGAGCCCCGAAACCCTTCTCGACAAGATTCGGTTCGACAACCTGGTCTGTCTGGCTGGCCTGCGCTGGAATGGCGTACAGCTCGACGGCGTGGACTGGGACTACGTGACCGCGCTGGGTGATGAGACGCTCGCCAGCAAGCTTATGGGATCGCGCCGGGAGCGCGTGGCAGCGATTCAAGAGGCGATGCGCGCGTATCATGGCGTCACGGTTGCGCTGCGCAATCAGGGCATCAACATTCCGGCTTCGCGGTTTCGCTTGCGCGAGCAGCGGGTGGAGCAGAAGCTGCTCCGTATGCAGGGCAAAGTGCTCCCGTGGCTCGGCTCGCTCCTGCTGGACTGGATGGCGGGCTATGGCGAGGCGCTGGGACGCATCTTTGCCACCTACCTCGGCGTCGTCCTCGGCTTCTCGGGGCTCTATTGGTGGTTGACCAACCATGTGCTCCAGCATGCCACCGCATTGCAGTGGTACGAGGCCATCGCGCTCAGCTTCAGCACATTCCACGGACGCGGGTTCTTTACCCAGACGATCAATCTGGGTGAGGCGTTGGGACTGCTGGCCGTGGTGGAAGCCGTTGTGGGAATCTTCATCGAGATCATCCTCATCGCGGCGTTCGCGCGCCGCTTCCTCGATGGCTGAACGGGGACATCGCGCAAGCAAACGCGCCGCGCTGTGCCTCCCACACGGTAGGATTAGGCAGAGCGGGCCCATCAGGCACGCAGGTGGTGACATGGCGAAGAAAGGCAGCGCAATAATGGCTGGCGTGAAAACGGCGCGGGTGACCTACGGCGGCGGAATGCGCTTCACGGCGGAGTCCGGGTCGGGGCACCAGCTGGTGATGGATACCAGCGTCGACGAGGGTGGCCAGAACGCGGGTCCTCCGCAAGCAGCGTCAGGAGGTGACCGGCTACGACATCGCCGTACGTGGGACACGCGCCGAGGAGCACCCGAAGGTGTTTGTGGCGATCGCCGTGGAGCACACCTTCACCGGGCGCGGGCTGAAGCTGGAAGCGGTGGCCCGCGCGGTGGAGCTCTCGCGCACGCGCTACTGCAGCGTGAGCGCCATGCTGAACAAATCGGCGGAGATTACGCACACCATCCAGCTCGTCGAGGCCGGGCCGGATGCGCCCTCCGGCGCGCAGCCGTAGCGTTCCACTAGCCCCTTTTGGGGGCGGCGCCCCGTGAGGATCGCCGGCATGGTACGATACGCCCGCTGCGCCAGCGACCGGAGGGACGCCACGGCGACAGACCACGGCGACAGACCGCGCCGACCAGGTTGGCCGCTCCGCCATGGTGGCGCATCGTGGCGCGCAAGACGCTGATTGGGAGCTGCTATGTCTCGTGATCTGCTGCAGCGGCATGGCGTGCTGCGGCTCTTGCTCTACGTGGCCACGATCATTGTGGTGCTCCATGCGGCTCAGCTGATCTGGTCGACCGTGCAGCACTTCAGCGACGCCATTCTGATCTTTTTTCTGGCCTGGATCGTCTACTTCATCCTGCGGCCGCTCGCCACCTTCCTGCAACGTCGTGGCTTGCCGCGTGTCGTCGCCGTCATCGTCATCTATTGCTGTCTGCTGGGCGTCGCGACGGGCAGCATAGTCCTGGCGATCCCGATCATCCGCAGCCAGGTGATCCACGTCGCCGCGGAGCTGACGACGACCTTCGCCCCGGGCAATCTCACCACGCTGACGACTCGCGCTGCGGCATACCTGCGGGGCCTCGGACTCAGCGCCAAGGAAGCGCGGGCGCTCGTGGATCAGGCATCGGGCCAGGTGCCGGCGTGGACGGGGGCGTTGACATCGCAGGCGGTGGACGCCGCCACCTCGCTCTTCGGCGCGATCTTCAGTCTCCTGTTCGACTGCGTTCTGGTGACCATGCTGTCGTTCTATATGATGCTGGATGGTGATCGGCTGCTGCGGAGCGCTGTGCGCCGCTTGCCGCCCTCCTGGCATCCCGATGTGTACATGCTGCAGAGCCAAATCGAGCTCAGCTTCGGCGGCTTTCTGCGCGCGCAGCTGATCGTCGCGCTCGTCTATGGGACGTTGTCGGGCGTGGTGCTGGTGGCGCTGGGCCAGCCCAACGGCTTGCTGGTCGCCGTCCTCGCCGGGCTCTTGATGTTGATTCCGTTCATTGGCCCCTTTCTGGCAATCGTGCCGCCGGCGCTGCTCGTGCTGCTGCAAGCGCCTGATAACACCGTCCTGCGCGATCTGATTATCGCCGTCATCGCGTTGGTGATCGCCCAGCAGATCACGATGAAGCTGGTGGCCCCGCAGGTGATGAGCGCGCACGTGGGTCTGCACCCGCTCGTGCTGCTGGCGGCGCTTCTGGTCGGCGCGCAGGAGGGCGGCATATGGGGGGCGCTTTTCGCTGCGCCCTTGGCGGCGGTCGTCGTGAGCATGCTCGATGTGTTCTTCGTCCGCTTCCAGCAGTCCAGCAGCCTCTATCCAGACATTACACCGGATACCCAGGCGCTCCAGAAGTGTGACGCTGACGAGGATCTTGACGTGCGCGGCGCGCGGACGGCGGCGCGGGCGTGGGATGAGGTGCCCGTGCGCTGAGCGCTCGGCAGTCATAGCTGGCTCGCTCAGGCGAGATGCGGCGCCTGTCTGGCCTACGGTGGCGGCGGGGCCGTGGATATGGCTGATTCAGCACGCAGCGGGAAGCGACACGAGACGATGCCGAGGGACTCCCGTGGTAGCTCAGTGCCGTTTTCCCGCGCTCGCACGTTGTATCTGGTGTGGCGACCGCCGTACGCCCGCCGACGCATGAGCCGGACGCGCGGAGGTGTCCGGGCGCAGTTCTGGGGAGCTCAGCAACCGGCGCCTCGCTCGTGGCTGAGCGCGGGCCGGGTGGCGAGGGGAAGAGGCGACATGGGCACGCGACGTCACCTATCACAGCACGTGGCGCGGCGCGCCGCGCGGCGGACCGCGTCGTTCGCGGCGCTCATCGGCTTGCTGTGCGTCCTGGCGGCCTGCGGCGTCTCCAACGGTCGCACGCTGGCCGTGTCGTCTGTTGGGGGTGCGCCTGGAGCGGACCTCGTGCTGCCACGCCAACTCTCCGATGATGCCCGGGCGGCGCAGATGGTCGCGCATCTGTCGCTCGATGACAAGCTCGGGCAGATGATCATCGTGCAGTACACCGACACGACCTACACCCCCCTGCAGGCTGCCATCGTGAAGCCCTTCCATCCCGGCGGCGTGATTCTCTACGGCTACGCGATGGGCAGCGCCCAAGACGTGCACGATCTGCTCGCCGACGGGCAGCACGACAGCCCTATCCCGATGTTCACCCTCACGGATCTGGAAGGCGGCGTGGTTGATCGCTTGGAGCCGTATCTGGGCTATCGCATGTCAGCGCCCGACATGGCGGCGTCTGGAAATCCTGCCGTCGCCGAGCAGCAAGGCGAGAAGACGGCGCGTGACTTGCTGAGCTTCGGCTTCAACGCTGACCTCGCGCCCGTTACCGATGTGTCCGTGGTGCTTGGTCCTGATCAATGGGGCCGGACCTTTGGCTCCACGCCCGACCCGGTGATTACCTACGCCGGCGCCTGGCTGAGCGGATTGCAGCGCCAGGGCGTGGTGGGCAGCTTGAAGCACTTCCCCGGCTTGGGCGCCGCCACCACCGACGCGCACACCTCGCTCCCCGTGGTCACCCGCACGCGTGACGAGCTGGAGGCGACCGAGCTTGCCCCCTATCGGGCGCTGATCGCCACGGGCCAGGTGCACATGATTATGTCCACCGACGTGCTGATGCCGGCGCTCGACCCGAGGTACCCGGCGGAGCTCTCGCGCACTATCATGACGGGCATCCTACGTGACGAGCTACACTACGACGGCGTGGCGGTGACGGACGCGCTCTACATGGCGGGCATCTCCGATCACTGGTCGTTCGCGCAGGCGGCGACCCTGTCGATCGAGGCCGGCAACGACATGATCATGGCGCCTTGGACTCCAGGGATGGTGCAAGATATCCTCAACATGCTCAAACAAGCCCTCGCCAGCGGGCAGCTGAGCAGGGACCAGGTCGATAATTCGGTGCGGCGCATCATCGCGCTGAAGATGCGCTTCCACCTGCTGCCTGGCCCCGCACCGATCGCGCCGGGGCTCCACGCGGAGCCGCCGCTCGACGCTGCGCTGCCGAGCCGCGTGACGGCATGAGGTGGTCCGCGGCTCCAGCCGGAAGCGTCTCCTCCGCACCTGACAGCTGACCATCCCTGCCTCGCCTCAATCGTAATGCTTAGCCTGCGCCCAGAGCACCGCGAATGGCGCCGTTGCTTTCGGCTGCCGCAAGATCAGGATAGGGGCATTATTCTCGAAATCCACACAATCAGCGCAGGAAGTTCTGGCGGCCAGCGTCACCGAGCCGTACCCCCGCGCGGCGTCTTGGGGAGCGATATTGATCGTGATGAGCACCTGGCCGGTGCACCCGTCCGGTCCCCAGATATAGAAGGCGTTGTGCCCGCTGATGGCTGGAGGCAGTTGGTAGCGCCCGCCGAATTGCACCAGCGCTGCCGCCTCGCCGTAGTTTTCGGTAAAGATGCAGGCGACCCGCCGCTCATCCGGTGGCAGGCTGCGATATACCTGCGCGATCAACGCGACCTGCTGCTCCCAGCCAAAGCGATCCGCCAGGGATTGCGGCAAGCCGTAGACATCGCCGGACTCCTGCTGTGATCCGGAGTTGCCGCTCTTGCCATAAATATGTCCATACACGGCGGGGGGCAACAACGGCATCGCCGCAGGGGCCAGCAGCAGGCCGCTGAGGGCCAGCACCACGGGATAGGCCGCGACCCATCGGCGCGCGCGCACCCGCCATTCACCGAGCAGCATCGCCCCACCGGCAAACAACGGTGGGTAGGCCGGCGCCAGGAAATAGGACTTGCCCTGAATCGCGACGAAGAGGACGAAGAGGATGAGATACGCCCACCCGAAGACCCGATAGCGCGCGCCGCGTTTGGAGAAGAAGTACCACAGCCCTGCCCCCGACAGGAGCACCGAGAGGGGATTCATGACGAGGATCTGGTTGCCCAGGAAATCGAGTGGCGATCCACCGGCGCCATGATGTTGGGAATAGCTCGCCCAATACTGGAACGACGCCCAGCCATTGGCAGCATTCCAGAGCAGGAAGGGCAGGACGAGGGCGAAGGCGATCAGGCCCCCAAGCACGGTCCAGCGCGTGAAGAGCAGCGATCGCTGGGGCGTCAGCAACAACCCTGCCACCAGAGCGAATCCCCAGAAGAGGATCGTCTCCTTCGTCAACATTCCTAAACCCGCTGCGAGGCCGATCAGCAGCCAGCGCTGTGGTCGTTCGTCGCGCAGCAGGACGATAAGGATGGTGGCGGCCAACGTCCACCAGAAGGCATCGATGACATCATAGGAGTACTGCGAGCCGAGTGCTAGCAGGACGAGGGCGGTCGCCGATCCCAGGGCGGCCAGCCCCTGGACCCACCCCGTGCCGCCGAGGAGCCGGGCCATCAGGCCGGTCAGGATAATCGTCCCGGCGCAGACCAGCGCCGAGATCACATGGATGGCCCAGAGGGCATTGCCGGTGAGGAAGCGGGGAATCAGCGTGATCCAGGGAACCAGCGGGGGGACATCCACATAGCCGAAGGCGGGATGATGGCTCATGGCCAGCACATAGAGCTCATCCCGGAAATAGCCGTAGTTGTTCCCGACCAGGACATGCGCCAGGAACGAGATGCCGGCGATGATCAGCACGGCGGGCGCCAGGTCGGCGCGGCGGTAGAGGGTGGTGATTCCGGCGCGCACTGATGAAGCAGCGGGCAAGGCAACCAGTTTTGACGATTTGGAAACGCCATTCAGCGGGAGTCCCATGAGAACCGGTCCTTTCGCGAAACCACCATCAAGCGACGGCTCGACGCAGCCGCGGATGCTCTTCCGTGCCCGTCACACCGTTGCTTTGCGCAGCAGCGCATACGACGCTAGGGCAAAGAACGCCAGTGAGGGCCGAGATGCGCGCACCTCATCACCTCGTACCGGTAATGAGCCGTTCGCGGTTGAACGCCGCGGACACGATCCGCCAGCCGACTCCATTGAGGACCAGCAGCGCTGCCGCGATACCGAGGGCCAGGCCGAGCGTGGCGTGGATCACGTTGAACGCGATGAGGTACGCCACCAGGATTGCCGGAAGACCCGCCAGCGCGCCGAGTTGCTGCGCGACGCGGGCGTCGCTCGATCGCGTAGAGATCGCGATGCCGACCCAGATGGACCACCCGGCGAGAAGCGGCGTGAAGAGCAGCTGGGCGAGCAGGTCCGGGCCTTGGAGGACCGCCGACGCCACGGCCGGCTGGGCGAAGAGCTGGGTACAGGCGAGGAAAAAGGCGTAGACCGCATAGGCGACGGCTAGCGACGGAACGAGGGCCGCCAGCGCCTTGGCCAGCAGCAGCTCCTCGCGACGAATCGGCGTCGTGAGCACCGGCTCGAGCGTGCCCTGCTGGCGCTCGCCGACTACCGAGTAGGCGGCGACAACGGCCGGCACGAGGGCCGGGATCCCAAGGAGGATCACCAGCGGATCCCCGTTGAGGAGCACGCTCGCTGCCGACGCGGGCAGGGCGAGGACCTCGAGCAACGGGAAAATGACGATGCCCAGCGGGATGGCTGCCATCGTGGCAATGATGGAGCCGTTGCGCCGGTACTCGCGGAGCTCCTTGCGGTAGATGGCCCGGACACGGGCCGAGCTCATGCTCATTGTATGTCTGCTTCCACGTCCTCGTCGATAAGCTCGAGGTAGACGTCTTCGAGCGAGTGGTGTGATTCGGCGATCGAGAGCACATCGGCACCCGCCGCGACGAGGGCGCGGGTGACAGCTGGTGCGGCGACTGCCGCGTCGGACACGGTGAGGAGGTACGTGGCGGAGCCGTCCTGGCGCCAGCTGTCGACGGCCGGGAGGCCGCCAAAGACGCGGTCCGGCTCGGGGAGCGGGACGAGGGTCCTGACCGTGAGCGTCTTGGCAAACAGCTGCTCGCGGAGCTCGTCGGGGCGGCCGATCGCACGCAGGGTCGTGTTCAAGAGCGCAACCCGGTCGCAGAGGCGTTCCGCCTCCTCCAAGCGGTGCGTGGTGAGAAAGATCGTCACGCCCCGCTGGCGGAGCCCGTCGATCAGGTCGTGGACCTCGTGCGCGGCGACCGGGTCGAGGCCCGAGGTCGGCTCATCGAGAAAGAGCACTTCCGCATCGTTGAGCAACGCCCTGGCCAAACTGACCCGCTGGCGCAGCCCCTTGGACAGCTTGCCGCAGGGCTCGTTGGCCCGCCCGGCGAGGTTGACGGCGCGGAGGGCGCGCTCGATGCGCTGGTGGGCATCGGGCAACGCATACAGACCGGCGAAGCACTCGAGGTTCTCGGTGACGGTCAGGCGGAGGTAGAGGCCCGGCGACTCCGGCATGATCGAGATCCGCTGGCGGATCGCCACGCCGTTCTCAGGCGTGAGCGGGATGCCGGCGACCGTTGCCGAGCCCGAGGTCGGGGCGATCAGCGTGCCGAGCGTCCGGACGGTGGTCGTCTTCCCGGCGCCGTTGGGGCCGAGGAACCCGAACACCTCACCGTGTCCCACCTCAAAGGAGACATCGTCGAAGGCCATGCGGTCGCCGAATCGCTTCGACAGATGATCGACGGACAGCGCTGGAGCGCTGCTCTTACTGGCAGACATTGTCACCCCGTCCCCCCTCGCGCACGACACCACCACCCTGCACGATCGTCCACACCGAGCCAGAGAAGGGTGATCATCACAGGTCCAGCCTGCCAACTCGGGCCGCAAGCACGCGCCAACGCCCGCAGGTTGTGCGGCGAGACCGCTGAGGCGGCGTCCGCGCGTCAGGCGCCGGGCGTTGCGCCGCCAAGTCTGTCTCGTGCCAGGACGCGTCGTTGGGTGCTACGCAGCGTCCGGACGCCCTCCCCCCGTCCCACGCGGCTAGCCCCCAGGGGCGCTACGACTGGCGCCTGACGGAGAGACGGCACGCTTCACCTGGAAGATGAGGACGACGGCCGCAAGTTCGACGAGCCAGAGGACAATCCCGATGGCCAAGTCCGCTCGGGCGTACACTGCCGACCCCCTTGCCAGCCCATTGAACAGGCTATAGGTGTTCAGGCCGAAGAAGAGCGCAAAGGCGATCCGCGCCCAACGCTGTCCGCGGCCAAGCGACCAGGCCATCCATAGCCAAAAACCAACCGCGACAGCGGCCGCGACCGCGGTCGGTGCAAGTTGGCCGGCGACGATGGCGTGCCACTGGCCCTCGGTGAGCCCCGGATTCGTTTGGAGGATGGTCGACCGGACGTCGCCGATGGTGGCCACAACCGTGATCGCGGTGGCAAGCTCAACCACGGCCCCGAAGTACAGCAGTTTGACCGCGTTGAATACGGAGCGGTCGGACCGCGGTGCGCTTGGACGGAGACGCATCCACAAGGCGCTGCGCATCAGGTCGAGGCACTCCATCAGCTCTGGCCGGCGCTGGCCCTCGTGGGCGCCCGCCATGAGCACCCCAAGGACTGGGATACCAGCGCAGCCAGCGGCGGTACCCGCGCTCCAGGACGGCGGCGTCGGTCATCTGGCCATCCCCCCCGTGAGACCGAGCCGCGCGAAGGCGATCGCCGCATTGGACTGGAACCGAGCCGCCTCCGTGGCCAACTGCCTGCTGCCCTCTGGCGTGAGCCGGTAGTAACGGCGCAGACGGTTCTCCACGATCTCCTCCCGGTCGATACTGATCAACCCGTCGAGGCGCAGACGGTCCAAGGCCGCATACAGCGTCCCGGCGCGCAACCGCACATGTCCGTCCGAGATCCTCGCGACGTCGAGGATGATCCCATAGCCGTGCTGGCTGCCCGCAGCCAGGGCCGTGAGGATCAGGAAGGTCGCCTCCTGCATCGTCCGCTTAACCATATCAGTAGCATATATCGGTGAACTGTCTATGTCAAGCGCCTCTAAATACTTGCTCAGGGTCATTCAAAGTTTACGCAGGGCTGAGGCCAAGCAGACCGAGGACGACAGCCGGCGGGGGCCAGGCGTCGGTCCGTAGGGCAGCCAGGTTGGGCCGGTGAGGAGGGCGATGCGCAGGCCACACGCCAGGTCACCTGGTGGCTCCTCCGCGAGCCGTAGGCTCTGAAGCCTCAGGAACAGGCATGGTTTCTGGATTGGTTGTTAGGCACGAATTGATGTGCCTGTTCGCTGTTGCCTGGCGAATCGGTCGGTGGCATCGACCAGCGCCGGGAACATGCCTGAGCCGTGGCCAGCCTCGTCAACGATCACGAGTTCGGCGCTGGGCCAAGCGCGATGCAGCGCCCAGGCATTGGCGATAGGCGCCTGGAAATCGAAGCGGCCATTGACCAGGATGGCTGGGATATCCGCCAGCATCCCAATGTCACGCAGCAACGCTCCATCTTCCAGCCAGCAATCATGACTGATGTAGTCTGTGACCAGGCGCGCGAAGGCCAGGGCATACTCCGGCTCGGCAAATCTTCCCGACAGGCCCG
>WNFM01127378.1_pt1 | contig 10546 bp, 9 predicted proteins | sample 5400271 | NCBI WGS metagenome assembly WNFM01 (sample SAMN13153352, study PRJNA577476) | soil metagenome | isolation source: 60 cm saprolite on Douglas fir-dominated hillslope | place: USA:California | collected 2013-09-17 | reverse complement strand
CTCCTCCTACAATGGGCAGATTATCGATCTCACACCATTTAAACGACTCCATGTCCCCTGTGCCCCCGCCGATGATGGTAACGCTTTGGGAGCAGCTTTGTTAGCGTATTATCAAGATCATCCTGAGCGACGGCCCAAGGCAGCTGTGCAGAGCCCTTTTCTAGGTGCATCCATCTCTGGGCGCACTTTAGCGAACCTAGTCAGATTTGGGCGCATCAGCAAAATCCGTTGCCTTCCGGAAACAATTCATCGAGAAACCGCTCGATTGTTAGCAGAAGGGAAGCTAGTCGGGTGGGTGCGAGGACGAGCGGAGTTCGGCCCGCGCGCGCTGGGTAATCGCTCAATTCTGGCTGATCCGCGACCGGTAGATATGAAGGACCGGATCAACTCGTTGGTCAAGTTTCGGGAAGAGTTTCGGCCGTTCGCTCCTTCGATTCTCGACGAGTATGGTGAGGAGTATTTTGAGAACTACCAGCCGTCTCCCTACATGGAGCGAACACTAATCTTCAAGGAATCTGCCCGGCACAAAGTCCCGGCCATCATTCATATCAATCGAACCGGCCGGCTGCAATCCGTTCGGCGGGAATGGAACGAGCACTTCTACGATCTTATCTACGCGTTTTACCAGCTTACAGGTGTTCCCATGCTTCTGAATACAAGCTTCAACATCATGGGTAAACCAATCATGCATACCGTCGAAGACGCGATCGCATTATTTTACACCACTGGTCTGGACGCTTTGATTCTGGAAGATTACCTGATCGAAAAATGAGTGCTTCCGGTCTGCGTGTCGGCCAAGGATAGCTGGTGTAACCCCCGAAATAGAGTACCTGGCGAACTATTTATCTTCTCAAGGTCTGAACTAAAGCTGCCATATATGAATTTGCGCATTGCCTTTGTCACGTACGAACTGGTCCATGGAGGAAGTCTAACCTTCCTAATCAATATCGGCCGGGAATTCCAGCGCCGTAAAATCGCGCACTGCATTATTAGTCTTCACCCTCGGCACCCCTTGGAAAGGGATTTTACAGCGGCGGGAGTAGAAACCTTACGACCCGCATCACCTCCTCGCTCTTACGAAGATGGGATCGCATTCGGCCTTGAACAACTTCGAGCGTTCAGCCCTACACATATCGTTGGGTGTCTTGGACCACAGTCCCTCGAAATTCTGCGCTACGCTCCTAGCGGCGTTTCCCGCCTGGGCATAGTGCAGACCGATGACCTCCCGGTCTACCGCATGCTGGCCGGCTACGCTCCATTCCTTGATGCGACGGTGGGTGTTTCCCAGCACTCCTGCGATGTACTGGCTACTTACCCGCAACTAAAGGACAAGCCAATCTATTATCAGCCATACGGTACACCGATCTCTGCAGAGTTGACGAGGCCTGCACCAGGTCAAGAGCAACCCATCCGAATAACCTATGTCGGCCGCCTGGTTCGCGAGCAGAAACGAGTACATGTTTTCCCGCAAATCTTGCCGGCGCTGGTGAACTCCGGGCGGCCGTTCGTCTGGACTATCGCCGGCGAAGGTCCACAACTTGCCTGGCTCCGAAAGAATCTTCGGACCAGCCTCCCCCAGCAGCAAGTTAGTTTTACCGGACAGGTGCCTTATGACCGCATCGGAGAACTGATGCTTAATTCCGATGTTCTCCTTCTGCCCTCAGAATACGAAGGACTTCCCCTTGTCCTTTTGGAAGCAATGGCCCACGGAGTTGTGCCAGTCGTAAGTGACCTGCCTAGCGGTATGAGGGAAGTCGTGAACGACGAAACCGGTATCCTGGTAAAACCGGAAAACGTCGATGGATACGCCAAGGCGATATTACAGCTCGACTTGGACCGGGAAAACCTCACCAAGAAAAGCCTGGCCGCGAGGCAAGCGGCTAGAAATGGCTTTTCTTGTGAGGTAATGGCAGACCGTTGGCTGAAAATGTTTGGTGAGCTCCCCTCGGCGCCCAGTCAATGGCCGGAGTCACAGAAGGTCACGTACAGCATGATGATGCGACGGCTCGGCTTGCCATTCCTTCCGGCGTTTCGTCCTGTCGGTAAGTTAATCAACCGAGTTGCCGGCAGAAAGCCATTCTAACTATCTGCTGATTTGGACTGAGGTCAGGTTTTTTTCCCATCCGATTGCTTGCGAATGCAAAAATTCTATTTTGGCCTTTCCACTACGTTTCATGATCCGGCTCTCGCCTTAGTAAACAGCAATGGCGATATTCTTTTTGCAGAATCAGCCGAACGTTCCGTTCAGTACAAACGTGCCTACGGTTTAGCGGCCGACGCTCGAAACACCGTGCGACGTATCATTAAGGAATATTGTGATCCGGCCGCGGAGTTCGTTGTCGCTAAGCCTTGGAGTCAGGGGTCATATCAAACCCATCACTGGTTAACTCTAATGGGAATTACCAACCATGAGTTAATTCCGAAGCGTCCGAGCCGCATGACGACATATTTGCTGAAGAAACACACTTTATTCGCCCAGTGCTGGCTTCAACATTCCGGCTACGTCCTTTCCGGCGGCAATATCGTGGACATTTTGGTAAACGACTTCCACAACAAGAATATTTCTTTTGTCAATTTTGAGCACCACTTGTCGCATGCCGCGACGGCGTGCTTTACCAGCCCATTCGAACAAGCCGCGTGCATGATCGTAGACGGACACGGCGAGGGTGGATCAATCAGCTATTTCGAATACAAGCAAGGCCGGTTTCGCGATCTCTATCGCGCTAAAGGCACAGCCAGCCTCGGAGCATTTTACGCCATTGCCACCGAGCTCTGCGGATTCAGTACGGAAAAAGGCGAAGAATGGAAGGTGATGGGACTGGCGTCATATGGAAAATTGGATGACGAAATACTGCAGCAATTTCGATCGTTGGTCGCCGTCGATGATCTCTCTATTAAATTTGCTCCGATTGCGAAAATCAGAGCTTGGTTCAAACGAATGATCCCACGTGCACGTACCAAAGACGGTTCACCTCTCGACGTAGCCGATCTCGCCTATACGTCCCAATATTTCTACGCCGAGATAATGACCGAGTTACTGAACAATTTTTATGCGAGAGGGATCTCGGATAACCTGGCGCTGGCCGGCGGTTGCGGGCTGAATTCTTCTTTCAATGGTCAGATTCTGGATCGAACTAAATTCAAGCGACTCCACATTCCCAGCGCTCCAAGCGACGATGGGAACGCCCTGGGAGTAGCTCTTCTCGCCTACTACCAGGATCATCCTGATCAAAAACCCAAAGCAGCCGTACAAAGTCCCTACTTGGGATCGTCTCTATCCAAGCGAAGCCTGACGAACCTGATAAGGTTCGGTCGCATTTCAAATGTTCGCCACCTCCCTGGAACGATTCATCAGGAAACAGCGCGGTTATTGGCCGAAGGCCAACTGGTGGGATGGGTGCAAGGACGCGCTGAATTCGGTCCGCGTGCGCTCGGTAACCGATCGATTTTGGCTGATCCACGCCCCCCCGACATGAAAGATCGAATCAATTTGCGGGTTAAGTTTCGCGAAGAGTTCCGGCCGTTTGCTCCTTCGATTCTCGATGAATTTGGCGATGAATACTTCGAAAACTATCAGGTTTCGCCATATATGGAACGGACCCTGACTTTTAAGGAGGCAGCGCGGGAGAAAGTCCCAGCCATTGTACACGTCAATCGTACTGGTCGTTTGCAGTCAGTGCGACGCGAATGGAATGAACTTTATTACGAGCTGATCTACGCTTTTTACAAGCTCACGGGCGTCCCAATGTTGTTGAACACAAGTTTCAACATCATGGGCAAACCCATTATGCATTCAGTCGAGGATGCAATTGGGCTCTTTTACACAACCGGTTTGGATGCGCTCGTGATCGAGGATTATCTTATTGAGAAAGTATCCCGTCCGGATCGGGACCGAATCCAGGAGCTAGGCCGCTCAGGCCCTGCTTGTGGAACGGGACGAATAAAGTTCGATCAGCAATAGACCAGCTAGCCGTTGGTCCGTTGCCGCTGGATAGCGACAATTTCCTCAAAGATAGTCTGGAGGTCTTTCGTAATCCGCCATTTTGGATAGTGGGCTTTCGTCTTGCTGAGGTCCGAGATGTAACAGATGTGATCGCCCTTTCGATTCTGGTCGACGTACTCGTAGTTCATCTTCTTTCCGGAAATCTCAGCGATTAGGCTGAACGCCTCAAAAACCGAAATAGAATTCTCTCTGCCGCCCCCTAAATTATAAACCTCACCAATGCGTGGGGCTTCAATAAACTCGTTTATAAGCTGAGCAACGTCCAAAGAATGAATGTTGTCCCGGACCTGCTTTCCTTTGTAGCCGAAAATTTTGTAGGTTCTACCCTCCAAATTAGATTTGATCAGGTAGCTCAGGAACCCATGTAGTTCCACTCCCGAATGATTCGGACCGGTGACACAACCACCCCGCAAGCAACAGGTGGGCATTTGAAAGTACCGCCCGTATTCCTGCACCATTATATCGGCAGCGACCTTTGAAGCACCAAAAACCGAATGAAGTGATTGATCGATCGGAAATGTCTCTTTGAGGCCGTTTTTGTCACCCACCTCGGCATAATCCCAACGAGTCGCCGTTTCAACCAAAGGCAACCGATTAGGACCATCACCGTACACCTTGTTGGTTGACATGTGGATCAACGGCGAAGTCGGACAGGCGCGGCGAGCCGCTTCCAACAGGTTGAGGGTGCCAACCGCGTTCACATCAAAATCATCAAACGGCCGGGAAGCGGCCAAGTCATGGCTAGGTTGAGCAGCGGTGTGGACGATCGCATCCGGTTTGATCTCCGATACGGTTTGCAGTAATCGATCTCGATCGCGGATATCGATCTCGTAATATGAAAAATTCTTTAGCGACGAGCGCAGCCGGTCCCGGTTCCAGGTAGTGTCGCCCTGAGGTCCGAAAAAATCTCGGCGCAAGTTGCTGTCGATGCCATGGGTTTGCCAGCCATTCCTGCTAAAGAATTCAACCACTTCACCACCGATTAAGCCGCTCGAACCCGTGACCAATAGCTTTTTCACACCCGCTCAGTAGATACAAAATTAAGTACGAGCGCGCCAAGCCAAAAGGAATAGCCGCAACAGACGTCGTCCGGCAGCCGCCGGACTATGTCGGTCAAGAAAGAGCACAAAGAACGCAAAGAAAACGGCACTGAAACTCACACCATATCACTCGATCGCAACTAACAACGTCTATGAATACTCAATCCGATGCTTCTGGCAGATTTGCTATATTGAATAGAATTGCTCCGCTGCTACTGCGGTTGGCTTTAGGTGTAACCTTACTTTCCGCGGTGGCGGATCGGTTTGGAATTTGGGGACCGCCCGGGGCTGCCACCGTGGCCTGGGGAGATTGGACTCACTTCGTTGCCTACACGGCCTAGGTAAATAGTTTTCTGCCCAGTGCTCTCGCGCCAGCGCTAGCGATCGTGGCCACGGCAGCAGAAGCGCTGTTAGGGATCACCCTTATTCTTGGCATATTCCGACGTCCCGTCGCCTTCGCGAGCGCGGCGCTTTTCGCTCTCTTCGCTGGCGCGATGACCGTATCGTTTGGTGTAAAGGCGCCGCTCAACTTCTCGGTCTTCGTCGATTTCGCCGCTGCATTTCTTCTGGGCGCTTGGCCGGCGTCGCCAAAACTCACACCAAACGATGTCCAGCAGTGAGAGCGAGGGCTTATTTTGAACGTCGAGTCACGGGGCCCTGCTCGCCTCCGCCGCGCCCATCACGAATCACCGATCACCCATCGCTCCTGAGCCCTCACCCCTCCCACCACCAGCGCTCAGGAACAAACTCATAGCCACCGTCGGCGATTGGGCGAATCCGGCCAATCCCTGGAAACGGGAAATGATAAGCATGAAAACGAGCACGGTCGCGAGCGAGCTGGCTTAGTAATTTTCCGCGAGTCTCCACCGTGTTAGAGCGGGACGAATCACCCATACTAGTCCACTCCGGATGCGTCAGATGCAGGATGGGATCATGCATCGAATCACCAACGGCCATGAATTTTTCACTCCCGGAGTTGAAATCAAATCCGCTGTGACCCGGGGTGTGTCCGGGAAGCGCAATCCCAGTAATTCCAGGAAGCAATTCGGTGCCTGGCTCAAACGAATTGATCTGTTTTCCCAAAATCGATAATGCCTGCTGCGCACATTGAATCGTCAAATGGATCAACTCCGGTGGCACGTTTCGGATATCCCCCAAGTCCGGCTTGGGCTGGCTCCAGAATTCGATCTCGGCTTCGGAAATGAAGAATTTAGCATTCGGAAAAAGTGATCGTCCTGATACGGGGTCAAAAGCGCCACCGATATGGTCAGCGTGCAAATGGGTCATTAAAACAGCACTGATGTCCTCCGGATGCAGATTTAGAGCCGAAAGCTGTGGGTGGAGAAGTCCTGCCATACCGGGAAACTGAGTTCCGATCCCGGTATCAACTAGAATGTGCTCACTGTGCCATCGCAGCAACAGCGGACTAGATGCAAGCTGTAGCCGGTTCGATGCCAGAAAATGACGCTCCATCACTTCGGCAATGGCTGAGTCCGGAACGCCAACCGCATACTGCTGAATCGGTTCTCCCCAGATCGAATGATCGAAGAGTACCCAAGCACTCTCTTCCCCACAGCTAAAGCGGTAACTACCACTCCGGCTGTTCGTCGGTTGTGTGGCCGGTTCCTGATAGGTCGTTCCCATGTTAGTACCTCCCTCCCACCGCGGCCGGGACCTGATCTAACCAGGTCAACTCTGCTTCCGTCAATTGAACGAAGGCGCCACCCAGGTTTTCTTCAAGATGTTTCCGTTTTGATGCCCCCGGAATGGCGACCACGTGCTCGCCTTGGGCCAAGACCCAGGCTAACGCGATTTGGGCTGGAGTCGCTTCTCTTCTAGCGGCCAGCTCTTTCACTGAGTCCACGATCCGGACATTTGCTTTCAAAGCGTCGGGCTGAAACCTGGGCAGAACCGATCGGAAATCGTCTTTGGCAAAGCTGGTTGCCTGGTCGTAACGACCCGTCAAGAACCCGCGCCCTAACGGTGAAAATGCCAGAAAACCGATGTCATGTTGCCGGCAAAACGGGAGAATCTTCGTGAGAACATCCCGGGTCCAGAGCGACAGCTCGGACTGGACGGTACTGATCGGGTGTACTTGATGCGCGCGAGAAAGCTCATCCACGGTGCATTCGGACAATCCGATATGGCGTACCTTTCCGGCCTTCACTAGCGTCGCCAAGGCACCGACGCTCTCTTCCACGGGAACCTTGGGATCGACTCGATGAAGCTGATAAAGATCGATGTAATCGGTGCGTAACCGCCTTAAGGATTCATCACAAGACTTAAGAATATGTTGTGGGTTGCCATTTCTAGTCAGCGAAAACTTGCTGGCATCGTGATGAAACACTGACGGGTCCGGCACTTGAAGACCGCATTTGGTGGCCAGGATCACTTCCTGTCGATGCCCGGCCAAGGCTTCGCCTACCAGTTCCTCATTGACCAAAGGGCCGTAGATATCGGCGGTATCGAAAAGGGTGACTCCGAGGTCGAGGGCGCGATGAATAGTCGCAATCGACTCGCTGCGATCGGTTTTGCCGTATGCCCAAGTCATCCCCATACAGCCAACACCAATTGGGCTGACTGTCAGATGATCCGAACCGAGGCTTCTCGATGGCATCGTCAAAGGTTCTTGTGCAGGATGCGTGCTCATGCCTGAAGCTAGCGATGACTGGACCGCCGGTCCAACATCAGAGAGATGTGGTTCAACACTTTCCGGTTGTGGGAGCCTGGCAAAAGGGGCGATACTTTCTTGATTACCTGATCCCAAGCATGGAGCTACGCCATCTACGCTATTTTGTGACGGTTGCTGAGGAACTCCACTTTACCCGGGCGGCCAAGAAGTTAAGAATTGCGCAGCAAGCCTTGAGCGCCCAAATCCGTAACCTGGAGGTCGAGCTCGGCTTTGATCTCTTCGTGCGCGGGCCGAAAGGAGTGCTGCTGACTGCGGCCGGCCACGAACTGCTGAACGGCGCCAAGGAAACGTTGGCAACGGCGACCGCCAGCGTCGAAGCCGCACGCCAAGTGGCCGAGCGTGACACGGAGGTCCTTCGCCTGGGCTTTTGCAGTTATGCTATGAAACTCGGCCTGGGTGATGCCATTAACGCCTTTCGTAACGCCTGGCCGGACGTACAACTTGCTCTTCACGACTTGCCAGGGCCGGACCAGCTGGAGCGATTGCATCGTCGAGAGCTCGAATTAGCGGTTTGCACTCAACTTTTTCCTGATAGCCCTTTCTTCTCCGGGTTAGATACCGTGACGCTGGCCACAGAAGAGTTAGTCGGCATAATTCCTCCTGTCGGAGCTTCGGAGTTACCGGTTCCCAAGTGCCTGCAAGATTACGCGGATCTCCCTTTCATCGGTCTGGATAAAAACGACTTCAGCGAGTTTTGGCGTTTCCTTGACCAAATTTGTGAGAAGCATCATCTGCGTCTCAGGCTAACTTTACAGGTTAAAGGAAAACATTCTTTGTTGATGCTGGTAGCGGCTGGAATGGGTGTTTCGATCGCACCCCGACACATCGCCGAAACTGTACAAGATGCTCTGCGTATCGTTCCGATTCCCGATTTAACGGAAGAACTTCCCATCGTTGCCGCTTTTCGACCGAACTCACAAAACTCGATCCTCGCCACATTCCTCGAGGTGCTAAAGCATTGCCTGGATGTACGAACCTCAAATCCTGCCCCCCAAAAGTTAGAGCTCGGATCACTCCGATTGGGCAAGGTTTAAGCATCCAGGAGGCACAGAGGAGAGCGTCACGTCGTAGACGCGACCCCATTTCAGGACCCCATTTCAGGCAGTGGCTACTTGCCGATCGTTTCTAGATTGATTCCAGCGGTCTCGATCTGGAAAGCCCGCGTGACGGCCGCACCCAACAAAGATGTTCCGACAAGGATATAAAGCAGGGTCTGGGTTCCTATATCAGCCAGCAGGATTGGAAACAGGAACGCGGTCATGACAGCGCCGATCTTGGCAAAGGCAGCGGCGAATCCCGCGCCCATTCCGCGGACACGGGTCGGGAAGACCTCACCAGCTAGCAAGTAGGTCTGCGCGTTCGGACCGAGATTGGTCATGAAGTTGAACAACATGAAGCCGAGAAAGATCAGCAGAACATGCAGTCCGCCGGTGCAAAAGCCGGAAAACGAGGCCAGCAGCAGACCGGCGGCGCAGCCAACAAAGCCGATTATCTGCAGCCGAATCCTGCCGACTCGATCAGCGAGCAGGATGGCGCAAACAATGCCCGCGATCAGCAAGATGTCGATCATTGCCGCGCCTTTCGCGGCCAGTATGTCGTTGTTGATGAGCTCGGCCAGGTTGCGCACATACTTAGTCTTGTGACCGATTGAGGTTGCGAGGATCGCGGGTGTAAAGATCCCGATTCCATAAGTACCGAGATCCTGTAAGAACCAAGGCGCCGACGCGAGGATCGTCGCGCGCCGGTTGTCCTTGCTGAATAAAGCCCCATAGCCGCGGTTTTGCCTATGATCCCCGGCGGCTTGTCTATGGTGGCCGCCGCCCAGCGTTACGCCGCGGGGGTAAGGAGGAGTGCGCCGCAGCAGTCGAGCCGTCTGCTGCTTAGCCAACTCGATGTTACCGCGCGCGAGTAGCCAGTGTGCACTTTCAGTAATGGAAAGACGGCCAACGGTGACCACGAGCCCCGGTACGATTGCGGTCGCATACATCCAGCGCCAAGCTCCGATCTGCGGGATGTTCTTTAGGATAACGTAGCCTACTACCGTGCCGGTTAGCGCACCGAGCGCCTGAAATCCGAACGCCGCCAGCACTAGTCGACCGCGCAGGCTGCTGGGAATACTTTCGGAAATGATCAAGTGCGCGGTCGGGTAGTCGCAGCCGAGAGCAACGCCAATACCGAACAGGAAGACAACCAGCCAGAGATAACTGGGGCTCACCACAAGAAGGCACAGGAAGATCATGAAGATGAACATCTCGATAACGAACATCCGCTTCCGACCAAAATGATCCGACAGGCTGCCAAGACCGACCGCGCCGACCAGGATGCCAAATAGGCTCGCTGCACCCACGACGCCATGTTGGGCAGGGCTCATCTGGAACTCATCAGAAATGAGCGGCATCGCGACACCGGTCATAAAAACGACCAGCCCTTCGAAGAATTTCCCCGCGGCCGCTAGTGTCCAGATACGCCATTGCATGCCGGTCATCGGCGCCGTCAGCAGCAGGGTGCCATCGCGCCATACTGGCGTTTCGTCGATGTACTCTTGGACCGATTTCGGATCCGACGCCGCCCCAAGGTCTCCGGGCAACCCACTATTCATGGTAGTCGGCTCCGTTATTACTGAGGCGCCGCCAACACGTCAATCCTAGATCCACTCCCTTGCACCGGCGGATATTGGATCCCGCCGGCTCACGGGGCAGACCGTCGTTTGCTGCGAACGCGCCAGAGTGCTTGACTACAATTGTCTCGGCTTGACTCAGGAAATGAGACTCGCCCCTACCCTCATGGCTACTAAGAAAGCATCTACTCTAA
>WNFM01094597.1_pt2 | contig 10546 bp, 6 predicted proteins | sample 5400271 | NCBI WGS metagenome assembly WNFM01 (sample SAMN13153352, study PRJNA577476) | soil metagenome | isolation source: 60 cm saprolite on Douglas fir-dominated hillslope | place: USA:California | collected 2013-09-17 | reverse complement strand
AGGGCGGCCACAACGCCGGCCACACGCTGGTGATCGGCGGCAAGAAGACCGTATTGCACCTCATTCCCTCGGGGATCCTGCGCGAGAACGTCGACTGCTTCATCGGCAACGGCGTCGTGGTCTCGCCGCAAGCGCTGGTGCAGGAAATGGACGAGCTCGAGACGGCCGGCGCGCGCGGCGTGGTCGCGCGCCTCTCTGTATCGGAAGCCTGCCCGCTGATCCTGCCGTACCACTCCGCGCTCGATCTCGCGCGCGAAAGCGCCAAGGGCGAAAAGAAGATCGGCACCACCGGTCGCGGCATCGGCCCGGCCTATGAAGACAAGGTGGCGCGACGCGCGATCCGCCTGCAGGACCTGTTCAAGCCGGTCCGCTTCGCCGAGAAGCTGAAGGAGCTGCTCGAGTTCCACAACTTCGTGCTGGAGAAGTATCACCAGGTGGCGCCGGTCGATTTCCAGAAGACCCTCGACGAGAGCCTCGCGCTCGCGCCGCGGCTCGAGCCGCTGATCGCCGACGTGCCGCGCGCGCTCTATCACGCCAACCGCGCCGGCAAGAACCTGCTGTTCGAAGGCGCGCAGGGCTCGCTGCTCGACATCGACCACGGCACCTATCCGTTCGTCACCTCGTCGAACTGCGTCGCCGGCGCGGCGGCGGCGGGCGCCGGCATCGGCCCGATGCACCTGCACTACGTGCTCGGCATAACCAAGGCCTACAGCACGCGCGTGGGTAGCGGGCCGTTCCCGACCGAGCTCTCCGACGGCGTCGGCGAGATGCTGCGCCAGCGTGGGCAGGAATTCGGCGCCACCACGGGCCGGCCGCGGCGTACCGGCTGGTTCGACGCCGCGGCACTCAAGCGCTCGATCCAGCTGAACGGCGTCTCGGGCCTGTGTATCACCAAGCTCGACGTTTTGGACGGCGTCGAGGTGCTGAAGATCTGCGTCGGCTACGAGCTGGAAGGGCAGCTGTCCGAGATCCTGCCGGTAGGCGCCGAGGAGCTCGAGCGCTGCGTGCCGGTCTACGAGGATCTGCCCGGCTGGATGGAGAGCACGGTCGGGGTGAAGAGCCTGGAGAAGCTGCCCAAGGGCGCGCGCGACTACCTGAACCGCATCGAGAAGCTCTGCGGCGTGCCGATCGACCTCATCTCCACCGGCCCGGACCGGGAGGAAACAATTGTCAGAAGGCACCCGTTCGACCCCCGCTAGTTCGACCCCCGCCGGGCTTTGAGCTAGACTGTACGGTCTAGTCTAGTCCCCTCGGGAGCAAGCACTTGGCCGAAGCAAACCGCGAGCGCGTATTGCGCGCCGCCACCAGCTCTTTTCTCGCCCACGGCTACACCTCCAGCGTCGACGACATCGCCCGGCGCGCAGGCGTCGCCAAGCAGACCGTCTACCACCACTTTCCCAGCAAGGACCGCCTGTTCAAGGAAGTGGCGCGCGACCTCGCCATGAGCGTGCTGGTCGAGCTCGAGGGCGCAGACGTGCGTGCCGCGCTGCTGCGCTTCGCCATCGCCTACCGCGAGCGCGCGCTCGGCGCCGATGGCATCGCCACTTTCCGCGCCCTCGTGCCGACCGTGCCGCGCTTCAAGGCGCTCGCCAAGGCGATGTACGCCAACACCGCCGGTGAGCTGGTCGAGCGCCTGGCGCAATACCTCGATGCGCCGATGAAGGACGGCCGGCTGCGCCGCGACGACCCGCTGCTCGCGGCGGAGATGCTGATGAGCATGCTTGCCGGCGTCGACCGGGTGAAGCGCCTGTTCGGTGTCAACGATCAACGCGAGACCAACGAGCGCCGCACGGCGCGCATCGTCGACTGCTTTCTGCGAGCGTACAAGTCATGACCCGGCCAATCATTGTTTTTCTGTCTCTCGTGCTCGCGGCCTGCAGCCAGGGCGACGCGAAGCAGGGCAAGGACGCAAAGGACGCCAAGGCAGCGCCGCCGGCCGTCGGCGTCACGGTGATCGAGGTCGCGATGCGCGAAGTACCGATCACCTTCGAGGCGGTAGGCCGTACCGAGGGCTCGCGCGAAGTGCAGATACGAGCGCGCGTCGCCGGAATACTCGAGCAGCAGCAATTCCAGGAAGGCGACTCGGTGAAGGCCGGCGCGACGCTGTTCGAGATCGAGCGTGCGCCGTTCGAGATCGAGCTCGCGCAGGCGCGCGGCACGCTGGCGGAAGTAGCGGCGCGCGAGGAGCTGGCGGCGCAGGAGCACGAGCGCCTGAAGGGCCTCGCCGACAAGCGCGCCATCAGCCAGAAGGAGGCCGATCAGGCGGCATCCGCCCTGCAGCAGGCGCGGGCCCTCGGCCAGGTGGCGCGGGCGCGGCTGCGCCAGGCCGAGCTCAACCTTTCCTATACCCGCGTCACGGCACCGATCGACGGCGTTACCGGGCGCGCGCTGCAATCGATCGGCAGCCTCGTCTCGCCGAGCGGCGACGCGGCAGTGCTGACGACCCTGACGCGCAGCGATCCGATCTGGGTGCGCTTCTCGCTTTCCGAGCCCGAGTTCGCGCAGGTGCGCGGCGGCGAGGGTAAGGAGACGCAGGTGCGCCTCGAGCTCGCCGACGGCACCACCTATCCCGACCCCGCCAAGCTCAACTTTTCCGGATCGACTGTAGACGCGCAGACCAGCACCGTGCAGATGCGCGCCGAGGTGCCGAACCCGCGCCTCGCGCTGCTGCCCGGCCAGTTCGTCCGCGTGCGGGTTACCTCCGGCACGGTGCAGGCGGTCGTGGTGCCGCAAAGCGCGGTGCTGCAGAACGAAGGCGGCCGCTTCGTCTGGCTGGCCGTTGAGGGCAAGGCCGTGCAGCGGCCGATCAAGGCCGGCGGCTGGGTCGGCAAGGACTGGGCGGTGCTCGAGGGCCTGAAGCCCGGCGACCAGGTGATCGTCGACAACCTGGTGCGGATGCGACCGAACGCGCCGGTGGCGGCGAAGAAGGCGGGCTAGGGAAGGCAGTGTCGAACTTCTTCATCCACCGGCCGGTGTTCGCCGGCGTGATCGCGATCATCATCGTCCTCGCCGGGCTGCTGTCGGCCAAGCTGCTCGCCGTCGCTCAGTACCCGGAAATCGCGCCGCCGACGATCCTCATCACCACCTCGTACCCGGGCGCGAGCGCGGAGACGCTGTCGCGCACCGTGGCGGCGCCGATCGAGGAGCAGCTCTCGGGCGTGGAGAAGCTGTCGTTCTTCAGCTCGACCTCTTCGTCGACCGGCACGCTGCAGATCACCGCCACCTTCGAGCAGATCGCGCTGCCGCGCCTTCCCGACGAGGTGCGCAGGAACGGCGTGATCGTGCAGAAGCGTTCGTTCGACATCCTGCTCGTGGTGTCGATGATCTCTACCGGCAACCAGCGCGACACGCTGTATCTCTCCAACTTCGCCTCGATCAACATCGTCGACGAGCTGAAGCGCCTGCCGGGCATCGCCGACGTCACCATCTTCGGCGCGCGCGACTACTCGATGCGCATCTGGATCAACCCGGAGAAGATGGCGCGCCTCGGCATCACCACCAGCGAGGTCGCGAACGCCCTGCGCGCGCAGAACGCGCAGTACGCGGCAGGGCGGATCGGCACCGAGCCGGCGCCGCCGGGGCAGAGCTACGTCTACACCGTCACCGCCACCGGTCGCCTGATCGAGCCCGAAGAGTTCGGCGAGATCGTGGTGCGCGCCATGGGCCCCGGCGGGGTCCTGCGCCTGAAGGACATCGCGCGCATCGAGCTCGGCGCGCTCAACTACGACACCTCCAACACGCTCGACGGCCAGCCGACCATCGGCATGGCGACCTACCTGCAGCCTGGCGCCAACGCGCTCGAGGTCGCCGATCTGGTGCGGACCAAGATGCAGGAGCTGCGTCCCGGGTTTCCGGAGGGCGTCGACTACGCGATTCCGTTCGATACCACGCGCTTCGTCGACGCGTCGATCAAGGAGGTCAACACCACCATCTTCGAGGCGGCGCTGCTGGTGCTGGCGGTAGTGTTCATCTTCCTGCAGACCTGGCGCGCGACGCTGATCCCGATGATCGCCGTGCCGGTGTCGCTGATCGGCGCTTTCGCCGGCCTCTGGGCGGTGGGCTTCACCATCAACACCCTGACGCTGTTCGCGCTGGTGCTGGCGATCGGCATCGTCGTCGACGACGCGATCGTGGTGCTGGAGAACGTCGAGCGCCTGATGCGCGAGAACGACATGCCGCCCTTCGAGGCGGCGCTCGAGGCGATGCGCGAGGTCTCCGGCGCGGTGGTGGCGATCGTGCTGGTGCTGTGCGCGGTGTTCGTGCCGGTCGCCTTCCTCGGCGGCATCGCCGGAGCGCTCTATCGCCAGTTCGCGGTGACGCTCACCTTCGCGGTGGTCATCTCGGGCTTCATCGCCCTGACGCTCACGCCGGCGCTGTGCGCGATTCTGATGAAGAAAGGCCATCACGAGTCGCGCGTCTTCAGGCCGTTCAACATCGGCTTCGCCTGGATCACGCGGCGCTTCCTCGATGCGGTCCAGCTGCTGCTGCGCCGGCCGCTGCTGTCGCTGCTGGCGTTCGTCGGCGTCCTCGGCCTGGCCGCGTTCCTCTTCGTGCGGATCCCGTCGAGCTTCGTGCCCACGGAGGACCAAGGCTACATCTTCGGCAACGTGCAGCTTCCCGACGGCGCGACGCTGGAGCGCACCCGCGCGGTCGCGGCGCAGCTCGGCAAGATCGTGCAGAGCGAGCCGGGGGTGCAGAACACCATGGTGATCAACGGCTTCGACCTGCTGGGGGGCGGCAACAAGACCAACGCCGCCACCATGTTCATCCCGCTCAAGCACTGGGACCAGCGCAAGAACGCGCCGGCGGTCGCGGTGGCCGGCGACATCGCGCGCAAGGGCGCGAGCCTGCGCGACGGGATGGTGATCGCCTTCAACCCGGCGGCGATCCGCGGCCTTGGCACCGCCGGCGGCTTCGAGATGTACCTGCAGGCGCGCACCAATCCCGACCCGCAGCGGCTGTTCGAGGTGACCCAGGGATTCCTTGCCGCACTGCGCGAGCATCCGCAACTCACCGGCGTCAATTCCTTTTTCCGACCGACAGTGCCGCAGCTCAAGGTCGAGGTCGACCGCGAGAAGGCGATCTCGCTCGGCGTGCCGGTGCAGGACGTGTTCGACGCCCTGCAGAGCACCATGGCGGCGCTCTACGTCAACGACTTCAACAAGTTCGGCCGCACCTACCGGGTGCAGATGCAGGCCGACGCCCAGTTCCGCGCCCAGCCCGACGACCTCGGCGCGGTGTACGTGCGCTCGACCCAGACGCGCGAGATGATCCCGCTCAAGTCGCTGATCCGCGTCAGCAATACCATCGGTCCCGAGCAGCTCGAGCGCTTCAACGGTTTCGTCGCCGCGCGCGTGCTCGGCAACGGCCGCCCCGGCGTCTCGTCGGGCGAAGCGATCCGTGCCGCCGAGGACGTCGCGGCGAAAGCGCTGCCCGAGGGCTACGCGATCGCCTGGGCAGGGCAGGCGTTCCAGGAAAAGCGCACCGGGCGGCAATCGGCGATCGCGTTCGGCCTCGCCATCGTCATGGTGTTCCTGATCCTCGCCGCGCTCTACGAGCGCTGGCTGCTGCCGTTCGCGGTGGTGCTGTCGGTGCCCTTCGCGGTGCTGGGCGCGCTCGGCTTCGTCTTCGCGCGCGCTTATCGGCCTCGCGGCCAAGAACGCAATCCTGATCGTCGAGTTCGCGCAGCAGGGCTTCCTCGCCGGCAAGAGCGCCACCGAGGCGGCGCTCAACGCGGCACGCCTTCGCTTCCGGCCGATCGTCATGACCTCGCTCGCCTTCGTGCTCGGCGTGATGCCGCTCATGCTCTCCACCGGCGCCGGCGCGGGCGCGCGCCGCTCGATGGGTACCGGCGTGGTCGGCGGCATGCTCGCCGCGACTTTCATCGCCACCATCTTCATTCCGCTGTTCTTCGTCGTCGTTTCTCGCCGCAGGAAGGAAAGAGCTTCCTCGTGAGAAAAATCCTCCCCCTCGCGGCACTCGCGCTGGCCGGCTGCATCAAGGTCGGGCCGGACTACACGCGACCCGAGGTGGTCGCGCTTCCGGCCGGGTATCCGACGCAAGCGGCGTCGGGCGAGGCCGTGGTGCCCGCGGATTGGTGGACGCTCTACAGCGATGCCACGCTGAACGATCTGGTGGCGAGCGCGCGCAAGGCGAACGCCGACAGCGCGTGCAGGAGGCCGAAGCCGTGCTGCGCGAGGCACGCGCGGCGCTCTTTCCCGACGTCAACGCGGGCTACAACTTCTCGCGCAGCCGCGTCAGCACCACCAGCGTCCCGCCGCCGCCCGCGGGCACGATCCTGCGTCCGAGCCACCAGCTGACGCTGGCTTCGACCAGCTTCGAGCTCGATTTCTGGGGCAAATTCGCCCGCGCATCCGAGGCGGCGCAGGCGAACCTGCTTTCGTCGCGTCTCTCGCAGGACACCGTCGCGCTGACGCTCGCCGGCGCCACCGCGCAGACCTACTTTGCGCTGCGCTCGCTCGACTCCCAGGTCACCGTGCTCGACCTCTCGATCAAGATCCGCGAGGACTCGCTCGTCATCGCGCGCGCGCGGCTTGCGGCGGGGCTCGCCTCGGAGCTTGACGTCTACCAGGCCGAGGGCGCGCTTGCCGACGCCCTGTTCCAGCGCCGTGACGCTGCCCGCAACCGTGCCCTGGTCGAACGCCAGCTCGCGCAGCTCACCGGCCGGCTCGACCTCAAGCTCGCCGCGGGCGAGGTCTTCGCCTTGCCGCTGCCGCCGGTGCCGCCCGCCGGGCTGCCATCGACGCTCCTCGAGCGCCGGCCCGACATCCGCGCCGCGGAGCAAACCCTGGTCTCCTTCAACGCGCAAATCGGCGTAGCGCGCGCCGCGATGTTCCCGGCCTTGAGCTTGACCGGCGTGCTCGGCGCGCAGAGCGCGGACTTCAGCGAGCTGCTCACCAGCAACGCACGCGTCTGGACGTTCGGCGCCGGGCTGGTAGGGCCGATCTTCGACGCCGGGCGTCGCGGCGCGAGGGTCGAACAGGCCGAAGCGCGGCGCGAGCAGGCCGTGGCGGGATACCAGCGGGCGATCGAGACCGGCTTTCGCGAGGTCGCCGACGCTCTGGTGAACGTCAGCGAGAGCGCGGAGGCGGAGGATGAGCTGCGCGGGCGGCTGGAAGCGGCGCGCAAGGCGCTCGAGCTTTCGCGGTTGCGCTACGAGTCGGGCTACTCGCCCTACCTCGAGGTGCTCGACGCGCAGCGCACCGCAAACGACGCCGCGATCACCTTCGTGCGCAACCGCCAGGCGCGGCTCGCGTTCACGGTCGACCTGATGAAAGCGCTCGGGGGCGGCTGGAAGGAGTGAAGGAGCGGGACCTACCGCAGTGCCGCGCGGCTTCTCGCGCGGCGGACCCTAGAAGGTCACGCCGTACATCTTGCTGGTGAGCATCTGCAATGGCCCGAGCGGATTCTGCGTCGACTCCTGGCCGACGATCGAGGGCTGGCCGCCGGTCAGCTTGTAGGTGACCACGCCGTCCTTGAGCAGGATCAGCCCCGAGAACGCCCAGCCGTTGGTGTGCGTGTCGCGCTTGAAGCCGAGCAGGTCGAGCAGGAAGTAGCCGGTGCGCTGCTTGTTCAGCACTTTCTGGTTGACCTCGAAGCCCTTGCAGCTGGTCTTCGCCGTGACGCACAGTCGCACGCCTTCGTCGAGGTCGTGGAGCGAGATCGACTGGCTGAGCAGGAAACGGCGCAGGACGTCGGTGTAGTTGAGGATGGTGATGTTCGGGTTGCTCGAGGGGTCGAGGCTCATCTCGCGCAGCTCGACCGCGGTGGTTTCGCCCGGCACCAGGCGGTCGAACGCCTGCTGCGCTTCCTGGTAGGTCTGCCACGGGCTGGCGCTCATTTCCTGCGACCGGGGCAGCAGCGCCGAGCATCCCGTGGCGAGGGAGAGGAGCAGACCGGTCGCGAGAAGCCGCTTCATGTGGACTGTGTATCACTGCGGTGCGGCCGGTCGCGGCCCTGTAGTGCTAGTCCAACCGGCGCGACGCGCCAACCCTGTCACGCCGCTCTGACCGGCTGTAGCTGGAAATGGACAGCATGTCACGGGGGTGGGTGACAGCGCGGCGCGCGGCGGCGTCGCACAATAGTCTCGTAATCGCGCCATGCAAATCGCCGACCTCGAAGCGGCCCGCAGTTACCATTCGGCCCTCAAGCTGATCATCGATCGTCACGTTGGCAACGACGCGGACCTCCGCGCACTGGGCCGGGTGGCGGATCTCTGCCGGAGCTTTTCGGAAGCGCTCGATGACGAGTACTGCCGCGAGAAGGTGCGCGTCGTGGCCGAGTACGCCTGCGAGATGCTGGCGCACAGCGAGCACCATCGCTGGGGCGTGGATTTCCTCAAGCGCCAGATCAGCGACGCGCTCGAGCTGATCGACAGCCGGCTCTACAGCCTGGAGCTTGTCCGGCGCGGTCCGCAGCGCGCCGCAGCGCTGCAGCTCAGATAAAGACTTGAAACCGCGGGTGCTGGGCTAACATCGGGTTTTGGTGCCGAGGAAGGGACTCGAACCCCCACAGTGTTGCCACCGCTAGGACCTGAACCTAGTGCGTCTACCAATTCCGCCACCTCGGCAGAGGAGGCGCGATTCTAGCCGAAAAGAACAATGGGAAAAAGAAGACCAAGTAGAAGCGCGCTGCGGCGACGCTCGCGTCCGGAAAAGAAGGAGAATTTTCCGGAAGCCCTGAGCGTTCTCGAGCGCGCCGGCGCGCCGATGCACCCCGACGAGCTCGCGCAGCGCCTGCGTGTTTCGCGGCACGAGCGCCGCGAGTTCGACGTTGCGCTCGCCGCGCTCGAGCGCTCGGGCGAGGTGGTGCGCAACCGCGCCGGCGCGCTGCTCGTCGCGCGGCGCATCGCCGCGGTGGCCGGGCGCATCGAGGGCCACGCCGACGGTCACGGCTTCCTCGTGCCCGACGACGGCAGCGCGTCGGTGTTCCTTCCCGCCGCCGAGATGCGCGGCCTGATGCACGGCGACCGCGCTTCGGTGCGCGTCTCGGGCCGCGACAACCGCGGGCGGCCGATGGGCACGGTGGTCGAGGTCCTCGAGCGCGCGGAGCGCCGCATCGTCGGTCGCGTGCATCTCCAGCACGGCATCACCTACCTCGTGCCGGAGGACCGGCGCATCGCGCACGACATCGTCCTGCCCGACGCGGGCAAGGTGAAGCCCGGCCAGGTCGTGACCGTCGAGCTGGTCCAGCCGCCGACCAAGCACGCGCAGCCCGTCGGCCGCATCGCCGAGGTGCTCGGCAACTACGCCGACTCCGGGATGGAGATCGAGATCGCGCTGCGCAAGTTCGATCTGCCGCACGAGTTTCCGAAGAAAGCGCTCGCGCAAGCGCAGGCCCTGCCGAGCACGGTGCAGCCGAAGGACGCCGAGGGGCGGCGCGACCTGCGCGAGCTCGACTTCGTCACCATCGACGGCGAGACGGCGAAGGACTTCGACGACGCGGTCTACGCCCGCCGCGAGGGCCGCGACTGGCGCCTGTGGGTGGCGATCGCCGATGTCAGCCACTACGTCCGGCACGGCGATCCGCTCGACCTCTCGGCGCGCGAGCGCGGTACCTCGGTGTACTTCCCGCGCCGCGTGATCCCGATGCTGCCGGAGAAGATCTCCAACGGCCTGTGCTCGCTCAATCCCGACGTCGATCGCCTGGCGATGGTGTGCGAGATGGCGATCAGCGCGCAGGGCGAAGTGAGCAACTACGAGTTCTATGCGGCGGTGTTCCGCTCCAAGGCGCGCCTGACCTACACCAAGGTGTGGGCCGAGCTCTCCTCGGGCAGGGCGCCGGCGCACCTGGCGACGCTCTACGAAGTCTTCAAGGCGCTGCACCGCCAGCGCGAGAAGCGCGGCGCGATCGACTTCGAAACGGTCGAGACGCGCATGGTGTTCGACGCGCGCGGCAAGATCGAGAAAATCGTCGCCGAGAAGCGTAACGACGCGCACCGCCTGATCGAGGAGTGCATGCTGGCGGCGAACGTCTGCGCCGGCAATTTCATCGCCAAGCGTGGCCAGCCGGTGCTGTACCGCGTGCACGAGGTGCCCGCCGAGGACCGGGTCGCGGCGCTGCGCGACTTCCTCGCCGAGCTGGGGCTGCAGCTCCCCGGCGGCGCGATACCGCGACCCAAGGACTACGCCCAGGTCCTGGAGAAGATCCGCACCCGTCCCGACTTCAACCTGCTGCAGACCATCCTGCTGCGCTCGCTGAAGCGCGCGGTTTACACGCCGCAGAACGTCGGCCACTTCGGCCTCGCCTTCGACGCGTATGTGCATTTCACCTCGCCGATCCGGCGCTATCCGGACCTGCTGGTGCATCGCGCGATCAAGGCGCTGCTGAAAGGCGGCAAGTACGACGGGGTCGACTGGGAAGAGACCGGCCGGCACTGCTCGGAGACCGAGCGGCGCGCCGACGACGCGAGCCGCGACGTCGAGGCCTGGCTGAAGTGCTACTACATGCGCGACCACGTCGGCGAGGTGTTCAGCGGCACCATCACCGGGGTGACGGCGTTCGGCCTGTTCGTCACGCTCGACGA
>WNFM01188498.1_pt2 | contig 10547 bp, 7 predicted proteins | sample 5400271 | NCBI WGS metagenome assembly WNFM01 (sample SAMN13153352, study PRJNA577476) | soil metagenome | isolation source: 60 cm saprolite on Douglas fir-dominated hillslope | place: USA:California | collected 2013-09-17 | reverse complement strand
GAAGCGCACCGCCTTCGCGACCAGCCAGCCCCCCACCACGATGACGATCGCGATCAGGACCCGGGGCATGAATTCGCCCACCTGATGCAGCGACGTCCGAATCGGCTCGATCAACATTTCCATGTTTTCCATTGTGTTCTCCGGTCGACTCGCGGTGGTGGTCTCGCTTTGGCCGCACCGCGCGCGCAATCACCGCGACTGCGGTTGTCAGGTAGCGGCGTCCAGGATTTCGGACAGGCCGCCCAGCGGAATGCGAACCCAATCCGGGCGGTTGTCGAGCTCGTATTTGAGCTCGTAGAGGCCTTTTTCCAGCAGCATCAATGAAAGCAGCCCGCGACCTTCGCCGCGTGGCGAAACAAGCCCGGAAGTCTGCGCAACTTTCTCGTAGCCCTCGAGGAACGCCGTCCTTGTCTCCGCTTGCCACCGGCGGCCGACGCCGCCTTGTTGCGCGCGAATTTCGGTAGCGACCGGGCCGACGTGCAGAAGCGCCGCATGCATCGCATAGTCGAACGAACGCAGCATTCCGGCGACGTCTTTCATCGCCGTCTGCTTTTCGGCGCGCTCCGCCAACGAGCGTGTCGGCTCGCCCTCGAAGTCGATGATCACGAAATCGTTCTGCACCAGCAAGACTTGCCCCAGGTGATAGTCGCCATGCACGCGGATTTTCGCCCCGGCGCCGGACGCTGCGAGCGCGTCGACCCGCGCCAGCAATTCGCCGCGCCTTGCGAGCAGCGCTTCTGCCTCCGTGCGCGCTGGTTCGGGCAACGTCTCACGGCGATGATTCAGGAGGTCGAGCACCCCCGTAGCCTGGCCACGCACGCGCTGCGTCCAGCGCGCGACGTCTGCCGGCAGGATCGGCTCGGGATCGAATGCCGGATCGCCGGTCCGGCGGGCGAAGGCCGCATGCAGCTCGGCCGTTCGCACGCCAAGCGAGTGGACGAGTGCGACGTAGCCGCCGTGCAGATCCGGCGTCGCGCCGGCCAGGGTAGGGCTGCCGGGCGATTGCTCGAACAGCCGGTCGAGGTAGTTCTGCGTGTAGTCCCACCCGTTGCCCTGGTTCTCCACGTAGGCTTGCAGCAAAACCAGCGTGGTGACTTGGCCATCCCCGGCGACGTAATCGACGCTTCCGGCCACCGGAACGCTGTTGGGGAATTGCACGGTATCAGTCAGAAAGCGGCCGATTTCGACCTCGGCGTTCAATCCGGCCTGCACGCGCCGATAGCCCTTGACGAACATGCGCTCGCCCAACGTGGCGATCGTGTTGCTGCTTTGCGCGCCGGGCAGGGCCACGGGGAGTTGGTCGTACGCGTCGCCCGCGATGCGCGCGAACGCGCGGGTCGGTTTGAAATGCAGCGTACCGCGCGCGAGTTTCAGCTGTTCGCCGGCGCCGATGGCGGCCACCAGGGCGCGGCAGAAGGTCTCATCGCCAAAAGCGTCGGCGAGCACGCCGACCCTTGCCTGCTGACGGACCTTGGCCACGCTGAGCGCTGCGAGCGTTCGCATGCGCTCGTCGTCCTCATCCTCCCAGGCCAATGTCAGCGGAAGGAAATACGTCTGGCTCTCGCCCTTGTCGGACTCGATACGCGCCAGCGACACGAGCCAGCTCGAGTCACCCCGCTTCCACTCGACCTGGTCGACCAGCGCGACGCGACGCACCGGTTCGCCTTTCGCCGCATACCAGCGGCGCCCAGCGACGAACGGCGGCAGCGCTTCGCGTTCGAGCTGTGCCATGACCTTCTCCGCCATGCCGATCCGCCAGGGCACGACGCGGTCGCGAAAGAGGCTCGCCCAGCCATCGAACAGGACCAGCACCGGCAATTCATCGCGCGGGAGCCGTTCCTCGTGCCACGCGGGCACATCTTCGCCGATGGCGAGTCGGAACCAGAGGAAGCCGTGACCCGCCAGCGTGAGCAGGTAGGGCAGATCCCCCACGGGCGGAAACGGCGTGCGTCCCATGAGCTCGACGGGCACGCGCCCCTTGAAGCGGGCGAGGTCGAGCTCGACGGGTTGCGCCGAGCGCGCGAGGTTGGCCACGCACAGGATGATTTCGTCTTCGTGCTCGCGCAGATAGGCGAGGATCTTCCGGTTGCCCGGCTTCAGGAACGTGAGACTGCCCCGGCCGAATGCGGCGAACGACTTGCGCACGGCCAGCATGCGCCGGGTCCAGTTGAGCAACGACGACGGTTCGCGATTCTGCGCTTCGACGTTGACGGCTTCGTAACCGTAGATCGCGTCCATGACCGGCGGCAGGTAAAGCCGCTGCGGGTCGGCGTGCGAAAAGCCGCCGTTGCGCTCCGGTCGCCACTGCATCGGCGTGCGCACGCCGTCGCGGTCGCCGAGGTAGATGTTGTCGCCCATGCCGATCTCGTCGCCGTAGTAAAGCGTCGGTGACCCGCGCATCGAAAGCAGCAGGCTTTTGAGCAGCTTGATCCGCTGCAGATCGTTCTCCAGGAGCGGGGCCAGGCGCCGCCTGATGCCGACGTTGATCCGCGAGCGCGGGTCCGCGGCGTACATCTGGTACATGTAATCGCGCTCCTTGTGGGTCACCATCTCGAGCGTCAGCTCGTCGTGGTTGCGCAGGAAGATCGCCCACTGGCAGTTGTCGGGGATGTCGGGCGTCTGCTGCATGATCTCGGTGACCGGATAGCGATCCTCGAGGGCGATTCCCATGTACATGCGCGGCATCAGCGGGAAGTGATAGGCCATATGGCACTCGTCGCCGTTGCCGAAATATTCACTCACGTCCTCGGGCCACTGGTTCGCCTCGGCCAGCAGCAGGACATTCGGATAGTGGGCGTCCACGAGCGAGCGCAGCTCGCGCAGGACGGCATGCGTCTCCGGCAGGTTTTCGTTGCTCGTGCCTTCCCGCTCAACCAGGTAAGGTATGGCGTCGAGGCGGAATCCATCGACGCCCATGTCGAGCCAGAAGCGCATGACGCGGAAGACCGCCTTCAAGACTTGCGGATTGTCGAAGTTGAGGTCGGGCTGGTGGCTGAAGAATCGATGCCAGTAATAGGCTCCAGCGACGTCGTCCCACGTCCAGTTCGATTTCTCGGTGTCCGTGAAGATGACCCGGGTGCCGGCATATTTTTTCGGGTCGTCGCTCCAGACGTAATAGTTGCGCTTGGACGAGCCCTTGGGGGCGTGCCGTGCGGCCTGGAACCACGCGTGCTGGTCCGACGTGTGATTGATCACCAGCTCGGTGATGACGCGCAGCTCGCGACGACGCGCCTCACGGACGAACTGCTGGAAGTCGGCGCGGGTCCCGTAGGAGGGATGCACGTTGCGGTAGTCGGCAACATCGTATCCGTCGTCGCGCAACGGCGAAGGGTAGAAAGGCAAGAGCCAGATTGTGTTGACGCCCAGATCCTTGACGTAGTCCAACTTTTCGGCGAGCCCGCGAAAGTCGCCGATGCCGTCGTCGTTGGCGTCGTAGAACGCCTTGATGTGCAACTGGTAGATGATCGCGTCTTTGTACCAGAGCGCATCCGTACGCGCCGGCGCATTTGCCGCGGCCAGTGCCGAGGCGATTGCCGAGGCCGCTGCCGGAGCCGTCGTCGATCCCACGCGTCTCTCTTATAGGTAGTAGTCGAAGTCCCGCTCGGTGCGCACGTGCCGGCGAACGCGGAACACGTGCGCCGGCACCCTCTTTGAATCGAGCTGCACGAAATTACGCGCACCGCTCCAGAGAAAGCGCGCATCGGTCAGCGTGTCGTGCACCTGGTACGCCCGGTCCTCGTCGACGCCGAGGGCGGCCAGGTCGAGCGTTACCCATCCCGACTGGATGTGATGCGGATCGAGATTGACGACCACGAGGACAGCGTTGTCGCTGTCGGCATCGACTTTGGCGTAGCAGATCAGCTCGTCGTTGTCGGTGGGGAAAAAAACGAGGCCGTCGTTGCGTTGCAGTGCCGGATTGTCGCGCCGCGCGGCGTTGACGCGGGCGATGAACGGGGCGAGGCTGTCGGCGCGTTCGAGATCCCAGTGGCGCAGCTCGTATTTTTCCGAATCGAGATACTCCTCGGAGCCCGGTTCGCGCGGAGCGTGCTCGAGGTGTTCGAACGCCGGGCCATAGATGCCGTAGTTCGCCGACAGCGTCGCGGCGAGCACGAGCCGCGCCATGAATGCGGCGCGGCCGCCGAATTGCAGGTGCTCGGGCAGGATGTCGGGCGTGTTCGGCCAGCAGTTGGGACGGAAGAAATCGCGAACCCGGGTCAACTCGGTGAAATAGTCGGTCAGTTCGACCTTGGTGTTGCGCCACGTGAAGTAGGTGTAGGACTGCGTGAAGCCGAGCTTCGCCAGCCGATACATGACTTTCGGACGCGTGAAGGCTTCGGCCAGGAAGATCACGTCCGGATGCTCGCGTTTGATCCGTTCGATGACCCATTCCCAAAACGGGAACGCCTTGGTGTGCGGATTGTCGACGCGGAAAATCCGCACGCCCTCGCCGATCCAGAAGTCGAAAATGCTCGCGAGCTCGCGCCAGAGTTCCGACCATTGCGCCGACTCGAAATTCAACGGATAGATGTCCTGATATCGCTTGGGCGGGTTTTCCGCGTATTGCACCGAACCATCGGGGCGCCAGCGGAACCATGGCGGATGATCGTGCACATAGGGATGATCGGGCGCGCACTGGAAGGCGACATCGAGCGCCATCTCGATCCCGAGCGCACGCGCTCGCGACATCAGCCGCCGAAAGTCATCGAGGGAGCCCAACGCCGGATGCAGCGCCTTGTGGCCGCCTTCGGCTGCACCGATGGCCCAAGGGCTGCCGACGTCGTCAGCATGGGTCGAAAGCGTATTGTTGCGCCCTTTGCGCCGCTCGCGCCCGATCGGATGGATCGGCGGCAGGTAGAGCACGTCGAAACCCATCTTAGCGACGTACGGCAGGCGCTGCTCGCAATCGTGCAACGTGCCGTGCGCGCCGGGGCTGCCGGCGCACGAGCGGGGAAACATTTCGTACCAGGCGCCGAAGCGCGCCCGCTCGCGGTCGACGACGAGCGGCAACTCGTGCGCAAACGTCGCTTCTCCCGTTCGGTCGGGGTAGCGAATCGCGACAGCGTTCATCGCTTCGTCCTTCGCCAACGCGTGCAGCGCGCGCGGCTCGCTTTCCTTGCGCAGGCGGCCGGCCCATCGCAGCAGTTGCGCGCGGTCGTCATCAGTCGCGCGCTGCGCCGTCGCTTCGATCAACTCGGCGCCGACCAGCGCCGCCATGTTCAGGTCCTCGCGGTCCACGCGGCGCGCGAAATCGTGCCGCCAGGACAGGAACGGGTCGACCCAGGCCTTGACCGTGTATCGGTAGCGCCCGAGCGCGTCGACGACGAAGGCCCCGCGCCAGCGATCGTTGCCGAGCGCGGCCATCGGTACCTCGTGCCAGTGGGCTTCGTCTTCGCGGCGGTAGCAAAGGACGCAGGCGACGAGGTCGTGCCCGTCGGCAAAGCAGTCGGCCTCGACCTCGACCCGATCGCCGACGACGCGCTTGACAGCGAACCGCCCGCCGTCCACCGCCGGGGCAATGCCTTCGATAACAGCGCGAATTCGACCGTCGCTCGGAAGCTCCTGGGTCACCGTCATCGGCGGCCTCCCATGCGTTGTGTCAGTTTTCTCCAGCCCTCAAAGGAGCCGGTCCACCCCTGAAACCGCGCAGCGCCTGCCCTGCCATGATAGTCCTGACCGCGATCGCGCGGCCGTAGTTCCCGCGGCAGGCACTTCCATGGCACGCGGCGCCAAGGCTAGCGTGTAATTCTTGCCTTGCTGAGTCCCGCAAAGAGGCGGGAGCGCGCGCGAACGGCATGATGTCCCATCAGGAACGCCGCGGCGTTCCACGACTGCCCGCGCATCCCCGCCGGCTTCGCAGTCTTTCCATGCAGCCATTCGGCGAAAGCCCAGTTGTCGAGCGCGTTGAGGCGCGCAAGGGCTGCGAGCTCACGCCGGGCGCGCGGACGTTCGCCGTGCTCGGCAAGCGCGACCACCCAGAATCCGCCGACAAAGGGCCAGATGCCGCCGTTGTGGTACTGCCACGCGAAATTCTGCCGATGACGCGACATGTACGGACGCCAGAACGCGCTCGCCTCGAGGATCGGCGTGCAGACGACGCGCACCGGCCAGGGCGCGTGCACGCGTGCCCGCAACAAGGCGGCGAGCGTGCGGCGCGCGGCCGTCGCATCGGCGAGGCCGCACAGCAGCGCCAATATGTTTCCAAAGACATCGCCCTCGTCGCCGAAGAACGAAAAATTGACGAAGCTCAAGTAGAGCTCGCGATTGCGTGCACTGCGCCGCCCATAGTCGATGAGCAGTCGCGCCCGTCGGTACTTGGCGAGCCGCGACGAAAACGGGTGGAACAGATCGTTCGCATTGCGGCGCGTCTTTGCCGTGTGCGGCAAGCCGTAAACGCGCTTCACGAGATGCCAGAGCGCATTCGAGTACAGCACGAATCCGGAGCGCGGCATGATGTCGGCCCAATCGCTCGCTTCGTTCTGCTGCAGAAGGTGGAAGCGCTGGTGTTCCTGGCACAGGCTCCATTGGATGGCTTTGCGGATCTCTTCCTCGAGGCCGCTTCGCAGCCGGCCCTCGGGGCGCAGGTGATCGAGGAATGCCACGCCCAGCAGCCACCAGAGCGTCGCGTCGATGCAGCCTAAGTACCAGAAATCGACTTCGCGCTTGCGCGGGTCGACGAACTTCGGGATCTGGCCGTTGGGCGCCTGATGCCGGGCGAGCGTCATGAACGCGGTGGCGGCTTCGCGCTCGAGCAGGGCGTCGCCCGACAACGCCATGCCGATCGCGCACACCGCCGCGTCGCGGGCGAAGATCGCCGTGTAACCGCGCGATCGCGCGAGCGGCGAGGGCGTCGCCGCAAGGATGCCGCCGGGCGCGAGATTCCGCTTCAGGAGCGCGATGGCCTCCACGCGACAGCGCTCGATAACGGAGTCGTCCTCTTTCAAGAATTCAACACTCCGTACTTACGCGAAAAGCTTCAATACCTTCGCGTGCAACGCCTTGTCGCCGCACGCGAACACATCGCCGCCCTGGTCGCACGGACCGCCGGACCAGTTGGTGATCGCGCCTCCCGCCGCCTGGACCAGCGGTATCAGCGCCTGGACGTCGTACGGTTGCAGACCTGTCTCGACCACCATGTCGACGAAGCCCATCGCGAGCTGCGTGTAGCAATAGCAGTCGCCGCCGAAGCGCGTCAGCCGCGCGGGTCCGGTGATCGTGTTGTAGACGGCGAGCTGGCGCGGCGACTGGAAGTGGCGAGGGTCGGTCGTCGCGACGGTCGCATCTTCGATCCTGGCGCAAGCGCGCGTGCGCAGCATGCGTCGCTGGTCGCCGCGCCGCCATTGCGCCTGCCCGCCGCGCGTCGCGAGGAACGTCTCGCCGACGAACGGCTGATGCACGACACCCACCACCGGACGTTCGCCGTCGTGCAGCGCGATGAGCGTCGCCCAGTGCAACTGTCCCAGGATGAAACTGCGCGTGCCGTCGATCGGATCGATGACCCACGTGTACGGCGACGTCCCCGATTGCTTGCCGTGCTCCTCGCCATGGATGCCGTGGTCCGGGTACGTGCGCGTGATCTGCGCACGGATCACGTCTTCGGCGGCGCGGTCGGCGATCGTCACCGGGTCGTAGCCCAGCTTGTTGCGCTTATCCTCGACGTCGATGACTTCGCGAAAGTGCGGCAGGATCGACTCGCCGGCGGCCAGCGCCATTGCGTAGGCGAATTCGAGATAACGATCGGCGTCGCGCGGGGTCATGAAGTGTGCCGGCCAATTACGAAGCGTGGCGCGATCAGCGCGCGGACCGGACCGTTCACGATTTCCCCGATGGGGCCGCCGCAAGGATCTCCTTCTCGCGTTCCGCGGTCAGCACGGCTTTCCACGCCTCGCTGTTGTCGCGCGCGGACAGCCACAAAGCCGTCGCGTCGATGGTTTCGGCGAGCGGCCGCACGCGCAATCCTGCATCCGCGGCTCTGCGGCAGTCGCATTCCATGAAGCCGTCCGCGTCCTTCGCTGGAATCCACAGCGGAAGGCCGGTCCACGGTTCCACCTTATGCTCGATCAGCAACGCCTCGTCGACCCAACGGGCTGGGGGCGTTGTCCCGGTGGCCCGCAGCGCGTCCACGATCGACCCCATCGTCCACTGTCTTGCCGGGCTGCAAGCGTTGTACGTGCCGCTCGCCTTGGCTTCCACCATATCGATCATCCACGCACCGAGGTCGCGCGCGTCGATGATCTGCATCGGCGCGCCGGGTGGCGCCGGAACGACCGCCTCGGCGGGACGGTCCCCCAGCAATGAGGGATTCCGGAATCGCGCGACCCAGTAGCTGAACCGGTCGCTCGGATCGTGCGGACCGACGATCAATCCCGGACGGACGATGGTCGCGGCGGCGCCGAATGCGGCGCGTACTTCATCCTCGCACGCGGCCTTGAGTGGCCCGTAAAACTTCATGACCTCTTCCGTCGCAGGGTCGTCGAGCTTGCCCACCGCGGAGGATTCGTCGCGTCCGGCGCCGCCGCCGTCGGCGTACACCGAAATCGACGACACGAAAAGGTATCGCGCGGTACGGCCGCGGAGCAATTCGACCGACGCGCGAACGACACGCGGCACGTACCCGCTGGTGTCGATGACCGCGTCCCATTCACCTTCACGCAATGCATCGAGGCCCGGCACTTTCGCCGGATCGCGGTCGCCGACCAATTGCGTGACAGTGTCACCCCAGGAATTGGGTGTGCGGCCGCGGCTGAAGATCGTAACGTCGTGACCACGCGCCAACGCCGCATCGACGCCGTGGCGCCCGAGGAACCGAGTACCGCCGAGAAACAGGATTCGCACGATCGATGCTCGATCTCAAGCGCGGGGGACGATGCGCACGCCGTTCAGCTTCTCCTGCGCTTCCAGCAGCGACGCGATGTACTTGTCGCCGAAGCCCAGCAGATTGGCATTGACGAGGCTCTGGTGCACGGCCTCGCCCATGATTGACGACACCGGCAGCGATTCCGCCATGTGCGTGTAATAGCGCAGGTCCTTCATCGCGTTGACGAGCGTGAATTTGAGACCGGACAGGTCGCCGCCGTCGAGCATCTTGCCGACGATCAACTGGAAGATGCCGGAGTTCACCGCGCCGGCGGAGACGACTTCGTGCAACTTGCGGATCGACAGGCCGGACTTGGCAGCCGTGGCACACGCTTCCGCGCAGGCATTCGCGATCGACATCGCGAGGAAATTGTTGATGAGCTTCAGCACGATGCCGTGTCCCGCCGGACCGGCGTGAATGATGTTCTCGCAGAACGCACCGAGGACGGGTTTCAATTCCGCGAACGTCGCGTCATCGGCGCCGACCATGATGTTGAGCTTGCCCAGTTCTGCCTCGACCGGCGTCCGGGCGAGCGGCGCGTCGACGAACCGCGTCCCCGAAGCTGCGAGCGCGTCCCGCATGAGCGCAGTCGTCGCGGGCTCGCTCGTGGACGTATCGACGACGATGAGTCCCTTGCGCGCCACGCCGGCAATGCCGTCCTTGCCGTTGACGATCTCCTCGACCTGCGGCGCGCCGGTCACGCACAGGAACACGATGTCGGCGTTGCGCGCGACGTCGGCGTTGGTCTTCGCTTCCTTGGCGCCGGCTGCGAGCAGGTCTTCGAGCGGCGCGCGATTGCGGTGGACGCGCACGGTCAGCGGAAAACCCTTCGTGACCAGGTTCTTCGCGATGCCATGACCCATTAAACCGATGCCGATAAAACCGATGCGTGGCTTGTCCATCCAATGCTCCTTGCGAAGGTTGTTCAGTCGACGGCCGTAGGCTCGGGCGCCACGATCAGCGCGCGGCGGCGTTCATGCCAGGTGAGAATCAGGCCGCTGCCGACGATGATCGCCATGCCGGCCAATGTTAGTGCATCCGGGAAATCTTCGAACACGAGCCAGCCGATCAACGTGGCGAAAACGACCTGCAGATAGGTGAAAGGCGTGAGCGCCGAGGCGGGCGCGCGCTGGAACGCGAGAATGAACAGGAAGTGGCCGATCGTGCCGAGGATGCCGATGGTCGCGAGAAGGACGATGTCGATCCAGGTCACGTCGATTCGCGAGCCGTACCACGGCCACACGAACGTCATCAGCAGCGCGCCGATCAACGCCGGGTAGAAGAGCGTCACGCGCGGATCTTCGCCCGCCAGCATCCGCGTCGTGATCTGGTAGACGGCGTAGCAGCCTGCGGAGCCCAGCGCCAGCAGCGACGTTCCCTTGAAGAGTTCGGCGCCCGGCTGCACGATCATCAGCATGCCGGTGAGCCCCGCGACGACAAAGGCGATCCGCGGCAGCGTCAGGCGCTCGCCCAGGAAGACGATCGCCAGCACGATCACGATGGTGGGCGTCGTGTAGTTGAGCGCCGTCGCATCGGCGAGCGGCAGATATTTGAGCGCCGTCATGAAACACAGCGACGAGCCGACGAGCAAGCACCCGCGGACGAGTTGCATTCGAAGCTGCCGCGTGTACAGCATTCCCGTTCCCATTTTCGGCGCGAGCCAGACGAGCATCGCCACGACCTGGAAACCCCA
>WNFM01089454.1_pt3 | contig 10547 bp, 9 predicted proteins | sample 5400271 | NCBI WGS metagenome assembly WNFM01 (sample SAMN13153352, study PRJNA577476) | soil metagenome | isolation source: 60 cm saprolite on Douglas fir-dominated hillslope | place: USA:California | collected 2013-09-17 | reverse complement strand
CGATATAAGCCGTAAAACCATTGCGCGGGGAATGCCGGGTGATTCCGGTGTGACCTGACTAACGCGTGTGCTTTCTACCACTACCTCCGCACACGCGGCTATCGGGCGCATCGGGCGCCCGGCATTCCCTGCGCCCGACGTTCCAGCAAACCTCGCGCAAAACACGCGGCGAGATCGCGAAGCTGTAGCTGTTTGAAATTCGAATCCGTAGCCCGGGTGAAGCGAAGCGTAACCCGGGTTTCCCCGCAACCAGCGGTCCCGGGTTACGCTTCGCTTCACCCGGGCTACGTTTCCTCACTCCGCCGGCGCTTGATCGGTGGCGGTGTCAGTGTTGCGGCTCGCCATCAGTCCGAGCGCCAATCCGCCGAGCGCCAGGATCGGGATCAACTTCTTGACGCCGATCGCGCGGATCATCTGGATACCGGCCGCCACCACCATGGGATCGGCAAGGGCGGTTTTCACCGTCGACTTCGCCCGTGCCGCGGCGCGGGCCTCGAGCTGACTTTTGCGCAAGATGTAGATACCCATCATGATCACAGCGATGACAAGAAACACGCACGCTCCCGCGAGGCAGGCTTCGATCGGGCCATAGGTCCGGAGCATCCAGACAAAACCCGCGGCGCAGAGAAACGCGATCGCGGTGAACAGGGTGAAGGCCGCCATCGCCACGAGCGACGTCAGTCGCAAGGCGGCGCCCGTCCTGTCCTTGAAATCATCGATCAAGCGCGCAAACATTGACGTCTCGTTTCAAAATAATGCTGATAAAAGTAGAGGCGGCGCGTCCGCGCCGCTGCTCAGATCAAACTATTGTTTCGGCCGCGGTTACCGCCGCCACGTCACGCCGATCAGAAAACCGAGGCCGAGCGCAAGGCCCACGGTCGCCAGCGGGCGCTGCGTGATCACGTCTTCCAAGGTCTCTTCGATCGAACGGGCGGCGTCTTGCGCGGCATCGAGCGCAGCGCTGCCGCGCTCCGAGAGATCGTCGACCGTCGAATCGACATTGGCGCGCGCCTCCTTGTAGCCGCGGCGCGCCTGCTTTTTGGCGGTCCCGGCGAACGAGTTGAGCGCGTCGGTGATTTGATCGGTCAAGGCCGAGATATCGTTCTTCACGGCTGCTACATCCTTTTCCAGGCGATCATAAGTTGCTTTATCCGCCAAATTTTTCACTCCCAATTCGCCATTCGTGCTCGACATCAAAAGCTCCCGGACACCGAAGTTAGGTAAGAGGCAAACGCTGCGCTGTGCAGGAAGTTCCACGCGCCATTTTCCAGCCGGAGAATGGCCTGCTTTCAGGATGGTGCGTATGCTGATCGCCCAGTTTTGCAGAACGCGCGTTGACGAAACGCAATCAGCGCGGCGGCTATTGCGGCGAACCCGCCGGCAGAAGGTGTTCTTTGAGAATAAGCGCCACGATCAACAGCGGTGAAGACAGAAAGCCGCCCATCGGTCCCCACAGCCAGGTCCAGAACGCCAGCGCCATGAATACCGCGAGCGCATTCAGCTCCAGCCGGCGGCCGATGATCGTAGGTGTGACAAAATGACCTTCGAGAAAAGTGAGCCCGACAAAGGCCAGCGGCGCGATCAGGCCCGCGGCGAGCGTGGAGAACGCGATCACGCCGACCACCGTCAGCGTCACGAACATCGCGACCGGCCCGATGATCGGAAAGAAGTTCAACGTTGCTGCCAGCGCGCCAAGCCCGGCCGGATTGGGCATGCCCGTGATTGCGCAGATGATGCCGGTTGCTGCGCCGACGCCGAGATTGATCATCGTCACCGTGAGCAGATAGCCGCCGAGCTGGCCTTCGATCTCGTTGAGGATCCGCAACGTGCGCAGCCGCGCGTCATGTTCGGCAAAATTCATGATCAGCGCGCGGCGCAGGTCGCGCCAGCTCGCGATGAACAGGATCAGCGTTGCAAAGAACAGCAGGAATTCGGTGAATGTCGGCGACAGGAATTCGACGGTCGGCTGCATCCAGTCGAATTTCGGCATCTGGAACGTTGAAAACGCGTCCGATCCCCCGAGCATGCCCTGGAGCTCCTGCCACAGCGCCAGCGGCCGGTCGAATACATGCAATTTATCTCGCAGGCGCACGCCCAGCTCCGGCAAACGCGTGCTCCATTCCATCAGCGGCGAAGAGATCAGGCCGATGACGAAGGTAGCCCCGGCACCGACCGCGCTCACGATCAGCACCGCCGCCACCGCGCGGGGAATTTTATGCCGCTCCAAAAATCCGGCGGCCGGCGACAGCATGGTGCCGACCACGAATGCCGCCACCACGGGCAAGAAAAACGCCTTGGCGACATAGAGAACGGCGACAACGCTGATGACGAGCAGCACAATCAAGGCAAACGCAACAATATCCGCGCGCCCGATGAGCGGCGGTTGTTCGGTGGTGCTGTCAGACAATGCTGTGCCGGCCGCTTGGACGGGGAGGATTCGCAATTGCTTCACCCATGGATCGCAAATCCAACGAGCGCGGCTTGCAAAGGTTCCATCGCGTAAACGTGAGGGAGCGGCCCGCTTGACATGCCAGCGTCCTAATTTGAGTCGCGATGGAACCGCAGCGCCGCGGCCGCGTTTGTTTGTCAGAGCATCACCGTGATGCATATCCAACGGGGCAGCTCATGACACAGACAATCACAGGCAATTGCAGGCTTTCCTTGCGCGCGACCGGCGCGCTGGTTTTTGGCGCGGCGTTGCTACTTTCGCCCGCAATCTTCGCCACCGAGGCCAGTGCGCAGGCTCTCAGCTACGCACCGCAAAGCGCCTTTCCATCAGACAATGGGCTCGCGCCGCCGGCGCCCGTGCTGACCGACGAAGGCGATGGCAGCGCAAGCCTGCTGCCCGAACGGCTGCGCCGCGCCGTTGTCGCCTACGACACCCGCGAAGCGCCCGGCACCGTCATCATCGATACGCCCAACACCGCGCTTTATTACGTGCTGGGCCAGGGCCGCGCGGTTCGTTACGGCGTCGGCGTCGGCCGCGAGGGATTCACCTGGGCGGGCGTGCAGACCATCAGCCGCAAGGCGGAATGGCCGGATTGGTATCCGCCGGCGGAAATGATCGCGCGCCAGCCATATCTGCCGCGTTTCGTGGCGGGTGGCCCCGGCAATCCGCTGGGGGCGCGCGCGATGTATCTCGGCTCCAGCCAGTATCGCATTCACGGCACCAACGATCCCAGGACGATCGGGAAGTTCGTTTCCTCGGGCTGCATCCGCATGACCAATGAAGACGTCGCGGATCTGTTCAGCCGCGTCGATATCGGCACCAAGGTTGTGGTGCTGCCGAAGAATGCGCCGCGGCTTGAAGCCCGCGCGACGACGACCGTTCGGCCAGCGGCGCCGCAGCGACGTCCCGCGATGACCACGTTACCCTCGGGCCGTCAGGCGATGAACGTTTCGACGTCGTCACTGTATTGAGGATTGAGCCGATGCGGAGATCAACCGGCAAGATCGGGCTCGGCATGGCGGCGGTGCTGTGCGCATCGGCGCTTGTCTCGACCGCGCGAGCCGAAGACTTCCTCTCCGCTCTGTTCGGCGCCTTCGGCGGCGGCCGGCCGCCAGTGATCTCGCTGCCGTTCGCCAACGACGGCGGCCCGATCGTTCCGCCAACCGACGTGCGCCCGCGCGCCTATTCCGGCGGGCAGGCCTATTGCGTGCGCACCTGTGACGGGCGGTATTTTCCGATTACCGCCTCCGACAGCCAGAGCCGGGCGGCATCGTGCAATAATTTCTGCCCGGCCAGCAAAACCGAGATCGTCTACGGCAGCCATATCGACAATGCCGTGACCGAAAACGGAAAACCGTATTCGGAATTGCCAAATGCATTCCGCTATCGCAATGAGATCGTCGCGGGATGCACCTGCAACGGTCATGATCAGATCGGCCTCGCACCGGTCAAGATCGAGGACGATCCGACACTCCGCAAGGGGGACATCGTCGTCGGTGCCGGCGGTGCGCTGATGGCCGCGGGCCGCGGCGCCGACAAGCGCGGCGCCTCCTTGAACTTCTCGCCGGCCTCGGAACGGATCCGCGCGCGCTATCAGCGCGTGCCGGTGATGGCTCAGGAATAACTAGCCCAACGATCGTCGTCCCGGCCTTGAGCCGGGACCTATAACCACAGCATTTGGTTGTTGGACGAAAGCCGTCGAACAGCGAGTGTCAAACAGACGCCGCGGCGTATGGGTCCCGGCTCAAGGCCGGGACGACGGTTGGTGGAGTTTGCTCGCTGGCGACCGGCGTTGGCCGGGACGAGCTAGATCAAAATCAAGCCGCGCGGATCTTGCCGAGGAAGTCGGTGACCTGGCTGCCCAATTGCTGGCTCTGGGTTTCCAGCGTCTGGGAGGCCCGCTTGACATCCTCTGCTGCCGCGGCCGAGGCGTCCGCGTCGGTTTTGACGCCGGTGATATTTTCCGAGACGTTCTTGGTGCCTTGCGCAGCAAATTGCGTGCTGCGGGTGATCTCTTGCGTAGCGGCGCCCTGTTCCTGAACTGCGGCGGCGATCGCGGTCGCGACTTCGTTGACTTCGCCGATAATGCTGCCGATGCCCTTGATGGCGTCGATCGCCTCGCCTGCGACCTTCTGAATGTCCGCGATCTGCTCGGAAATCTCTTCGGTTGCCTTCGCGGTCTGGCTCGCCAGCGATTTGACCTCGGATGCCACCACGGCAAAACCTCTTCCCGCTTCGCCCGCGCGCGCGGCCTCGATGGTCGCATTGAGCGCCAAGAGGTTGGTTTGCGCGGCAATGGTGTTGATCAGGCCGACCACTTCGCCAATCCGGCCTGCCGATTTTGCCAGTCCCTGGACCGTGCCGTCGGTGTCTCGCGCCTGGCTGACCGCGCGGCTGGCGATCCCGGCGGCGTGCGCGGCCTGCTGGCTGATATCGTTGATCGACGCGCTCAATTCCTCAGACGCAGCGGCGACGGTCTCGACGCTCATCGAAGCCTCGCTGGACGCTTTCTCCGCGACTTGAACCCGCTCGTTGGTTTTTTGGGAGACTGCCGACAGGCCGGAGGAGGTGGTCCGCATCTGGCCGGAAGCGTCGCCCAGTTGCTGCAGCGATTGGCGCACCATGCTCTCGAACTCACCCACATAATTGTCGATCGCCTGCTGGCGCGAAGCCGCGCCGGCGTTGCGTTCGCGCTCCTGCTGCTCGATCCGCAGTTTGTCAGTCGCCTGCTGCTTGAAGGTTTCGAGCGCCCCGGCAAGCGCGCCGATCTCGTCGCGGCGCGCCGTGTATCCGGTGTCGATGGTCAGATCGCCGCCGGCCACCTTCAGCATGGCGTCGCGCATATTGTGCAGCGGCTTGATCACACGGCGGCCGACCATCGTCATGGCGCCGAACGTCAGGGCGAGAGCGCCAGTCAACAGCACGAGCTGCAACACCAGCGAGCGCAGCGCTTCGGAATGCTGGACGGCGGTGTATTCCTTGGCCGCCTCCAGTGCCGCGTCCGCGACGCCGACCGCGGCAGCGAGACGTCCGACCGTGAACGGGCTCCATTGGTTGGCCGTCATTTCCGGTTTTTCGCCGGTTGCGAGCGCATTCACCAGGCGATCGCGAAGCGCGACATATTGCGGATCGAAATAGGCTGATTTGTTTGCGGCCATCGCTGTGGAAAGCGCGGGAGGCAACTGCATTCCCGCCATCGTCAATTCCAGCGCCTTCCATGCGATGTCGATACCGCCGAGCAATTTCGTGTAAGCGTTTTGGGTTTCCGGCGTCACCTTGCCGGCGGCTAGTCCGTTCGAAACCAATAGCGATGTCTCGCCCGCGGTGTTGCGCAACAGCCAGGCGATCTGCTTGGTCGCCAGCAACTGGTCGATCATGGCATCCTGATGATTGACGGCGGCGGCCAGCGCTCCGGACAGTTTGTCGAGCGTCTCCAGCAGCGCCGTTTCCGTCTCCATGTACTCCTTGCCGAGCGCCAGGCGCCGCGAAGCCTTCGGCTTGCCCATTTCGTCCCAGAATTCCTTCTGTTCGGCGGTCACCACCTTGAACAGGCGATCGAACTCAGGGATCAGCGTCTGTTTTTGGGCGAATTCGATTAAGGGAAGCACCTCGAGTGCGCGGGTCATGGCCGGCATTTCCGAGTCGCGAAGGCCGCGCAGATATTTGTCCGTCTCGCCGTCGATCGCCTGATCAGAATTCAAAAGCCGGTTGGTCGTGGAGCGGTCACTGCGCAGACGATCCATCGCCCTGAACATGTTGGCCGACGCGTCGGCGATCAGCGCGATCCGGTTCGTGGCCTGCAGGCGGCCCCAGGAATCCCAGGCGTTAAGCGAGAAGCCGGCGATGACGCAGAATGCGGTTGCCAGGATGACGGCCTGAAGCAGCGCCGATACGGTTAAGCGATTGAACATGACTGGCCCCCAATTCTTATTCAGTTAGGCCAAAAAAGGGTAAATATTTCGACAGCGGGCGGCCGTAGTTATACGCGGCAGGGGAAAGCCGTGCTGGCTTGGAGAGGTGGTTCCTTGAGCGGAACCGCAGCGCGCGATGCGCGTTAACGAACGGTTAAATTCGCTTCTCGGCCGGACAGGGGATTTTCGAATGCTTATCAGCGTGCTCGTTACATTTCTTGTCGTCATTCTCGTTCTTTATCTGATCAACATGTTGCCGCTCGACGCCATCGCCCGCGTCGTCGTGATCATCCTCGGCGTGATTTCACTCTTGAAATACATCGCGGTGTTTTAGCCTCCCGTCATTGCGAGGAGCAACGCGACGAAGCAATCCAGCTTTGTCTAGCTAAGCTGGATGGCTTCGCTAGCGCTCGCAATGACGAACAAAAAAGCCCCGGCGGAGACCGGGGCTCTTCGTTCGTTCAGCGCAGCAGAATTACTTCAGCGTCCTGAACCAGTCGTCGACATCCCTGTGAATCTGATCCTTGGCAAAGCCGTAGCGCTGCTGCAGCTTGCCTTCGAGCTGCTCGCGGCGGCCTTCGATCACATTGAGATCGTCATCGGTAAGTTTGCCCCACTTCTCCTTGGCCTTGCCTTTGAACTGTTTCCAGTTGCCTTCGACCCGGTTCCAATCCATGGCCATCTCCCTTTTGCGTTGATGGCAATTCAACGAATGGGCAATTCAAACGTTCCGAAGGAACCTAACTCGCGGCCTTGGCCTCTCTGCGCCGCGCGGTGAGGATGTACTCCGTGTAGCCGTTCGGCTGCTCGCGCCCCTTGAACACCAGGTCGCACGCGGCCTTGAAGGCGGTGCCGTCGAAGGAGGGCGCCATCGGCCGGTACAGCGAATCGTCCGCATTCTGCTTGTCCACCACGACCGCCATCCGCTTCAGCGACTCCATCACCTGCTCCCTGGTGATGACGCCCTGATGCAGCCAGTTCGCCAAATGCTGGCTCGAGATCCGCAACGTGGCACGATCTTCCATCAGGCCGACGTCGTGGATATCGGGCACCTTGGAGCAGCCGACGCCTTGATCGATCCAGCGCACCACATAGCCCAAAATGCCCTGGCAATTGTTGTCGATCTCCTGCTTCACATCGTCGGGCGCCCAGTTCGATTTCGATACGGGAATCGTGAGGATGTCCGAGAGCTTGGCGCGCGGGCCATTCTTCGCCAGCTCCTGCTGCCGCGCCAGCACGTTGACCTGATGATAGTGCAGCGCGTGCAGCGTCGCAGCTGTCGGCGACGGCACCCAGGCGGTGGTGGCGCCGGCCTGCGGATGCGCGATCTTCTGCGCCAGCATGTCCGCCATCTTGTCGGGCGCCGCCCACATGCCCTTGCCGATCTGGGCATGGCCGGGCAGCCCGTCGATCAGGCCGATATCGACGTTCCAGTCTTCATAGGCCTTGATCCACGCTTGTGATTTCATGTCGTTCTTGCGGATCATCGCTCCCGCTTCCATCGAGGTATGGATCTCGTCGCCGGTGCGGTCGAGGAAGCCGGTGTTGATGAACACGATTCGCCTGGAGGCATTCTGGATGCAGGCCTTGAGGTTGACCGTGGTGCGGCGCTCCTCGTCCATGATGCCGACCTTCATGGTGTTTTCCGGCAGCGACAACAATTTCTCGACGCGAGCGAACAATTCGCAGGCCAGCGCTACCTCGTCGGGGCCGTGCATCTTCGGTTTTACGATGTAGACCGAGCCGGTGCGGCTGTTGCGCACGTTCGAATTGCCTTTGAGGTCGTGGATCGCGAGCAGGCCGGAGACCGCGGCGTCCAAAATGCCTTCCGGAACCTCAGTGCCGGACGAGTCGAGCACCGCATCGGTGAACATGTGATCGCCGACATTGCGCATCAATAAAAGACTGCGGCCGTGCAGCTTTAGCTGTTTGCCGTCCGCGGTCTTGTAGACGCGGTCGGGGTTGAGCGCGCGCTTGAGCGTCTTGCCGCCTTTTTCAAAATCGGCCGATAGCGTGCCGTCCATCAAGCCCAGCGTGTTGCGATAAACCAACACCTTGTCTTCGGCATCGACCGTGGCGACGCTGTCTTCCATGTCGAGGATGGTAGAGACCGCCGATTCCAGGATCATGTCGGCGACGCCGGCCGGATCGTCCTTGCCGATGATATGGCTGCGGTCGATCCTGAGCTCGATATGCATGCCGTTATTGACCAGCAGGACCGTGCTCGGAGCCGAAGCATCGCCCTGGAAGCCGGCGAATTGCACGCTCGACTTCAGCGCGGTGGCGTTGCCGCTCTTCAGTTTGACCGCCAACTGTCCGGCGATCACGCTGTAGGAGGTCACATCGGTGTGGCTTGCGGTTGCGAGCGGCACGGCCGAATCGAGAAAGGCTTTTGCCTTGGCGATCACCTTGTCGCCGCGCGCCTTGTTGTAACCCTTGCCGGTTTCGCCGGGATCATGCGGGATCGCATCGGTGCCGTAGAATGCATCGTAAAGCGAGCCCCAGCGCGCGTTGGCGGCGTTGAGCGCATAGCGCGCGTTGGTGAGGGGCACGACCAATTGCGGTCCGCAGATCTTGCCGATTTCTTCGTCGACATCGGCGGTTTCGACTCTTTGCGTCGCAGGCTCCGGCAGCAGATAGCCGATCTCCTTGAGGAACGCCGTGTAGGCATTCATGTCGAACGGCTTGCCTTTGTGGGCGCGGTGCCAGTCGTCGATTTTCGCCTGCAGCGCGTCGCGAACCCCAAGCAACCCATGATTTTTGGGAGCAAGATCGCGAATGATGGCGGCAAGCCCGGCCCAGAACGCGTCGGGAGAAATTCCAGTTTTGGGCGTCGCCTCCTTGGCGATGAAATCGAACAGAACGGGAGCGATCTTCAATCCGTGGGCTTCGATGCGATTCATGACGGGATTTTTCTCACAGGAAACCGCTAGTTCGGCGCGGTTTTCGGGGGGCAAACGACAAAAGAGCCCCGCAAAGGGCATGTTAAATGCCCTTTTAGCGCTAAAGCCGGGGCCATGAGAAGGCCCTTGGCCGGCCGCGACTGCCCATAACAAGGGCGTCCCGGCAGCGTTCAGATATTGGCGGCGAGGTCGGCCAGTTCGTCGAACAGAATGCCCGATGCGGCCAGCATCCGCTCGATCTCGTCGGTCGCCTCGCTAACCGAGCGCGTCGAGGTGTCGATGGTCAATTCGTTGCCGGTCGGCGGTTGGTAGTCGTTACCGATGCCGGTGAACCCGTGAAGTGTGCCGGCGCGCGCCTTGGCGTAGTGGCCCTTGGGATCGCGGCTCTCGCACACTTCCGCAGGTGTTGCGACATAGATTTCGCGGAACGCCGTGTCGGCGATGCGGCGCGCCGCGGCACGATCGTCCCGCGACGGCGAGACCGCAGCCACAATGGCGATATGGCCGTTGCGGGCGAGATGGGTCGCGACTTCGGCGAGCCGGCGGATGTTTTCAGAGCGATCTGCCGTCGAAAACCCGAGATCGCCATTGAGGCCGGCGCGCAGCGTATCGCCATCCAAAAGTATCGGCGAACCGCCATTGCCGAACAGACGCCGTTCCAGCGCGCGCGCCAATGTCGATTTTCCGGAGCCCGGCAACCCCGTCAACCACACCACCGCGCCGTTGTGGCGATAGCGCGCCGAGCGCTCGTCGGGACGGAGCGCCGATTCCACCGGCACGATGTCGACGGGAACAGCGCGCTGTCCGGCATCGACCGACAGCACCAACCCGCCGCCGGCAATGCGGCCGTTGACCTCGATCACCAATCGCCCGGTGCGCGGATTGTCGGTGTAGGGATCGGCGGCGATCGGGTGGGCCAGCGAAATGTCGATCTCGCCGACATGATTGCGCGCGATCGATTTTGTCTCGACACTCGATAATTCGCCGGGGTCGACCGCCTTTTCAATAGCGACTACGCTGGCGCGGGTTTCCCGCGTGCCGAGGCGGACCAGGATCGAGTCGCCCTTTGCCAATGGCTTGTCGTGCAGCCAGAAAATGCGCGCGTGAATCCGGCTGGTATCGCGCGGACTATCCCCGACATGCGCGATGACGTCGCCGCGCTCGAGGAACAATTCGCGGTCGAGCGTGATGCCGACCGAGCGGCCTGCGCCCTGGCGTCCCCTGACCGGCGTCACCGGCCAGCTCTCGACGCTTCTGATTTTTGCAATCTTGCCGGCGGGCATG
>WNFM01013548.1_pt1 | contig 10547 bp, 10 predicted proteins | sample 5400271 | NCBI WGS metagenome assembly WNFM01 (sample SAMN13153352, study PRJNA577476) | soil metagenome | isolation source: 60 cm saprolite on Douglas fir-dominated hillslope | place: USA:California | collected 2013-09-17 | reverse complement strand
GCAGGCATTCGGCATGACCACGCCAAGGACCGCATTGGTCGCGATCGCGGCATCCACGGCGTGGCCCCCGGCACGGAGCATCGCGAGGCCCGCGGCCGTCGCCAGGTGATGCGGCGCGACCACCGCGCCCCGCCGGCCGCGCGCCAACGGCACGGGGACGAGCGGGCCCGGACCTGCGTCGGTCACACCAGCTCGGCCGCGCCCGCAGGGCCCGTGAGGTAGTGCTCGACCCGGCGGAGCCGGCTCAGCGGGACCAGGGCGACCACGAGCAGGATTCCGGTAGCCACGATCAGCCCGTCCATCCCGGCCTTGTCCGCGGCGACGCCGCCGAGCAGCGAGCCGGTGATCTGGCCGATAGCCAGGAACACCGAGTACAACCCCATGATCGCGCCGCGGTCGCCGGGGAACTGCTCGCTGACGTCGGCCAGGAGGCCGACCGCCGCAGGCGTGGCACCAGCGAGCCCGAAGAGGCCGGCCACGACGATGACCGCGGCGACGATGACCAGGCCCGTGAGGATCATGTTGCCGCTCGCGCCGTAAGCCACGTGGTTGATGATTCCGGCAGCGACCACGAGTCCGATCCCGCCGAACACGCCCAGCCCGATGATCGTCGTCCGGCGGTACTTGTCGAAGCGGTTGCCCCACCACAGGATCCCGGCCCCGAAGATCAGGGCGATGACGATCGCGCCGGTGGCGATCTGGCCGCCACTGAACCCCTGCAGGAGCCACTGGTCAGGAAAGCGCGGATCGGCCTTCACGAGCTGGAAGATCGACTGGCTGAACCACAGCCCGATCGAGGCGTTCACCGCGATCCAGGTCGGGGCGAGGAGCAGCACGTTCGAATGGGTCACGACCTCGAGGTAGCGCTTCAAGGTCACATGTGGCCGGGCCACGGCCTCGCGCTCTTCCGGTGGTTCCTCGACACCGAACCGATAGATCGCGAACGCGACACCGTAGAACCCGACGTTGAGCAGGAACGCCCCCGTGCCGAGCAGGTCGAACAGTGGCAGGGCCACGATGAAGCCAAGGCCGAGGCCGGCGAGCGTGGCGCCTTCGAAGCGCGAAGCGGCCCGCCCTCGGAGCGCTTCGCTCCCGGCCGTGGCAATCGCGATGTAGCCCAGGATCGACGGGATCGAGGCCGCGGTGGAGGCACCCTGCAGCAGTCGCGCACCGCCGATCACGAGCAGGTCCGGCGAGACCGTCGTGAACGCGACGGCAACACCGCCGAAGATCGGCCCCCACTGCATGAGCCGTCGGTGGCCGAGGCGATCCGACAGGATCCCGAAGATCGGCGACAGCACGAGCTCGGCAACGTAGAACGTCGCGGCGAACAGCCCGACGGTCTCGGCCGACACGGCGGGCGTGCCTGGGTGGAGCTTCGGCAGATCGGCAAGGTATGCCTGGAGCATCACGCCAGTGACGCCGGTCGCGAAGCGGAGCGTGAAGGTCCCGAGCAGGACCGACCACAGCGAGCGGCTCATCGGGCGATAGCCTAGCCGCCGCGACGGTTCCGGCGACGGTGGCGGCCCGTATGATGGCCCCGGAGGAGGGACCAATCGTGGGCCGTGTTGCCATCGTCACCGATTCCGCATCGGACCTCGACGCGGCCCGGGCGGCCGCTCTCGGTATCGCCGTCGTACCCCTCGCCGTGAGCTTCGGCGACGAGACGTTCAAGGCCGGGGTCGACCTCACGTCCGAGGCGTTCTGGGCCCGAATGACCGCCCCCGAGGCGCCGTTCCCGAAGACCGCGGCCTCGAGCCCGGGCGACTTCCAGGCCGTCTACGAGCAGGCGTTCGCGGCGGGCGCGGACGCCGTCGTTTCGGTCCATGTCGCCGGCACCCACCTCGTCGACTCGACGAGTGCCTCGATGGGCGAGGGCCTCCTCGCGGAGCTCGGTGTCCAGCTCGCCTCCCACGGCGTCTCGGCCGCCGAGATCGCCCGCGTCCTCGCGGACCGGGCCACGGACCTGAATGTCTACGTCGCCCTCGACACCCTCGAGTACCTGAAGCGCGGCGGCCGGATCTCCGGCGCCCAGGCCGCGATCGGGACCCTCCTCTCGGTGAAGCCGATCATCACCATCAAGGATGGCAAGGTCGAGGCCACCGAGCGGGTCCGGACGAAGTCGAAGGCCCGCGAGCGGGTCATCGAGCTCCTGAGCGCGCGGCCGGTCGAACGGCTGGCGATCCTGTATGCCCCGCCGTCAGAGCCCGATTCGTTCCGCGCCGATGTCATCGCCGCGATGGCCGGAGGCATCGACCCCGCGACCGTGACGATCCAGATCATCGGTCCGTCGGTCGGGCCGCATCTCGGGCCGGGTTGCCTCGGCGGCGTCGTCCTGTACAAGCGCGAATAGCCATGGGCGATGGTGCCGCCAGGCAACGTTGCGATCGGGTTGCGATCGGGTAGCGGCTCGCCTCCGGGCCGGAGGGACCTCCGGCTATACTCCGGGGCGCTCGGGACCCATTCCCGCCATCAACTGCACTCCACCGGAGGCTCAGCGCACCCATGACCACGGAGCACATGGCCGCCCAGATCAACCCCTGGGAGGTCGCCCAGCGGCAGTTCGACCTCGCCGCCGAACGCCTGCACCTCGATGATGCGATGCGCCGGGTCCTGCGCGAGCCTCGTCGCGAGCTGACCGTCCACTTCCCGGTGAAGATGGACGACGGGAGCGTGAACGTCTACACGGGCTACCGCGTCCAGCACAACCTTGGGCGAGGGCCGGCCAAGGGCGGCATCCGCTACCACCAGAACGTCTCGCTCGACGAGGTGAAGGCCCTCGCGATGTGGATGACCTGGAAGTGCGCCGTCGTCGGGATCCCCTACGGCGGCGGCAAGGGCGGCGTCATCGTCGACCCGAAGCAGCTGTCCCAGAAGGAGCTCGAGGCGCTGACCCGCCGCTTCTTCACCGAGATCGAGGTCCTCGTCGGCCCCGAGAAGGACATCCCGGCCCCGGACGTCAACACGAACGCCCAGGTCATGGCCTGGATGATGGACACGTACTCGATGCACGTCGGCTACACGGTGCCGGGCGTCGTGACCGGCAAGCCGATCAGCCTCGGCGGCTCCGAGGGCCGCAACGAGGCCACCGCCCGGGGCACGGTCTACCGCATCGGCGAGGCGGCCCGCCATCTCGGGATGGAACTCGACAAGGCCCGCGTCGCGGTCCAGGGCTTCGGCAACGCGGGCTCGATCGCCGCCCAACTCATCGAGATCGAGGGCTCGACGGTCGTCGCCGTCTCGGACTCGACCGGCGGCATCCACAACCCGGAGGGCCTCGAGATCAAGAAGGTCATCGCCTGGAAGAAGGAGCACGGCACGGTCCAGGGCTTCCCGGGCGCGAAGGACATCACAAACGCCGAGGTCCTCGAGGTCGACTGCAACATCCTCATCCCGGCCGCCCTCGAGAACCAGATCACCGAGGCGAACGCGGGCAACATCAAGGCGAGGCTCATCGCCGAGGCGGCGAACGGGCCGACGACGCCCGAGGCCGACCGCATCCTGTTCAAGAACTCGAAGTTCATGATCCCGGACATCCTCTGCAACGCCGGCGGCGTGACCGTCTCGTACTTCGAGTGGGTCCAGGACCTGAACCGCGACCACTGGAGCGAGGAGATCGTCAACGCGAAGCTGAAGGGGATCATGGTCAAGGCCTTCACGGAGACCCTGGCCATCGCCCGCCGCGACCAGATTGACATGCGAACCGCCGCGTACCTCCTCGCGGTCCAGCGGGTGTCCGACGCGACCGCCCTGCGAGGCCTGTACCCGTAGCGGGTCAAGCCTTGGCGGGTCGCCCGAATCCGCCCTGCTAGGATCGGCGCCATGCTCGATCACGAAGAGAAGTTCCTGTTCAAGGAGGAGATCCTCGCGCTCGCCGGGTCGATGGCGGAGCCGGGGACGCTCGACAACGTCGAGGACCTCCTGACGGACGTCATCACGAGCCCGCGCTTCGACTCCGAGGTCTTCACCCTCGAGCGGAGCCTCCAGGTCATGCTCGGCGCCCGACCCGGGACGACCCTCGTCGGCCTGCTGACGGTTTCGCCCGAGGTCTTCGACGAGGTCGCCGAGGTCCGGATCCCGCCGGAGGTCCACGAGCGACTCGTCGCGTGGCGGGCGCGCTTCGGCCTCGCGATCGACAACGCCCTCAACTTCCTGAACAACCCCGACGGGATCCAGGGCCACAACTTCGCGACGCAGATCGCCCACGTCGAGGAGCGTCGCGTTCTGCAGGGCCGCCTGACGCTCGTCCGCTATAACAACGAGCCGCAGTTCTTCGTGGCCGACGCGGCAGTGTTCCTCGGGCTCGTCGCCGACGTCATGGATCGCCTCGGGCCCTATCTCGAATCGGACGGCGTCGACGCCGAGACGGTCACCCGGCTGCGCGAGGGCATCTCCCTCATCGAGCGGAAGACGACCACCCGGGCCTAGGCGACAGCCGGGCCGTGAGACAGCTCTATCTCGCTGCGACCGGGCAGAACCGCGGCAAGACGACGGCCGCGCTCGGGCTCCTCGAGGGGTTCCTCGCCCGGGGCCTGAAGACCGGCTTCATGAAGCCGGTCGGCCAGCGAACGATCATCGACCACGGCGAGCCGGCCGACGAGGATGCGGTCCTCATGCACGAGGTCTTCGGCCTCACCGAGCCGTACGCTGCGATGAGCCCGGTCCACATCCCCCGGGGCTTCACGAAGGCCTACATCGCCGGCGAGGTCGTCGAGGACCTTGGGGCGCGGGTCCTGAAGGCACGCGAGACCTTCCGAGACCACGACGTCCTGCTCGTCGAGGGGACGGGCCACGCGGGCGTCGGCGCGGTGATCGGCCTGTCGAATGCGGCGGTTGCGGCGTCGCTCGGGACGCCCGCGATCATCATCAGCGAGGGAGGGGTCGGGCGGCCGATTGACGAGATCGTGTTGAACGCCGCGCTGTTCCGGAGCCATGGCGTGCCGGTTGCGGGCGCGATCCGCTCCTCGGAATCCTCCCACGCCGTCCGATCCTGTCGAACCCGACGCTCGAGATGATCCTCGAGGGCGTGCCGGGCGAGACGCTCCACCCCGGTCCCGACCTCGAGCGGGTCATCGACGGGGTGGCGATCGGCGCGATGGAGCCGGTCCACATGCTCGAACGGGTCGGGCCGGGCACGCTGGTCATCGTCCCCGGCGATCGCGAGGACATCATCCTCACGCTCACGACGGCCCATCTCGTCGGCTCGCCGCGACCGACTCGCCGAGGCGACGCGCCCAGCGGGCCGGGCCCGACGCTGGACCTCGATCTCGGGCATCACGGCGCCGCGATTGGGCTGGTGCTGACCGGCGGCTACCGCCCGCGCCCGGCGGTCCTGGACGCCATCCGGCGGGCCGACCTGTTCGCCACCCTCGTGCCCGCCGACACATACACCGTCGCGTCCGAGATCCACGACCTGCTCGTGAAGACCCACCCGGCCGACCGCGAAAAGATCGAGCTCATCAAGGAGCTGGTCACGACAAACCTCGACGTCGACCGGATCCTCGCGGTCGCGACGGAGCCGACGCGGACGCGCTGATCAGCCGAGCGCCTCGTTGTCGATGAGGCGAGTTGTCCCGAAGCGGACGGCGAGGGAGAGCAGTGCTGACCCATCCACCCGGTCGAGCTCCCGGAGCGTCACCGCGTCCGCAACCGAGACGTAATCGACGACCGCGACCGGCTCCCCGGCGATCTGGGCTCGCATCCGCTCCCGGAGCACGTCGCCCGAGCGCTCGCCATCCGCCCAGGCCTCACGCGCAGTGAGGAGCGCCTGCCGCAGCACCGGCGCGGCGGCCCGCTCCTCCGGCGAGAGGTGGACGTTCCGGGACGACATCGCGAGGCCGTCTGGCTCGCGGATCGTCGGGCAGGCGATGACCTCGGTCGGGATTGCCAGGTCGCGCGCCATCTGCCGGACGACGAGGACCTGCTGGGCGTCCTTCTGGCCGAAGTACGCTCGCTCGGCGCCGATGAGGTCGAACAGGATCGCGACGACCGTGGCGACGCCATCGAAGTGGCCTGGCCGCGCGGCGCCCTCGAGCGGAGCGCCAACCGCCCCGACGCGGACCGTCGTATCGGAGCCCGGCGGGTAGATCTCCTCGACTCCTGGGGCAAAGACGAGGTCGATGCCTTCGGCCTCGGCGATCGCGACGTCGCGGGCCTCGTTGCGAGGGTATCGCGCGAGGTCCTTCGGGTCGCCGAACTGGCGCGGGTTCACGAAGATCGAGACGACTGTCGTCGCGTTCTCGGCCCGGGCCCGCTGCATGAGTGCCCGATGCCCGTCGTGCAGCCAGCCCATCGTCGGGATGAGGCCGACCGGTCGAGGTGCGGAAGCCAGCGCGGCACGGAGCGCGGCGCGCGCCCGAACGACGGCGGTGGCGACGTCGGTCACCGGGCGATGCTCGATCTAGAGATCGCGGTCGAGCGGGATACCGGCTCCGCTTCGAGTCCCGGTCGGATCGGCCGCTCGATCGTCGGCCGTCCGGCCGAGCGCCTCGTCGAGGACCGCGTCGTCCATGCGGACGGTCTGCTCAGGCCCCGGGAACCGGCCGGCCGCAACGTCGGCCGCCCAGGCCTTCGCGCCTGCGGCGATCGCCTCCTGGACGTCGGCGTAGCGCTTCGCATGCTTCGGGGTGAAATCACCGAGCCCGATGAGATCGGTGACCACGAGGACCTGGCCCGCACAGCCCGGACCGGCCCCGATCCCGATCGTCGGGATTCGGAGACGCGACGTGATGACCGCGGCAAGCTGCTCCGGGACGAGCTCGAGAACGATCGAGAAGGCGCCGGCCTCCTGGATCGCGATCGCGTCATTGAGGAGCGCCCTGGCGGCGTCGCGGGTCTTGCCCTGGACGCGGACCTTGCCACCGAGGCCGTGCTGCGACTGGGGCGTCCAGCCGATGTGGCCCATCACCGGGATGCCTGCCTTGACGAGGGCTTCGACGATCCGGGCGCTCCGGACGCCGCCCTCCACTTTGACGGCTTGGGCGCCGCCGTCCTGGATGAACCGGCCCGCGTTCTCGAGCGCCTCGTCGACGCTCGCGTACGAGAGGAACGGCATGTCGCCGACGACGATCGCGTGGCGCGTGCCGCGGACCACCGCTCGGGTGTGGTGGAGCATCTCGTCCATCGTCACCCGGACGGTCGACTCGTAGCCGAGCATGACCTGGCCGACCGAGTCGCCGACGAGGAGCATCGGAATGCCCGCGTCATCGAGGATCCGGGCCGTCGGATAGTCGTACGCGGTGAGCATCGCGATGCGCTCGCCATCCGCGTACATCCGGCCGATGTCCGAGACCGTCAGGCGGCGAACCGCCTCGCCAGCTGCGCTCATCCGTGCCTGCTCCCGTGCGCCGGCGCCGCCGTCGACGCCCCGGCGGCAGTCTGCGCCGCGTCGTCACGAGCGTCCAATGCGGCGGCGATGCGGTCGAGAATCCGATCGGCGACCTCGCGCTTCGAAAGGAGCGGCAGATCCTCGCGGGTTCCGCCGGCGTCGACCAGCGCGACCCGGTTCGTGTCCGTGCCGAAGCCCGAGCCGGGCTCGGCGACATCGTTTGCCACGAGCAGGTCCAGGCCCTTCGATCGGAGTTTCTCGGCGGCCCGTGCCAGCGAACCGGTCTCGGCCGCGAAGCCGACGAGGACCGGCGCTCGCTCGGCGGGGCCGGCGCTGACCGTCCGCGACACCTCGGCGAGGAGGTCGGGCGTCGCCTCGAGCTCGAGGGTCAAGCCCTCGCCTCGGTGCACCTTCACGGGGCTGGGGCGGACAGGCGCGAAGTCGGCGACAGCCGCGGCCATCACGAGCGCATCGACGGGCTCGGGGCCCTCGAACATCGCCCGTCCGAGTGCGGTTCGCAGTTCCGCACTCGACTCGATCCTGATGATCGTCACGCCATCCGGGAGGACGACCTCGACGGGCCCGGCGATCAGGATGACCTCGGCGCCTCGGTCGAGCGCGGCCCGGGCGAGCGCGACGCCCATCTTCCCGGTGGAGCGGTTGCCGATGAAGCGCACGGGATCGATCGGCTCGCGGGTCCCGCCCGCGGTGACGACGATCCGGCGACCGACGAGGTCGGCGTCGCGCAGGGTGACGTCCACGATCGGCGGTCGGGCGCCGGCGTCCGGCGAGCGGACAGGTCGGCTTCCCACCGCAGCGACGACCGCGTCGACGATCCGTGGCAGTTGGGCAAGGCGGCCGATCCCGGTCTGGCCCGACGCGAGCGGGCCCGACTCCGGGTCGACGACCGTGTAGCCGAAGTCGGCGCGGAGGCGGGCCACGTTGGCCACGGTCGCCGGGTGGCGCCACATGTCGCCGTCCATCGCCGGCGCGACGACAACCGGCGCGGTTGTCGCCAGGCAGGCCGCGGTCACCACGTCGCCCGCGAGACCGTTCGCGATCGAGCCGAGGAAGTGGGCTGTCGCCGGCGCGACGACGATCGCATCGGCCGTATCGCCGACGACGATGTGGCCGATCCGGCCGTCCGGCAGGAGCGACAGCAAGTCGGTCTCGACCGGGTGCCGGGACAGGGCCGCGAACGTCAGGGGCCCGACGAAGCGGGTCGCGGCGGGGGAGAGCAGCACGACGACATCGGCGCCCTCGGCCGAGAGAAGGCGCAGGAGCTCAACGGCTTTGTACGCCGCGATCGAGCCTGTGACACCCAGGCCGATCAGGCGACCTTCGAGTCGCCCGCTCATGTCAGTCCGAGCTGGAGTGGCTGGCCGCCCGCGACCTCGGCATGGAGGATCGCGAGGCCCTTGAGGGTCAGGTCGACATCGACGATGTCGACACCGTCGATCCCCGCAGCCCAGGGCGCCGCCGACAGCCCGCCCGTGAGGATCGTCTTGACATCGGCGATCGAGACGTCGTTGGCCTCGGCGAGCTCCCGTCGAATTCGAGCCAGCAAGCCGGTCGCCAGGGCCTGGTAGCCGAAGACTGTGCCGCTCTGCATCGCCGACACGGTGTCTCGTCCGATCGCCCGGTCGGGGGTTCGCAACTCGATTCGCGGCAGCTTCGCGGTCCGGGCCGCGAGCGCCTCCACCCCGAGCTCGAGCCCTGGCGCGATCGCGCCCCCGACGTAGGCGCCGTCCGCAGCGACGCAATCGAATGTCGTCGCGGTCCCGAAGTCGGCGACCACGGCCGGCATCCCGTACAGGCGCCCCGCCGCGAGCGCGTTCACGAGGCGGTCCGCGCCGACCTCGGCCGGCCGATCCACTCGGATCGGGAGCGGAACCGTCCCGGGGCCGGCCAGCAGAAGGGGCCGCTCCCGCCGGTCCGCCAGCCGCTCGAGCGCCGCGGTCAGGGACGGCACGACCGAGGCGCACGAGATCGCGGAGATGTCGGCGATGGCGGCATCGTCCAGCCGGAGGAGCTCCTCGAGGATGGCCTCGAGATCGTCGGCGGTCGCCCGCGGAACGGTCGCCGCACGCCGTGTCGCGATGAGCGCGCCGTTCCGGAACGATCCGATCGTGACGTTCGTGTTGCCGATGTCGATGGCGAGGAGCATGGCCCGATCATACCCGGGCCTTCTGAGGGCTCGGCCAGTGCGCTACCATCCCGACCCGAGGAGGCGCCCGTGCCCAGCCAGCCGCCGGCCAAGTTCTTCGTGAACCAGGGCGTGGTGACGAGCCGGGAGGACATGCTCAACCTCCTGCGACCCCTGCTCAAGCAGACCGTGAGCTATCGCTACGTCCGGGGCCGCGAGGTCGTCTCGCACGGGACCGGCTGGGTCGAGCGGATCGTCGTCGACCAGCCAGATGTCTCGACGTACTTCACCCCGATCGCGATCACCGTGAACGTCGACTCGTTCGAGCACCTCGATTTCGCGACCCGGCCCGACCAGCTCCTGGTCTACACCCTCGTCCAGGGCGACGAGTCGGTCGTCATCGAGTTCACCCCCGGCGGCGACGGCACGGGCTCGCCGTTCGAGGCGCAGCAGCTGGCGTTCGACACCTCGGGCTTCGTGCAAATGGAGCTCCTCGGGATGGAACCCTCCGAGGAGTAGGTCCGCGGGGTTTCGCGAGGCTCGAATCACGCGCGAAATCGGGCTCCAAAGCGCCAATGTCCGGCGCTACCATCGAGGCCATTGAGGGGGAGGCGCGCCCCGTGCCCGCCCGGGCGCGGCGCGCTCTGAGGAGGAGGGATCGGTCCGGGTGAGTGCAGCATCGGATGCCGCCCCGCGATCTGGCGGGGGCGGCATGATCGCCGACTACTTCAAGTTCGCCGAACGTGGCACCGACCTCGTCACCGAGGCGCGGGCCGGCCTGACCACGTTCATGGTCATGGCCTACATCATCTTCCTGAACGGGAACATCATCGCCAAGCCGCTGGGCCTCGACCCGGTCGCGGTCTCGGCTGGCACGGCGCTCATCGCCGGGATCATGACGATCGCGATGGGCGTCGTCGGGAACTACCCGTTTGCCCTGGCCGCGGGCCTCGGCATCAACGCGATCGTCGCGTTCAGCCTGACCGCGAAGGGTCTCAATGCGCAGGGGGCCATGGGGGTCATCGTCCTCGAGGGCGTCGCCATCACGGTGCTCGTCGTCGTGGGCCTTCGCGA
>WNFM01057657.1_pt1 | contig 10548 bp, 9 predicted proteins | sample 5400271 | NCBI WGS metagenome assembly WNFM01 (sample SAMN13153352, study PRJNA577476) | soil metagenome | isolation source: 60 cm saprolite on Douglas fir-dominated hillslope | place: USA:California | collected 2013-09-17 | reverse complement strand
GGTGAGCACGGGCGTCTTGTCGGAACGCCCTGATGTGTCGGACGATGAAGCCAAAGCCGCACAGCGGAAACGCTTTGCGGAGTTGCGGTGGAGTCCAGATACCAGCCTCCGTGCTTGAGCCGGGGGTATCTGACTATTCATCTCAGCTTCAGTGTCTAGGGATGGCGGTCTCCCCTGTGGTTGTGGACATCCGGACCGGATGCGCCCGAACTCATTCAGCAGCCTGGCTCGCCTGGGTGGCCGCAGCAGTTCTGGCGGAGTGCCACTCTACGCCAGAGGTTGCGCGTTAGCTTACCAAGTTTTGCCGGCAATGGCATTGGCTGTGTCAGGTTGGTCAGGAAGTCACGCGGCGATGGCCGTCTTGCCATGCTCGTCTCTCCTCTACTCCGGTCGCATGTGGCCCCCTCTCAGTGTGGCACCCCACGCTGAGGCAGAGGATGTTGGTGCATTACCCATACCACACCGGCGCATGTGGTCCCTGGATCGCCGCTCTCGACGATTGTAGCGATGAGTCTGGCTCGCGCGAGAGGGCGAGCCGCCCGCTCATGATGCTGTCCCCCTGCCAGGAAGGAGTTTTCCCCGCGGGACGCGAGCAGCCGTCGCACCTACGGGGGCGGCAGGTCCGGTCTGGCGACGACGGGCCCTTAGTCGCAGCCCACCGTCGTGTAACTCAGGCTCGGGGGGAGGCCAGCCCCCGGAGACCCGGGAACGAAGTGAATGACGCCCTGCTGCTGGCCAGCACTCTGGTCATGGCGGTGGAGCTGGAGCTGGATCGCTGCGCTGGCCCTGCTGGCGAGCGTGCCCTCGTGGGGGGACACCTCGACCCCCGCCTGATCCGTTGGCACAGACAGGCTCGCTTGCCACTGCACGGGCTGGGGGCCGAGATTTGCCAACACGACGACCTGGGTCTGCTGGCCCTGGCCACAGCCCAACTGCACACTGGTTGGGGTCACCTGCAGCCAGCCAGCCACCGGGGTTGCGCTGGGCGTTGGGCTCGGCACGGACCCCCCTGTCACGGTGTGGGCAGGCGGACGGATGAGCGGGAAGACGCCGGCATGACCGAGGAGCAGGCCCACGCCGAAGAGGAGGACGACACAGCCGCCGAGCGCGGTGGCGCCCAGGCAGCCGATAGCCAGGCTACTCTGCGGGCGTGAGCGCTGGTCGCCTGCACCAGACACTGGCCAGAGGGGGGGCGCTCCGGGCGCCTCACGGGGCAACTGCGGCAGGGTAGGCTGGTCGTTGTGCATCAACGGCTCCTTTCCGGGGTATGCGCGCAGCGACAGTGGCACAGTGGACGGTGGAGAGGACGCGTGCCTTCACCAGAGCGGAAGAGGAGCACGTTGGCAACGAGCGCGGCGGCTAGCTCTCGCCTGTGTGGAACGTCTGCCTAGCAGCCTGTGCCAGCGGCGCGACAATATCTGCCGGCACAATGGCCGGTGCGTTGGGAGGCGCCGCGGAAGCCAACCCACCACCGCCCGCGAACCGGCGCAGGAGTGTTGCGAGGGGCACCACGAGATCCAGCGGCAGCGGGAAAATGAGCGTCGAGCTCTTCTCGGTCGCAACCTCGGTGATCGTTTGCAGGTACCGCAGCTGCAGGGAGATCGGCTCGGTCGAGAGCAGCTGGGCCGCGTCCGCCAACGTCTGCGCTGCGAGGAGCTCCCCCTGCGCAAGCAACACCTTGGCCCGCTTCTCGCGCTCGGCCTCGGCCTGTTTCGCCATCGCCCGTTGCATGCTGACCGGCAGCTGCACATCCTTGATCTCCACGGCGGTGACCTTGAGGCCCCAGTGCTCGGTGCGCTCGTCCATCGTGGCCTGGACGTTGCGGTTGATCTCCTCCCGATTGCTGAGGACTTGGTCCAACAGCGATTGGCCCAGCACACTCCGCAGGGTGGTCTGCGCGATCTGGACCGTCGCCTTGGAGTAGTCGAGCACGTTGTTCACGGCGTCGTTCGGGTTGACCACGTAGAAGAACAGCACCGCGCCCACCCCCACCGTCACATTGTCGCGTGTGACGCCCTCTTGCGGGGGCAATTCCACGGTCACGATGCGCAGATCAATCTTGCGCATACGGCTGATGAGCGGCGGCACCCAGAACACGCCAGGACCTTTGGCGCCGATGAGGCGACCGAGGACGAAGATGACGCCCCGCTCGTACTGGTAGACCACCCGCAGACCGGAGAGCGCGGCGAGCAACAGGACAACGATCACGCCGCCGATGAGGACCGGGAGGAGGCCGGTGTCCATACGTGCAGCTCCTTTCAGGTGGACGCCCCGCGTGCACCGCTCCGCATGTGGCTCGGCATGCAGGTTCACGGTGATCGGGATGCACAGTACACTCACTCAGGTCGCGCACGTAGTAGCCGCGTTGTCGCAACGACGAGCCAGACACAGAAGGCCGCTCGTGGTAGTTGGTTCACCAGGCGAGGGGAGATGTCAAGATGGTTTCGTCCGCTGCCCACCTGGCGTCAGCGGCACCATTACAGGTGAGGGAGCACACGTCCGCCACAACACGGCCAGCAGCGATCTCGCACCTGGCAGTATGGCAGCAACGGCGCCCGAAAGCAAACCCGCCGTGCTCGGAGCACGGAGAGATCATTTCATGCCAAGCATGCTAAGCATGCCAGCTGGATCCCGCATGGGGCTAACGCTTCGCGGTCGCTGCTCTGTTGCCGCGCTGGAGATCGCGCATTGCACGCGGGCGATGTCGGTGCGCAGGGTTTGGGCCTGCGCTTTGAGGGCGCGCGTCGAGTCGACACGTGCCCACGTGGCCGTAGCAAGCTGGCTCACCTGGTATCGTATGCGGCTCATCAGCGCATCTGCGTAGGCGACCTGCGCGTCCAGGGTGTCCTCGTCACCGCAGGGTGAAAGTGCCAGCCATCACACGTGTCCATGCACGCCAGACGTCGCACGAGATGTGCCACTGTGCCTAGTTGTTACAGAGGGAGCCAGTGCTGGCCGCACCGCACACGAGCCGGCACGGGACGGCGGCTCCAGGCGGTGGGTCGGCTACTCCTCCGGCGCCTGCCGGCAGTGCGCGCTCAGCAGGAGGCAATGGAGCAGCTGCCGGTCCACGTGGGCTTGTGCGAGCACCTCGCCCTCGGCGCGCACGAGGGGCGCCAGCTGCGCCAGCCACTCGGCGCGACTCATCGCGAGGGTCTGCTTGAGGATGCCCAGCGCCCGGACCTGCTCGTCCAGCGCGTGGAGCTCCCTGGCGAGCGCCGTGTGGTGCTCGGCGAGGGTGCGGACCCACGCCTGCTGGGCACGCGCGAGCCCCAGGCGCTCTGCACGCGCCGTCTCCGTCTGTGTGACCACTCCAGTCTGCTCCATCAGGCCGCTCCCCTCTTGTTGGCCATGCTTGAGGGCGACGCGAGAAATGCCGAATAATGAGGAACGCCGAATGAGGAACGCCGAATACAGTATACCTCAATGCCTCTGGTCGCGGTATCTTTCGCGGCTGCCAGATCTAGGGCGCACTCACCTGCGATCATGTCCCGCCAGCGCCCCTCACAACTCGTCGGCACCCGCCACGAGCTGCACATCTCCCCTTTTTTGGAGGCTATTGGAAGCGCTGCACGTCAACCGTCCACTTGATGCTATCCGCTTGCACGCGCAGATAAACGTTTGCCCCGTCCTGTTGGATCGTGTAGGTGTCCTTACTACAGGGCTGATTCGCGCGGTCCACCAACTCAGCATAGGCCGTATTGTTGCCAGAGCTTTCGCCCTGGCGGTACAGGTCGGCGATGAACAGATTGGCCTCGCTGCTCGTCGTGCAGCTCGTGAGAATATGATCGCCGGTTCTGACCTCGAAGGTGTCCGACTGGCTGTTGCCACTGCCCGCCAGATGCTTGATCGTAACCCAGGCCTTCGGCTTCGGTGTGGCCGTCGGCGGCTTGGCCGTCGCGGTCGGTCCTACTTGCGTAGCGGTAGCAGTGGCGGCTGCCACCGCTGGCGTGTTGTTGCTGCTCCCACTGCTCCCAGCGGCGTAGCCGAGCGAACAGCACCCGCAGCCAATGACGAGCGCGCTGACGCCAAGCGCGATCCGTGCCGTTTGCGATTGCGCGCCGAGCCAGGCAGTGATGCGCTGCCAGTACTGGGCCATCCTGAGTCGTCCCTTCCTAAAACGCAGTTCATAACGCAGTCCTCTTGCCGTACAAGTGTAGCACACAAGCGGACAGCGTGACTTGGCAAAACTGCGTACGGCTACTGCATCGCCGTCACCTGCGGTTATATCCCCTCAGCGCCCGTCTCGAGTTGTGCAGCGCCTCTTGACAGTATTCCCTGCATAGAGCAGCATGATCGCTGCCGCTGCATGTCGGCATGCTTGCGCCCCACCGCTGCGTGCCCTACACTACCCACTGATGACCGCCCGCTACTGAAAGTGAGCGCATGCATGGCCGCCGAGGCTTCGTCCCCAACCAGCGCCACCAGTGTCCTGGTGCGCGGCGCATGCCCGCACGACTGCCCCGACACCTGCGCCACTCTCACCGAGGTGCGCGCCGGCCGGGCAGTGCGCTTCGTGGCGGACGCCGACCATCCGGTGACGCAGGGCTGGCTCTGCGCCAAGGTGCGGCCGTATCTGGATCGCGTCTACTCACCCGACCGTCTGCTCTATCCGCTGCGCCGTGTGGGCGCCAAGGGCAGCGGCGAGTGGGAGCGCATCTCGTGGGACGAGGCCATCGCCGCGATCGCGGAGCGCTGGCAGCGCATCATCGCCGAAGACACCGCGGCGGCGATTCTGCCCTACTCCTACAGCGGGACGCTCGGGCTGGTGCAGCTGCGCGTTTGCAATGCGCGACTATGGAACCGCATGGGCGCCAGCGGCCTCGAACGCGCCATCTGCGGCGCCGCCGCCGAGCGCGCGGTGCAAGCAACCTACGGCGCGCGTTTGGCGCCCGCGCCGGCGGATGTCCTGCACAGCCGGTTGGTCTTGATCTGGGGGCACAATCCCGCGAGCACCGGCCCGCACTTCATGCCCCAGTTGCGCGAGGCGCAACGGCGCGGCGCGTATGTCGTGGTGATCGATCCACGGCGCACGCTGACGGCGCGCTCCGCCAACCTGCACCTGCAGCCGCGACCGGCGACCGACGGCGCGCTCGCCCTCGGGCTGATCCACGTGCTCTTCGCCGAAGGGCTGCACGACGAAAGCTGGCTCGAAGCCAACACGGTTGGCTGGCGCGCACTGCGCGAGCGCGCCGCCGCATACACGCCGGAGCGCGTCGCGCAGATTACTGGACTCGCCGCCGAGGTGATCGTGGCGCTGGCCCGGCGCTACGGCACGACGAAGCCGGCGCTGCTCAAGTTCGCGGACGGCATCCAGCGCCATGGCAACGGGGGGCAGACGGTGCGCGCGCTCTGTTGCCTGCCAGCGGTCGCCGGGCATGTCGGCGTGCCGGGCGGCGGCCTCTCCTACAGCACCGGCGACTACGTCGTCTGGGATGCCGAGGCGGTGGGCCACGCCAGCGCCTGCCCTCCTGTGCCGCGCGTGATCAATATGAACCGGCTCGGCGCCGCGCTCTGCGGCGAGGTGAGCGATCCACCCATCCGCTCGCTCTTCGTCTTCTGCGCCAATCCGGTGACCTCCACGCCGAATGCCAGCCGCATCATCGAGGGACTGCGGCGCGACGACCTCTTCACCGTCGTCCATGATCTCTTCCTGACCGATACCGCGCGCTACGCCGATCTCGTGCTGCCGGCCACCAGCCAGCTCGAGCAGACCGATCTGCACAAGGCGTATGGGCACGGCTATCTGCAGTACAACGCGCCGGCCATCGCGCCGCTGGGCGAGGCCAAGAGCAACTGGGACGTCATGCGGCTACTGGCGGCGGCGCTGGGCTACGAGGAGCCGTGGCTGCGGCAGAACGCCGAGGAGGTGATCGCGGAGGTGCTGGATGCCACGCGCGCCACACATCCGCTGCTCGCCGGCATCACACGCGAACGGCTGCAGGCTGAGGGTACGGTGCCACTCGCCTTCGCGCCCGGTGGCGACGTGCCGTTTGGTGATCTGCGTTTCCCGACGCCTTCGGGCAAGGTCGAGCTGCGCTGTGAGGCGCTGGCCGCCGAGGGGCTGGATCCCCTGCCCGACTACACACCGCCGGCGGAGTTCCATGACCGGGCGGCGGATGACACGCGGCTCGTGCTGATCTCGGGCGCGGCGCACCATTTCGTCAGCAGCAGCCTGGCGAACCAGCCCGGCCTGCGCGCCAAGGAGGGGACGCCGTATGTCGAGATCAACCCGGCCGACGCCGCCGCGCGCGGCATTGCCGAAGGTGACGACGTGCGGGTCGAAAGCGCCCGCGGCTCATGTGTGCTGCGCGCCGTGGTGACGGAGAACGTGGCGCCGGGCGTGGCCGTTGCGCCGAAGGGGCAGTGGCAGCAGCTCTCGCCGGATGGCCGCAACGTCAACTGGACGACCTCGGATGCCCTGGCCGATCTAGCGGGCCAGAGTACCTTCCACAGCAATCTGGTGGAGATTCGCCCGCTGGCGTCTGTCGAGTAGAGGGGACCCTCACCCCCAACCCCTCTCCGCGCCGGAGAGGCGAGCCAGACGGCGGCCGTCGCGAGCGGGCGAGCATAGAAAATGTCGCCCTACGTGCAATCCCTGACACAGGGGGGCTTCTCATGCAGAAGCAGTGGCGCACACGCGTGTTCGTTCCAAGGTCGTGCCTGGGCACAGCCCTATTTACCTGCCGGCGCCGTCTCGCGCGCCACGCGCAGCGCCTCGGCGAGATCGAGGCTGCCGTCGTAGAGGGCGCGGCCGAGCACCACACCGTTCATGCCGCCCGCCGCCAGCGCACGAATGTCCGCGAGCGTCGCCACCCCGCCTGTCACGATCAGCCGCGTGCTAGGGAGCGCCGCACGCAGAGCGGCGAGCGCACCATCGTCGCCGCCCGCCGCCGTGCCGTCGCGGCGCACGTTCGCGACCAGCAGCGTCTGCACGCCGCTCTGCGCCATCCGCCGCGCGAAGCTCACCACCGGCTCCGAGCCGATCTCGAACCAGCCGGCGACGGTCATGTGCTCGCCGCGCGCGTCGAGCGCGACGGCAATCTTGTCGCCCCAGCGGGCAAGGCAAGTGGCCAATAGCTCGGGCTTGCGCGCCTCTTCCGATCCCAGCACGACCCGCGCCGCGCCGGCCTCGAACGCCGCGGCGAGGTTTGCCTCGGTGCGTAGGCCACCTGCCACCTGGAGCGGCGGATTCGCCTCCCCCGCAAGCGCGCGTACGACGTCCAGATGCTGAGGCGTACCGGCCAGCGTGCCATCTAGGTCCACCACGTGCAGCCACTCTGCGCCCAGCCGCCAGCGGCGCGCGGCCTCCAGCGGGTCTCCAGTGTAAGCAGGCGCTTGCGCGGCGGCACCCTCGCCCAGCGCGAGACACTTGCCGCCGAGCAGCTCGATCGCCGCGTAGAGTGTCATGCTCACCGGTTCATCTCCTCCTGGATCGGGCAACGTGCGTGTGCCTCCCCCGCGGGAGGCCGTGGCATGCCCGCGGCGCGCCACATTCTACTACACACTCCACTGCCAGTATAGTGGTGCACCGGCAAGCCGCAGCAAGGCAGAGATGCGGCAGGGTGAGTGTAGGGCGGCGGATACCACCGCAGGCGCCGAGCCGCCATTCGCGCACGCCGCAGCGTCTATCCGCCGCACATCCCGCCACAGCTATCGCAGCGACGACACCGCTCGCGCATGCATCGGCACTGCGCCGGTGCGTCCCGCACGTCCGCGCGTCGTGCTCCAACGGACCGGCAACAATTCGGTATGATACAATGGCGGGTGCGCGCGCATGACGATGACCACGCCAATAGTGCCACTCCGTCGCCCCGATTGGCTGCGCGTGCGCGTGCCCACGGGCGAGAACTACGACGAGCTGAAGCGATTGATGCGCTCCAAGGCGCTGCATACGGTCTGCGAAGAGGCGCGCTGTCCGAATATCGGCGAATGCTGGGCGCATCGTACGGCGACCTTCATGATTCTGGGCAGCGTCTGCACGCGCAGCTGCGGCTTCTGCGCCGTCGCCACCGGCCGACCGATGGCAGTGGACTGGGAGGAGCCGCGACGCGTTGCCGAGGCCGCTGCCCAGATGGGTCTGCGTCACGTCGTGGTCACGATGGTGAACCGCGACGAGCTGCGCGACGGCGGCGCAACCCTCTTCGCCGCCACCATCCGCTGGATCCGCCGGCTCAATCCCGAGTGCGCCGTCGAGGTGCTCGCCTCCGATTTCAAGGGGTCACACGAGGCCCTCAAGATATTGCTTGACGCGCGGCCAAGCGTCTATAGCCACAACGTGGAGACGGTGCCGCGGCTGTATCGTCGTGTCCGCCCCCAGGCGATCTACGAGCGCTCGCTGGATGTGCTCCAGTGGGCCAAAGAGCTGTACCCCGACATCCCGACCAAGACCGGCTTCATGCTCGGACTGGGCGAGACGCGCGACGAGGTGCTGGCGCTCATGCGGGACCTGCGTGCCCGCGACATCGACATCCTCACCATCGGCCAATATCTGCAGCCGACAAAGGAGCACCTGCCCATCGAGCGGTACGTCACCCCGGAGGAGTTCCGCGAGCTCAAGGACGAAGGCATGGCGATGGGCTTCCGCCATGTGGAAAGCGGCCCGCTCGTGCGCAGCTCGTACCATGCCTGGGACCAGGTGAAAGCGGCGGGCATCGCGGCACGGTAGGCTGCCCCTACCCCCAGCCCCTCCCCCAAAGGGAGAGGGGAGCCAGAGCATGCGCGCCACGCCGCCACGCCGTCGCCCCGGCTGCGTGCGGCGCCCCCACTCCCGCACGAAGAGAGCCTGTAGTGTGAAGCTGTGCCCGCCTGCTTACGCGCAGCGGTCGCGACCATCCTTAACCAGCCCTCAACGCTAGCGCAACCGTAACGGTCCTGCCCGTCACGTAAGGTACCTTTGTGCCCGGGTGAGCCGGCGCGCACTGGAAAAAATCGGAAGAATGGGACGTGTCCTTGTGACGTCGCCCGACTCGATAAATCAGGCTCCCAGGCAGGAGCTCCGGGCCAGCGTGGTGATCCCAACCTATAATCGCTGCCGCTCGCTCGAGCGTGTGCTGGCCGCGCTGGCGCGCCAGACGGTGCCTGCCGGGTCGTTCGAGGTGCTGGTGGTCGCGGATGGCTGCACCGACGGGACGGCGGCGTGCTGCCGGCGCCTGGCTGCCACCATGCCCTATGCGCTACGGCTGGTGGAGCAACCCAACGACGGACCGGCCAGCGCGCGCAATCTCGGCGTGCGCGAAGCGCGCGCGCCGCTCATCGTGTTTGTGGACGATGATGTCGTGCCCGATGAGGAGCTGCTCGCGGCGCATCTCGCGGCCCACGCGCCCGATGCCAGCGACAACGTCGTCGCCATCGGTCCACTGCTGCCCCCTCCCGACATGCGCCTCAATGCCTGGGGCGAGTGGGAAGAGCGCACTCTGTGCAAGCAATACGATGCCATGGAGGCAGCCCTCTGGCAGCCCAGTTACCACATGTTCTACACAGGCAATGCCTCGCTGTCGCGGCGTCACATCCTGGATGTTGGCGGGTTCGATCCAGCCTTTCGGCGCGCGGAAGACATCGAGCTAGGTAACCGGCTGAGCGTCCGCGGTGACACCTTCGCCTATCTGCCGCACGCACGCGGCTGGCACTACGTGCACCGCAGCTTCGCGAGCTGGATGCAAATGCCGGTCGCATACGCGGGCGCCTCGGTGATGATTGGCCGCAATGGGCGGACCGTGGATGTGGCGCGCGATCTGAGCTTCTATGTCGACCGCAACGCGGCGGTACGGCTCACGACGTGGCTGTGTCTCGGCAGGCCGCGCCTCGTCGCCCTCGCGACGCAGGCACTGCATGCCGCCGCGGTCGCTGGCTGGGCCTGTCGGTTGGCGCCGGTTGCTAGCCTGATGTGCAGTGTCATCTACAACCTGCGCTACTACGACAGCATGGCGGCAGAGATCGGCGGCGCCAAGACGTTCTGGCGGCTGGTGGAGCTGGCTGGGAAGCATGCCGCCGCCAATGGCAAGCATGAAGACGTGTTTGCCGCTCTCGAGCAAGCACTTGGTACGAAGGATAACGCGGACGAGAACCACCTCGGGGACCGTCTTGAACTGGAGGCGGGGGTGTGAATCGTCAACTGCGCGTGGCCCGCAATATCATTGCGTTGCTTATCAATCAACTCGGCACATGGAGCATTACGCTCGTGCTCACGTTCTTTGTGCCACCCTATCTCGGTGTCAGGGTCTATGGTTTGTACAGCTTCGTGTTCACCTATGTGGGCTTCTTCGCACTGCTGATGGGCATGGGCACTACCACCTATCTGACGTGGCGCATCGCGAGGGAACCTGAGCAGGCGCCGCGCCTGACGTTCAATACGCTGGTCATGCAGGTACCACTCTGCCTGCTGTGCGGTGCCCTGGCCTTGCTTCTGCTGCCACTGTTGGACGGCGAGCTGCTGGTGATGATGGCGGCGCTGGGGATCATCATATCTGCAATGTTTGCGACGCTCACCGGCACGTGCGTCGCAGCTCTGGGCGGCTTCCAGAACATGCGCACGCCGGCGTTCATCAG
>WNFM01209905.1_pt1 | contig 10549 bp, 11 predicted proteins | sample 5400271 | NCBI WGS metagenome assembly WNFM01 (sample SAMN13153352, study PRJNA577476) | soil metagenome | isolation source: 60 cm saprolite on Douglas fir-dominated hillslope | place: USA:California | collected 2013-09-17 | reverse complement strand
ACCGCTTCGGCCAGAACTTTCTCGTTGATCACGTTCTGCGCGACCTCATCGCCGATGCGGCCGGCGCCAACGAGGACGATGAGGTGCTCGAGGTCGGAGCCGGCGCGGGCACGCTCACGATCGCGCTGGCCAAGAGGTGCCGGCGCCTAGTGGCCGTCGAGCTCGACCGCACGATGGTCCCCGTCCTGCGTGAGGTGGTGGGCGACCTTCCGACGGTCGAAGTCGTCGAGGCGGACATCCTCCGCTACGACGTCGCGAACGCGTTTCCACGCGGCGGCGAGATCGTCGCGGGCAACATCCCCTACAACCTCACGGGCGCGCTGCTGCGCAAACTGCTCGACCCGGAACCGCGGCCGCGGCGGCTTTCGCTCGTGGTCCAGAAGGAGGTCGCGGAGCGCTGGACCGCACCGACCGGAGAGAGCCTGGCCACCGTCGCGGTGCAGGTTTTTGCGGAGCCCAGGTACGTGATGACGATCCCTGCCTCGGCGTTCGAGCCGATGCCGGGGGTGGATTCTGCGCTCGTGACTTTGGAGGTGCGGCCGAGGCCCGCCATCGACGTTGGAGACCCGGTTGCGTTTCTGCGCTTCGTCGAGGCCGTCTTCCAGCAACGCCGGAAACAGCTCGCGGGGACGTTGGGCCGGATCTATGGCATCGGAAGCTCCGAGGCCGCCGCGCGACTCCGCGCGTCCGGCGTCGAGCCCGAACGGCGACCACAAACCCTCAGCCTTACTGAGTGGGAATCCATCTACAGGGCCTTCTCACCCCGCTAATCTCTAAATGAGAGGAAACCTGCCGGTTCCCTCTCATCGCGGCGTCGGCGAAGCCGACCCGGCCCTCGGCCGGGCAGGCGCCGCTGCTCACCCTCCCATCGAAGAGCCTTACCCTCTAGGCGCCGTGGAGGCGCCGATACGGTTTCCGGTCGAGGGCCCCGGCGGGTTTCGAGCGGTCCTGCGCTACACGGCCTTCCGGAACATCTGGTTCTCGCAGCTCGCAGCTCAGCTCGCGGACAAGTTCCTTCTCTTCTCTCTGATCATCCTGGCCTACGACGTCTCGGGTGGCAGCACACCGGTGGCGGTGACGCTGCTCACCTACACGGTTCCCGCGGTGCTGCTCTCCCCGCTCGCGGGCGTGCTTGCGGACCGCGTCGATCGCAAGCAGCTGATGATGTGGTGCAACTTCGGTCGTGGCGCGGCCATCGCGCTCATCCCACTGAGTGCTCTCGTTCCGTCGCTGCGCGGCGACTTCGTGCACCTGCTGGTCATCACCTTCATCTTCTCGGCGGTCGGCCAACTGTTCGGTCCGGCCGAGGCGGCGGTGATACCGACCATCCTTCCGGATGGTGCTCACACTCGTCTTCGGCGGCGCGCTCGCGCCGGTGCTGTCCCGCATCGACCTGTACGCGCCGTACTGGGTGGGCGCGGCGCTGCTGGCGATCGCGGGGACGCTGATCTTCGCCTCCGACATCCCGCCGATCAAGACGGTGGAGAAGCCGCCTGTGGAGGAGAGCGCCAGCCGCTTCCGGATGATGGTGGCGGACATCGTCGAAGGGATCGAGGTGGTGCGCCGCTCGCAGGGGATCCGGCTCGCGTTCTTCCAGGTCAGCGTCGCGCTGCTCATGCTGCTCACGCTCTTCACGCTCGCGCCGGCGTTCGTGAGCAAGGTCATCGGCATCTCGGCCCTGGACACGTACGTCATCCTGCTGCCGGCGACCAGCGGCGCCATCCTGAGCGCGATCGTCCTGGGCCAGTTCCTGCGGGGCATCGACCGCGCCCGCCTCCTCGCCGGCTCGATGATCGCGTTCGGGATCACGATCCTGGGGCTGGCCGCCGTGCCGCAGGCGATGGCCCAGGTGCCCAGCCTTCACGTCCACGCGCGTCTCACGGGCGCCGCCTTCGCGCTGGTGCTGGGGCTCGAGTTCGGCGCCATCCTGATCCCGGCGATCACCTACCTGATGGAATCGACGAGCGACGAGATCAGGGGCCGGATCTTCGCGCTCCTCTATATGGTCATCAACGGCGTGACCGCGATCCCGGTGCTCGTGGCCGCGGCGCTGGCCGACACGATCGGCATCGCACACGTCATCGGCGGCATGGGGGCGCTGCTGGTCGCCGGCGGGATCCTGGTCGCTATTGCCTGGGCGCGCGTCGGCGCGCCACCACCGCGATGAAGGCGATGGCGACGATGATCAGGAAACCGCCGACGCCGAGTGCCCGCACGATCGTCTCGATGAGCGCGAGGTTGCTGCCCAGGAAGTAGCCGGCGAGGCCGATGACCGCAGCCCAGGCGAAGCCGCCGAGGGCGCTGAAAACCTGGAACCGCCAGAACGGCATGTGGGACATGCCGGCCAGCATCGATCCCCATGTCCGCAGGCCGAGGATGAAGCGCGAGGCGAGGACGGCCCGGTCACCGTGCCGCGCGAAAAACATCTCGGAGCGGGCGATGTGTTCGGGCCGGATCCGGAAGATGCTGCCGAACCGCTCGACGAACGGACGGCCGCCCCTGTAGCCGAGGTAGTAACCGATATCGGCACCGGCCGTCGCGCCGACGAATCCGAAGACGATCACGGCCACGATGCTGTGGTTGCGCGCCGCCGCCCAGGCGGCCGCGGTGAGCAACAGGATCTCGCCCGGGAAGGGGATCCCCGAGCTCTCGATGAGGATTCCGAGGCCCGCGGCCGGATAGCCGATGGCGTCGACGACCGCTACCCAGTCGAAATGCAAGGCCTACATATACTGGCTTTCCCCATGCCCGAATACGGCGAGCACGAGTCCAGCGAGGACGCGCTCCACATCCTCCGGCACTCCACCGCGCACCTCCTCGCGGCCGCGGTCATGGAGCTGTACCCCGACGCTCAGTACGGCATCGGGCCTCCGGTCGAGGACGGCTTCTACTACGACTTCGCGTTCCCGTCGCCGATCTCGGAGTCCGACCTGCCCGCCATCGAGTCGCGGATGCGCCGCATCGCCCAGGAGGCCCGACCGTTCGTCCAGGAGACGCTCACCCGCGCGCGGGCGGTCGAAGAGTTCACCAAGCGCCAGCAGGACTACAAGCTCGAGCTCATCGCCGACAAGGTCGAGGGCGATGAGGTCAGCGTCTACCGCACGGGCGACTTCCTCGACCTCTGCCGCGGCCCGCACGTCGCGAGCACCAAGGACATCAAGGCTTTCAAGCTGCTGCGGGTCGCCGGTGCCTACTGGCGCGGCGACGAGAAGAAGCCACAGCTGACGCGCATCTACGGCACGTCGTGGCCGACACCGAAAGAGCTCGACGAGTACATGAAGTTCCTCGAGGAGGCGGAGAGAAGGGACCACAAAAAGATCGGCAGGGAGCTGAAGCTCTTCACTGTCGACGAGCGCGTCGGAGCGGGACTGCCCCTGTGGTTGCCGGCGGGTGCCACCATCCGCCGCGAGCTCGAGCGCTTCATCGTCGACGAGGAGCTGGCGCGTGGCTACCTGCACGTGCGCACGCCGGACGTCGCACGCCTGGACCTCTATCGCACCAGCGGCCACGCCCAGCTCTTCAAGGAAAACATGTACCCGCCGATGCGATTCGAGGACGGCGAGGAGCTTGAGCTCCGGCCGGTGAACTGCCCTCACCACATCGTCGTGTACCAGTCCGATCTCCGCAGCTACCGCGAGCTGCCCATGCGCATCGCCGAGATCGGCAACAACTGGCGGTATGAGCGATCGGGCACGCTCATCGGCCTCAATCGCGTGCGCGCATTCGCCCTGAACGACGCGCACATCTTCTGCACCGAGGAGCAGGTGATGGACGAGGTGAAGGGCGCCATCGAGCTCGCGCTGTACTTCTCGGACGTGCTGGGCATCGACGAGTTCTCGTATCGACTCTCGACGCGCGACGACGTGAAGGACAAGTGGCTCGGCGCCGAGGCGCAGTGGCAGCGGGCCCAGGACGCGCTCGCCGAGGCGCTGACGTCGATGGGGCAGACCTTCAGCATCGGCGCGGGAGAGGCCGCGTTCTACGGTCCGAAGATCGACTTCCAGGTCAGGGACGCCCACCGGCGCGAGTTCACGAACTCGACGGTGCAGATCGACTTCCAGCTACCAGAGCGGTTCGACCTCGAGTACGTCGCGGAGGACGGCTCCAGGCAGAGGCCGGTGATGGTGCACCGCGGCGCCGCGGGTTCCATGGAGAGATTGTTCAGCTACCTCATCGAGCGCTACGCGGGCGCGTTCCCGACCTGGCTGCATCCAACGCAGGTGGTGGTGATCCCCATCACCGATGCGCAGCTCGACTACGGCCGCCGCGTGGTCGCCGCCCTGCGTTCGAAGAAGCTTCGCGTCGAGGTAGACGCGCGCCCCGAGAGGATGCAGCGCAAGATCCGCGACGCGCAGGGGCAGACGGAGCATGTCAACGTGCGCGACCGCTCGGGCGCGCAGACGGACGAGGCCCTGGACGATTTTGTGCAGCGGGTGGCTCTGGAGGTCGCTGAGAAGCGCCGCTAGCTCTGGCGATTCCGCCCGTTTGGCGCCAGACGGGCGCTACGAGGTAGCAAATTTCGCCCGTTTGATGCCAGCGGGGCGGAATGCGACCCGGGGCCGACTAGGGCCCCTGGTAGTCGATCAGGATCTCTGAGCCGCTGCTCGTCGGAGTGACCTGCACGGTGCCTGTGGCGCCCGTGTCGGAATTGACGAAGTCGATGGCGCTGGGCCCTGAGTCCCGCACCTGCCACGGCGCTTCACCCAGCTTGCTCTTGTAGAAGTCAACCACCGCCGGAGCGGAATCGCTCGACGCATAGACGATCTCGCATGAACTCTGCGCTCCGTTCGTCTTCGCGTTCAGTGATCTGAAAGCGAGGTTTGGATATTTCGGAAAGTCCGAGGGCACGCAGTTGAACGCGCCCGAGCGGGCGGCGTTGTAGAGCGCGAAGCCACCGACCGCGAACCCACCGATGACCAGCACGGCGACCAGCGCGGCACAGCCGCTGAGCCACCAGATCCAGGCGCGCGACCGCCTGACCGGCGCGGCAGGCGCAGCGACGCCAGTGGGCACCCAGCGCTGCCCGTCCCAACGCCACAGGCCATCGGGCGAGAGCTGACCCGACTCCGGAGGTCCGCCCGGGACCGCCACAGGAAGCTACAGGCCCCCCGGGATCCGGCCCGCGCACACGCCCTGGGCCGCCACCGGGACGATGTTGCCGGTGGTGACGTCGCCCACACGGGGCTGCGATTGGGTGTCCCCGCCGGCGATCACGTGCGTCCCGTCGATCCATCCGCAGGCCACCATGTCCAGGGTCTGCTTGGCGCCGGCGAGCTCGGTCTGGTTGTCGATGACGAGTGCGATCAGCGAGCCGTCGGGGGAGAGGTACGCAGGCGTCGGTCCCTGGATGGTCAGCGACTGCTTCGCGGCGCCGGTCCAGTCGACCTGGTTGACCTTTGTCGCCGATGGGTCCTCGCACAGCGCGCCGGCCGGGCTCGGCGAGCCGACTGGGATGCACTTCGTGCCGCCAACCGTAAACCGGCGCGCACCGGTGGCCGGGTCGACGACGTGGTACTCCTGTGGTCCGCAGCAGCCTGCGCCGCTGCCCTGGCTGCACGCAGGTACCTGGGCCACGACGAGGTTGGTGATCCCGCGCCAGCCGATTGGCCACAACGTGAGCGCGCCCGCCTCACTGAAGATCTGCGTGTGATGGCCGCCACCATTGAGGTCCTCTACGTAGAGCACCGTGGTGGCCCCGGTCGAGCTGTACGTGTCCTTGACCACAGCGATGCGGTGGTCGTCGGGGCTGACCGCGAACATGCTCCTGGTCTGGCCTCCGGCGGGCACGCGGGTCGCGATCCCGGTCTCGCCGTTGGGCGTGAGAAAACGGACATTGCCCTGGGCGTCCAGGAAATAGACGCGCGTGTCACTGGTGCTGACCGGGACGGGGAGGAGCGCGTTCGCCGCATCACCGCAGGTGAGCTGCGTCGGGTTGCTCGCCGTGGCGCTCGCGGCCACCGAGCCGTCGATCCCGACCAGGCTCACCGTGTACGAGTCGATCGTCCCGGTGGTCGCAAGGACGGCGTAGCCGCCGACCACGGGGGATGGTGATGGCTGGGCAGACGGGCTGGGCGAGGCGGGCGGCGATCCTGAGGGCGTCGCCGAGGCGTCCGCGCTCGGCGAGCTCGCCGCAGATGGGGAGTGGCGCGCTGCAGTGCTGCTGGACCCACACCCGGCGAGAACGAGGATGGCTACGACGTAGGTCAGGACCCTCAAGAGACCGTCGGTATTCTGGGGCATGCCGGGCACGCAGGTAGGGCCGACAGAGCCGGCGTTGTCACCTCAACGCCAACGCCCCTTTGCGTAGGCGGTTACGTTTCCGGTACCATCCATCGGCTGAAGCAGGGTTCCGACCCTCACCCCCAGGGCTCCGGCCCGAAGAGGTTGAAAGTGCACGGATGGCTTCGCGCTGTCCGTTTTGTTTTATTTGCGGCAATTGGAGGAATAGCAGAAACCTGAATTTCACCGAGGTAGCGTCCTATCCCGTTTAAGGAGCTGAGAATCAACGATCAGATCCGCAGCTCCGAGGTGCGTCTGATCGATGACCAGAACAACCAGCTAGGCGTGCTTTCACTAGACGCCGCGCTGCGCATCGCGAACGAGAAGGGGCTCGACCTCGTCGAGGTGGCGCCTCAGGCCAGTCCGCCTGTCTGCCGCCTGATGGACTACGGACGCTACAAGTTCGAGACCATCAAGCGCGAGAAGGACCAGCGGAGGAAGCAGAACGTCATCAAGCTGAAAGAGATGAAGCTGCGCCCAAAGGTGGCGGAGCACGACTTTCAGACGAAGTTCAAAGGGTTGAAGCAGTTCCTCGAGGCCGGAGAGAAGGTGAAGGTCACGATCATGTTCAGAGGTCGCGAGATGGTGCACCAGGACATCGGCAGGAAGATCCTCGATCGGGTCGCCGATGACGCGCGCACGTTCGCGGTGGTCGAGCGGCAGCCGCTGCTCGAGGGCAAGAACCTGTTCATGATCCTGGCGCCCACCGGCAAGGCCGCCGTCAAGGAGGCCGCAACCAGTGCCTAAGATCAAGACCCGCAAGGGGATCGCGAAGCGCATCAAGGTCAGCAGCACCGGCAAGCTGATGCGCACCGCCTCGTGGAAGAGCCATCTGCTCGAGCACAAGTCGCAGAAGCGGAAGCGCAAGTACGAGAACGAGCAGCCGGTGGACAAGGCCGACCGGAAGGCCGTCCGCCGAGCGCTGGGGATCTAGCCCGTGGCACGCATCAAGCGAGGAGTCCCCGCGCATCGCCGCCACAAGGCGATTCTCGATCGCGCCAAGGGCTTCCGCCTTTCCAAGAAGCTGCTTTTCCGGCCCGCCAACGAGGCGGTGCTGCACGCGCTCGCTTACGCGTTCCGCGACCGCCGCCGGCGCAAGCGCGAAATGCGGCAGCTGTGGATTGCCCGGATCAACGCGGCGTCGCGCCAGTCGGGACTGCCCTACAACAAGCTGATGCACGGCCTTCGCCAGGCCGGAGTGGAGATCGACCGCAAGGTGCTGGCTGACCTGGCCGTGCGCGACAGCGGTTCCTTTGCCCGGCTGGTGGAGGTTGCGAAGAAGTCCCTCTAGCCTGAGGGAGACGGTCGCGCCAGCGTCGCCGGATCTGCGGCGTCTAGGCACGCCGAATGCCTTTGTCGCCTCCTGCGCGCTCTCGGTCACGCATCTACGTGATGCGCTCCCTCGAGTGCTCGTCGGCTCCGCGGCCTCGGCGGCCGATCCACCGCAGCTCTCGTCGCCGTGACGCGCCCGTCTCCCGAACAACTCATAAGCAGCCCGGACAACGAGGTCGTCCGCCGCTTGCGGCGGCTCGCTGTACGGCGCGAGCCAGGCTTCGCCCTCCTGGAAGGTCCACGCGTGGTGGCGGAGGCGCGCGCAGCCGGCATCGAGTTCGACGTGATCGCCGTCCGCGAGGGCGACAAGGCTCCGTTCCACACGGAGCACCGGCTGACGCTCACCCCGAGCGCCTTTCGTGCCGCGAGCCAGACCACCACGCCTCAGGGCGTGATGGCGATCGCGCGGGTTCACGAAGCCACCCCTGACGAGGCGATCGCTGCTGCACGCCGCGCAGGGTGGCCGCTGGTGGTGCTCGACCGCGTGCAGGACCCCGGCAACGTCGGCGCGATCTGCCGCACGGCCGCCGCAGCCGGAGCACCAGCGCTCGTGGTGTTGGAGGGTTGCGCGGATCCTTTCGGCGCGAAGGCAATCCGAGCTTCGGCCGGCAATGTCTTTCGTCTTGTCGTCGCGCACGCACGATGGCGCGACCTTGAAGGGCTCGACGGCTACGGGGCCGCAGCTTCGGGCGGCGCGCGTCTGGATGAGGCGCCGGTGGAGAATGCCGGGATGATCGTGCTCGGCAGCGAAGCGCATGGGCTATCTCGCTCCGACCTGAAGCTGGTGACGATACCGCTCGCGGGGGGCGTCGATTCGCTCAACGTGGCAGCGGCGGCGGCCGTACTCCTGATGGAGATCCGGCGGAGGAAGCAGGCATGAGTCAGGCGTCCGAGTTGCGAGATGAGGCGCTCAATGCGATCGGACGCGCGACTGACGATCCGGCGCTCGAAGCGATCGAGGTCGAGTACCTCGGACGCCGAGACGGAAAGATCAGCAAGCAGCTGATGTCCGGCATCGCGCAGCTGCCGGCCGACGAGCGGGCCGCGCTGGGCCAGCAGGCGAACGAGGCGCGCCGGGCGATCGAAGCCGCCCTCGCCGAGCGGCGTGCCCAGCACCAGGCGTCGCGGATCGCCGACATCGGCGAGACCGAAGCCATCGACATCACCTTTCCGGCCGCACCGTTGCGGCGAGGTCACACGCACGTCCTCAGCCAGGTCCGGCGCGAGCTCGAGATCATCTTCGCCCGCATCGGCTACACGGTCGAGGAAGGCCCCGAGATCGAGACCGACTGGTACAACTTCGAGGCCCTCAACCTCCCGAAAGGTCACGCGTCGCGCGACGTCCAGGACACGTTCTTCCTCGACGAGAAGGAGGAGGTCGTGCTCCGCACCCATACGTCGCCGGTGCAGATCCGCGCGATGCAGCGCATCGGCACACCGCCGATCTACATCATCGCCCCGGGTCGCGTGTACCGCCGCGACAACCTGGACGCGACGCATCTTCCATATTTCATGCAGCTCGAAGGCCTCGCGGTCGACGAGGGCCTGACCGTCGGCGACCTCAAGGGCACGCTTCACTACATGGTGCAGTCGCTCTTCGGCGCTGAGCGCCAGGTCCGCATGCGGCCGCATCACTTCGGCTACACGGAGCCCAGCTACGAGTTCGACACCATGTGCGGTCGCTGCATGGGGAAGGGCTGCCGGAGCTGCGGCGGCCAGGGCTGGCTGGAGACCGGCGGCTGCGGCATGGTGCATCCGGCCGTGCTTCGCAACGGCGGCATCGACCCCTCGCGCTACTCGGGCTATGCGTGGGGCTTCGGCATCGAGCGCATGGCGCTCCTCAAGTACGACGTCGAGGACCTGCGCCTCTTCTACGAAAACGATTTGCGCTTCAACCGCCAATTTTGATGCGCATCTCCTACGAGTGGCTTGGCGAGTACGTGGATACGAGCGGACTGACGCCGCACGACGCAGCGCAGCTGCTCACGATGACCGGCACGAAGATCGAGTCTGTCCAGGTGATCGACCTGAGCGCGATCATCGTCGGCCGCGTCCTCGAGCAGAAGGACCACCCGAGCTCGAACAAGCCGCTGTGGATCCACCAGGTCGACATCGGCGGTGGAAAGGTGATCCAGATCATCGCCGGCGCGCCGAACGCGGTGAAGGGCACCCTCGTGCCGGTCGCGCTGCCGGGCACGCGCGTGCCCAGCGGAACTCTGGTGCGCGATGGAAAGATCGCAGGGTAGGCGGCACAGGGAATGCTGTGCTCGTCGGACGAGCTTCTCCTCGGGGAAAGCCGCGAGCCGCGGATCATGCTGCTCGACCGTGGCGAGCCAGGTGAGCCGCTCAGCAAGTACATCCCGACCGACGCGATTCTGGAGGCCGAGATCACGCCCAACCGGCCGGACTGTCTGGGTCACCTCGGTGTGGCGCGTGAGCTGGGCGCCGCGGCGGGACGAGACTTCAAGGCCGATTTCATGCCGCCCTTCATCGAAGGCGTGCCACCGCCGGCCGCCGAGCTGGTCGACGTCGCCATCGAGGTGCCGGACCTGTGCTCGCGGTTCGTCGCCGTTCCGATCACCGGAGTCAAGGTCGGTCCGAGCCCGGACTGGGTGCAGCGGCGCCTGCGCGCTGCCGGCGTGCGGCCCATCAGCAACGTGGTCGACGCGACCGCATACGTGATGCTCGAGCACGGCAAGCCGACGCACGTCTTCGACACCGCCAAGCTCGCCGGACCACAGCTCCACGTGCGCCACGCGCGCAATGGCGAGTCGATCCTCTGCCTTGACGGCCAGACGCGTGCACTGCGCCCGGGCATGCTCGTGGTCGCCGACGCCAATGGCCCGGTCGCCATCGGCGGGATCATCGGCGGCGAAGAGTCGGGCGTCTCCGACTCTACCACTGACGTGGTCATCGAGTCGGCGGGCTGGGACGGCGT
>WNFM01273480.1_pt1 | contig 10550 bp, 26 predicted proteins | sample 5400271 | NCBI WGS metagenome assembly WNFM01 (sample SAMN13153352, study PRJNA577476) | soil metagenome | isolation source: 60 cm saprolite on Douglas fir-dominated hillslope | place: USA:California | collected 2013-09-17 | reverse complement strand
CGTGCGCTTCGATGGCGTCCAGCACTACTACCCACCCGCGCTCTTTCACCAGCTCTTCGCGCCGCTCGAAGACGTCCCCGACGGGGATCACTTCGCGACGCCAGCGGAGCTGGCGGCTCGGAAGACGGATTCCCCCTTGACGGATCCGTCGGGCGGGGGATAGTTTCTCTTCTGCCCTCCCGGGCCGTCGCAGGCCACCGGGAGCGGTGGGCTCGGCAGAGACTCCGAGTTCGGCGCCGCGGGACCTACACCCGCGGCGCCGATCCCCTCCACGGCTTGCGAAGGAGTCTCACCTTGGAACGCTACGCTCCCTGCCATCGCGCGCTGCGCCTTGTGCATTCGCTCGTCGCCGTGCTCGACGAGGCGCTCTCCGGTCCCGACGCCTGGAAGGTCAAGAACGCACTGCGGCTCTCGGGCCACTCGGATCTGGAGAAGGAGGCGCGGAAGCTGACTGCGCGCGTAACAACAGAGGGCTCGCGGCAGCTCTCCGGAGTTCCCCTCGCGATCGGGTCCCAGCCGCTCGTGAACGGTCCGGCCTGGTGTCACTGGTGCGGCGCCGCGCACGCGGGCCCGACGGATGATCCGATCGTAGGAGTCGACAGAACATGAGCGCTCGCGTCATTGTGCTTCTCCTTGCAACCCTCGGCGCAACCGCGCTGATCGTCGCCTTCGCCGAGTGGGCGATCCCCTGGGGGTGCCCTGGCTACTGGCCGAGCGTCGTTCTCCTCGCCGTCTGCCTGTTCACGATCGGCGCGGTGCGCAAGTGAGCGAGACGCATCGAATCCAGAAAGTGAACTGCGCGCAGTGCAAGCTTGTGGTCTCGATCACGCAACAATGGCGCGCGGATGGCACGGCACTGCGTCCGGGCGAATGGTTCGAGATCAGGTGCGACGGCGAATCGGTGGAGCTGTCGCCCGTCCAGGCGTACCACGTCGCGCGCGCTCTAAACGGGTGGATCATCAGCCAGGGCTTGCCGTCTCCAGGGCTCTACCGCAAACGGGAGCCGCACCCGTGAGCTGGCAAGCCTCGCTCGCGGTGTTCATCCCGCTCCTGATCTTCGCTGGACTCCTTGTGCAGTTAGTTTGCGACCACAACCGGCTCTCGCACGATGTGGGCAAGCTCTACGCGATAGTCTTCCGACTCTGCGAGAAGCTGGACGTCGGCGCCGACGGTAAGGAACACGAGAAGTGAACGCGCCCGCCACTCTCCAGTGCTTCGGCTGTGGATCGAGGCTCAATGGGCTGACCGCGGGCAGCGGGAAGGACGGAGAGCGACCGAAGCCCGGAGATTTCTCTGTCTGCCTGTACTGCGGCTGCCTGCTCGTCTTCGATTTCACGGCGACCGCCCTGCGCCTGCCGTGGTCTGAGGAGCGTCGTCAGTTCGAGGCCGATCCGCGGCTCACTTCCGTGCGCCGAGTCGTCGGCGAAGTGCGCAAGCGACTCGCGGCTCGCTTGGCGAAAACGCCGTGGAGGAACTGAGAGTGTTTCAGACCATCTCTTCGCGTTTGTGGTTCAAGGTGGCGCGCTCGCGCTGCCTCTCGTGTGGATGGTCGATGCTCTTCGGCCGCTGGCCTCCGTCGGTCCATCCTGAAATGCCGCTCCACCGTCGATGCTGGAAGAAGATCCTTCCCAGAGAGTGAGTCTCCCCGATGAACGACAAGTGCGACGACTGCAAAAGCCAGCGCTGGATCCAGCGCGCCCATTCCTGGACAAAGGAGGGCAGGCCCGATCTCGACGAGAGACCGTTCCAGCAAGCGCTGTGGTACGCGCTCGGCTGGCCGACGATCTCGACCTTACGCGCGACAAAGGTTCTCGTGCCGTGCAAGTGCAACCCCGACGCGCTCGCGCCGTGGACGAAGGGGAATGCGGCTGCGACCGGCGAGCAGAAGGGACCGTACTAGTCGTGCGCGTAAACATCTACGCGGAGGAGATCACGCAGCGCTTCTCGATCGTCGAGAAGGAAATCGACGGCGAGGTCTTCACCGGAGTGCGACTGTACCTCTACCTCCCGGTGACCTGGCACGATGAGAATGGAGAGCCGCGACAGCTCTCGGGTCCGTTCATGCACAGCGAAAAAGATGACGACTCCGCGGCTGTCACTTTTTGGGGGAAGCGCGCGCTGCGTGAGCTGCTCGGCAACGTGATCGACGCGCTCGATAAGCACCACGGCGCGACACTTGCGGACGGTGAGTAGTCATGGACTACGGTCCGATTCCTTCCGTCGCATGGGCTTCCGCGGCGCCACAGCCACAGGTCGCGTTCCCCAAGGGGCGCATGATGGATGGCTCTCCCATCAGACGCAGTCGCTCTCCACGTCTTCGCGAACTGGTTCGAGGGGCACCTTGCACTGAGCGAAGAGGACATCGAACAGATCGAACACGGTGCGCAGCTGGCGTGGCGCGCCGCCATTGTGTTCCTCCGAAACCGACCGCCGACGCCACGGTCACCTGAGAACGGAAAGGCTGAGTCATGAATCACGAAGTCGTTTACAACTTCTGCGCTCGCGGCTGGCACGCGCTCCAGGGCGCGATGGCCGACGTGTACTTCTGGATGCGGAGAGACTGACGAAGTGCGCGAAGAAAAAGATTCCAACCCGGAGAGGGAGGTGATCCTCTCGGAGATGCAGCGGCTCGGCGCGATCATGGCCGGGGCCCTCGTGGGGGGGGTCCTCCTCGACCGTTACTTCGCGCCGAGCTGCCCTCTCTGCCGTCTGCGGCTTCTATTCGTTCGGCTCAAGTCGTGGATGCTCGCACGCCGAAGAAAGCCAGCATGAAGACACAACAGCAAGCGCAGCGCGATCCGATCCTTGCCCGACCGTTCGGCGACTACCTGTTCGCCTTTGTGATCGGACTCTCGATCTCGATCGGGTACGGAGGGGCGCTGTTCCTCTTCCCGTCGGACGCATTCCGCGTCGTCTAGATCGGCCTGCGATGAACGGCGAGCGAAGCACGCCTGGACTCGGGGCAACAGGCGAGCCGCTCGACACCCCGAGCGGCTCGCCCCTTTCCCGGAAGCCTCGATCACCCCGCTACACCCGCGCCAGCTGGGAGAGGCGCACGCGGATCCGCGTCTGGATCAAAGGCCCGGACGATCGCCCATGCTGCCTCGTCGACTGCACTCTGGACGCCTACAGGGGCTTCACGGCCACGTTCGACTCGAGCGGCGATCCGGACGTGTTCAACCTGTACCTCTCTGGACGCCCGTCCTGAGAGGTCCAAGTGGGCTCTCCGTTCTCGGCTCCCCTCCTCGGAGGGTCCGCCAAGCCCCGCATGGCCTGCGCGGGGTCCGGGGCAGAGCCCCGCGACGCTCGATCCGCTCGCTCCCAATCGAACCCGAACGGATACCTAACAGATGAACACGGGCGGCGGGCCTCCGCCGCTGGCTTGACTCTGAGTAAGAATAACTCCGCCACGGAAGGGTCCGGAACGGACCCGCTTCCGGGGGGGAGTTCCTCCCGTTCTCTACCCCTCTCCGGGCGCTCCGAGCGCTTCACGGGGACGGTGCCGGGGCGACTGAAACTGGCGTCCGTGACCGCGTGCGAGTCGAATAGCTGGACGCTCCTCTACTGGCAGAAAGGAACTGAGCGGCGCGACGGATCCGCGACGGGCACCTACCACGCACGCATCGGCGCGGCTCCGTACCGCTGTCGATCCTGGCGCTGCCGGCGCTGCGCGTGGGCTTGTGCTCGCGACGACTATCGACGGATCGAGCGCGCCGTCGTCGCGAAACCTTGGTGGCTCTACTGCGTCCTGACGTTCAACCCGAAAGACTGGCGGAACCAGTGGGAGTGCTACCGTGGAGTGGGAGAGCTGTGGGACCATCGACTGCGCAAGCGCATTCAAAGGCAGTTCGGGAGGTTCATCTATCTCCAGACGTGGGAGAGACAGCGCTCGGGGCTTCCGCACGTGAACCTGTTGCTCACATCCGATGCACTTCGCGCGCACTGTGCGACGATTCCAGATCGGCGCGAGTGGCGCCAGGAAGTTCGACACGGGCAGGGTCGGCTCTGTCACTGGACGGCGTTCCGCAAGTGGCTCGCGCCGGTCGCGGTCGAGTGCGGGTTTGGAATCAGGACTTGGGTCGAGATCGTCGACTCTCCGCGCGACGTCTCCGCGTACCTTGTGAAAGTAGCCGATGAGATCAGCCGCGCGACGTTCAAGGAAGGCGACCAGCGCCCCCTGGGTGCTCCAGCTCATTTTCGTAGGATTCGGGCTTCCCGCGGAACGCTACCGGCTCGGGAAAAGGTCGTCACCGTCCGCCACGTCGACACAGAGACGGGCGAAGAGACGCGCACCCTCGCGCTCCGGCCCGCGGACGCACCGTCCAGCGTGACCGGCGTGCTCGCGGGACTCGATCTCTCGACCTTTGACACCCGCGAGCCGACCTGGAACGATGTGGAGCGTGCGTGGGTCTTCCAAGCGTGGGCGCAAGAAAAGCGGGCGCACCGTGCAGCGCGCCAGCCGGAGTTCGAGCGATGAGCGAGCGCAAGAAAGAGAGGCGGAACGTCGTGGGGAAGGTTCCGTGCGACCAGTGCGACCAGCTGTTCATGACCGAGCAGACGCTCCGGGGTCACAAGGCCTTCAAGCATCCCGAAGGGGGAAGCGTGGCCCCGACAAAAAACCGCGCGCCCGCCGCGGCTCCAAAGTCGCAAACCAAGGAAGCGGACGACTGGGGCTTCCTGTGATTCCCGCGCCTCAGCGCATCGACCTCGCCAAGGCACCCACGCTCGGGAGCATCCCGCACGTTCCGGTCCCCGCGGGTGGACGCTCGATCGAGGAGGCGCGCATTGCTTCCGCCCCCGGCGGACCGCAAGCACAAGCCGACGCTGCCGTGCAAGCGCAGATCGACGAGGCGGCACAGACGGGCGAGCAGATGACGCCCGAAGCGCTCGTCGACATCGCGCAATCGGTCGAGAGCCAGGCGATGCGCGTCAGTGCGGCGTGGCAGGGAGTGAAGCGCACTGCACCCGTTACCGAGCTCGCACTCTTCGACAAGGCCGAACGCGCGGAGCTTCTCGGGAGCGCGCCGTACGCGGTTCCCTACGTGCAGAAGTTCCTCAGTAATGCGCAGCTCGTCGGGATGATTCTCTTCTGCGGATCGCTGCTCACGATCTCAGCGGTGAAGTTCGCGGCGCTCAAGGAGGAGAAGAAGCGCCAGAAGGAAGAAGACGCTGACCCGTCGAAGACTCGCGAGCTCGCACGAGCTCCGCTGGCGCAACCACTCGACGCGCCGAAGTTCACGCCCGCTCGTCCGCCTACCGCGGCGCCGATCCAAGACGGCAACGGACCCGTGCGAGCGAACACGCAGCCGGGGATCGCTGGCGGAGGTCTTCCGCCGACGCGACTCAAAATGACGTGAGCGACGCGCACGCGCGTTGGTACTTCGGCTGTCCGCTCGCGGGGAAGACGCTGCTTGCGTCGATCCACTTCCAAGCCAAGGTGATCGAGCGCCAAGTCCCCGGCATCATCATCGACTCCGAAGGGGCTTCGAACTTCCAAGACGTCGCGCACGCCGGCTCCGTCGATGAACTCGTCGAGCGAGTCTGGACGCGCGGAGAAACGCTCGCGTTCATCCCCGACGACCAGGCGCAGGTGGACCGGATCTCCGAGGCCTGCCGCTTCCCAGGAGAGGTCGTCCTGTTCGTGGACGAGGCGTCGCACTGGCTCTCGAGGGGGCGAGGCACGGGTACTCCGCTGCTCCGGCTCCTGCGCACCTGCCGCCATCGCGGGACCGACGTCTACCTGACGACGCAGCACTTGAGCGGCGACACGCCGGCGGAGGCCCTGGCGCTCGCTCCCGAGCTGTTCATCTTCCGGACGACCTCCTGGCCCGCCCTGGAGCGGCTCCAGGCGCAGTACAGGCTCGACCCCGATGCGCTCCAGCTGCTCCCCGAGCTGACTTACATCCGCGTCAGCGCCGGATTTTTCTCTTGACTCTGTCGGACAGGTCTTTTGCCAGGCTTTCTCCGTGCTGAACGACCGATCCGGGCTGGAGGGCTGACACCGTGAACTGGAAGAACGTCGGGGTGACCGCGGGCGGCATCGTCGCGGGCGAGTACGCATGGCAGAAGTTCGTCGTCCGCGATCCCGCCAATCCCAGCGCCGGAGGGTTCGTCGATCAAGAGATGGGCTTCGGCTGGGACGACGTCGTCCACGCGCTCGTGCTCACGGTGTTCATCGGCACCGGCCACCTGCTGTTTAAGGCGAAGGGAGTGACCTGAGATGCGCTGGAAAGGATTCCGAGGGGCCACGATTCCGATTGCGAACCTCGTCGTGCAGACGCTCGTCGCGTCCGAGGGTCTGCCCTCGACGGGAGTGGTCGGGCTCCACTTCGCCACGACCGGCGGAGCAGCGAACTCGTTCGCGAACATCTGCACGCGCATCGTCGTGCGCGCGGACTCGACGCAGATATTCAACGTCCAGCCCTTGCACTACCGCAAGTGGCTCGAACGCTTCTCGCAGTCGAACTTCCCGCTCACGACGGCGGCGACGGCCTGGTCCCTGTGGTTCAACTTCGCGGACATCCCCGACGACGATCTGGCCGACCAGTGCCAGTTCCCGCGCGGAGCGATTCCCTCGATCGAGTTCACGACCAGCGCCGCGGCGGTCACGGGCTCACTCATCGTCGGCTGGACGATCTCCGATCAACCCGCCGTCTTCTACCCACGCCTCATCGGCCAGCCGATGAATCTCGCGGCGTCGCTGACGAACGCGGCGTTCCCGATCAAGGAGCAAGGCCTTCTCCGCGCTGCGATGTTCGACACGACGAACCTCGGACGACTCGCGCTCAAGGCCGGCGGCTTCATCTACGAAGAGCTGATCGGTCCGCTCTTCAACACCGTGGTAACGGGGAACATGCACGTGGACTCCGAACGCATCGAAGACGGAACGACCGTCGATGCCGTCACGGCAGCTCATCGTCTCCCGATGATCCCGGCGCCGCAGGGCAGCTCGGAAGCGATCCTCGACACCGGCGTCGGCTGGCTCACGACGAACGAACTCACGCTCTGGGCTGCGTGGCCCCAGACTCCGGTGGCGGCTCCCGCGTAGAGCGGGAACGCGCAGAAGGGAATCAGCGATGGCTCACAAGATTCTGCCCGCGAAGCACCGCGGGCCGGCGCCCAAAGCGGCGCACGTCGCGCTCGTGACGGCGAACGGGATCCGCACGACCGCGGCCGTCGATCCGGTCAAGGCGAAGAGCCACAGCTTCTACACTGCGGGGACTCCGGGCATCTACGACAAGGGGCTCCCGATCCGTGGAGTGGTCCAGCGTCCACAGCGCTACGTGAAGCCGGCGCCCCCGGTCGGCGTCGCGATCCCGACTCCGGGCGGCATCGCTCGGCACCTGGCCGCGGGCGGAACCTGAATCGGGGGGTCGCGCCTTGGCGTACTTCCCGAACCTCGTCCCCCCCCTCAAACCGACAGCGACGATCTCGCGCACGGGCAAGACCGCGGGAGGCGGGCCGACCCAGCAACAGGACCAGCTCGCGAACTGGGAGGGTTACCGCGTCTTCCGTGACGCGCGTTCGCAGACCGGCTGGAGCGATATCGCCGGCCACGTCGTCGGCGGCATCGACACGCACGGCTACATCCTCCTCTACAACCCAGACACGCGGCAGGTCGACTACAACCAGCACCATCACGGGGGCTTCAACCTCGGAAACGTGCTCCAGACCGCGAGCAAGGTCGCCCAGGCGTACGCGAGCGGCGGCACGAGTCTCGCGCCGGGCGGGACCGCCGGAATCTCCGGCATCGCCGAGAACGCACTGAGCCAGGCGGGCGTCCCGCTTCAAGCTCTCCAAGGTGCGGCGCTGCAAACCGTGGGGCTGGAACGATTCTCGGCAGCGATCCCGTACATTGATCGCCTCGCAGGAATCAGCCTGCCAGGCGGAGAGACAGGGCCAGGACTGAGAGAAGGTGCAAGTGTGGATGACGTGTACCAAGGTCCGACTCCCACGGGCGCGACCGTCGATTCATCGACGGGGACGGCGGGGACGACGAGCATCGACACCTTCAACAGCATCGCGGGGAAGCTCGCACAGTCGCGTTCACTTCTGGAGCAGCTCTTCGCGAGATCGCCCGAAGGCGGGCGCGCGAACCAGGGCGCCGTCGCAACGCAGGTCGAGGGGCCGACCCAATCGGGCGCCACACTCGCGTCCGTGCTCAGCGGGCGTAATCTCTTGATCGGAGCCGCTATCGTCGCGGCTGTGTTCCTCGTCGCGAGAAGGGGCAGGTAGTGGCTTCGATCAAGAGGTACGGCACTCAACCGGCGCGATCGGTCGTCCTGCCCGGGGCTCCGGTCGTCTCTCCCGTGATGCCGAACTCGCGCGCCGACGAGAAGATCCAGAAGGCGCAGGACCGCATGGGCTTTGGGCAGTTCGCTCGGCCCGCGCGTCCGGTCTCGCCTGGTCTTGCGAACACGAGCCCCGGGAGCCAAGCGCTCGATCCTGTTTCCGTGATCGAGGGGCAAGCGCGCGCGCTCGACCTCGGCCCGAGAACGCTGCGCGGGCGCCTGGTCGAGAAGATCACAGTGACGCGCCCGATGATCTTCTACCCGATCGACGTACTCGCGACCGGCGGAACGTTCTTTCAAACCGTCGGCGTGAATGGCGGCTTCGGCGTCGACGCCTCGCCGATCCTTGCTCGCGGATCGGGGATCGTCTTCCACTCGCCGAACAAGATCGACCAGGCAAACCCGACTGCGAACAACCTGCGCAGCGTCGGCTCGGGCGTCGCGTTCTTCTCGGCGCCCGGAGACTGGTACGTCTACTACGACGTGCCCTTCACGCAAGCCACAGCCGTGGGGATGCTGACCTACCTCCTCATCGACGCGAGCCTGCCTGGGGTCGCACGCCACTACCTCTCGCTCCCCGGCATCCACTACTTCAACAAGGGGACGGTCAGCTTCACGGGCACAGACGGCGCGACGCTCTCCAGCACGGGCAAGAGCTACCGCGATCGGAAGGCGATCACCTTCTGCAACGCATCGCAGGCTGGCGACGCTGTCGTCCCGCTCTTCCTCCAGCCCTACTACAACCAGGCTCCGCCGGCACAGAGCGCGAATGAAGGCTTCCCGCTGTTCCCCGCGATCGCCGCGAGCCCTTCGAGTCTGACCTCCATTACCTTCGCCGACTCCACGATCTCAAAGGCTGCCTTCACCGAACGGGTGGAGGGGATCGCAGCGGCGAAGCTCTACATCATCGAGTACTACTGACGTGAGCCGCGGAAAAGTGTTCATCCTGCTCGGCGTCGGCGTCTTCGCCGTGTATCTCGTGCAGAAGATGCTGACGAGTCAACGTGCGACGACCTACGGTCCTGCACCTTCGAGCGGCGTCGTCAACCTCGTTGGGCTCTCGATCGGAAAGCCGCCTCAGACGTGAAGACCAGGACACTCGTCTACGTCGGGGTCGCGGTGGTCGCGGGCTGGCTCTTCTACCTCGCACTGGAGAAGCGCCTGTGAACTCGAAAACGAAAACGTACTTGTGGATCGCAGCGGGCCTCCTCGTCGCGTGGCTCGCGTGGAAAGCACTCTTGGACGCACAAGCCAGGCGCGACGCACAAACCGCTACCGGAGGATGACCCCATGCCCAAGCTCGGAACCATTCTGCTCCTCGGAGTCGCCGTGTACGCGGGGATGCTCGTGCAACAGGCGATCTTGCACAAGCACGGGTACACGATCACCTTCAAGGGTCTGGGGCAGCCCGACCAGTGATCTCTGGACAGCGGCCCTTTGTGTCGGTCCACTCTTCCGACATGGAGAACCCCAAGAACTTGATCGTGGCGCACCCGCTCGCAGCCGTCGCTATCTCGATCGCGCTCGGCATGGTGCTCGCCTGCGTCATCGGATGGATGGGTAACCAATCCAAGAAAACTCCGGCGGCTCCGGCGCCGTGAAGGTCCGCTTTGAAACTTTCGTCCTCGTCGTGTCTCTCGCGCTCGTCGGCTGGCTCGTCGGCGACTGCGTCCTCCGTGCCATCGAACACTTCTCCAAGGTGAAACCATGACCATCGTGCGATCACTCCTCGCGTCCGTCGCGTCCGTCGTTCTCCTCCTCTCGCTCGCGAGCGGCTGCGGCGCGCTCGGACTTCCGAGCGGCAGCTCTGCCGCGGATGAAGCCAAGAGAGAACAGACGCTCTCGACGCTTTCCGCGAAGATCGACACCGTCGCGGCAACAGCTCAGGCGGCAGCCGCCGCGAGCGCGGCGACGCCCGGACTCGGAACGATCCTCGCGAGCGTCGCGACCGTCACGACAGCGGCAGCCGCCGCGTTCCACGTCATCACGAACACAGCGAAGACCACGGCTCTCGTGCAGGCCGGAGCTGTGAAGGCCGGCAACGGAACGAGCTAACATGTCCCGACGACGACGACACGCGCGACGCTCGCGCAAAACAGGGCGCTACCTGCGCCGACGGAGGAAGTGATGCAGTTCGCGCTCTACCGCAAACGGATGGCACAGGTCGAAGCCGCGCTGGTCGTCGAGGCGGGATCGGTCCCCGTGGGCGAGGACAGGGTGCAAGTCGCAACGCAAGCGGGCGGCTACGTCGTGCGCTTC
>WNFM01230285.1_pt1 | contig 10552 bp, 9 predicted proteins | sample 5400271 | NCBI WGS metagenome assembly WNFM01 (sample SAMN13153352, study PRJNA577476) | soil metagenome | isolation source: 60 cm saprolite on Douglas fir-dominated hillslope | place: USA:California | collected 2013-09-17 | reverse complement strand
AGGCATTGCCCCGCCATAACGCTCAGACTGGATTCGTTGCTGCTCTTGTAAGGGATAGCAACACCGGGCATTCCGGTCTTCAACTTCAACAACTCGCTCGCGATTGTAAATGCGGGCGAGGATGTGCCGTAATTTGACTTGTCGGGATTTGATTTCGCCCAAGCGACGAGTTCCTTGACCGTCTTGGCCGGATGATCTTCTGGCACGACCATTACCAGAGGAAACGACGCGATCATGTTGAGCGGAATGAAACTCTTACTTGCGTGATAGCTGAGATCCGGAAAGATCGCAGTGGCGATCGACATCTGGCCGGTGGCGCCGACCAGCACCGTATAACCATCGGCCGGTTGACGCGCGGCGAATTCGGCGGCGATGCGCCCGCCTGCCCCGACGCGATTGTCGATCACCGAGATGGCGCCGGTATTTTCCTGGAATTTTTGTACCACCAGACGGGCGAACAAATCGTTTCCGCCGCCGGCGGCAAAACCGACGATGAAATGGATTGGGCGATTCGGATAGTCCGCTTGTGCATGCGCGCTTCCACCAAACGCCACAAGCATCATCACGACCGCACAAATTGTGCCACTACATATCTTCGTCATTCCTTCCCCCGTTTGCGCGCCGTCCCATACCCGGTCGCGCTTGCTAAAAGCGTACACCGAGTACTGCCATTGGAAAACGCCTTTGTCATGGTGTGCTATTGTTTTGTCGTCATTGGCCCACCGAACTTGCACATGAGCGCAAAACGCGCAATTCCGCGGTACAATCGAAGCGTGAATGCCGAATTTTTCGGCCATCCACGAGGGCTCGCCTACCTATTCGCAACCGAGATGTGGGAACGGTTTTCCTACTACGGGATGCGGGCGCTGCTCGTCCTCTACATGCTCAAGTATTTGCTCGCGCCACAACAAGCGAATGGCGTCATTGGCCTCGCATCGTTCAAAAGCGTGCTGGAATACTTGTTCGGCCCACTGGCGCCTCAGCCGCTCGCGTCGCAGATCTACGGCTTCTATACGGGGCTGGTGTATTTAACCCCGGTCCTGGGCGGGTTGCTGGCCGATCGCGTGCTCGGCCAACGCCGCACGGTCATTGCGGGTGCTGCGCTGATGGCCGTCGGCCATTTCATGATGGCCTTCGAACAGCTGTTTTTGTTCGCGCTCGGAATACTTATTCTCGGAAACGGAGCCTTCAAGCCGAATATCTCGACCCAGGTCGGCGCGCTCTATGCGTCGGGCGATCGCCGACGCGATCGCGCATTCTCGATCTTTTATGTGGGCATCAACCTCGGCGCATTCCTCGCCCCGCTCATTTGCGGGACGCTGGGCGAAGAGCTCGGTTGGCACTATGGATTTGCAGCCGCCGGCGTCGGCATGACGCTTGCCCTCGTTATTTATCTCGCCGCGACCCCCCATCTGCCGAAAGACGCTTTCACAAAGCGGAAGTCACCACGCAAGCTCGATCGCGCTGCATGGAAATCGATCATCGCACTTTTGCTGCTATTCGCGCCCGTCAGTCTCTTCTGGGCGACTTACGAACAGCAAGGCAATACGATCACGCTTTGGGCCGATCAATTTACAGATCGCCGCTTTCTGGGTGGCGAAATTCCCGTTACCTGGTTTCAGGCATTCAATCCGTTCATGATTTTCGCATTTACGCCATTCATCGTCGCGCTGTGGCGCTTGCAAGGACGGCGAGAACCGTCGACGACAATGAAACTTGCAATCGGCTGTCTGCTCAACGGGTTTGCTTATTTGATCATGGTCGCCGCTGCATGGAGTGCCGGTGGCGGCAAGGCAAGCTGGCTGTGGCTGTTCGCCTTTTTCGTCGTGATCACAATCGGCGAACTTTATCTTTCTCCAACCAGCCTATCGTTGGTGACGAAAATTGCGCCCGCTCCGCTACTTTCGATGATGATGGGCGTGTGGCTCGCCACGAGTTTTGCAGGAAACTTTCTCGCCGGTTATCTCGGCACTTTTTGGTCGAGCATGGGCCAAACTGATTTTTTCCTGATGCTTGCGCTTATTTCCGGCGTGGCGAGTGTCTCAATTGCGCTGCTGAGTATTCCCTTGCGCTCCGTCCTGGCCGACTAATCCAGCGGCAAGCCGACATATTGCTCGGCGAGCGACGTGGCGGCGACTTTCGAACTTGTGAGATAATCCAGGTCGGATAGCTGCCGGCGTCGATCGAAGGCCGACTCGTGCGGAAATCGATGCATGATTTGTGTCATACACCAGGAGAACCGCTGCGCGTACCAAACCCGTCGTAGACAAGCTGCTGAATAATTCTCCAGCCGATTGCTCGCTTTTTTCTTGTAAAAATCGCCCAGCGCACGCGAAAGCACCACCACGTCGGCGAAAGCGAGATTCATGCCCTTCGCACCGGTCGGCGGCACGATGTGCGCGCTGTCGCCGGCAAGAAATAGCCGCCCATAGTGCATCGGCTCGACGACAAAACTGCGCATTGGCGTGACGCTCTTTTGCAGGATCTTGCCTTCTTCGAGCTTACGCGCGCCCCCAAGCCGCCTGTGCAGCTCATCCCAAATGCGGCGGTCCGGCCAGCTTTCGATATCCTCCTCGTGGTCACACTGCAAATAGAGCCGTGCGAGAGTTGGCGAGCGCATGGTGTACAGAGCGAAGCCGCGATCGGTGTACGAATATACAAGCTCATGGTCCGGCGGCGGACTCTCTGACAGGATGCCAAGCCAACCGAACGGATAATCACGCTCGAATACGCTGAGCACACCGTCGGGAATGCTGGGCCGGCAGATCCCGTGGAAACCGTCGCAACCCGCAATGAAGTCGCATTCGATTTGCTGCGCACGGCCTTCATGCGTGAAGCGGATTTTCGGCTGCGTGCCGGTCAAATCGTGCGTGCTGACATCGGCGACTTCGAAAAATAGGGGCCCGCCGTCCGCAAGGCGGCGCTCCACGAGATCTTTCACCACCTCCTGCTGCCCATAAATGGTGACGCGCTTGTTCACCAGCGCTTTGAAATCGATGCGATGCAAATCGCCATTGATGCCAATATTGATACCCCAATGCGGCATGCCTTCGCGTTGCAGCCGCACGCCGACACCGACCTCGATCAAGAAATCGGCGGCCCAATGCTCGATCAGTCCGGCGCGGATGCGATTTTCGATGTAGGTGCGGCTGCGATTTTCAATGACGATTGATTCAATGCCCTGGAGGTGCAGGAGCCTCGCCAGCATAAGACCCGCGGGCCCTGCTCCGATAATGCCTACCTGCGTTCGCATGACTTGGTTCCTGTCGAATAAATTTGACGTCCCCTATAGGCGCGGATTATCGCGGACGCAAAGGGACGAAGCCCGGAAAACATTGGACAATTGTCTCAAGTCCCGTGCCTCTCGGAGATCAGCCTGGCCAGCCGTAACGGGGGACCTTAGTGCGATAGTTTCTGTAGCCGTCTCCAAACTTCGCTTCGAGGTACCGTTCTTCGCGCCGGACCACACCGAAATGCAGAATGATTGCGAATACGACTGTCATCACCAGCATCCAATCGGAAGCGAGCGCGATAGCCAGCCCAGCCAGAAAAAGGGTCCCGCCTACATACATTGGGTTACGCAACCGTGCGAAAATTCCATCCGTAACCAACGCAGTCGATGGTCTCCAAGGCTCGACGCGAGTGCCAGCCGATCGGAAGGCGAGATTGGCGGGAATGGCCAGCGCGAGACCCGCGCCGATGAGCGCCGCACCGATCACAACACGGCTGGTCATCGATAAAAGCACGCTCAGCACATAAGCCGGCAGCAACCAATCGAGGATAAGACCGATAACGATTACCGCCGCAGCCAAAAGTGGCGGCGGGGCAATTACGCCAGCGTTGTCGCCGATGTCATTCATGTTCATTCACTCCAGCACGCAGGGTCGCCGTCTTCTTTATACGCTTAGCCACTCCGCCAGCGCCGCATTCACCGCCTCGGGCTTCTCGATGGTCGATAAATGCCCACAGTCCGGCACAACGACGAGTCGTGAGCCGGAAATTCCAGTGCAAATTTCTTTTGCAAGCTCGGGCGGAGTGAGCTCGTCTCCGTCGCCCACCAACACGAGTGTCGGGCATCGAATGCTTCCGAGCAGCGGCCGCGAATCCGGCCGCGATGTGATTGCCCTTTGCTGGCGTACGAAGGCTTCCACTCCGGTTTCGGCGGCCATCTCCCGCACGACACGCTTAAGCGGCTCATCGTTGTGGCGATTGCGGTGCAGGAAGCGCGGTGTGAGTACTTCGACGACCTCGCCGAGTTTGCCAGCTTGCGCCAAGCCAATGAATTTTTCGCGCGTAGCCGACTGTTCGGAGGTATCCGGCCTTGCCGAGGTGTCAAGGAGTGCAATTTTGGCCACTCGCTCTGGCGCCAGCCGCTGCATGGCAAAAGCGATATAACCGCCCATCGACAGCCCGGCGAGCGCGAAACGCGGCGGCGCATCTGCAAGTATCCGGGTGGCAATCGCGGCCATTTCACTATCGCGCCGGTGATCGGCGACCATGACCGGGCCAAAAGGCCAAAGACCCGCAATTTGAGGCGCAAAAAGCCGCGCGCTGCACAGCAATCCGGGTATCAATACGAGTGGTAATGTAGCCGCCATTTTGCACTCCAGAAGGCCAAAAGATTAAGAATTAATGTGACTTATAGGCGGCGCTAGCATTGACTTTAGCCCTTTGCGCCCTATGTTTCCGGTCAACCGATCTGACATGAAGATTCGGCCGTCCCCCGCGCAAAGCAATCGGTTTTTTAGTCCGGCGCGACCTGGGCGGCTTCTGAGGTTATATGGCTTTTTCCCATCTCGGCTTATCCGCTAAAGTTCTCGCCGCTATCGAGACGGCTGGCTACAAGACCCCCACTCCCATCCAAGACCAGGCAATTCCCCACGTCCTTGCGCGGCGCGACGTGCTTGGTATTGCCCAGACGGGCACCGGAAAGACCGCTGCTTTCGTTTTGCCAATGCTCACGATGCTGGAGCAAGGACGCGCGCGAGCGCGCATGCCGCGTACGCTCATCCTAGAGCCGACGCGCGAACTTGCTGCTCAGGTCGCCGACCATTTTGAGAAGTACGGCAAGAACCACAAGCTCAACGTCGCACTGATCATTGGCGGCGTATCGTTCGACAATCAGGACGCCAAACTCGTTCGCGGCGTCGACGTCCTGATCGCGACGCCGGGCCGCCTGCTCGACCATTCCGAACGCGGGCGCCTGCTGCTTTCGGGTGTCGAGCTGCTGGTCATCGATGAAGCCGACCGCATGCTCGACATGGGCTTCATCCCCGACATCGAGCGCATCGGCAAACTGGTGCCGTTTACCCGACAAACTTTGTTCTTCACCGCGACCATGCCGCCGGAAATCCAGCGGATCGCCGACAAATTCTTGCACAATCCGGTGCGCGTTGAAGTTTCCAAGCCCGCCACCGCGGCAGTTACGATCACACAGCGGCTCGTCGCTACCGGCCGCGAACCGCACGACAAGCGCGAGACTTTGCGCAATCTGATCCGTTCCGCCGACAGCTTCAAGAACGCCATCGTTTTCTGCAACCGCAAGCGCGAAGTTGCGCAGTTGCACCGCTCGTTACTGCGCCACAAATTCAATGCGGTCGCCTTGCACGGCGACATGGATCAATCCGCACGCACGGCCGCCCTCGAACAGTTTCGCAAGGGCGAAGTCACGGTGCTGGTCGCCTCCGACGTTGCCGCCCGTGGCCTCGACATCCCCGAAGTCAGCCACGTCTTCAATTTCGACGTGCCGCATCATGCCGATGATTATGTGCACCGCATTGGCCGCACAGGCCGCGCCGGCCGCTCAGGCACAGCTATTACCATCGTCGCTCCGAGCGATAGCAAGGCGGTAGGCGCTATCGAGCGATTGACCGGCCAGACCATTATTTGGATGGGCGAGCCAGCGGCGACTGAGGTGCGCGAGAGCCGCGAAAGCGGCAACCGCGCGGCGCGCGCCGAGCCTCAACGCGATCGGCAACACAACCGACGGCCGCCCAACCGACCCAAAAAAGAGGCCCCCGCGCACAACGCGCCGCCGCCGCTTCCTGTCGATGACGCCGAGGCCGGCCATCTCCCGGCTTTTTTGCTCCGGCCGGTTTCCGTCAAAGCCTGACGGTGAGTTTATTTTTTGTGCAACCAAAAGTTGCATGAAAAGTTCCGGATTTACCCCGCCTTCATTTCCCTCGCATACCGTTCTTCGCGAGTGACGCCTTGCTAACCGTCCTCGCGCAGGCATGGCCTGCACCTGGGGGTCCCGCCGATGACCGGGCGTGTCGAAGATTACGAACGCACGATGGCGTTCGCGGACATTGCTTTCGGGCAGATGAAGGCATTGCGTCAGCTTGCAACCCCGCGCAACTACGAGGTTTGGTACGCCTACGCGAGCGGCTATCACCCGGCGCTTAATCAGCAGGTCAATGCCACGCTCAAGGCCAAGGGCACTATTTCCGAAGCTGACCTGACGCAAATCTATCAGAATTTTCTTTCGCCAACACGCCTGACAGAGCGGATCGACGAGGTTGGTAGTCAGATCAAAGGCGAGATCGATCAGGTTATGGCGATGATCGATGCCGCTGCGGGTTCTGCGAGCAGCTACACCGAAAGGCTTGCCGGTGCGACCGAGCAACTCGGCCAGTCAAACGATCGCGAAGGCCTGCGCGCCATCGTGGAAAGTCTGGTGCAAACCACAAAGCAAATGGAGCTTTCAAACCATCAGCTCGAAGAGCGCCTACTTGCGTCAAAGCGGGAAATCAACGATCTGCAGGAAGACCTTGAGGCCGTGCGCACAGAAAGTCTCACCGACCCGCTCACACAGCTAGCCAACAGAAAATTCTTGGACCTCGCATTGGAAAAAGCCATTGCACACGCGATCGCAAATAACGAACCGCTTTCGCTCATGCTCACGGACATCGACCATTTCAAGGCATTCAATGACAGCTTTGGTCACCTTACTGGCGATCAGGTATTGCGTCTTGTAGCGATGTCCGTAAAGCAAAACGTTAAAGGCCAGGATACCGCCGCACGTTACGGTGGCGAAGAATTTGCGATCGTTCTGCCGAACACCGTATTGCGCGCGGCAATAACTGTCGCCGACCACATCCGTCGCGCAGTGATGACCAAGGAACTCATGAAACGATCGACGGGCGAGCACCTTGGCCGCGTAACCGTCTCGATCGGAGTTGCGGCCTTGCGTAAGGGCGATACCGGGCAATCGCTGATCGAGCGCGCGGACGCCTGCCTTTATGCGGCCAAGCGGCATGGACGCAATCGCGTGATATGCGAAGCGGACCCGGAAATCGCGAGTGCGATTACGCCGCAGGTGGCGTGAGCGGCGCTACTCCGCGCCTTTTGCTGGTGTAAGTTGCACCGACTCCCCACAGCCGCATGCCGACGTCTGGTTCGGATTGTTGAATATAAATTGCGCGGATAGCTTCTCGGTTTTGTAGTCCATCTCAGTGCCGAGCAGGAACAGAATTGCCTTCGGATCGATCAGAATTTTGACGCCCTTATCCTCGACCACCTCGTCGGCCGGATTGACCGACTCGGCATATTCCATGGTGTATTCCATGCCGGCGCAGCCACCGTTTTTAACGCCGACACGCACACCGGCGACGGGTTTGATGGCGCGCGCCATTACGTCCTTGATGCGCGTCGCCGCCGCATCGGTAAGCCGCATCACCTGGGGTCGGGGTCGCACTGTGGCCATGGCAGTCCTCGTCGATCCTTATCTGGCGCTTCGTCCGCTTAAGCGCAAATCACCACATATTGAGCACGAGTCGGGCCTCGTCCGACATCCGACTTGGGTCCCACGGCGGGTCCCAAACCACTGCAACCTTGGTTTCCTTTACCCCCGGCACGCTGGAAACGGCGTTTTCCACCATGATCGGCAGATCCTGGGCCGCCGGGCAATTGGGCGACGTCAGCGACATATCGATCTTCACCGCGCGGTCGTCGCCGATGTCGATCTTGTATATCAACCCGATCTCGTAAATATCGGCCGGAATTTCCGGGTCATACACGGTTTTCAAGCCGGCGATGATGTCGTCGGTCAGCTTGTTGAGCTCATCCTGCGGCAACGCCGGTGAGCCGATGATCGCGGCGTTTTGCGGCGGCTTTTCCGCAACATTCGCACTGTCGGTTTTTTCGTCGGTCATGCAAAAAATTCCTGCGCCTTGACGAGTGAAGCGGCAAGTACGTCCACCTCGTCCTTGGTGTTGTACATGGCGAAAGAAGCGCGGCAGGTTGCGGTCAGTCCGTAACGCGCCAGCAGTGGCATCACGCAATGAGTGCCAGCTCGCACCGCGACGCCTGCACGGTCGATAATGGTTGCCACATCGTGCGGATGCGCACCCCTCATTTCAAATGAAACAATGGGACCTTTTTCCGGTGCCTTGCCAACAATGCGCAACGAATTGATCTGACCGAGTCGCTCGTGCGCGTATTTGAGAAGTGCGCCCTCGTGCGCCCGGATGCGCGCTTTGCCGACAGAGTTGACGTAGTCGATTGCGGCGCCGAGGCCGATTGCCTGCACGATCGCCGGAGTACCCGCTTCGAACTTGTAGGGCGGCTCGCCGTATGTAATGCGATCCTCGAAAACCTCGTGAATCATTTCGCCGCCGCCATTGAATGGCGGCATCTTCGACAGGTGCTCGTATTTTCCGTAGAGCGCGCCGATCCCGGTCGGCCCATAAATCTTGTGACCGGTGAAGACATAGAAGTCGCAATCGATGTCGCGCACATCAACATCCATGTGAACCGCCGCCTGGGCACCGTCGACCAGCACAGGAATGCCGCGAGCATGGGCAAGTTTCACGACGTCCTTAACCGGCACCACGGTGCCGAGCGCGTTCGACATGTGGGTAACCGCGACCATCTTGGTTCGCGGCGTGAGCAACTTCTCGAATTCATCGAGCAGGAAGTTGCCATCGTCGTCGATCGGCGCCCATTTGATCACCGCACCCTGGCGCTCACGCAAAAAATGCCAAGGCACGATGTTGGAATGGTGCTCCATAATCGAGAGCACTATCTCATCACCAGCCTTGATGCGCTCACGGCCGAAGGTATAGGCGACCAGGTTAATCGCCTCGGTGGCATTGCGGGTGAAGACGATCTCTTCCTTGCGACCAGCATTTAAAAACGTTCGGACGGTTTCTCGTGCGCCCTCGTAAGCTTCGGTCGCCTCGTTGGCGAGATAGTGCAGCCCGCGGTGCACATTGGCGTATTGCTCCGTATAGGCCTTTTGCAGCCGGTCTAGCACCTGCTTTGGCTTTTGCGCCGAAGCCGCGTTGTCGAGATAAACCAGCGGCTTGCCATAGACCTTCAGCGCCAACGCAGGGAAATCCGTGCGGATTTTGGCGAGGTCGTAGGAGCCGTTGCTGACCGCCGGATGCATGGTCAATCTCGCGTCCCGAGCCACTTGAGCGCAGCGAATTTCAGCGCGTCGCGAATACCTTCATGTGCGACCTGTTCGATTGTCTCGTCGATGAAAGCCTCGATCAGCAGCGCTTCGGATTCCTTCTCGGATATGCCGCGCGACATTAGATAAAATTTCAAACTCGGATCGAGCGCGCCTGCCGTAGCGCCGTGGCCGCAAACCACGTCATCGGCGAAGATTTCTAATTCCGGTTTGTTGTCTGCTTCGGATTCGTCGGAGAGCAGCAGCGCCCGCGTCATCATCTTGGCGTCGGTCTTTTGAGCGTGTTGCTTGACGACAATCTTGCCCTGAAACACCGAATGACTTTGGTCGTCGAGCACCGCCTTGAATTGTTCGCGACTTTCGCAATGGCCGGCGCTGTGCTCGATCAGCAGGGTCGTGTCGACATGGTCCTTGCCGCGCAGCAAAGCGACGCCGCAAATGCTGGCCTTGGTGCCTTCGCCGGCGAAACGGATGAATTTCTGGTTGCGCACGATACTGGAATCCGCCGTAAAATCGAAACTGTTGAACTGTGCACGCGCGCCGACCGTGGCAAGCAAGGTCGCGACATGCACGGCGCGCGCCTGCGTAATCTTGATGTAGTTGACCTGTGCCTCGTCGCCGACCACCAATTCGACCGCGGCATTGACCTGCGCATCGCCGCTTTCATGGCTTTCGATAATGGTCGCCTTGCCGCCCTTCTCCACGACGACGAGCGAGCGCATGAATGCAGAGCTCGGCTTGTCGCTCCCGGTCATGAAAACAAGATTGATCGGCCGATTCAGCGCGGCGCCGCCAGATATGCGGATCACGGCACCATCGCCCATCAAGGCGGTGTTAAGCGCGACTGCCACGTCATCGGTTGCGAAGGTCTGACCTACGTGAGCCGCGACCGACGGGTCGCCTTTGGCAAGCGCTTCGGCCATCGTCCCAATGGAGAGACCCGGTTCCGGCGTCAGATCGGACAGCTCGGACACGAAAGAGCCGTCGACAAAGACGATCCGACGAATTTCGACGCCCCCGAGGAGCTTACCGGCACTATTCGCACGCACCCGCGCTGCCACATCCGGCGGCGACGCGAGCGGATAAAGATCGCGCATTAACGCGCGAAGATCTGTGTATTTCCATTCCTCGACGCGC
>WNFM01358156.1_pt3 | contig 10553 bp, 14 predicted proteins | sample 5400271 | NCBI WGS metagenome assembly WNFM01 (sample SAMN13153352, study PRJNA577476) | soil metagenome | isolation source: 60 cm saprolite on Douglas fir-dominated hillslope | place: USA:California | collected 2013-09-17 | reverse complement strand
TTTGCTTTGGTGGTGATGGCGCCGGTTTTGGGGTCCACCTCGACGGCGACGGAGCGTGATTGCGGGTCGAAGAGGGTGCGGTCGCGTCCCCAATCGCGGGGCACGCCAACGCCGCCGGAAATGGCCTCGTAGCTGGCCTTCACGATGCCTTCGATGCTGCTGACATCATCGGCCCGCGCAGGAATGACGGGCCGTTCGACGTGCGTTTTCTCCTGCCCAGCGCTGCGGCCCGGGCTGCAGGCCATTCCGAGAATGGTGGAACCGAATAGAATTGCAGATGCAATCTTCATATTCTTCCTTGTGAGGCCAGGGAAGCATATCCCGGAAGAAGGCGGGTTCAAAGGTTGAAGAGTCCAACTGTAACTTAGTTGGCCGCTGTGCATCCATATGGCACACTCCGGGCGGATGGACTAAGATTGCGCCGCAGGTCTAGGTACGAGTGAGATCGATTGCGCAGAGGTTCAGAATGACGACAAATGCGACACAAGCAGGAAATGCCGCGGCCAGCTTCGGCGGACGGGCGGAGGCGGCAACGGGGTTGGCGATCGTGCGAGTGACGATCGGGGCGATGCTGGTGTGGGTCTTTTTCGAAAATCTGGGGAAGGGACTCTACACGCCGGGGGGCTACGCAGGGCTGATCAACTATTACATCAAGTCGAGCCATTCGCCGGCCGTATGGAAAGCGGTTATGGGTTTGGCCGCAAGCCATGCGGCGATGGCGGCTCCGCTGCAGGCAATTGCGGAGATTTCACTTGGGATCCTGCTGGTTGTTGGTCTGCTGACGCGGCCGGTAGCGCTGCTAGCGTTTCTGTACCTGGGCAGTCTGTGGATCTCCGAGTTGGGCACCTCGTGGATCTGGGAATTGCTGGTTCCGGTGATGGCGTCGCTCGGACTGGTAGTAGGACGCGCGGGGCGTGTCTGGGGAATCGATGCGATTCTGGCGCGGCGGAACCCCGTGTCGCTGTGGTGGTGAAGAAGGAATCCGTTTGCGAGTGTCGGTGATTATTCCAACCCATAACGAAGCGCAGGCCATAGGGCGTGTGCTTGGGGATCTGCCTTCCCAATTGATCACAGAAGTAATCGTGGTCGACAGCAATTCGACAGACGGAACGCCCGATCTCGCGCGAAAAATGGGAGCGCACGTTATCGAGGAGCCTCGGCGGGGATACGGGCGGGCTTGCTTGACGGGGCTTGCGAATGCGCAAAATCCGGATGTGGTGGTTTTCCTGGATGGCGACTACAGCGACCGCCCCGCGGAGTTGCCAATTCTGCTGGCTCCGATCATCGAAGGGCGCGCGGACATCACGCTGGGTGCACGCCTGGGCGACCAGAGCAACGCCGGCGCGCTGCCGTGGCACCAGAAATTCGGCAATCACCTGGCCGCGGGAATGATACGGCTTTTGTACGGCGTGAAAATCAGCGATCTGGGTCCGTTTCGCGCCGGCCGCGCAGAGGTGTTGCGCGCCCTGGCCCTGAAAGAAACTACCTACGGCTGGGCGGTGGAAATGATTGTGAAAGGGGCCATCGCGGGATTTCGCATCGTGGAAGTTCCGGTGAGCTACCACCCGCGGATCGGCAAATCCAAAATCAGCGGCACAGTGAAAGGCACGATTGGAGCAGGGTGGTTCATCCTGAGCCGGATCGTGCTGTATTCTTTTCGACGCCGGAGAGCGGGATTGCCGCGGCCGGCTTAAGTTCCGATGGGCCAACCACCTTATGGAATCCACTAGCCAGACAACTGACTCGCTTACTCGCCCAAACCGCATGCTAGTGATCATGGCTAAAGCTCCAAGGCCCGGGATGGTCAAGACGCGCCTGGCGGAAAGCCTTTCGTCTGCCGCCGTGATCGCGCTGTATCGCTGCCTTTTGGAAGACACACTGGAGCTGGCCAAATCGCTGAAGGGCGTGGAGGTCGCGGTGGTTTGCCCCGAGCCGGATCAGCAAGAACTGGCGCAACTGGCAGGCAATACCGTGCAGGTGGTGGCGCAAAAAGGGGAAGGCCTGGCGGCCGGACTCAACTTTGTTTTTCGGCATTTCACCGTCGCCGGCCGGCAGCGGGTGATCGCGTTTAACAGCGACAGCCCACATCTTGCGCCGGCGGTATTGGAGAGCGCTTTCGAAATACTTGCCAAGCACGACGTAGTTGTCGGGCCAACCAATGATGGAGGCTACTATCTGGTTGGCGCCAAGGCCGCTTATCCAACGCTCTTCGAGAGCGATGGTCTGGGAACGAAGAGTGCGCTCGAGAGATTGCTGGCGCGCACGAAGGAGCTTGGACTTTCAACCGGTTTCTCCGAACCTTTTTATGATATCGACGTCGCCAACGACCTGGTTCAGCTGGCTCGGGAGCTGCAGATTGCTCCGGCGAAGGCCCCGAGGACCGCACGCTGGTTTACGGAATGGCAGCCTGCAATTGGGCAACTTGGTCACCGGGCGGGAGGCCCATAATTCACTGCATCCAGGGAGATTTGTAGGACATCCAACCGGCACACGTTTCACACACTGAGGAGGAAATTCATGACCAAGTTGCGCCTTTGTATGACGATCCCTTGCCTATTGCTGGGGGCGGTGCTCTTTGCGGGCACTTCCCAGGCGCAGACGCGCCCCGCGATACTCGAACAGCTTGCCAAGACTTATGGCCTCGATTCCTATGGGCAAGCCGAAGCCTTCCGCTACACCTTTAACCTGGATCTTCCAGCCCTGAAGTTGAAGCTATCGCGGACCTGGACCTGGGAGCCCAAGACCGGCGCAGTCACGTATGAATCGAAAGATAAAGACGGCAAGCCGGTGAAGGTGAGTTACAACCGGAACCAGATGAACAGCGCGCCCGCCGACGTGAAGGACAACGTCGATCCGGGCTTCGTCAACGACAATTATTGGTTCATCTTCCCGTTCCATGCGTATTGGGACACCAGCGCGAAGGTGACCGTGACGGAGAAAGCAAAATTGCCCATCGGAAAAGGTACGGCAACACTTGTGTCGCTGAAATATCCCGCGGAGCTCGGCGGCTACACGCCGGGAGATACCTGGAACCTGTACGTCGGAGCGGACGGCCGAGTGGTGCAGTTCGTCTATCTGCGCGGAGGCCCGAAGCCGCCGAGCAACGTCACGACGACCTGGGTTGGCTACGAGAAGGCAGGTCCGCTGCTCGTCTCCACCGACCATCGCGGAACCGCGGACGGCAAGCCCGCGCGCATTTTCTTTACAGGTGTGGCCTACAAGCTGGCGGGATCAGACAAGTGGATGGACGCGACACCGGCTAAGTGACGCCGCGTTTCCTTACGAACCCGGCGGGCTAACGGGCAATCACAACGGTGGTGCAGGAGCTGCCAACTTTGGGGAGATCGCGATTCGCGGCCATGCGAAGTTCCAGCCGCGGGCGCTCTCCCCGAATGATGGGGCAATAAAAATCCGGTTGCGGCAGGGCTGCTTGCAGTCGGCGCCGTCCGGCGCATCCTCCATGACACGTCTCTCGAAACTCGCAGGAGCGGCACGCTTCGGGAAGTGTGCGGGCCTGCTCAAACGGCGCGGAGTTTAATATCCCGGACCCGGACGAAATCAACGCGGACAGCGGCTCGCCGAGGCCCGGCCAATAAACGCACGGCTGGGTTGTGGCGCGCGGCGTCACGCGTACAGTGCTGACACCGCATCCACCTTCGAGTGGCGGCAGTCCTGCCATCGCGCGAACCAGCGGCTCGCCGACGGCGATTACATCGGTAGCTTCGAAAAGCTTGGCGAACCCTTGCCAGTATTCTTCGTAAGTGAGTGCGTAGAGATCAGACCGCACCGCCTGATAGACGTTTACGCGCAGGGGAGCGGCAAAGCGTTTCGCGACCTGCGCGACATCAGCCAGCCGCAAATAGTTTGACTTCATCATCACCGCAATAATCGTCACCGGCACACCCAGGCGCACGCAACGTTCTGCTTGTTGATGAATCAGTTCCCAATTACCCGGCCCGCGCTGGGCATCCTGCTCCGCCTGGGTGGGGTAATCGAGAGAAAACTCAATATCGTGAAAGGCGCGCAACTCATTGTCTTCGAGAGAGGCAACGCTGTGGCCGTTGGAAGTGATGGTCAGCTTGATGGAGAATTCGCGCAGGTAGCCAAGAATCGCCTTAAAGTCCGGATGCATGCCGTTCTCGCCGGTGCCCAGGTTGACCGCGCGGATCGGCAATCGTTCCATGACGGACTTCACCTGCTCCAGAGACAGACGATCCGCGCGGGTCGGATCCCGGTAGCAGAAGGAGCAGGAGAGGTTGCACTCGTTGGTGAGCCCGAGGCCAAGTGAAATCATTGCATCCGGCGGTTCGGCACCAGATGAGATGCGAGATGTTTGAAGTGGTTCGTGGGTCACGCGCAATCCAATCGTTCGTAAATATCAATTCGCCAGTTCGAAGGATAAGGGTACTCAAGCGAAGGTAGAAAACCAAGCCGCCCTCTAGCGCCGGAGGCGCGGCATAAGTTAGCCCAGTGCGTAAGCGCTGGGTTGGTAGTGCATAAACAATGCCAAGCGCCGGAGGTGCGACACTTGTCCCACACAAACGCGCAAAACGTAATTCAAGTCGTCTTCATTCCGCTTCCGGTGGTAAGTGAGTTCTGTTCGACATCACCCTTGCGGAGCGCCCCAGTTGCTGCCGGGTGCCCCAGGTTCCGGTGTTTGGTACCTGGGTCTTTGGGTGGCCGGTTCTTCCCGCGAAAGAACCACCCGCGCAATTTTGAATTGTGAGCCAGCGAAAAGTCATCCCGTCCGATCAGCCGAGAGTTTGTGGGAATGCAAAGTCTAGTTTCCGGGGCGCCCGGCACAAGCCTCTCTCTTGCGGGAGAGCGTGAACCGCGGTAGGGTTAGGGGCAGATGAGCAACTTACTCCAACAGATCGATACCCTCTCCGCTGCGGAAAAAGCAGAGTTGTTGGATGCGCTGTGGGAAAGCCTAGAAGCAGACTCAGCATCGCTCACGGACGCGCAACGCGCCGAACTCGATCACCGGTTCGCCCGGCATCAGCAGAACCCCTCCGATGCCGTCCCTTGGGAGCAAGTCAAGGCAGGCCTGTCTAAGAAGCCGTGACACTCCCCGTCGTATGGATCCCCGAAGCGAATAAGGATTTGCTGGAAGCACGGGCATGGTACGCCAACATTCGCCCGGCACTTGGCGAGCGTTTCGCGGTGGCGGTCGAGACCACGGTCGAAGCGCTCGCGGAACACCCATTGCAATTCCCTCTCGTACATCGGAGCATGCGCCGTGCGGGAGTGGCCGCTTCCCAAATGGCCTATTCTTCGAGGTGCAGCAGCATCGGATTGTGGTATTCGCCTGCTTCCACGGAAGACGCAACCCAACGCGCTGGCAAGCGCGTTAGTAGCATCAAAAGAAATGGCCCACCCTTGAACCCGCAAAGGTAGGCCACCCAAGAGTTCTTAGCTCGCAAAGGGCGTGCCACCCACCGGACAAACCGGATAATATTGCTTAAGTGCTGGGCAGCCTTGCTGCGTGAGGCCGGAATGAAGCGGAAGAAACGGGTCGCAGTCCCCCCAATTGAGACCGATCTCGCAAGAATCCAACAACTCTCCCGGGAGCGCAATGACGAGAACTGGGAATTTCGGTCGTGGCTGAAACAGCATGCTCCCGATGATGTCGACGGCGTTGTCAAGGCCTTGAGCCAAAAATACTTCGCCCTGATTGACTGTACGCAATGCGCAAATTGCTGCCGATCCTTGCACATCGAATTTAAGAAGAGTGAGCTTTACACGATTGCCAGCACACTTGGCCAATCGATGGAGACATTCCAAAAACAATCCATGTCGGAAGACAGCGTGAACCCGCCTTGTCCGATGCTGAACGGAAACCTCTGCTCCATCTACCAGAATCGACCGGACATTTGCAGATCGTATCCTCACCTGGAGCAACCGGAATTCACATCCCGGCTGATGGGTGTGATTGGCAATCTTGCCATCTGCCCGATCGCGTTCAACGCGTTTGAGGAACTAAAAGGTACACTTGGCTGGGCGCGCCTCTAGGGCAGAAAATCGGCAACGGATGGAAACATCCCCTTACCTATCGAGAGAACAGGAAAGGAAAGTACTCCCAGGCTAAGCCTCCCAACCCGAACCCGGGCCACCCGCTCGAGGCTCACTTACCTGGTTGAGTCGTTTGTGGGGACTCTGCTTTATCCCCGCTTAGCACCTCCCTAATTTTGGTGAGGGATTGTTGGGCGAACAATTCGCCGGCCTCTTGGGGTGGCAATTCCTTCGTGGAGGTCTTTTCAGTCTCCTTAGGAAGATACAGTTTCTTAAATTCATCCAGAGTCTTCACAGATGGAAATCTTTCATTCTTTGACTTTTTGTTGGTGTGATTGCCACTCGTCTTAAGTTTCACGCTCTTGCGCCTTCTCATGATTACCTCCCAACATGCTTGCAAAGAATCGGGGATTAAGTTCCGGTTTAAAATAATGTTTTCGCTTAATCCAAACAAATCCATCTCCGCGTGAGATCACAGCGACGTCTATAGGTCCGCCCACGGTTTCGGCAGAATCCATCGAGATGCGGCGTTTGAAAGAGGTCAAATTTACTAGCGATTCTGCAACTTCAGCAAGCAGATCTTTGGGTAGCACAGCAACCGCGTCTATAACGGGTTGAATGTGATTCTTTCGTTGGAATGCATCTAAATGATTCTTAAATTCTTCAAGGATTCTCTTCCCAGCCGTCATCAATTTACCCTTAATAGAGTCCCGTTCCTGTTCCGAAAGCTGGTTTATAGAGTTCACGGCATCTATGGGGTATTGCTTTAAGATAGTGGCCCAAAAGCTTTCGATAATCCCACGACAGCCCGGATCAATGCCCTCCATGAACGATACCACCATCTCATGCTGGGCGAATGGAAGGATGGAAGCTGTATTCCCGTGATCGATCGCACCTACTCTTCTAGTGTCGTACCGGACAATACCCTCAGCGGTCCCGTCAATCTGTAGTTCCCTTAGGCTTGGAAAAATCTCTGAGCTACCGAACCCTGCGATCACGATTCCAGAAGCACCATAACCGATTGAACTTCTGCACCATTTTTCTACAGCAATATTGAGGAGTCGAGTGTGCGACTGTTGGGACAGCGGAAGTTTCTCGAAAAGAAATCTAGCAGTGGAGGCGACCAATGATTTGAATCTAGCTTTTAATCTGTTTGCGTGGCGCGTCTTTAAATGGGGTAGGCGCGACCTAGTTAAAATCATCTTTTCATATGCTTTAATCGCCTCATCGATGCCCAATTCGACATGCCGAAACGATACCTCACCTTGCTTCTTTAACTGTTCTTCGATTTGTTCAACCACCAACCCACGGATAGTCAAGAAATCAGGAACAACTGACTTTCGAAAAAACATGTCCTCCTGGTGGCGAGGAAAAAGCTCCCTAGAGTCAGAGAGGTATTTTAGGAAGTTATCTGCGTACGCCCCGATGGTCGCGAACGTAGTTCGTGAAAGGGTGCTCCGGTAAGCCTTTATTATGGATTCCCAGGGAATGCCCATCAGGTCGGAGCGGCCGTATATCATGACGCCCACTGGAGCGTGTTTCGAGAGTGAGAAGAGTTTATTGCTGGTGTTGTAGATCTTCCTGCCCTTGGACGTCTCAATCGTGACCGCACTATCTGCCGCAAGAGCAATTGCGTCTCGGTTCAATATTGCGATCTCTGCTGTCATTCGATCCTCGGGCTGGGTGGAGTATATAAACGGGTATACTTGGAGAGTCTATATCATAACTGACCGTCATGATAACTCGTAGTCAGTGCGGTAGACGACCGCGGCTGGCGCATTCAATTCGCATACACCTCTTAGGTGGCCTTCCCATTCGGTTTTGGAATGGGTGGGCCACTCTTCTCTTTTCTGAACTTTCGAACGGAAAGCTTCAACTTCGGATCCCCGACCGTTACTCTTTCAGCGCAAAATCGTCCCAGTACTACAGAATACTATTGTCTGGTTGTTACTAACGCGAGAGAATAGGGAATGTTCGCGCGGGGATTGGTTTCTCTACACACCCTGCCTATTCTCGGCCGAAAATCCTTCGCAGCTAAGTCCCGTGTTTCCATCACTTCAAAACTGATAGAAAACAAACGGTTTCAAGTCCTGTATTTTGGTCACTTACGAAAAACAGGGGGGAGGGGGACGTAACTAACGGGTTAACGTAGTGGCCGAACTTCAGATCGGCCATTCCTCGGCAAGTGCGGCGGACTGTGCATGGACTTTAAAATGAGATCCTTCGGCTATCCTCGTCGGATAGTCTCAGGATGACAGGCTCTTAGGCGGCGGAGGAGTCGAAGGCTTGGCCTTCGGCCAGGACGTGATCGGGGACGCGGCGGAGTTCGCGGATCAGGCGGAACCAGGAGAGGAGTTTGAGGCCGTAGTAGGTGAGATCGATCTCCCACCAGTAAAAACCCTGGCGGGCGGAGGCCATGAAGTAGTGGTGATTGTTGTGCCAGCCTTCGCCGAGGGTAACGAGGGCCAGGAGCCAATTATTTTTGCTGGTGTCGGCGGTGGGAAAGCGGCGCTTGCCGAAGATGTGAGAGAGCGAATTGATGGTGAAGGTACCGTGCCACAGGAAGACGGTGCTGAGGAAGAAGCCCCAGACAAGCAGCGGCCAGGAGCCGATGAGCCAGAGCGTGACGCCCAATGTGATGGGCGGGACCAGGTAGTATTTGTTGAGCCAGCGGAGTTCGGGAAATTTGGCGAAGTCGCCTATGTAGTCGAAGCGCGTGCCGTTGTAGCGGTCGGAAAGAATCCAGCCGATGTGGGACCACCAGAAGCCGAAGAGCGTGGGCGAGTGGAGGTCCTCCTCCAGATCGGAATAGCGGTGATGGTGGCGATGGTGAGCGGCCCACCAGAGAACTCCTTTTTGAGAGGAGGACATGGCCATGAAGGCGATTACGAATTGGAACCAGCGGCTGGTTTTGAAGGAGCGGTGGGAAAAATAGCGGTGATAGCCGGCGGTGACGAAGAACATGCGGACTTCGTAGAGCGCGAAAGCGGTGATGAGATAGGACCACTTGAACGGGAAGAAAAAGATGCCAAGCGCGGCGAGGTGGATCAGGCCGAACGGAATGAGAGAAACCAGGTGGAGGTAGGCTCCATTGGGGAGTGGGATGGACAAGGGTCGTGCAACAGAGGCCATCGAGAGCTGCTCCTGCGCGGGAATGCCGCGAGTGTGGTTCAGGCGCGCAAGAGAGGAGCGAGGGCAGCGCCAAAAACGACAATTTCAGTTTACGGGGCGGGTATGGAGGGGTCAAGGACAGCGCGAAATTCATGTGACCAGTGCTCACACTGTCCTCTCGTTCAGATGGATGGGTGACACCCGCAATCTAGGAACATTCGCGGGGGATGTGCTATCGTCGCTTTGGAGCATACGAAAAGGAGCGTTGATTCGCATGGCTGAACGTCCCGTATTGGTTGGGTTGATACCACAAGCAGTGGTGCTGGATCCGGGGGATCAGGTCAGCTGGCTTTCTGATGCGGGGAATTTGCGGGTGGAGTTCGACTCCAACCGGTGCCCATTTTCTTCGAACGTGTTTCAGGTGCCCGCGGGAATGCGGTTGATGAGCGGGCCGACGATTCCGGGAACGAAGCCGGGGAGCTTCAAGTATCGGCTGTGGTTGAATGACCAGATGGTCGGGCGGGGCGAAGTGATTGTGCGGTAGGCCCGGAGCACAGGCAAAAGCCTATGCTGCCCGGGTGCGGAGGAGTGATTTCTTGGTAGAGTTCAGAAAGGCGTGTGAGGCAGCGCGCTTTCCTTCCCTACGAATTTTGGCCGGCGGCTAGACCCTTCAACATGGACTGCAAGGCGCCGGCGTCTGGAATTTGTCCGTTAGGAGTGAGTTTGTCCACCAGGTGCGGCAAGAGCGTGCTCATCATGCCGGTTAGCTGGTTGGGATCGATGCCCGCTTTTTGTGCGGCCTCCTGAAGCGCACCGCTGTGCAGCACATTCTGGAGAGCATCCGCCGAAATTGGCATGTTCTGGCCTGTGCTTACCCACGATTTAAAAACTTCGCCCAATCCGCCCTGCTGAAACATTTTCTCGAGGCCCGTGATGCCGCCCACCTGCGGGCTGTTGACGTATCCCATGATGGCGGTCAGCGCGCCGGCGTGTTCGGATTGCTGGCCGAGCGCGGAGCCTGCCATTGAAACAACTTCATCGAAGAGTCCCATAAATTTCTCCTTGCGAAAAGAAGGGGCGCGCGGGCGGCGCATGGCCCCTTCGTCTCTGAATTGGTAACGCGAATTGTTAAGAGCTACTTTTGCTTGGCGATGATCAGGTCCTTGATTTTGTTATAGGTGGCTTGAGGAATGACCTTTTTCCTTACCAGGTCGGTTTTCTTGGCGTAAGGGCGGCCGTCGACAATTTTCTGGGAATACTTCGCGCCGATGCCCGGAAGGGAGTCGAGCTGGCCTTTGGTCGCGCTGTTGATATCGAGCAGATCGGCGGCCGCGGGTGCTTTTGCGGCCGGAGCGGCGGGTTTGGTTGTTTGAGGATGGGAGATGGCAACACCAACACCCAAGACGAGCAAAAGCGCAAACATCAGGATG
>WNFM01188308.1_pt2 | contig 10554 bp, 9 predicted proteins | sample 5400271 | NCBI WGS metagenome assembly WNFM01 (sample SAMN13153352, study PRJNA577476) | soil metagenome | isolation source: 60 cm saprolite on Douglas fir-dominated hillslope | place: USA:California | collected 2013-09-17 | reverse complement strand
CAGAAGCTGATGGAAAAGAGCCTGGGCTTGCTGGTGAACCTGCTGCGGCTTTCCGGCCTGCCGTTGATGAAGCCCGTGCGGAAGACGGCCCTGGAACTGGTGGAAACCATTGCGCCATAGCAATGTGTTTAGGCTAGGATGGGACAGGTGCCTATGATTTCCAGATTCATGCTTCTGATTGGCTTGGTGGCGTCATTTGCGATTGCGGGCTACGCGCAGCAGGAATCGCAACTGACCGCGCGCGCGGAATTGAACCAGGGAGTAGTGGCTTATCGCGACACAAATTATGAAGGCGCGATCGAGCACTTCAGCAGAGCTGTGCGTCTGGATCCGGACTCAACGACAGCCCACCTGTACCTGGCCACGGCATACGCGCAAATGTTTGTGCTGGGAGTTGATACCTCGGAGAACGTTGTCTGGGCAACGAGGGCACTGAGTGAGTATGCGGAAGTTCTTCAGCGCGATCCTTCCAACGTTGTTTCGCTTAAGGGCATCGCGTACCTGGAAATCCAGTTGAAAAACTTTGACCGGGCGAAGGAAAGCTACAAAAAAGCTATCGCCGTGGATCCCAACGACCCGGAATTATTTTATTCGGTCGGGGTTGCGGACTGGTCCATGGCGCACCGCGCCATCATGGCGGAGAAGGCGAAGCTGGACGCGGAATCAGGAGACGCCTTGTTTTTGCAACCAGCCTGTGCGGATGCCAGAACTGAGGCGCTTGCCAATATCGAGGAAGGCTTGACGATGCTGACGAAGGCCATATCCCTGCGCAAGGATTACGACGACGCGATGGCGTACATGAACCTGCTCTATCGTCTGCGGGCCGACCTGGAATGCGGGAATAAACAGGCGCATGCGGCAGACCTGAAAAAAGCCAACGACTGGACCGACCTGGCCATGGCGGCGAGAAAGAAGAAAGCTGCGGCAGCAACCAAGAGCAATCAGGACGCAGTAACCGACGCCCCGCCCCGATAGCCGCGCCAGGCAAACCAAGCCACTGATCCCACCATCCCCGCCCACGCAATCAGACGCGTAACATTGCCGATCTGGATGGCGTGCGGCAGCACGCCCAAACTGGAGAAGATGCGCACCCAATCATGCTGGGCTTCGTCGGCGATGGCGCCGACAGTGACCAGCGGTAGCTCAAGCCGAAGTGCGTCCGCCATGTAGGTTGCGACGCCGGTGAGGCTGTGGAAGAGCGCAAACGCGCAGAACGCCGTGCCGGGCAGGTCGCGTCGAACGGCAAAGCTCACCGCCAGCAGCGCGGGAACAAGCAACTGAAGCAGGGTCCCGCCCCAGAGTCCAAGAGTCTCTCCCATCCAGCCGAAAAGCAGATGCCCGCCTTCGTGTATCGGGAGATGCACATTATCGAGCAGAGTCAACTGGCCCCAGTTCAGGGCCAGATAGAAAAGCAGCAGAGCGTAGAAGACAGTCCAGCCGAGGAGTTGCGCTCGAGAGACCGGCTGCCATTCGATTTCGGGAAGACGCATTCAAGTCAATGGATATCACACTCGCGAGCGCCATTCATAAGGCAATCCGTGCGGAGCCGTTACTTTGGGTGAACGTTATATGGCGTGGCGCTGAGTACAGAAATAACGCAATCCGAAGTACCTGAAAGCCACGCTCCCGACCTGTCGATAAATCATTTGACCGCCGGGCAAACTCCCTTCCCCGGGAATGCAATCCCACTTAAGAGCGGCAGGCGCTTTTATGTGTCGCGGCAAGTTCTTAATTCGCATGTTGTCGGCAGGCTTACTGCTGTGTGGCCTACACGCATTCGCGCAACAGTCAATCCTCTCTTCTGCAAAGGGCGGCGCGGAAGGCCGGCTTACGGTCACGGCAACAATCGTTTCTTCTGTTGGATTGGTGGTGGGCCCCGATGGTGAGCAGCGGATGATCGTCGCCAATGCGGTTGATCCCCGGGACAATGTGTCTAGATTCCAGCCGGTGGTGGCGGTACAGATGATACCCATGGTGGTGGCCAGGGAGAATCGAAAACCGCCAGTAACGAAGAAGCCCGCAGAACAACGTGAGTGACAGCCGCATGACGTTCAAAGTTTGATCTGCAAGTGTCGATGCGCCCCGTACAAGTCCCCTGAAGTTGTCAAAAATCTGATTCCGGTAGGCCGCACACGGCAGCAGAGCAGATCCCTCACCTCGCACCAGGGGGCCTCAATCCGGGCATTATTCCGGCTCGGTTCGGGATGGCGTGTCGCTTTGTTTTAGGGGTTCAATGATTAAGAAAAAAGCAAACTAAGGCTTCGCAGATTCATCCTTCGTTCCGGCGTTCAGGTCAATCTCCCGGATATTGGCAGGAGTGGCAGGGACCTCCACGACGCGTGAGATCTCCTTGCCTTCGTGGTCGGTGGCAACCGTGTAAGTTCCCGCAGCCAGATTGCGGAAGATGTAAGCGCCGGTGGGGCCAGTGGTTACTTCAAGGGAAAGCTCTTTCAAACGCACGACTGCGCCGGCCAGAGGGACGGTTTGCAGCGTGGTCTTGTCATAGACCAGGACGCGGCCGGCGATGGAGCGCAGGGCCCTCACGGTAAACTGCGTGCTTGCGGGCTTGCCTGATTCCACGGCGATGCTCTGCGCGACGAGGTCCTGCAACGCGTATCCCGGCGGATAAGAATCGGGCAACGTGGCAACGGAATAATTGCCAGGGACGAGTCCGGTGAAAGCAAACTTGCCGTTGCCGCCGGTCTGCACTCGCCGCGTGAACTTCTCGCCTTTCAATTCCACGGTAATCCCGCCGATGCCCTTGCCTGCGTCATTGAGCAAAAAGCCGAAGATCTGGCCTCTGGCGAAGTTGATGCCAAAATCGGCGGTGGCATTCATGTCCACGGTGGCGGGAGAGTCTGTGGTGTAAAAGAACGGTTCGTCACTCTGGAATTTTGCTTCCACACGGTGCACGCCGAAGGGCACATGATGGAAAGAGTAATAGCCGCTGGAGTCGGTGCGGGTGACGCGGTTGTCGTCGAGCCGGACTTCAATGCCGCCCAGCGCGGGCGATTGGTCATGGTAAAGCCCGGCGGAGTCGTCATCGCGGAATATGTGGCCATGGATCATGCCGTGACGCCCGGGCAGCAGAAGTCCGGGGACGGTGAAGAACCTGTGCTGGAGCGAGACGCTGAACAGCGGGTGTGTTGTGGTGATGCCATTGTTGGTGGTCCGCACCAGAGAAGCGGAGCCGACAATGTCATTCGTCGACTTAAGGCGCTGCGAATAGCTGAGCGTGGCCGTCTTCAGGATGAAATGGCCCTGCAGCAGTTCGGTATCGCTGTTGAAATAACTGAGATCGACTTTGCGACGGCTCTGGCTGCGCGAAATCCAGCCCATGGCCGCGCTCAGATCATTGCGTGAGGGCGCGAGGTTGACGGTGAACGGGTTGGTGAAGCCCAGCAGTTGCAAGAGAGCAGTGTTGCGTAGAAGCTCGGCGAGCTGCTCGGGCGTGGAGGCGACAATGCCGGCGCGATCGAGCGCGTCCTGCAGTCCGGGAATCTGGGAGAAAATTGCGGCCAGCGTGGGCACCTGAACGTCATGCCGGTAGAAGCCGCTTAGCTGGAACGTTCCGGCGGAAGCGCGGGCGTTTACGGCGTAATCATTGCCTCCGCCTCCACCTTCGATGTTGACGGTGCGCTGATACTGGAAGCCGGTACCGAAGTGGCGGATCGAATAATCCACGCCGACCGGCAGATTCACGGTGGAAATGCGCGGGCCGACCGGGACCTGCGATTGAAATGTGGCGTACGCGCCGCCTCCGTCCACGGAAAAGTTGCGAGTCAGCTTGAAGTTGAGCAAGCTGCTGGTGGTGAACGTATGCTGGCTCAGCGTAGGCAGATTGTAATTAGACTGGTTCAGGTCAAGGCTGGCATAAAGGCGCTCAGTCAGCTTGCGGCTGGCGTTGAGGTCGGCGAAGGTGCCATGCTGGTTGTTGACGGCGAGCGAGGCAAAGTTGCGCGACTGTGTGCGGAAGTTTCCGATAACGTGGTTGCGCTTGTCGTCATACGAGCCGCGCGTGGCAAAGCCAACGCCGTGGCTGACGCCGAGCTCGGCCAGGAAATTGCCTTTATCGGTGAGCTTGAGCCGGTAGACCAGTGAGCCAACTCCGCCGTTGCTGGAGAACGACTGCTGGCTGTCAGGGTTTTGAAAATAGTAGGCATTAGCTTCCAGCGAATTTGCCTCGTTGAGACGAAACAGCCGCGAGATGCCGGCGGCGTATTCGCGGTCGGTGGCCAGGAACAGGCCTTGAAATGTTGCAATGGAAGTAAAGCCGCCGTGAAATTGCCACGGCCCCTGGCGAATGTGGAAGCCGCGAACCAGGAAGCCGTCGAGGGTGAGCGGCGAGTTGAGGACGTTCTTGTCCACAAAGGTGATGTCGGTATTGGGACGGCTGATCTGGTAGGCAAGAAACGGGAAGCCAACAGCCGAGGTGGAGCCGCCGGCGGAAAACAGGTTTGCGTTGATGACCTGCATCCGGGTGAAAGACTGTCCCTGCGTGCGCTTGAGTTCGATGGAGTTGGTGATCTGGCCAGGATCTGAGTTGTAGCGAAACTCATATGTTCCATTCTCGCCCGCGCCCTGGCGCTCCGGAGGCTCAAAGCCAGGAGGCAACACAGATGGCGGAACGGGAACGGTCACTGCCAGAGTCTGAGCGCCGGCGGGAGTGACGATGACAATGTTGGTGGAGCCGGGCGATTTGGCGAGAATCGCAACTATGCCGTTGGCGGCGGTGGCGTCTGCGATGTTGGAATCGAGCGAGTAGGCGGCAGTCGCGCCTGCAACCGGGAACTCAAGAGTCTTCTGGTAGGCGACAACAAGCGGCAGAGACTGTCCCTGGGCCGCGAGGCAGCAGGCGGTCCATAACAAGACAAAGCTCCAGCAACGTTTCATTTTTTGCGCACTTCAGTTTTAGGCACTTCAAAAGCCGCTTCACTGGTGAGGGTCTTGCCTTCAAATTGGAACGAACACAGCGCGCGGTAATTTCCGGGCGGCAGATCGCCGGGATATTCAGCGGAAAATTCCAGCCGCTCACCCGGCAGCAGCCGCTGCGGATCAAAAACGGCCTTGCCCACCAGCCCGCCATTGGAATTCAACACCGCGGCAGCGCCTTCAGGAAGCACCGGCTCAGAGCCGGAATTGGAAATCCATTGCGCGATCTTCATGTTCGCGGTGTCGCTGGCCGGGGTCACGCGGACTGCTTCGGGCTGGAGCTTGATGTTGTCCGTGAGATTGAAAGTGATGAGCGAGCCCAGCGAAGCGGTCATGCCGACGGCGCCGGAAGATGTCGGCAGCTTGTCTGTCCCGCGGAACATGGCCACCACGGCGCGAAGATTGGTCTGTGCCGGAAGAGTCAGGCGGACGTCGACCGATGCGGAAGAGAACGGTTTGACCAGCACAGTCTTTTGCGTGAACACGGCGGAGGCGGCGATGCTGTTAGGCGTTTCACCAGCGGGTACGAAGATGCGCTTGCCGTCTTTGACCAGGACGTCTTCAGCCACAAGCTCAAAGGCGAAATCGCGCGCTGTTTGATTGGTGAGCGTGAGGGTCTGGGTGAGCCCCTGGCCGAAATTGCCTCTGGCCATGATCACGGCAGGACTCAGCGAGATAGAAGGCTTTTCCGCTGGCGCTGGGGCCATGGGCGGCGCGGGAGGGTTCTGCGCCGGAGCAGCGGGCGCGGTTTGCGCGTGCAGCAGAGAGACAGAGAGGCAGAGCACGGCAATGCAAAAGTAAAGGCTCGCAGGCGAGGGCACCTCCACCCCAGCGCGCGCAAAACCGGCGCGCTCCGGGGACCCCGGCGCCTGCGGTCCAGCCTGCGATCCAGTCTGCGGTCGATTAATTCGGAATGACTTGAAAGATAATCGCATTGTGCAGTTGAGAATTCTTCTCCGTCAGAGATGTGGGCACTTCAATTTCCAGACGGTGCATGATCGTTGGTCCGATCCTGGCCTGGCCCTGGACAAGTTGCGGGACAGTTTCAAGCGTGATGCCGTCAAGCCGGAAAGTGTAAGCAGGATCGGGCACGGCGAGAGCGGCAAGAACGGTAGCGCTGCTGGCATGCTGCGATCCCGACTGTATGCTCAAGCCAAAGCGGGTTGAAACAACAAAGCGTCCAGGCAGCTTCTGGACTTTGACATTGGCGCTCTGCGCGCCGCCGGCGTGAGAGACGGTTCCCAGATTCAAGCCGCGCTGGCCGGATGCTCCGCCGGTCAAGGCGGCGCCGTCCGGCGCGCTGATGAAATTCACTGAGATTGCCCCTTCTGTTTCAGACTTCATAGAAATGGCGCTGGAGGTGCTTTTACTCGTGCCTTTGCGTTGTGCCCACCCGTCGGTCATGAGGGAGGAACCGAACAACAATAACGGCAGGACAAAACGCAGCCCGATCGCACACCTCCCGCCCAGCTCTAATCCATCTGTCTTCTATCTTCCCCGTGCTGCAGCGATTGCCAATTCAATTAAACCCTTAATTGGCGGTTGCTGTGTAATTAATGGTGTTGCTGATAAGGGTTCCGCTCGCCGTGGTGAACGGGACTGTGATAGCAACCGGGAAATTGCTGTTGGCCGCATACGCGCCCGTGGCAGTCACAGTGGACTGAGCAGCGTTGGTAACCGTGGTGCCGCCGACTTGCCAGGTGTTGACCGCATCTGCCGCACCCAACTGCGCCTTCAACGTGTAATTGGCGCTGGCGGAGTTGGTCTTGGAAACCAGCACGTCAACCGCAGAACTGACGGTGAATGTGGTCGCGGTGGTGCTGCGAACGATGCCGGCCGAGATCGCGCCAAAGGCCGAAACGTTGCCGAACGCCAGCGTGGCAGTGTTGGTGCCCGCGCCAGAAGACAGAGCAACGCCAGCAGCGTCAGAGTTAAAAACCAGTTGGATGGATCCGTTCACCGTGGCGGTCACGGTGAGCGTGCCGGTTGCTGTTTGGGCGACTGCGGCCGATGAGATCAGCATCAGCGCCGCAAAGATGGTCAAGAGCATTACTTTCTTCATTGTGGTTCCTCTCCTCATTTCGAATTCAAAAATTCGTTACTGCAAAAGATTCTGGTACTCAAAAACTCAGTTGGCCGTAGCCGTAAAATTGATGGTCGTGGTGATGGGCGTACCCACCGCCGGACCGCCGGCTCCCGGAGCCGCGGTAGAAATCACTAAATCCAGGTTGTGAGGCACAGCCGTGCTGTAAGCGCCATTGGTCTGAAGGGTCTGCGATGCCGTGGTCAACGTGACCGCATCAACTTTGTAGTTGAAGCCTGTGGGCGCAGCCGCGGCCAGGTTGGCGGCGAGGGTATATGTAGTGCTGTTCAAACCACCCTGGATTACCTGCACATCAAAGATCGTCCGCACGGTGTAGCTGGCCGCAGTCACGCTGGGGCGGGTCACGCCGGCGGAGAGCGGACCAAAAGCAGAAACTATGCCGAAGTTTGCGGTGGCGGCGTTGGTGCCGGCGGCGCCCAGCGTCACGCCCGCGGGATCGGTATCAAACTGGAGCGAGATGCCGTTCTTGTTGACCAGAGTGCCATTGATGACGCCGGTAGCGGTCGTCTGAGCCACGGCCGACGCGGCCGCGAGCAGCAGCGCCATCATCGCCAGGACCCGAATCGTTTTGTGTTTGCTCAACATCTTTAAGTTCCTAGTTCGCGGTCGCCAAAAAAGTGACCGTCTCCAGCAAAACCTGCGCCGGTACGGTGTTTTTCACCTGCACTTGCAGGGTCTTGGTGATGGGCGCGCCAAAATTGTCCGCCACATCCAGCGTGGTGAAAGCGGTGGTGGTCAAAGTCACATTGTTGATCAGCCAAGTCACGTTGGCCGGAGGCACGGTAGAAATCTCCGCCGCCAGCCGGTAGTTGGGGCTGCTGGAGTTCGCCTTGCTCACGACTACGTCAAACGCGCTGCTGACTTCATAGACCGCTGCGGTCAAGTGCTGGTAATTCACGCAGGCTGACGTATGAAAATTTCCCGGGAAAGAGGCCGTGCCGAAGTCGAGACCAACATTGTTGGTGCCCGCATTGGTCAGCGGGCAGAAGCCGGTGGAGCCGACAGCAGGATTATTCTGGAATATCAAACTGATGGATGACTGCACGTTCATGGTGATGGTGAGCTGGCCGGAACTGGTCTGCGCACCGGCGCTTGACGCCAGAAGGCACAGCAGGCCGCCAAGCACAAGCATCATCCTGGTTCCGCCGAAATTGAAGTTACAGTTCATCGCTACAAAGCAAGCCCGGACCCGGATCCATGAACTTGCCCGTGTTCTCCTTAAGCGACCGATGCACTCATATGTACCTGTTTGGGCTAACCGGTACAGTGCCCCCCGCCCTCTCGTACATTGGCCTTTGGTACTAACCAAAGTCTAAGTTGAACCAGGCAAAGTGAAAACAGTACTTCAGTCACCTATTGGGGAAACGCAAGAAGTGCCTGTGGGCCAATGATTTACGTTAATTGATGACAATCATATGCAAGACCTGCCGCCTGTCCATAAGGTGTTTCGTGGAAATGGACCTTAATAGTAATCCCGATATGTCACCAGCATTTTGATCCGGCCGGTTATTCCGTACTGCGGATGAAGATTGTTCGGCCGGATTGGACTGTGGCAGTGATCTACATCACGCGGCATTGGGCGGGCTGCCTGGATCCAGATCGGGAGCGAATCGAAGCCGATTTCGCTTGACAAAAGCGAACAAAATACGATATAATGCGACAGACCGGGAGCTTATTGCCCCGGCCATAGCGCGAGGTTCGCGCGGGAATGGATCTTTGACAGAGCAGCGGGGGGAAGTTGCGACCCTCTGCCGAACTGGGATTGGGATTGGGTAACCCAAGGGTCGCGCTTGGGTCACGCAAGGGCCACCCAAGCGTCACGTAAGGGAGACGCAAGGGTCGATTCTTGCAAACCATTTGTTTCCAACGACCGATGGAAAAAGCCGGGTGGGAGCAAGGTCTTACCACTGATAAACACGGATGACACTGATGGGCAAAACCAGGATCGGGAACACAGCCGAGGGCAGTGGTGCCACACGAGGCTCGCTCAGTTTCACCGCTCCGCGATGAACGTCTGCTCATTCGCTTCGCTCACCCAGGACTAAACTCCTGGGCTGGGGGCCGCGCTTCGCAAGCGAATCGCTAGACGCTGATACCCGGTATAGGTGAGTTTTAAACTCACCAACACCGCGCCAAACTGGGATGATCTGGGATGATGTGGGATGAACGCGGAGGGGAGGGGGTGCGCGAAGCGCGCCTGATGGGTGATCGCCGGGATCGGGACATCGGGTGATCGGAGGAATCAAGCTCTAAATTGAATCGACGGCAGCTCAGTCTTAATCCAACGTCAACCAAAGTCGGTTAACATAGAAAGATTCATGATGATGAAGAAGTTAGCAGCACAGACGGTTGCACTTATCGGGCTCTCATTCCTTCTCTTGGGTTGTGGGGACGGGGCCAAGGCAGGCCCGCCTGCAGGACCGCAGGCCTTTCCGGTGAAGGTAATCACGGCGCAATCGCAGATGGTGCCGCTCTCCACCGATTATCTGGCGACGCTGAAATCAAGGAACGGCGCCACGCTGCAGCCATTGGTGGAAGGCGACATCACCAAGATATTTGTGAGCTCAGGCCAGCGGGTGGAGGCCGGAGCGCCGGTCCTGGAGATCGATCCGCGCAAGCAACAGGCAACGGTCAATAACCAGGAGGCGGCCCTCAAGTCAAAGCAGGCGACCATGCAGCAGGCGGCGATCGATCTGGACCGCAAGAAGAAGCTTTATGCCGCCGGGGTGATTGCCAGGGCGGAGCTGGACCAGGCACAAAACACCTACGAGGCGGCCAAAGCGGATGCCGAAGCGTTGCAGGCTGCAATCCGCGAGCAACAGGTGCAGTTGCACTACTACACGGTGCGCGCGCCATCCGTCGGCGTGATCGGCGATATTCCCGTACACGTGGGCGATCACGTGAATACCCAGACCATTCTCACTACGCTGGATCCCGGCGGCGCGCTGGAAGCTTACGTTAACGTTCCGGCAGAAAAATCAGGGGCGTTGCGCATGGGCATGCCGGTGGACATTGTGGACGATCAAGGCAAGCTGCTGGTGCGAACAAAGATTTCATTTATCTCGCCGCACGTGGACACGGATTCACAGACGCTGCTGGTGAAGACGCAAGTGCCTAATGCGGAGCGAAAGTTCCGGAACGCCCAGCAGGTACACGCTCGCGTGGTGTGGTCAGAGCGCAATGCTCCAGTCATTCCGGTAACCGCGGTTTCGCGGTTGAGCGGCAAGATCTTTGCTTTCGTGGCCGAGAGCCAGGGCCAGCAGTCCGTGGCGCGGCAGCGCGTTATCCAGGTGGGCGACCTGATTGGCAATGATTATGTGGTGTTGGACGGCATCAAGCCGGGTGACAAAATCATTGTGACCAGCGTGCAGATGCTGGCGGACGGCATGCCGGTGGTGCCGCAATCGTAGGAAGCCCTTTTGCCGCAGATAGACGCTGATCGGAAACAATTTTTGCGACTGCGGGACGCTTGAGTGAGCGGCGAGGCCCGTACACGCCAAGCCGCCTGCGACAGGCGC
>WNFM01188210.1_pt1 | contig 10555 bp, 7 predicted proteins | sample 5400271 | NCBI WGS metagenome assembly WNFM01 (sample SAMN13153352, study PRJNA577476) | soil metagenome | isolation source: 60 cm saprolite on Douglas fir-dominated hillslope | place: USA:California | collected 2013-09-17 | reverse complement strand
TTTATGGTACATCACAAATCGTAAACGATTTGAAGAACAAAGATGACAAACAAATTATAATTTCAAAAAACATTTCAGAGCCTCAAATTTATTTTGCATTTTACACAAAGATGGATCCAGTTGAATATCAAAACTACAGCCGCAATTGGAACCTTGTAAATGGATGGGTTGATCAGCAGGGAACATATAAATTAGGGAAATATACTTTCAGAAATATTAATTATGATGTTGATCAAAAACTTGCCAATACAGTTTTGGTTGGTACACCTAATGATTTTCCTGCAGAACTAAAACCAAACATTAGTATAAATTATCCAAATTTAAAGCCTGCTTATTATATAGTTGAAACAAAATGATGCTTAAAAAGACTTGGTTTTTTATATTGTTAATTTTAGTTCTGTCTATTCCAACTTTTTTTCTGATGCTTCGATTTGGTATTTTTTCAATGCAGGATTTTCACATATTCAGATTAATTGAATTTGATAAATGTATAAAGGCTTTGCAAATTCCTTGCAGGTGGGCTCAGGATAGTGGAGCTGGATACGGTGAACCAATTTTTAATTTCTATGGGCAGTTTCCATATTGGGTTGGTGAAATATTTCATTTAGTTGGTTTTGCTTTTACTGATTCACTTAAATTTATATTTATACTGTCCATAGTATGCAGCGGAATAAGTATGTTTTTTCTGTCCCGCAAAATTTGGAAAAACGATTTTTCTGCTTTGATTTCTTCGGTGATTTATTTATATGCGCCATATAGAGCAGTTGATGTTTGGGTGAGGGGGGCGTTGCCGGAGGCAATAAGTTTTGTATTTTTTCCATTAATTATTCTAACAATTGAAAATTACTTGGAAAGACGTAAACGCAGGGATTTATTAATATTTAGTTTGTTATTTGGACTTCTTATTATTAATCATAATTTATCTATTATTTTATTTGCACCGTTTTTAATCGGATGGATAGTATTTAGATTTTTACAAATTCGAAATTTAAAGCCGTTTTTTGAGTTAGGAGTTGCAGGAATATTTTCAGGATTTCTTTCAGCGTTTTATTTACTACCAGTTATTTTTGAATCAAAATTTATAGATATAAATTCTACAACTTTGGGAGTTTATGATTGGCGAGCAAATTTTGTAACTGTTTATCAATTATTTATTTCTAGGTTTTGGGGATACGGAGGATCGACTTGGGGAAGTGGAGATGGACTGAGTTTGGCTATTGGACAAGTCCAGTGGATATTACCAATAATTGCTGCAGCAATTATTGTTTTGAAAAGAAAAAGAACGAAAGATAACATAACTTTTCTTGTTTTGGTTTTGATTGGAATATTTGGACTTTTTTTGACTCACAATAAATCAACTTTCATCTGGAATGTATTGCCTTTTATGAAATATATCCAGTTTCCATGGAGATTTTTATCTGTCTCAATCTTTGCGCTTGCTTTAGCAAGCGGTCAGATTGTTAAACAATTTAAAGACGCAAAAACGCAACTGATGGTAATGGTTGGAATAACTGTTGTGGTAATAGCTTTTAACTTTAGTTTTTTTAGACCCGATATTTGGATGAAAGTGTCTGATCAGACTCTAGAAACTGGAGCTAGATGGGACGAGGCAAGATTTTCTTCACTACCTGACTATTGGCCAGTTTTTGGACATAAATTTCCAGATAAAATTTCAGATGGAACACAGATTAACTATTTTCCTGGTTGGAATAAAACGCCAGACAAAAATGGATTGATCATTGCAAAAGGTGCAGTTTTTGAAAATACTCCAATTAGGACTTTGGGAAATGTGATTAGTTTAGTGAGTTTAACTGCGTGGATTATTTTTTATGTTAAAAAAATTATTTGAATACAAGTGGTTGATTTTAATTGTGATTCTTGCGGCTGTCTTGCGGTTTGGTGGGCTTTCACAGATGCCACCAAGTTTGAATTGGGATGAGGTGTCGCATGGTTATAATGCATATTCAATTTTAAAAACTGGGCATGACGAGTGGGGACAACTATTGCCTGTCACAAATTTTAGAGCATATGGGGATTATCCACTTCCACTCAATTTGTATCTTACGATTCCGTTTGAAGTTCTTTTTGGTTTAACGACAACTGCAATTAGATTGCCACATGCATTACTTGGGACTTTAACTATTGTTGCAGTTTATTTTCTCGCCTTCGGCGTAACAAAAAATAAGAAAATTAGTTTACTAGCTAGTTTTTTAACAGCAATAGATCCATGGTTACTTTTTCCATCGCGCGCTGTTTTCCAATCAAATTTGTCTGTATTTTTCTTAACTGCAGGGATGGCTGCATTTTTCAACCGTGGGAAGAACAAATGGCTTGTATCGTTATCATTTCTATTTTTAGGACTAACTCTTTTTAGTTATCATTCGACAAGAATTTTTGTCCCAATATTTTTAGTGGGGTTTGCTCTAATTTACAAAAAAATTAAATATTTAGTTTTGAGTATTTTGGGAGTAGTTTTGATTTTATTGCCCGGTGCACAGGCTCGAGCGAATGTTGTTTTTCTTATTGATCAGGGTGCAGTTAGTCAAATAGAAAATTTGAGAAATACTTCGACATTGCCTCTTAAATCCCTGATTTATAATAAAGTTACCTATTTTGCTGTTAATTTTGGTAAAAATTATATAACTTATTTTTCTCCTAAGTTTTTATTCTTGAATGGTGGGACACAGTACCAGTTTAGTGTGCCAAACCAGGGAGTTTTATATTTGATTACCTTACCTTTCTTTTATATTGGAATATTACTCGTTTTTTTGCAAGCAAAAAAACGTGAAGATAAGAACTACAAGTTAATTTTATTTTGGCTAATTCTTGCGCCGATTCCGGCTGCAATCACTCAAGACAATGGTGCTGTAATACGAGCTACTACAATGCTTCCGATTCCAGAAATACTTACTGCCTTTGGCATATATAAAATTCTAAGAAGAGTGCCAAAATACGAGGTTTTATTTACTATTATTTTTATATTTGCGATGTTGTTTTCACTTGAGAATTATTTGAATGTTTATGCAAAAAGCTATAGAACAAATTACTCTTGGGCTTGGCAATATGGATATGAACAGATCGTAGATTATTCAAAAGAAAATTACAATAAATATGACAATATAATCGTTACCAAAGCTTATGGTGAACCTCATGAATATTTCTTGTTTTTTATGAAATATGACCCTTCAAAATATATGAATGATCCAAATTTAATCCGTTTTTCTCAGTCGAATTGGTATTGGGTAGATCACTTTGATAAATTTTGGTTTGTGAATGATTGGCTGGTTAAGGATTTGGTAACTGAAAGTAAACACAAAATTGATTGTGTGACTCAAAAATGTTTATTAATTACTACTCCAAATAATGCACCAAAAGGCTTTAGGAAAATTAATGAAGTTAAGTTTTTGGATGGTAAGACTGCTTTTGAGATATACTTAAACAAATGAGACGCTTGGTAATTATACTTTTAATCCTCCTTGCAGCTTTGTTTTTGAGAATATATAAGATAGATTCAAATCCTCCAGGGCTAACTCCAGATGAGGCATCTCTTGGATATAATGCATATTCAATTTTAAAAACTGGCAAAGATGAGTATGGAAGTTTTTTACCACTTATTTTTAAATCGTTTGGGGATTATAAACCCGGACTATATGTATATCTCACGGTGCCAACAGTAGCTACACTTGGGTTAAACGAAACTGCTGTAAGATTGCCATCGGTAATCTCGGGTGTGATTACAGTTTATTTGGTTTACCTGGTAGTAAAAGAATTGTTTAGAAAGGAAAGGTTGGCTTTGATTTCTTTATTTGTAGCTGCAACAAATCCCTGGCTTATTTATTTTTCAAGAGGAGCTTGGGAAGTAAATGTGGCACTAGCTCTAACTCTTGCCGGCGTTTATTTTTTTCTCAAAAGTTTTTCAAAGCCAAAACTTTTAGTGGCTGCAGCTGCATTTTTTGGATTAACACTTTTGGATTATCAAGGAGCGAAATTGTCGACGGGAATAGTTATAGCAATTTTGGGAATTTTATATTGGAAGCAAGTTTTGAAATTACCGTTTAAATATTTGACAACAGCTTTTATAGTTGGTTTAGTTTTTTCTTTACCAATTATTTTAAGTTTGTTTAGTGGCCAAGGTGGGAGGTTAACTGTTTTTAGTGTATTTTCATATCCAAGGCCTGATACATATTTGCAAGCGTTTTTGAAGGAAGCAAATGTCCAGAAGGGAAGTATAGTTTATGATTTGTTTTATAATGAACCTCTGAATTTTTTTAGAGGAATTGCTGGAAGGTTTTTTAACCACTTTTCAGGAAGATTTTTATTTTTTGGAGGAGATTGGGCAAATCCAAGACATACACCTCCTTATCAAGGAGTGCTAATTATTGGAGATATAATTTTTCTCGCGATGGGGACAGTCGCGTTACTGAAAAATAAAATTACAAAAGAAACTGCATTTGTTTTACTTTGGTTACTCTTGGCGCCGCTTCCTGCAATTTTGTCTCGTGATCAAGTACATGCTGTGAGGAGTTTTCAGCTTTCGATTCCATTAATAATTATTATTGCTTTTGGCATAAATTTTTTACTTCAAAATTTCAAGAAGATATTTGTATTAATAGTATTTGGGGTGTACGCGGCAACTTATATCTATTTCCTGGATTCTTATTTTGTGCATCAGCCAATACATAATTCTCAATATTGGCAATATGGGTACAAACAAATGGTAGAAAAAATTACTCCAATCCAGAAAAATTACAAAGAGGTAATTGTCCAGCAAAGTTATGATCAGCCTTATATTTACTTTTTATTTTTTCAGAAATATGATCCTGTGAAGTGGCAGAAACAAGCATATTTAAAACAAGATAATGGGCTTGATGTGGGACACGTTGAAAAATTGGATAATATTTGTTTTTGTGCGATTGATTGGTCACGTGATCGTGGAGATCATGGAGATCTGATTGTAGCGGACACCAAAGTAATTCCACCACTTGATTCCAATGACCCAAAGCAATTTACTTTGATTGATGAGATAAAATATTTGAATAATAAAACAACTGCTTGGAGAATATTAGAGATTAAATGAAAATATTGAAATACAAAAAAATAATTCTAGTTGCAATAATTGCTTTAGCTTTTGTGTTGAGATTTTGGCATCTTAATTCTTATCCAGCGCTTAATGCTGATGAGGCGAGTATTGGCTATGATGCTTATTCACTTATTCAAACTGGGCATGACCAACATGGAAATGCTTGGCCGATTGATTTCCAGTCGTTTAATGACTACAAACCTGGTTTATATGTATATCTCGTTGCTCCTTTTGTCGCAACGCTAGGATTGAACGAATGGGCGGTAAGGATTCCGAATGCCATAATTTCTGTGGTAAGTGTTTATCTAATTTATTTATTAGTTAAAGAGCTTTTTGGAAAAGAGAAGGAAGGTTTAGCTTTGGTTGCGGCGTTATTTTTAGCAATCAGTCCTTGGCATATACAGTTTTCTAGAGGTGGATGGGAGGCCAATACTGCGACATTCTTAATTACTACGGGAATTTTATTTTTTATTAAATATTTTAACAGTTCGAAGAAAAGTATATTGTATCTTGTATATAGTATATTGGCTTTCGTAGCGTCAATGTATTGTTATCAGGCAACGCGAGTTATCACTCCACTGATTGGATTGGGATTGGTTTTAATATATAGGAAAGAAGTATTTAAAAATTTAAGCAAATTTTTGGTTGCAGGAATTGTTGGTTTTATTTTATTAGTTCCGTTACTTTTAGATCTTACTCATGGTGGGGTATTGAATAGAGCGGCTGGAGTCGGGCTTTTTGCTGATCCAGGGCCGAGATCTCGTGTCGAAGAACAGCGGGGTGAGCATGGTTTATATAACAATTCAATAACTACTGTATTTTTGCATAATAAAGTTGTTAACTATACTTTGGCATTTTTGGATAACTGGCAAAAACATTTCCATGGCGAATTCTTATTTTTATCAGGGGACATGGTTACGAGAAATAAAGTTCCTGAGACTGGGCAGATGTATATCTTCGATATTGCTTTCATTGCAATCGGAGCGATTGCAATGTTAAAACAGAAAACAGGAAAAGCAGAAAAAATAATACTCATGTGGATTGTGGTTGGGCCAGTGGCTTCTGCTTTAACTTTTCAGGCGCCAAGTGCACTAAGGGCTGAGAATATGGTTATTCCACTTGTTATTCTCGCATCCTACGGATGCGTGGAGCTGCTAAGATTTATGAAAAACAAAAAATTTATTTATTTAATAATTGGATTATTAGTTTTATGGGGATTTGCTAGATATTTAGAAATGTATTACGTGCATATGGCGAAGGAATATCAATATTCATCACAGTACGGCGTTAAAGAACTGGTTGGTTATGTAGAAAAAAATCAGGATAAATACAAAAAAATTCTTGTGACTGATAGGTATGATCAACCATATGTTTTGTTTTTATTTTACATGAAGTATCCACCAGCCAAGTTTCAAGGTGAACATACTCTTACCCAAAAAGATCAGTTTGGGCTTTCAACTGTAAATCATTTTGGTAAATATTATTTTGCTAGTATTAAATTTGATCAGGCAAAGCCAGAAAATCCTAATACAATGATAATAGGAACTAACGAGGAGATTCCAAAAGAAGCTAATATTGTAAAGGATATTTATGGAACAAATGGATTTTTATATTTTAGAGTAGTTGCAAATTAATAAATATGAAATTATCTGTAGTACTTGCTGTAAGAAATGAGGAATTAAATCTTGCTGCGTGTCTGACAAGTGTAAAAGATATTGCTGACGAAATTGTGGTTGTCGATGAACACTCGACAGATAAAACTGTGGAGATTGCGAAAATTTTTGGAGCAAAAGTAGTTGAGGAACCGCATCATGAGATTTTTCATATTACAAAACAAAAGGCGCTTGATTTGGCAAAGGGTGAGTGGATACTTCAGCTTGATGCGGATGAAATAATTACGCCGTCACTTCATGACGAAATAAAAAAAACAATAAACATGACAGATGAAGAAATCAAACAGAGGGAGATTCCTGACAGAAGGAAATGGAATTTGTTCATGAGACACCAGAAATTAATTGAACAAAGAGATGGCTCAATCGGAACTAAAGATGGCGAAATTGTTGCATTTTTTATTCCACGAGTAAATTTGTTCCTCGGGAAACCTTTGATCCATGCCGGGGTTTACCCTGATCCTGCAATTAGACTTGTGAAGAGAGGAAAGGCACATTTTGGTTTGAAATCAGTGCATGACATTATGCAAATTGATGGAAACGTTTCTTGGCTTTTTAATGACATGTTACACAACGATTCTCCAACACTTTCTAAATATATAATGCGCTTAAATCGTTATACTGATCTGCATGCAGAAGAACTTCGTCGAAGGAAAGTCTCGAAAAATATTTTTTATTTATTTTACTATTCAATTTTTAAAGCAAAAGTTAAATTTTTAATGTTGTATTTTCGATACAAGGGATTTAAAGATGGAATTAGAGGATTTTTGTGGAGTGCATTTTCTGCATGGCATTACCCAATTGCTTATTTTAAATATTGGACAGGAGATTCAAAGTGAAAATAGCTATTGATAGCGGGCCGTTGAATTCTGGAGATAAAATCCGCGGAATTGGATTTCATACAAAAGAACTCGTGAAAGAACTTAAAAAGCTACAGAGTGATAAATTTAAATTGGATTTAGTTGATTTTAGTAAATCAGATTTAAGTAAATATGATGTTATCCATTATCAATCGTTTAATCCATATAGAATATCCTTGCCTTTTTTCAAACCAGCAAAGAAAGTAGTACTTACTATTCATGATTTGATTTATTTGATTTATCCTAATGCATACCCTGCTGGTATTAAGGGTTGGATTAAATTTCAGATACAAAAATTTAACTTAAGAAATGTGGATGTTGTTATTACTATCTCTGAGACATCAAAAAAAGATATTGTGAGATTTTTGAATATTCCATCTGAAAAAATCCAAGTAATTTATCTTGCGCCGCAAACTCAATCTAAGAATTCTAAAAATTTGTTGTCGAAACAAAGGCTACCAGAAAAGTTTGTGCTCTATGTTGGGGATATTAATTTTAATAAAAATATTCTCAACTTGATTAAGGCTTGCAAAATTATAAATACCCCACTTGTGATTATTGGAAAGCAGGCTATGGAGATAGATAATATTGTTACACAAATGAAATCAATAAAAGGACCACGAGATTTTTTAAGATTCTTAATTGGTAAACCTCATCCTGAACTTGCTCATTATCGGGAGGTATTAGAAATGTTAGACGAGAACGTTATAAGGTTGGGTTTTGTTAATGATTTAAATGAAATATATAAAAAGGCGAGTGTTTATTGCCAACCCTCATTATATGAAGGATTTGGTTTGCCACTATTAGAAGCGTTTGAAAGGAATACGCCAGTTGTTGCAAGTCGAACTCAGGCTCTGGTTGAAGTTGGAGGAGATGCGTGTTTATATATCGATCCAAAGGATCCGAAAGATATGGCACAAAAATTGATAGAAGCAATCGAAAACAAAAAACTTAGAAAGAATTTAATTATGAAAGGTAAAGAAAGACTAAAAGATTTTTCTTGGAAGAAAACAGCTCAAGAAAGTCTAGATATATATGCCAAAATCTGAATTTTTATTTATATTAAAGAGTTTTTTGATTTGGAGATTGGGAGTTTTTTTAATAGCAATTTTTGCAGTAAAGTTTATTCCAGTCTTTAGCCATAATTACTTTGGAGGAGGATACTCTAATTATATTACTAACCCTATTTTTTGGGGACACTTTAATTTTGATGGAGAGCATTATTTAGCAATAGCCCGTGATGGATATAAACCATTAGAGTATTTTTTCTTTCCTGTTTTCCCTTTATTAATGAGGTATTTTAGCAATTTGGGCGGGTTAATAATTTCAAATTTATTTTTCTTAGTTGCTTTGGTTGGGCTATATAAATTAGCAAGATTGGATTTTAAGGAGAAAGTTGTCAGGTTAACTATTATTTTACTTTTAGTTTTTCCAACTTCTTTCTATTTTGGAATGTATTATACGGAAAGTTTTTTTTTGGCTTTAGTAGTTTGGAGTTTTTATTTATTTCGTAAACGAAAATTTTTAATTGGCTCAATACTGGCAGCACTCGCTTCAGCGACAAAAGTTGTTGGAGTAATCATGTTCCCCCCATTTGGTTTATTGGCTTATATCTATTATTTATGGAAAACAACAGGTGATCCGTTGATCTTTTTACATCAAGTATCAATTTTTGGACAGCAAAGATCTTCTACTTTAATATTATTGCCACAAGTATTTTATAGATATGTTTTTGAAATATTGCCACATGTTTCTTATTCATATTTCCCAAATATTTTTACGACTTATTTAGAATTCGCCTGTGGTATTGTGTTTTTATTTTTGATAATTTATGGATTTTTTAAATTGAGAATCTCTTATTCAATATATGCGTTGGCTGCTTATTTGATTCCAACTTTGGCTGGAAGTTTTTCTTCGATGCCAAGATATGTCTTGGTTATTTTTCCAGTTTTTATATTATCTGCATCCATTCTTGATAAGATACCTAAGATATATAGATATTTGATTTTTTCTGTTATGATTTTAATGTTCGTTGTTGCGGAGAGTTTGTTTTGGAGAGGATACTGGTTATCGTAAGTTATGAAAAAAATATTAAATCATCCACTTTTTTCTGGAAGTGTACTTATGGTTGGTGGAAATATGTTTGCCAATATTATTAATTATGTTTATCAAGTAGTTATGGGAAGAAATTTAGGAATAGTGGGTTACGGAGAGTTGTCTAGTGTCTTTGCAATTTTTTATATAGTAACAATTGTTCCAATATCAGCAAGTCCTTCGATAATTAAATTTATATCATCAGCAAAGAACCATGGTGAGGCAGCATATGTATATGACAAGCTTAACCATCTTATTTTTAAACTAGGGCTGGGACTTGCGGTGATTGTTTTTATTTTATCTCCTTTCGTGTCTAATTTTTTGCATATTAAATTATTTGAAGTTCTTGTTATTGCTCCTGTCGTATTTCTTAGTTTAATAACGATTATTAATCAATCTTTACTCCAAGGAATACTTCAGTTTTGGGGAAACGTAGGGCCAAATGTTTTATCGAGTGGAATAAAGTTGATATTTGGAATTATTTTTGTTGCTATTGGCTGGCATGTCTTTGGAGCAATTATTGGAGTTTTACTTGGAGCTATTTTGGGCTATTTATATTCTTGGTATTTATCTCGCAGATTTTTGAAAAAATTAAAACCAAAAGGTGATTTTGATTTTAATAAATTTTTAAAATATTCATTTCCTGTACTTATCTTTTCTTTAGCGTTTACATCATATTTTACAATGGATTTAATATTGGTTAAACATTTTTTTTCTGATATAGATGCTGGAATTTATGCAACTCTTTCAATTTTAGGAAAGATTATTTATTTTGCTGCAGCTCCTATTGCTGGAGTTATGTTTCCACTTGTTGCTGGACGTCATTCAAGGGGTGAAAAGTATTTTCAACT
>WNFM01266767.1_pt3 | contig 10558 bp, 9 predicted proteins | sample 5400271 | NCBI WGS metagenome assembly WNFM01 (sample SAMN13153352, study PRJNA577476) | soil metagenome | isolation source: 60 cm saprolite on Douglas fir-dominated hillslope | place: USA:California | collected 2013-09-17 | reverse complement strand
ATGTCAGGGCTCGCGCCAATGGTGTGTTCGGGGCCATAAGCTGTCCTAGCGCGATGGGCTATGGGCAGCAAGTTGGCTTGCTATCAGCCCCGGTTTTTGGCCTATTGTGACCAACATTCTCGGAGACACGCGATGGTTCCCTTCTTCGTCCAGTTCAAATGCAAGCTCGGCCAGTCCTATGCCGTCGCCAATGCGCTCGCGGAAGCCGAGATCGCCTCGGAGATCTATTCGACCGCCGGCGACTACGATCTCCTGGTCAAGTTCTACGTCGACAACGACACCGACATCGGCCATTTCGTCAACGAAAAGGTGCAGGTGATTCCCGGCATCCAGGACACCCACACCATCATCACCTTCAAGGCATTCGGCCCGGGTTGAGGCTTTCGCCCTGCCCGCTTTTTGCCGTCAAAAATTCGCGCCGGGCGCATTGAACGCCACGGCCGTGGGGAGTTCTGATGTCCGAAACCACCGTCACGTTCAGCCGGCTCAAGGCCTTCATTCAGGAAGCGCTGACGAAGGTGGGTCTGCCCGAGCAGGATGCGGCCACCTGTGCCAACCTGATGGCGGAGGCCGACCTGCAGGGTTCGGACGGACATGGCGTGACCCGGCTGCCGCAATATGTCAGGCGCATCAAGGCCGGCGGCTTCAACGTCCGGCCCAACATCCACGTCGTGCACGATCACCTCTCGACCGCGGTGCTGAACGGCGACAACGGCATGGGTCATCTCGTGATGAAGCGCGCGGCCGAGATGGCGATCGAGAAGGCGCGCACCACCGGGATCGCGTGGGTCAATTCGCAATTCTCCAACCACGCCGGTCCCGCCTCGCTCTACGCGTCGATGCCGCTCGCCCACGACATGATCGGGCTCTATTTCGCGGTCGGCAACGCCAACCACCTTCCGCCCTGGGGCGGCCTCGACATGCTGCTGTCGACCAATCCGATCGCGGCTGCGATCCCGGCCGGCGACGAGAAACCGATCGTGCTGGACATGGCAACCACCGTTGCCGCCTACGGCAAAGTCAAGACCAAGGCGCTGCGCGGCGAGACCATGCCCGAGGGCTGGATGATCGATCGCGCCGGCAAGCCGCTGACCGATCCGAAGCGCGCCGACGAAGGCATGCTGCTGCCGCTCGGCGGCATGGAGGCCGGCTACAAGGGCTACGGCCTTGCGATGATCATCGGCCTGCTCGCGGGCACCCTCGGCGGCGCGGCGATGGGCCGGGATGTCATCGACTTCAACCATGACGACGACAGCGTCACCAATACCGGCCAGGCGATCGCCGTCATCAACGTTTCAGCCTTCGGCGACGTCGCCGTGTTCAAGAAAAGCGTCGACACGCTGGTGCGCGATTTCAGGAACAGCGAGCGCATGCCGGGCGTGGACCGCATCCTGGTGCCGGGCGAACGCAGCTTTGAAATCCGGATAACGCGCACGCGGAATGGAATTCCGGTTGCACCCGCCCTGATGCGCGGACTGGATCAGGTCGCCGACGATCTCGGGATCGCAAGGCTCGCGTAGGTCTACGCCGCGTCCTGACGCGAACGATAGACCTGCGGCTGGCGTTCGAGCTCGTCGATCGGCATCGGCCGGCCCATCAGATAGCCTTGCGCGAAGTTGACCCCCATCGCCTTCAGCCGCTCGTACTGTTCCCGCGTCTCCACGCCTTCGACCGTCACCGACATGTCGAGGCCAACCGCCAGCGTCAGGATCGAGCAGATGATCGCCGTGCTTTTGTGATTCCGCGTCAGATCGGCGATGAACGATTTGTCGATCTTGATTTTGTTGAACGGGAATGCGGTCAGGCTGCCGAGCGATGAATATCCGGTGCCGAAATCGTCGAGCGCCAGCGAAATCCCGATGCCCCTGAGCCGTTCGATGAAAGCGTGATTTTCGAGCGCGCGTTCCAGCAGCACGGATTCGGTGATCTCGATCTCCAGCCGCTCCGGCGGCAGGCCGGAATTCTTCAGTGCCGACTTGATCATGTCGAACAGCTCGGCCTGCTTGAACTGTACCGGCGACAGGTTGACCGCGACCTTCATGTCCGCCGGCCAGGACATCGCGTCGTCGCAAGCGCGCCGGATCACCCATTCGCCAAGCGGAATGATCAGGCCGGTCTCCTCGGCCAGCGGAATGAACTGGTCGGGCGGGCCGCTCCCCGCCGGCAGCCGGTCTGGATGTCGAAGAACGGCTGATAATGCACCTCGAACTGACAGCGCGCGATGGCATCGCGCAAGTCACCCTCGAGCGTATTGCGGGCCTCGAGGTCCGCCGACATCGCCTGGTCGTAGACGGTGTAGCAGTCCCGGCCCGCCGATTTCGAACGGTACAGCGCCAGATCGGCCTTTTTCAGCAGCTCGTCCTCGCAGTCGCCATGCTCGGGCGCCAGCGCAATCCCGATGCTGGTTCCGATTTCGACGCGGTGACCCGGCAGCATGAATGGCTCGGCGACGAGTTTGGAAATTCGTGCTGCGAGTTCGGTCGAACTGGAGCGTTGGTCTTCGCATGCCGCCTGGATCACCGCAAATTCGTCGCCGCCGAGCCGCGCCAGCACGTCGGTTGAGCGCAGCGTCGATTTCAGGCGGCGCGCCACCTGGCGAAGCAGTTCGTCGCCGGCGGCGTGACCGAGCGAGTCGTTGACGTTCTTGAAGCGATCGAGGTCGAGCATCAGCACCGAGAACGTCCCGGCGCGCTGTTGCTCGCCTGAATTACTGTCGTGCAGCCGCTCGAGAAAGAACGCCCGATTCGGCAGTCCGGTCAGGATGTCGGTCTGCGCCAGCTCCAGCACCCGCCGGTTGGCCCGCGCGAGCTGCAGCGAGTTGCGGCTGGCCAGCCAGAGATAGGCGGCGAGGAACGCCGTGATGATGAGGCCCGCGGCGAGCACCGCCAGCGCGCGGTAGCAGTACACGACCAACGGACCATCGGCGGCGGGAAAGGCCCGCACCTGCCAACTGGCGTCACCGATATTGAGCGCGCCCGACCATTGCGATGCCTTCGCCAGATATTGCTTCGAAGCCGGTGTCGGTTGCCCGGCGGAAAAATCAGGAGCATCTCCCGCTATCGCTCCGCCATGATAGACACTGACGGCAACTGCCGGACTTGCCGCGGTCGTGGCGCGGATCGATTGCAGCAACAGCGGCAAATCGAACACGCCGACGACAAAGCCGGCCAGGTTACGCCTTCGATCGGCGGTCGTCGTCCGCGACGTGCCCTTGGCGTAGACCGGCACGCTCACAAACATGCCGATCGGCCGGACGCCGTCTTTCGCCTGGTAAAGCCGCGAGCGCAACACCGTGACTTGATCGTTGTCCCGCGCGCGTTCCAGCACGGCATGCCGCTCCGGGTCGGCCGAATAGTCCAGCCCGTAGACCGGCGAGGTCTTCGGCTCGGTGGAATAGAACACGGCAAAATATTCGTCCTTCTGCGGCGCCGTCACGTAGTTGCCGTCCGACTGAAAGGATTTGATTCGATAGCCAGAGACGCCGTCGCCAACCGCTGCAGCCTCGTATTCGGCGCGCTCCTTGCGGTTGATCCGCGGCAGCCAGGCAATCCGCAGCATGCCCGGATGACGTTCGAACAGGCGCCCGCTGAAGGTCTCGAACTCGCTGCGTGAGACTTCCTCATTGGCGGATTCGAACAGGGTGCGCAGCGCCACCAGCCGGCTGATATACTCGTTCATGCCGTTCTGCAGGATGATCGCCTGGGTTTCGGCGACGCCCTCGAACTCGGCGTTGGCGACGCGCTGCTCCCAGCGGGCAACGGCAAAGGCTCCCGCCAATGACAGCACAACGCCGATGGCCATGGCGATCGCAGCCGGACCAAACGCCGCCCGCGTCAGCGGGCTACGGCGCCGTCGCGGCACGTCATCCCCATGACGGCTATCTGGATCTCGATCGCTCATATCAGTCAGTTTCGCCCGGCCCCACGCTTCACCGAAACTCCTGTTCCGGCGCCCACGAACATCGGACATAGACTTGCGTTAAAAACTCAAGAATCCCGCGCAATACGCCAGCCGGTTTGGCAGGCTTAGTTAACGGTCTGGCCGTCAACGCACCCGAAGCGGCACATCTCTCCGGGATACTACGGGGACCGACAGGCACGCGAAGTTAGCGAGGTCTTCACGCCGCGGAAATAATGTCGGCCGTGGAGAGTGTGTTCTTCATTCCGCAAAGACGTCGCCAAAGAAAACGCCAAAGAAATCACTATGGATCAATTACGCGCAACGATCTTCCCAGGCCTTCTCGCCTTGTTCGTCGCAGCATGCCCGTTGCATGCCGTGGCCGACGAAGCGGGCGTAAGCGCCGACACCATCCTGTTTGGCCAGGTCGCGGCCCTCGAAGGCCCGTCATCCGCACTCGGACAGGGCATGCGGCAGGGCATCCTTGCCGCGTTCAACGAGATCAATGCGAAGGGCGGAGTTCACGGCCGCAAGCTCGGTCTCGTCAGCCGTGACGACGGCTACGATCCCGACCGTTCGGTCGTGCAGACCAAAAGGATGATCGAGGAAGACAACGTCTTCGCGCTGATCGGCGCAGTCGGCACGCCAACCGCGGTCGCCACCGTTCCGATCTCAAACGCGAGAGGCGTGCCGTATATCGGTCCGTTCACCGGAGCCGAATTTCTCCGCAATCCGGCGCTGCGCAGCGTCGTCAACATTCGCGCCAGCTACAGCGCCGAGGCCGAGGCCTGGGTCAAGCATCTCACCGAGGATCTCCACTTCACCAACATCGCGATCTTCTACCAGGACGATTCCTTCGGCCGCGATGGCCTGGCCGGCGTCAAGCATGCGCTGGAAAAGCGCGGCCTGGAACTGAGCGCCGAAGGCACCTTCGAACGCAACACCAGGGCTGTCGGCGGAGCGCTGCGGATGCTGAAGCGCGCGGAGCCGCAGGCCGTGGTGATGGTCGGAACCTATGGACCGTGCGCCGAGTTCATCAAGCTCGCGCACAAGGCCGGCTTCCATCCGACCTTCGTCAACATCTCGTTCGTCGGCGCCAACGCGCTGGCCCGGGAGCTCGGCACGGCCGGCGAAGGGGTTATTGTCTCCCAAGTGGTGCCGTTTCCATGGGACGTCTCGCTGAAAGTGGTCGCTGATTATCAGGCGGCCCAACGGGCACTCGACCCCGGCCTGACGCCGGATTTCGTCTCGCTCGAAGGATATCTCTCGGCGCGTCTCGCCGCCGCAGCACTTGAGATGGCCGGACCGGACCCGACACGCGCGGGCCTGCTGCAGGTCATCGACCAAGTCGGAAAATTCGACGTCAGCGGCAGCGTCATCACCTTCGGCGCGCAAATGCGGGACGCGCCACCGAAAGTCTTCCTCACCGTCATCCAGAAGGACGGCTCCTTCAGGGCCGTCGACAGGCTGTGACGCCGGCGGCTCGCCGCTCGAATTAACCATCCTCACGGCCACGCCCGTTCCGGGCAGGCCAATATGGCAAGATTTTGCCATATCAGGATCATTCTCCCGCCCTGATAATTTTGATTAGCTAGGGGAGTCGTCAATCGGAAGCTCCGTGTAAGGGATTTTCCGAGGGGGAAATAGTCGCGAGTACCACCATGGGGACGCTCTACGATCTGCTCGGAGCCCTTCCGGGCGATGATGCCGACGGGCTGCGGGCTGCGTTTCGCAGGGCCGCCAAGGCCACCCATCCCGATATGAATTCCGACGATCCGGACGCCTCGCGGCGATTCCGTGAGCTGATGCGCGCCTACGAGATCATGACCGATCCGGACCAGCGCACGACGTACGACGACCTGCTTTCAATTGCGCTGCAACCGCCCGCGGCCGCGAAGTCGACGCGGGTCTATGAGCGCGTGCGCAAATATGCCTCCAATACGATGGCGGCCACGATCATTTTGGGCTTGCTGGTCGCGGGATACACGCTGTTCGGACATTTTTCGAACTCGCCCGGCGCTGCGGAATTCCTGCCGAACAAGATGGCAGGTCGATCGGAACAGACCGCCCTTGCCGCGACATCCGAAGCTGACATCGAAACCGCCCAGCCCGATCCACCGACGGATGCGGAAACCGTCAATGCCATGATCGTCACGGCTGCCCTGAACCGAACCAGCGCGCCGGCAAACCGCAGCACCGAGGCGGCTCATCGCTTCACGCTGGATAATTTGTGGACCCGGCGCGACCCGGACCCGGCCGTGACTTACCTCGATCCCGACATCATCCTGTATCGGGCACCCAAATTGAACCACGCGTTCGATAGCATGGCGCAGGTCAAGCGCGCCGCCGATTCCGGCCGGCCGAAAATTTCCGCACCGGCGCCGCGCAAGCTATCGATGGTGCGGCGGATCTTTGCGGCCAGGGCGCCGGAAGTCAGGATCCTTCGACCACCGCGATTCGAGCCGATGATCGCCGCCAATACGCCGTGACGGCGCGCGAGGCTGTGCACCGCCTGCCTCAACTATCGCTCGTCGTGCCTGTCGCCCGTCTCAGTTTTCGCCCGCCTCAATTTTCGGCTGCCTTGGCCTTCTTCGGCTTCGGCGGTCCCTCGACCGGCGGCAGCGACTTTAGATATTCCGCCATCGCCGCACGATCCGCCGGCGACAATTGCGAGGTGTTGCGGATCACGCGCGCCATCGCTCCTCCGGCACTATCACCGTCGGGCGCTTGCCCGGTTTCCAGGAAGTAATCGAAGTCCTTGACGCTCCAGTCGGCCAACCCCTTCTGCGTGATATTGGGCACCCAGCCCTCACCTTCCGGATTGGGTCCGCCGGCAAAGCGCTGCGATGCCATGATGCCGCCGAGAAAATTACGCGGGCTGTGGCACTCCGCGCAATGGCCGAGACTGTTGACGAGATAGGCGCCGCGATTCCATGGCGCCGAATGCGCCGCATCCGGAACGAACGTCTTGCCATCGGTGAACAGCCATTTCCACACGCCGACATTGCGGCGAACGCTGAATGGAAACGGCACGTCATGGTCGCGCACCTTGCCGGACACCGGCGCCAGCGTTTTCAGATAGGCAAAGAGATCTCTGATGTCTTCGACCTTCGCATGCTGGTAGGACGGGTAGGGAAAGGCCGGGAAATAATGCGCGCCTTCCGGCGAAGTCCCCTTCAGCACCGCGGTGACGAAATCAGCCTCGGACCAGCGGCCAATGCCGTCGTTGGGATCGGGCGAGATGTTGGGCACGTAGAAGGTCCCGAACGGCGACGTGATCGCAAGCCCGCCGCCCAGCTTCAGCCGGTCGGGCTGGTTGGGCACGGCATGGCAGGAGGAACATCCACCGGCATTGAACGTTGTGAGGCCGTTGGCGAGGTCAGGCGCACGAGAAGGAAGCGCGCTTGACGCGACGACCGCCGGGATCGTCAACCACCAGAAAATGCCAAGGCCAATGCCAAGACCGACAACACCGGCCAGAACCATGCCCAAGAGGATACGTCGAATTCGTCGCAACATTCACCAATCCGTCATCGGGCGCCTCGAAGCAACGGCTAGTATGACCGGAGTTTGCGCCACAGGCTTCCATGAAATTTCAGGCATTCAACGCCGTTTCGGGAATAAATCCGAACAGGCGTTGTTTTGAGGCTGACGCCATCGTTTGTTGTCAACAGGGAGAACACCATGTCGAACAAGACTATGCTTGCCACGCTTGCGCTGGGTGCCGCGATCGCCTTTTCCGGCACCGCCTTCGCCGAAAAAATGAAGGCGACGCTCGACGGCAAGGCCGAAGTGCCGCCGAATGCCAGCGCTGGCTCCGGCACGGCCGACATCGACTACGATCCGGCCACCAAGAAGCTGAGCTGGAAGGTGACCTATTCCGGCCTGTCCGGCCCGGCCACCGCAGCGCACTTCCATGGTCCCGCCGAAGCCGGCAAGAACGCTGGCGTCGCGGTCGCGATCCCCAACGCCACGTCGAGCCCGGCCGAAGGCAGCGCCACGCTGACCGACGCGCAGGCGGCTGACCTGGCGTCCGGCAAGTATTATGTCAACGTTCACACCGCAGCCAATCCGGGCGGCGAAATCCGCGGCCAGGTGACCAAGTAAGCCACCAAGTAAGTGACGAAACAGGACCGTCGACGGGCGTGTCCTGAAAATACCAAGGGAGCGAGCGCATCAAGGCGCCCGCCCCCTTTTTTCAAGATTCAAGTCTTCACTTGAGCTTTACGCGAAACGTCTCGTGGCAATCGGTGCACTTGGCCTGGATGGCGTCAAACGCAACCTTGAGGCTGGCGCCGTCCTTCACGGACCCCTTGACGTCTGCGATAGTCTTGGAGACCGGGGGTACCTTGGCGTCAAAATCGGCCTTGCTCTGCCAGATCTTCTGCGATGCCCCGAAATTCGCGTTGGCGACATCTTCCTTCGGATTGGGCGTGAAGACTGTGGGGATCTTAACGACTTGCGCTTCGAGGTCCGTGATGGCGGCAGTTACCGCGGCCTGGTCATAAGGAATCTCGCCCTTCACCATCTTGAGCATGACCCCATACATGCTCTTTCCCTGCGTCTTCATGAGATTCTGCTGCTGAACGGCGACATCCTGCTGTGCCACAACCACGCCAGCACCGAGCAACAAGGCTCCTACGGCAACAACGATCCGCTTCATTCGCCAATTCTCCATCTCGTTAGCGTTTCCAGAAGACGCCGCGAACGCATTGCTGCGGCCGCGGCGGTATGCTGTTCGAATCCCGCATGCGGAGCATTATTCCCCGCCTGCGACAAAATATCAGAGATTATGCCGCTTCTGCGCCTCGCGGATTGCGATCCACACCCGCTCGGCGGTCGCCGGCATGTCGATGTGATCGATCTTGTATTCGCGCCACAGCCCCTCGACGATTGCGTTGACTACCGCGGGACAGGAGCCGATCGCGCCCGCCTCGCCGGCGCCTTTGACGCCGAGCGGATTGGTCGTGCACGGCACGTTGTGGGTTTCGAAATGGAATGACGGGCCGTCGGCGGCGCGCGGCATCGCGTAGTCCATGAACGTGCCGGTGACGAGCTGGCCGTCGGCATCGCTATAGACCGCCTGCTCCATCAAGGCCTGACCGATCCCCTGCATCGCGCCGCCATGGACCTGGCCGGCGAGCAGCAGCGGATTGAGCGTCACGCCGAAATCGTCGACGATCACATAGTTGACGACCTTGATGATGCCGGTGGCCGGATCGATCTCGACCTCCGATACATGCGTGCCATTCGGGTAGGTACCGTCGGCCTGCGCGAAGGTCGCGCTCGCATTCAGTTTCGAAGGATCCACTCCCGGACGCTTCGCCAGATCGGCGAAGCCGATCGAGCGATCGGTGCCGGCGATCCGGACCCGTCCGTCGCTGACCTCGAGATCGAGCGCACTGGTCTCCAGCGCTTCGGCGGCGATCTCCTTCAGCTTGTTGCCGAGATCGCGGGTAGCGCGCTGGACGCTGACACCTCCGGTCGGAATCGAGGCCGAGCCGCCGGTGCCGAGGCCGGTAGCGATACGGTCAGTGTCGCCCTGCAGCACGTGGACGCGCTCGGGCGGCAATCCAAACTGCTCGGCGATCAGTTGCGCGTAGGCGGTCTGATGGCCCTGCCCGCTCGACTGGGTGCCGATCAGGATGGTGACGTCGCCATTGGGATCGAGCGCGACATTGGCGGTCTCCTCGCCCATGGTGCCGCACACCTCGACATAGCTGGCGAGCCCGATGCCGCGCACGAGCCCAGCCTTCTTCGCGGCCTTGGCGCGCTTGGGAAACTCCTTCCACGAGGCCACTTCCATCGCGCGCTTCAGATGGGCGTTGAAGTCGCCGGAATCGTAGACCTTCCCGGTCGCGGTCTTGTAGGGCATCGCCTTCGGCGGAATGAAATTCTTGCGCCGGATCGCATCCGGCGTCATGCCGAGTTTTCGCGCAGCGGCATCAACCAGACGCTCGACCACGTAAGCCGCCTCGGGCCGTCCGGCGCCGCGATAGGCGTCGACCGGCACCGTATTGGTGAAGACGGTGCGGACGCGGCAGTGGAACGCCTGAATGTCGTAGAGCCCGGGCAGCATGCCGGCGCCGCCATGCGGAATATAGGGACCGAAGGTCGAGAGATAGGCGCCCATGTCGCCCATCAGATCGACGTCCATGCCTAGGAACCTGCCGTCCTCGGCCAGCGCCATCTTCGCCGTGGTGACGTTGTCGCGTCCCTGCGCGTCGCCGATGAAGTGATCGGCGCGGTCGGCGGTCCATTTGATGGTCTTGCGCAGTTTGCGCGCGGCTACCGCAATCAGCGCGTATTCGCGGTAGGGAAACAGCTTGGTGCCGAAACCGCCGCCCACATCAGGGCAGATCACCCGCATCTTCTCGAGCGGCATCTTCAGAACCATGCCGCCGATGATCTCGCGCAGACGATGGCTGCCCTGGCTACCGATGGTCAGCGTCAAATGATCGCGCTTGGCGTCGTATTCGGCGACCGCGGCGCGCGTCTCCATGAAATTGGTGATGATGCGCGGATTGACGATCGAGACTTCGGCGACCGCATGCGCCTTGGCGAAGGCGGCTTCGGTGGCCTTCTTGTCGCCGATCCCGACGTCGAACAGCACGTTGCCGGGATGATCGGGCCAGACCTGCGGCGCGCCTTTCTTGATGGC
>WNFM01019760.1_pt2 | contig 10558 bp, 7 predicted proteins | sample 5400271 | NCBI WGS metagenome assembly WNFM01 (sample SAMN13153352, study PRJNA577476) | soil metagenome | isolation source: 60 cm saprolite on Douglas fir-dominated hillslope | place: USA:California | collected 2013-09-17 | reverse complement strand
AGCTGTGCCGCAGCGAGTGCGGATAGACGCGCCGGGCGATCCCCGCGCCGCGGGCGTAGCGGCCGATCAGCTTCCAGAATCCCTGCCGCGTCATGCGCGCGCCGCGCGGGGTGACGAAGAGGTCGCTGCAGCGCCGCGTCCCCAGCAGCTTCTGGCGCGGCCCCGCGAGATAAGTGCTCAAGCTGTCGCGCGCGCGCTCGCCCACCGGCACGATGCGCTCCTTGCCGCCCTTGCCTCGCACGCGCACCACGCCGAGCCGCCCATCGACGGCGCTGAGCGGCAGCGAGACCAGCTCGCTGACGCGCAGGCCGGAAGCGTAGAGCAATTCCAGCATCGCCTGGTCGCGGGCGCCCTGCGCGGCCCTGGTGTCCGGCTGCGCGAGCAGGCGATCCACCTCGTCCACGGAGAGGAAGTTCGGCAGCGGCCGCGAGCCGCGCGCGGCGCCCACGCTCTCGGAGGGATCGGTGGGCGTGATTCCCTCGGCGCTGGCGAACTTGTGCAGCCCGCGCAGCGCCGCCAGGTGCCGCGCTTGCGACGCGCTGGAGAGCCCGCGCACTTGCAGCGCGCCCAGGTGCTGCAGGATCAGCGGCTCGGTCACTTGCGCGAGACCGCTCATTCCCTGCCGGGCGAGCCAGTCGAGATACTCGCGCAGATACCGCGCGTACGATTCGAGCGTGGCGGGCAGGAGCCCCCGCTCGACGAGCAGGTGCGCGAGGTATCGATCGAGCGCCGTGTCGAACTCGGACGGCGCCTCCATTACTCCGGCCTTGCGGGCTCCGCCGGCGGTCTCCACAGCGATCACTGGATCACTCCTTCGAGCGTTCCCTTGCCCTCGCGCAGCACGGTGGGCACAGGTCCGGTCAGGTCGAGCACGGTCGACGGTTCGTTCAAAGTGACGCCTCCGTCGAGGATGAGATCGAGGCCGTGGCCGAGGTGGTCGCGCACGTCGCTCGCATGGGTGAGCACGTCCTCGCCGGGCAGAGCGGCGCTGGTGGTGGCGAGCGGCCTGCCGAGGGCGCGCACCAGCGCGATGGCCACCGGCGCGTCCGGCACCCGCACGCCGACCTGCCGCTGCCGGGTGAGCGCGGTGCGCGGCGTGAGCCGTGTCGCCTCCAGCACGATGGTGTAAGGGCCGGGCAGGAGGCGCCGCATCAGTCGATAGTTCTCATTGGAAACGATTCCGTACTTGGCCACCTCGCCCAGGTCCGCGCAGAGGAACGCGAAGGGCTTGCGATCGTCGCGCCGCTTCAATCTGGCGAGCCGCTCCATCGCCTTCTTCTGGAAGAGGTCGCAGCCGATCGCGTAGTAGGTGTCCGTCGGGTAGGCCACCAGGCCGCCGCCCTCGAGCAGCGCCACCGCCCGCTGCACGTGCCGCGGCTGCGGGTGCTTCGGATCGATGGGCTGGATGGGCGCCGGCTTGACCACCAGCGCATGTTGGGCCGGCCCGCGCCGCTCCGCAAAAAATCGTGCGCCCGAGCGGAAACTTGACGTGGAGGGGGAGTCCCGCTCCGGATCAGCCGCGTCCCGAGAGGGAGACGATCGCCGATTGAACGGCGGCGACGACTTCCGCGCGCCGCGCCGGGCTGGTGATCTTCCCCGGCTTCACGCCCGAAACGTCGCGCAAGTAGAAGGCGTCGGTCGCGCGGTTCCCTTCGGTCGCGATCCTCGCCAGCTCGATGCTCACTCCCGCGCGGTGCAGCGCGTCGGCGATGGTGTGCAGCAAGCCGGGCCGGTCCTGCGCGACCACGTCGAGGATGGTCATCTCTTCGCTGGAGACGTCGTCGACGCGGATCTTCGTCTCCACCGCCGGCGCGGCCGAACTCGCCCAACTGGCGCGCCGCAGCCGCTTCTGCACCAGCTGGTGCGGATCGTCGGCGCCCGACAGCAGCCGCAGCAGATCCGCGCGCGCCGCTTCCCAGCGCGTGACCGAGGGCGCGCCGCCGCCCGCCTCGCGCACCACGAAGGTGTCGAGGGCCATGCTGCCTTCGAGCGAGTTGACCTCGGCGCCGAGGATGTCGATGCCGTTGGCCGCGAGCGCCGCGGTGAAGAGAGCGAGCAAGCCGGGGCGGTCGTTGGCCAGCAGCGTGAGGTCGGCCTCGCCTGCCTGCGATCGGTACAGCTCGCTCGCGAAGCCGGTTCTGCGCGCCACCGTCCAGAGTTTCAGGTGCCGCGCCGCTGCTTCAGGCCGCGCGATGCCGAGATAGCGCTGCGGCAGCGTCTTGACGAACTCCGGCGCCGCGGCCGCCTGCTCAGCGGCGAGAGGCGCGATGCGCTGCGCGAGGCGATCGCGCCGCTCATCGAGAGACTGGGCGTTCACGGGCATGCCCTCGGCGAGCAGCGTGGCGTGGGTCTTCTCGTAGAGCGTGCGGAGGAGGTGCGCTTTCCAGCGCGTCCAGTTCTCCGGAGACACCGAAGCCATGTCGACGTAGGTCAAGAGATAGAGCATCTCCAGCCGCTCCGCCGTCTCGACCTCGCGGGCGAAGCTCTCGATGAGCGCGGAGTCCTCGAGATCGCGCCGCTGCGAGATCATGCTCATGCGCAGGTGCGCGAGGACCAGCCACTCGACGTCGCGCGCGTCGACCGGATCGAGGCTGATGCGCTGCGCGTACGCACGCACCAGCTCGCCGCCGCGCGCCGAATGGTCGGGCCCCAGCCCCTTGCCGAGATCGTGGAAGAGCAGCCCGAGCATCAGCACCAGCGGGCGCTGCTGCGCGCGGGCGATGCGCGTCAGCTCCGGCTCCTCCTCCGAGAGCGCGTCGGCGCGCAGCCGCATCATGCGGTTGAGTGCGAAAACCGTGTGTGTGTCCACTGTGTATACGTGGTATAATGAATGTTGCGCGCGGGCCCGCAGCCGCTCCACTTCGGGGAAGAGCGCGCCGATGACCCCCAGCTCGTGCAGCGGCAGAAGCGCGCTCCCGTCGCTGCCTTCGCGCACGAGCAGCTGCCAGAACTCGAAGTGTGCTTCGCGATCCGTCGACAGTTGCGGGCCGATACGCTGCAGCTCCTGCACCAGCAGATCCCGCGCGTAGCTGTAGACGGGCAGCGCGTGCGACTCGGCGGCGGCGTAGATGCGCACCATGTCCGCCGGCCGGCGCGCGAACACCTCGCGGTCGTTGACGGTCAGCCGCCCGTTCCAGATCTTGAAGGCCGCGTCGACCGGCTGGGCCTTGGGCGCGCGCCGTCCGATCACCGGCTTGGGCGCGTCCTCCACCGCGCAGCGATCGATCAGCGCGTCGGAGGCGCGGGCGATCTCGAGCAGCGCGATGAAAGCGGCGCGCATCAATTTCTCGACGCCCAGCTCGCCGCCCTGCTCGTCGGCGTAGGCGAGCGCCTGGGCGAGTTTGCGCTGGTTGTCGAAGGTGAGGCGGTCGTCGCGCCGGCCGGTCGCGTAGTGCAGCTCGTTGCGGAAGCGCCAGAGGAGATCGCGGGCCGAGCGCGCTGCAGCCACCTCGCGGGCCGGGAGGAGACCGCGCTCGCCCGCCTCGCCGAGGCCGGCCACTTTGTGCCGCACGCGCGCGATCCAGAGCGCCGCCTGCAGATCGCGCAGGCCGCCCTTGCCCTGCTTGAGGTGCGGCTCGAGCAGCCAGACGGAGCCGCCGTAGCGCTTGCGGCGCTCGGAATATTCTTCGAGCTTCTCGCTGATGAACTCCTCGACGCGGCGCGCTTCCAGCTCAGTGACGGTGGCGCGCTCGAGGCCCTTGAAGAGCTGCGCGTCGCCCGCGACCAGCCGGCCGTCGAGCAGGTTGGTGCGGATGGTGTGGTCTTCGCGCGCGAGCCGCACGCACTGATCGAGCGTGCGCGCCGCGTAGCCCGCTTCGAGGCCCATGTCCCAGATTGCCCGGTGCACCTTCTCGGCGATCTGATCCGCCTGGGCACGCAGCTCGGTGCCGTCGTCGGGCAGGAGCGCGAGCAGGTCGATGTCCGACCGCGGCGACAGCTCGCGCCGCCCCCGCCTCGCCGCAGATGGTCTGGAAGAGCTCGCTGATCACCTCGTCGGTGAGCGCGGAGATGGCCCGCACCACCTCCTGCCCGCCGACGCCGTTGCGATGCCGCTCCAGGATTTCGGCGCGCCCCACCGCCAGCCGCGCCTTCGCTTTCTCGACGGCGGAGGGTGGCGGCGGCGCGTCAGTCACGCGCGAAGATTAACAGCGGCTGCAATTCGGGGACACCATACAGATTTACGTCGGATCGGACGAAAATCCGAATGGTGTCCCCGAATTGTTTACGGCACCAGCGCCAGGCGGCGGCGGGCGTCGACGAAGTCCTTCACGCCGCGCGCGATGGCCTCCGCGGTGCCCTCCTGGAAGCGCGCGCTCTTGAGGCGGGCCTCTTCCGCCGGGTTCGAGATGAAGCCGGTCTCGACGAGGATCGACGGCATGTGCGTCCCGAGCAGGACGTAGAAGAGCGCCTGCTTCACGCCGTGATCGCGAACGTTGCCGACGCGGCTGCGGAGCGTGCGCATGAGCGAGGACTGCACCGACTGCGCCAGGTCGCGCGCATCGTTCGCGTTGGCCTTGGTGGCGAGGTCCGCGAGGATGAGGCGGAGATCGCTGACCGTGCGGTCGGCCTCGGCGTTCTCGAAGGCGGCGAGGCGCGCGGCGTAGCGGTCGCTCGCGACGTTGAGCGTCCAGGTCTCGACGCCGGCGAGGTTGCGCTTGCGCGCGGCGTTGCAGTGCACCGAGACGAAGAGGTCGGCGTGCGCCTCGTTGGCGATGCGCGTGCGCTCGTCGAGCGAAATGAAGGTGTCGTCGCTGCGGGTCATCACCACCGTGAAGCCCAGCGACTTGAGGCGCGCGGCGACTTTTTTCGCGATGGCGAGCGCCAGGTCTTTCTCGCGGACCCCGTGCGGCCCGATGGCGCCTGTGTCCTTGCCACCGTGTCCGGCGTCGACGACCACGCGCCTGATCTTGAGGCCGAGCTGCGCCGCCAGCGATCGGTGGCCCGCCAGCGCGGTCGAGCGAAGCTCGCGGGCCTTGGCGGCGGTCGCCGGCTCTTCTTCGGTCTCGGTGAGCGCGGCGACTGCGTCTTTGACTGCGCGCACGATGGGCGTGCTGCGCGAAGGCGGTGCTTCAGGCGCCTCCGGCTCGGGAAGCTCGTCGTCCGCCGTCGCGACCTTGAGCGGCGCTGCCTTCGCGGGCGCTGGCGCCTTGGCCTCCGCCGCAGCGAGGCCTTTCACGTCGTGAACCATCTCTTCGATCACCTTGCCCGCCTCGTGGGCGACGTCGACGTCCGGCTCGCGGGCCGCGGGCTTCGGCTCCGGAGCCGCCTCCTCCTCGTCGTCCTCGCCGACTTCGACCGGCTTTTGCGCCTTGGCCAGGACGGCCGACTTCGCGGGCGCGGCGGCCGGAGTGATCGCCGGGACCGGCGGCTTCACGGCGGCAGGGGCTTGCGGCGGCGGCGCGATCGCCTGGGCGTCTTGCGGGTAACGCTCGGCGAGACGCCGTGCAGCGTTGGCACCCTCCTTCTCGTCGTGCGCGCGGGTCGCGAGTCCGAGCGCTCCCGCCAACGCGTGCGCGCCGGACGGCCCCGGGTAATCTTCATCCACCTTGCGCAGCGCCGCGATGGCAGAGCGGGCATCGACGGGCGATCGCGTGACCTCCCAGAGGTCGACTCGCGCCCGCGCCGCCGCCAGCGCCGCTTCTCCCGCCCGCGGCCCGGTGGGCGCAGCCTTTACCGCGTCGTCGAGCTGGCGCAGCACGACTTCCCAGCCGTCGCGGTAGCGGCGCCGCTTCGGATCGGCGCGCAGCTTCTCGAGCGACGCCTTGCCCGCCTCCAGCTTCTTCGCCTGCACGGCCGCGGCGCGCGCCGGCCCGGCTTCCTTGGCGCGGGCGGCACCAGGGATCAACGCGAGAGCGGCAACGAGAGCGATTAGGCGCACATGCGCACGCTCTCATGCGAGATCGTTCCGTCAACTTTCTTGCCCATCGTCGCTGAGATGACCCCTCCTCTCCTTTCTGCGCGCCTCTAGATCCGGCTGCCCGGGGCAGCCTCCACGAGGGGGGATCTCGCTCCCCCCTCGACCCCCCATAGGGGGTCGGTACGAACGAGTTCATCATCGATACTTCTTCATCCCGGCGGCGGCGAACAGGCAGCGCGAGAGGCGTTCGGCCTCGCGCCAGCGGCGGTTGCGGGCGCTCTCTCGCGCGATCGACCAGGCCATCACTCCACAAACGCCGATGAAGACGAGCGCGCTCACTGCAGCACCACCGCGTCGGTCTGCAGATCGAGCTGGCCGCGCAGCGACGCGCTCTCCACCGGCCGCAGCTCGCGGCGGCTGCCGCAGCGGCAGCGCTTCATCGAGGCGAGAAACGCCGGCCAGGTGGCTTCGCGCACGAACTCCGCCGCGGCCGATCCGCAGCGCGCGAGCAGCGCCTCGTGACGCTTCTGCGCGTACTCCACGCTCTTCTCGATGAGCAGGCGGTTGCACGAGGGACACCGCCAGATCTTCGTCGACTCCGCCGTCATGACTTCCTCCGTTCGAGGCCTTTGGCCTCACGAAAGGAAGTGTAACGGGGACCCCTGACAATCCGTTCAGTGTCCGGAAGAAGCCCTGGAAGTCCGATGTGTTGGCTCAAGGGCGGTCTTGATTTCGATCTGCGCCCGCTCCAGCTCGACCAGCCGCTCCTCCAGATCCTTGCGCATGTTCAGCAGCTCGCGGCCCAGCGACTCGATCCCGACTTCGTTCTTGAGATTGACGCGGAAGTCGGTCGACGCCTGGGCGCGATCCTTCGCCGCCTGGCGGTTCTGGCTCATCATGATGAGCGGACCCTGCACGCCCACCAGCAGGCCCAGGAGCAGGTTGAAGAACACGTACGGATAAGCATCGAACGGCTTGGCAACGAACGCGTTCATGGTGGCCCAGGCGAAGGTGAGCCCGAGCAGCCCGAGGATGAAAGCCCACGAGCCGTTCAGCTCCGCCACGCGATCGGCCAGCTTGGCGCGCCAGTTGAGGTTCTCCTCAAACTCCTTGACCACGTCCTTAGCCGCGCGCTGGCTGAGGAGCGCGTTGGTGTCGCGCAGGCGCACCGCCATCTCCGAGAGGATGGCGAGCACCGCCGCCTCGCTGCGCACGATGTCCGAGACGAAATGCTCGCGCGCCAGCTCGAGCAGCACGCAGTCGCTCTTGGCTTCGGCCGAGGCGGAGCGCGGCTTCTCGTCGAAGAGCGCCAGCTCGCCGAAGTGCTCGCCCTCGGAGATCTCTTTGAGGTCGACGCGCTCGGCGCCGCCCTCGGGCGGCAGGAAGATCTCCACCTTCCCCGAGAGCACGAGGAACATCGCCCTGCCCGTGTCGCCCTTGGAGAAGACCAGCTCGCCCATCAGGTAGCGCCGCTCGACCAGGCGCTGCGAGAGCGAGATGCGCGATTCCTCCGAGAGTCCCCGGAAGAGCAGCACGCGATGGAGCAGTTCGTGGCGTTGCACGGGCATATGATCCGCCCGCAGCGGTGATCAAAGCAAGAATCACGACCCGGAGGGCCGCGGATCAGCGGATCTTCTTCTGCTGCTCGTGCAGCCAGAGGAGCGCGTCGAGCGGCGTGGTGCGGGTCAGATCGAGCTGGCGCAGCGCCTCGAGCAGCGGATGTTCCGGCGCGGCTTGCGCTGGAACATCCGGCAGCGCGCCGAAGAGACCGAGCTGCGCGCGCCGCTTCTGACGGGCTCCAGCGAGCGCGGGCCGCCCGGCTTCGTCGAGCTCCTGCGCTTCGAGGTTGGCGAGGATCTCCCGCGCCCGCCGCAGCACCAGCTCGGGCAGCCCCGCGAGCTTCGCCACCTGGATGCCGTAGCTGCGCGAGGCAGCGCCCGGCACCAGCTTGCGCAGGAAGACGACGTGGCCATCCACTTCGGTGACCGCCATGGTCAGGTTCACCACGCGCGGCTTCTCGCGGGCCAGATCGCACAGCTCGTGATAGTGCGTCGCGAAGAGAGTGCGCGCGCCCACCGCGTCGTGCAGGTGCTCGGCGATCGCCCACGCCAGCGCGAGGCCGTCGAAGGTGCTGGTGCCGCGGCCCACTTCGTCGAGCAGCAGCAGCGAGCGCCGCGTTGCCTGATGCAGGATGCGCGCGCACTCGGCCATCTCGACCATGAAGGTGCTCTGGCCGCGCGCCAGATCGTCGGCCGCGCCCACGCGCGTGAAGAGCCGGTCGACGAGGCCGATGTGCGCGCGCGCCGCCGGCACGAACGATCCCGACTGGGCCAGCACGGCGATCAGCGCCACCTGCCGCATGGCGGTGCTCTTGCCGGCCATGTTGGGGCCGGTGAGCACGAGGAGTCGCCGCTGGGCGTCGAGCGAGAGATCGTTGGGCACGAACGGCCCGTCCGGCGAGCCGAGCAGCGCGCGCTCGACCACCGGGTGACGGCCCTCGACGATCTCGATCACGTCCGAATCGTCGACCAGCGGCCGCGTCCATCCGGCATCGGCGGCGGTGCGCGCCAGCGAGAGCAGCGCGTCGGCTTGCGCGGCCGCCTCGGCGCAGGCCCGCAGCTCCACGCTCCGCGCCAGCGCCGCCGCGCGCAGCTCCTCGAAGATCAGCTGTTCGAGCGCATTGCGCCGCTCCTCGGCGGAGAGAACGCGCGACTCGTGCTCGAGCAGCGCGGGGGTGACGAAGCGCTCCGCTCCGACCGTCGACGACTTGCGCTGGTAGTCCGCGGGCGCGAGGTGGAGGTTCGGCTTGGTCACCTCGAGGTAGAAGCCGAAGATGCGGTTGTAGCGAATCTTGAGCGAGGCGATTCCGGTCCGCGCGCGCTCGGCCGCTTCCATCGCCGCGATGGCCGCGCGCCCGCCGTGCGCCAGCTCCGACAATTCGTCCAGCTCGGCCCGGAACCCTCCGCGCACGAAGCCCGGCTCGCGGCCGGCCGGCATTTCGTCTTGCAGCGCGCGACCGAGCAGCGAGGCAAGCCCGGAGAGCGCACGCAGCGGCGGCGCCAGCGAGATCAGCAAGGCCGACTGGCAGCGCTGCAGCCGATCCGCCAGCGCCGGCAGCTGCTGAAGGCTGCCGCGCAGTCCCGCCAGGTCGCGCGGCGTGCCCTGCCCCATCGCCAGCCGCCCGAGGAGCCGCTCGATGTCGAGCACGCCTCGAAGCTGCTCGCCCAGCTCTTCGCGCACTACCGCCGCCTGCGACAACTCCTCGACCGCGTCCTGCCGGGCGCGGATGAGATCGAGCTCGAGCAGCGGCGCGGCGAGCCAGCGCGCGAGCAGGCGTCCGCCGGCCGCCGTCACCGTCTTGTCGACCACCGCGAGCAGCGTGCCGCCCTTGCGCCCGTCGGGACCGCGGAACAGCTCGAGGTTCCGCACCGCGCTCGGGTCGATCCAGAGCTGGCGCGACGGCTGCTCCACCTCCACCCGCACGACGTGGAGCCCCGTATCGAGAGCGGATCGCGCAGCCCGAAGCCGTCGAGCGTCCCCACGCCCAGGTGGCGCTTGAGCAGCTGCTCGGCGGCTGCCGCATCGCGAGGCGGCCGCCGCTCGATCCGCGCGGCTCCGCTCGCCCGCCGCACCTCCTCGCCGCGGGTGAACTCCTCGGGGACGAGCACTTCCCGTGGCCGCACGCGCGCCAGCTCGTCGAGCGCCTGCTCCAGCGTGCCGGACGGGAGCGCGCGCAATTCCCCCGTCGAGGCGTCGAGCAGCGAGAGAGCCGCGCCGTCCTCGTGTACGGCCAGCGCCGCCAGCCAGAGCGGATCGCGCGCCTCGAGCGCGTCCTCGTCGACCAACGTGCCCGGCGTGACCATGCGGACGATCTCGCGCTTGACGAGCTGCTTGCCGGGGCCGGGCACCTCCATCTGATCGCAGATGGCCACCTTGTGTCCGGCCGCGACCAGCCGCGCCACGTAGCTGCGCGCGGCGTGGTGCGGCACTCCCGCCATCGGAACGCGGTCGTCGCCCTTGGCCCGGCTAGTGAGCGTGATGCCCAGCAGCTGCGCCGCCACCCGCGCGTCGTCGTAGAAGAGCTCGTAGAAGTCGCCCAGGCGGAAGAGGAGCAGCGCGTCCTTCGCCTGCGCCTTCGCCTCGTGGTACTGCCGGAGCATCGGCGTAACAGGGGTCGATGGCGCGTCTGACGAAATTGAAACCGGCTCGGCCACGGCGACACTCCATACCAACCACACCGTGAAATGCACAGCGCCCTCAATCGTTCTAAGTCCGATCATGAGATCCGTCCTGCCCGCGATCGCGGCGCTCGCCGCTGCTGCGTCCGCGTCTGCCGAGGAGAAGGCCCCCAAGGCCGAGCTCCCTCCGGAGCCGACCTTCGTCCGCACCGCGCACGCCGCGCGCAGGGTCGGTGCACCGATCGTCGTCGACGGCAGGATGGATGAGCCCTCCTGGCAGGCCGCCCCGCTCGAGGACAGCTTCACGCAGGTGAGCCCCGACGAGGGCAAGGCGGCCTCGGTCCACACCGCCTTCCGCGTGCTGTGGGACGACGAGTACCTCTACTTCGGCGCGGTCTGCGACGACCCCGAGCCGCCCACCGCCACGCTCTCGCGCCGGGATCGCTACATCGAAGGCGACACCGTGCAGTTCGATCTCGACACCACGCTCGACCGGCGCACCGCCTATCACTTCCAGGTCTTC
>WNFM01289645.1_pt1 | contig 10562 bp, 10 predicted proteins | sample 5400271 | NCBI WGS metagenome assembly WNFM01 (sample SAMN13153352, study PRJNA577476) | soil metagenome | isolation source: 60 cm saprolite on Douglas fir-dominated hillslope | place: USA:California | collected 2013-09-17 | reverse complement strand
CCGCACCGGCGAAGCAGATATGAATGAAGTGCATCCATACATCAGTGAAGGTTTTGGTGAAGATTTTGTTCCGGCTAATTATGATATGAGTGTGATAGATTATTTTGAACAGGTAACCGATAAAGACGGAGCCATCATGGCAAGAAGACTTGCAAAAGAAGAAGGTATTTTTTGTGGTTATAGCGCCGGCAGCTGCATAAAGGGATTATTTCAATTAAGAGATCGATTAAAAAAGGATGATTTGGTCGTTTGCATACTTCATGATCATGGCAGCCGCTATGTTGGTAAAATTTATAATGATCAGTGGATGATAGAAAGAGGTTTTCTTGATGTAAAAACATTCAGGGATGTGGTAAGCGCAAGAGGCACCAAACGACTAATCACTGTTGATCAAACACAAACTGTTTTGGAAGCGGTGGATCTTATGAAGAAATATGACATTGAACAAATACCTGTAATGAATGGCAATGGTCCTGTAGGAGCTATCAGTGAAGGTGGTTTATTTCAAAAAATATTTAATAATCCCGAAATAAAAAATTCAAAAGTGGAAGAAGTGCTTGAACCTTCTTTTCCCATCGTTGCTTATGATACGCCTGTAGAAAAACTTAGTCATCTTATTAATAAAGAAAATGGAGCTGTACTTTCTAAAGATGAAGCCGGCAATTATCATATCGTCACTAAGTATGATGTGATACAGGCACTGGGCAATTAAACTAAAAACCCGGCGTTCATTGATCCAAAACAACTACGCTAACGTTTGCGTGAGCTTTTTCGCGTAAGATTACGAATGCTGATTAGCTATTATCACCGTGTTAAGCAGGGATTGTTTACGATAAATGTGGTAAATACCGATGTAATAAAACAGGGGAATACTGCTCTATAATATTAAAGAACTCACAATTACATTTGCATCAGAAGTTGATTGATACATTATCAATCATTAGTCCGAAAGTCCAATATCCAAATCCTGAAAAGCCGACCAAAACTAACAAAACCAAATCCTTAGAAAAACCAACAATCAAAATCCAATATCAATCAACTTCTTCTTTTTTAAGTCCCGTGAAAAACCAATAAAATCCAAGTCCTGTAGAAAAGACCGTCCAAATCCTTGAAACGACCAAAGAGTCACCGTGTCCAAATCCAATGAAAAGTACTAAACGTCCGGAACCCTCCTGCTGTCCTCAGACTCCGTTAAGGATTCAATGATAGCAGGAGGCGCGGTGATGATCCCTCCAAAATTTTTCCCAAAAAACTCAGAATAAAGCATCTCCCAATATTCTTCAACAATGTTGCTGATTGATAGCAATTGATCATAGAATTTTTTATTCAAAAATTTATTCAACCGCTTCATTCCATACCTGCAGTTAGTAGCAACTGACTTTAATCGTCATTCCTTATCTTTGCCACCTTAAAAAAACAAACTGCATGGAGCATAAAAAAATTACCGAGCTGCTTGGCGACAGGGCCTGCTTGGCGACAGGGCCGAATATCTTTTGAATCACAAGTGTACGACCATTGATAAGTCAACTATTCATTTGCCTTCTCCCGATCATGTAGAAGAACAGTGGATCAACAGCAATAGAAATAACCAGTCATTGCGAAGTATTCAGCAATTACTTGGTCATGGTCGTTTAGCTGATACCGGTTTTTGCAGCATTTTTCCTGTTGACCAGGGCATTGAACATAGCGGAGGATCTGCTTTTTCACCCAATCCAATTTATTTTGATCCGGAAAGTATTGTAAAGCTTGCTATAGAAGGTGGTTGCAACGCGGTAGCCTCTACATTCGGTGTACTTGGATTGATGAGCCGTAAATATGCCCATCGCATTCCTTTTGTGGTAAAGATCAATCACAATGAATTTTTGAGCTATCCAAATAAATACGATCAAACTATGTTCGGCACAATCAAGAGTGCATGGAACATGGGAGCAGTTGCTGTTGGAGCCACTATTTATTGGGGCAGCGCTGAAAGTACAAGACAATTAAAAGAAGTGGGCGAAGCTTTTGAAGCAGCACATGAATTAGGAATGGCAACCATTCTCTGGTGCTACACCAGGAACAATGCATTCAAAGTGGATGGTGTAGATTATCATACATCCGCGGATCTAACCGGGCAGGCAAATCATCTTGGTGTTACATTACAGGCTGATATCATTAAACAGAAATTACCAACCAATAATGGAGGATATCTTGCTACCAAGCATGGTAAAACAAGTAAGTTGGTTTATGAAAAATTAACCAGCGATCATCCTATTGATCTTTGCCGCTACCAGGTATTAAATTGTTATAGCGGCCGCATAGGTTTGATAAACAGCGGTGGCGAAAGTAAAGGCGCCAGCGATTTAGCAGAAGCAGTAGAAACAGCTGTTATAAATAAGCGTGCCGGTGGTATGGGTTTGATATTGGGGCGTAAAGCTTTCCAACGACCTTTTCAGGATGGCGTAGAAATGCTGAATGCCATACAGGATGTTTATCTTGATAAGGATATTTCTGTTGCGTAAAAATATAATTGAATAAATATCATAACTCACTCCTTACGGGTGGGTTTTTGTTTTCTTTAGCATTCAGTGCGACAACCTTTCATATATTTTTACCGATACTAAATAACTGAAAGTGTTTTAAATATTTCAGTTATGATAAGAACATTTACAATCATCATAGTAGTTTCATGTTTGATTATATCCTGTAGTAAAAGCGGGACTGTTAATAATGGAAGTGCTAATAGTGGAGGCGGTGGAGTAACAACAACAAATTGCACTTCAGTTCCAAAATCGTTTGCCACTGATGTTAATCCGATAATACAAAGCTTTTGTAATGTATCAGGCTGTCACAATAGTGGCAGTACAAATGGACCGGGACCTCTGACAAATTATAACCAGGTTTTCGCCGCCCGTATATCTATAAGAGCAGCTATAGCATCAGGCGCAATGCCACAAAACGCTACCTTATCTGTTGCACAAAAAAATTCCATTCTTTGCTGGATAGACAGCGGTGCAGACAATAATTAATCAAAGAAGCATTTACAGGTAACTAAAATATAAATAACAATGATGAATGAACTATTGATTATTCACCCACTTGCGACAAACTATCAACTGCAAACAATCCCTATATTTGTGACTTAACGAAAGGTTATGGCCAAACAATTTGAAGATTTTGATGCTAACCTGGCTGGTGAAGAAGGCAAGACAGAAGAGACAAGAGCAAGCTGGTTTAAGCGCATCAAAAAAGGCATTAATACTAAAACCTCAGAAAAAAAAGAAACACCCGAAGGCCTTTGGGTAAAATGCCCTGATTGTAATTATATCTGCACCGTTTCTGAGTTGCGTGAAAATTTATTTGTTTGTCCCAAATGCAACTATCATCACCGCATCAACAGTAGTGAATATTTTGAAATATTATTTGATAATAACGAGTTTACTGAATTGTTTGATAATATACGCAGTAAAGATTTTTTAGAATTTACCGATCTGAAACCTTATAAAAAACGCCTTGAAGAAACATGGAGCAAAACCGATCTGAAAGATTCTATGCGGGTAGCTGTTGGCAAAACAAGCGGCCATGAAATTGTAATTTCCTGCATGGATTTTGAATTTATCGGCGGTTCATTGGGAAGTGTGATGGGAGAAAAATTTTCGAGGGCCGTTGATTATTGTATTGAGCACAGATTGCCCTATCTTCTTATAGCAAAATCCGGTGGAGCCCGAATGATGGAAAGTGCTTTTTCACTGATGCAATTGGCAAAGACAAGCGGTAAGCTTTCGCAATTAAGCGATGCAGGAATTCCTTATATCTCGTTACTTACTGATCCTACTTTTGGCGGCATCTCTGCATCTTTTGGAATGTTGGGTGATTTGAATATTGCAGAGCCCGGTGCATTAATTGGTTTTGCAGGCCCGAGGGTAATTAAGGAAACAATCAAAAAAGATTTGCCGGAAGGTTTTCAGCGAAGTGAGTTTGTATTGGAGCATGGATTTTTGGATTTCATTGTACCAAGAAAAGAATTGAAAAACAAACTCACTACGTTGCTTGAATTGTTTAAGAATTAGATTATCCGGACAATTATATGAGGAAGTTTTTTATTCAACTTGCTTTACAATGCATTGTTTTATCGGCCATCAGCCAGAAAAAAATTGCTGCCTTAAATGTTGACAAAAATTTCCAGATTGAAGATTACGCAAAGGCATATTATAACAAATATAAAAACAGCTTCGGAATAGTACTTCAAAATGGCAATAACTTTACCCGCCTTATGTATGATGGCAACTTTAATCTAACAGATAGTTTCTCATTTAATGCGAATACTATTACTTTTAATTATAACCAGTCTAATCGGCTCAAATTTTTAACAAATATATCTTTGGAAGGAGAAAACTATGAAGCCTACGCTGATCGTGAAAAAATAGTTTTTATAAACCCGGATTTTAAAGATAAGATTGATAAAATTATTTATGAGCATATCATGGCGCAAACAGAAAAAGATGAAACTTTACTTGCTGTATTTCCTGGCAGGAATGAAATACGCATTCTTTCTGCTTCATTTCGGAAAAATAAACTCTTCTTATATACATGGAAGCCAGATAGAAATATCATAAAAGCAAGCCTTGATCTTCCTGAATCAAATATTACTGATGAACAACAGAAAAAAGAAATTCCAAAAATTGCAAGAATAAATTTCAGTCGTTATCTTACTAACCTTACCGTTCAGCCGATAAAACAAACCTCATTGCTTGGATCAAGAAACGCTTCTTTACATTATTCAGATAGTATTGCATATATAAAAATTGCTACCCCCTATAATCTTGGAGTATACATCATGGAACTAAATCTCATCACTAATCAATTGAAAGGGATCAACTTTTTTATCAATAGCTTAAAAGATAATGCTTCTGATAACGCTTATCAGCATAAAAATGTTACAAGTTTGATCTATGATACCTTGCTTATTTTAAAAAACGCCTCCGATAAAATATTTGAATATTATTTCTATGATATAAGAACTGGCAAGCAATTAAAAAAATATTCGTCCTCCTCAAACAATCTGAATGCTCTTATTCATTCAGACTTGAAACAAAAAGGTACATGGGGATCAGCGAATGAAGAAAAAGAATTCGATAATTACAAACAATATCTCCGGAAAGGAGGAAGAGGAATAATCGTTGCTGCCACAGTCTCAACTGACAGTTTAACTATTACTAATTTATTCCTGCAGCCAACTTCAGGCGTGGCTGGCACATTGTTGGATTTTCTTGTTCCTTTACCCTTGGATTTCGCAGGTATGCCAATGTATATTACAAGTTTTATGCCTCCGCTGGGAAAATTCAGGGATAAAATCATTTATGCGCACTCAAGGTTCTCGATTAAAGATCTGTTACCATCAAATAGTACAAGTGTAACCACTGCATTGGACTATTTACTCACTGATAAAAACTCCGAAAATATTTCCTTAAACAGTTCTTTTTTCATTAATAATAATGAAAGCTATTATTTAGGATATTATTCGAAAGATTCAAAAAAAATAGAAATCTATCGATACGATGTCGTCCAGTAACCCAGAAATTAAAAACCGTTCCGCTTACCATGAATTCTTCATTGATAATAAATATGAAGCGGGTATGATATTGCTCGGCACGGAAGTAAAATCCATGCGGGAAGGCAAGGTAAGTTTTAATGACAGTTACTGCCTGGTTCATAAAGGAGAGCTTTGGCTTAAATCCCTGCATATCGCTGAATATTCGCATGGCAATCTTAACAATCATGATCCATTACGTGACAGGAAACTGTTATTGCGGAAAAGAGAGATACAAAAAATAGAGTCGAAGCTGAAAGAAAAAGGCTATACTTTAATACCGCTTCGTATTTACTTTAATGAAAAAGGATTGGCAAAAATAGAGCTTGGTTTGGCAAAAGGAAAAAAACTGCACGATAAGCGGGAAAGTATTAAACAAAAAGATGTGGAAAGAGAAATGAAGCGGTATTTGAAATAAGACAGAAACAGAAATAATTATTTGAGCAATTAAGCGTTAATACTAAGCACGGTTTTTGAAGATCATCACTCACTATCTATGAAGAAACTATTTGCCCTTGTTTTTCTGTTGATCACCATTCATGCCCATTCACAATCTGTTTTTGGTTACTGGTATGGCTATGCCAATGTAAAAACAAAAAGCTCGGCTAATAATTATCTTGTGGAACTGGTATTGCAACCGGAAAAAGGCTATGTAAAAGCTGTTCTCAATTATTATTTCAAAAATACATATCGCAGCCTGCAGGTAAAAGGCAACTACAATATTGCAACAAGGCAATTGAGTCTTTATGATATCCCCATTACTTATTATGGTTCGATATCTAATTTTGAAGTGGATTGCATCATGAATATGCAGGGAACATTGAGAGTAGCGAAAGCAGGCTCTAATTTAGTTGGTTCATTTGTCGGTCTGCCTGATTATAAACACATTTGCGCCGATATTAATTTTACGCTTAAGTTAAATGCAGATATCAGTAAAAAAGATTCGGTGCTGGCGGCTATCCGTCAATATAAAGAAGCCTACCAGGTATGGACACCTGCTTATTCCGATACATTGATAGCAGTAAATATTATTCCCCGTAAAGTGGTGAATTATGTAATAGAAGATGAGTATAAGCAAAGAGAAAATATAGTGACTGATGAAATAGAAGTGCAATCAGATTCATTGAAAGTGGATTTTTATGATAATGGTGAAATAGACGGCGACTCTATCTCTGTATTTTTTAACAAGAAACTGATTGCTTTTCACCAGAAACTAAGTACACGTTCAATTCACTTTAATATTAAGTTGGATCCGCTACAAACAATAAATGAGCTGACCATGTTTGCTGATAATCTTGGATCAATTCCACCTAATACCGCCTTGATGGTGATTGATGATGGCAAAAAACAATACAATATCCGTCTCTCAAGCAGCCTGGAAAAAAATGCTACTGTAAAAATCAGGCGAAAGAAATAGCCCCTCCAAACCTCTCCTAAGAGGAGGCTTTCAAAAGTTTTGCATGTAATTTTTTTGCCAATCCCTTTGCACCCCAATGCATGAGAAGATTATGATTATAATTAAAGAACCATTTAAGAAATGGTGATAGCAGGTTGACAATTTTTTTCGTACTCACCACATCCCATTTATACTGAACATAGGTAACATTATTGATTTCCTCAAATGTCCATATACCCGTTCCTTCTAAATCACCGTTAGCTTCACCTCTTATCTTTTTATACATTTCTCTGCCGGTAATTTTAAAATCAAATGATAATGTAAAAGGAAGAAAACTTTTCCATGTATACCGAATCATTTTCCCCGTGCCATCCGGGTTTCCATTGTCTAAAACTTCTGCTTGTTCAGCGCCTTTCCACCATGCAGGCCAATCCTCTCCTTTATCAATGGCATCCCATACTTTTTCCAGTGGTGCTTTTATTTTCCATCTAGTGATAAATGAATATTGAGCAGGTTGAGCCCGACTGTTAAAAGAAAAAAGCAACAGCATGCATAAAAAAATTTTACCCGGAAATATTCTGAAATGCTGTAGAATTTTTTGTGCGTTTTATATAATTAGTAATTTATAACACATCGTAACCTATTCAAATAATTCCGGTTGATTGCTTGTTTTCTGCTTTACCCAATCCATTTCAATGCTCTTTGAAAAGTCAACTAATTTATTGCCAACAGCCTTCCAGCCCATTACTTCTGCAACCTTAGTGATCTTAATCTTAGCCTTACGAACCTGTGCTCCCCTGCCCTGCTGTATAGCAAGTATGGGCTCTTCAGCCGTAGTAGCTTCGACAACGATGTTTCCATCTCCTTCTTTAATGCAGAAAAACTTATTGTGCAGTGTTGTCGTTTCAATTTTAAAACGCTTTACATTGTATTGTTTTTTCTCGTTGTCCAAATAAACAAGGCTTATAATTTTTTCCGGATCAAATTTTTCAATCAATAAAATATTCTCTGCATCAAAACGCTGGGTCATTTCCTGGTCAGTTATTTCATAGTTGCCATCCTTATAAATAACCAATATTTTGTCTTCAGCTTCAAAACTATCTAACGGAATTCCTTTTTCATCCGCATTCAGGCGACCAAACTTATCATCGAACCATAATTTCCTTCCGCTAATTGTTGATTTTCCAGCCTCCTTAAGTTTTACTCCATCTGCTTTAATCGGATATTTTGTAACCGTAATGCCCTTGCTACTCCGGCCAGTGATTTCTAAATCGGCAAAATTGTATTCGAATTCCTTCTTATGTGCCTTGCTTCCAGGTGTTAAAACAATTCTGACAATTTCTGCTTCCCCATTTAGATTCACACTCAAGTAATGTACTTTACTCTTTTCATGCTCCTTAGCCAGAAAATATTCTTTATCTCTAGTTACCCCGGTAACATTAAACCGTTTAGCATAACTTTTTCCATCAGAGCCATCCATATAGATCATGTTGTAGGTGGTACGTTCATCATTCTTTTGAAAAACAGCAGCACGCAAAATATCTTTACCGATAAATACTTTGTCCGTTACTTTCACCACTTTCATTACACCGTTTCTTGAAAAGGCAATGATATCATCTAGGTCAGAGCATTCAAATAAAAATTCATCTTTACGCAGGCTGGTGCCAATAAAACCTTCTTCCCGGTTTACGTATAACCTTGTATTGGCAATGGCCACTTGCTTGGCCTCGATCACTTCAAATTGTTTGATCTCCGTTTTTCTTTCCCGGCCCTTGCCATATTTCTTTAATAGATTTTCATAATAAGCAACAGCATAATCAACCAGGTTATTCAAATCATATTTCACCTGTTTAATATCTGTTTCCAGCCCTTTGATCTGTTCGTTCAGTTCATCAATATCTAACCTGTAAATACGCCTAACTGGTTTTTCGGTTAGTTTGATAATATCTTCTTTTGTAATAGCTCTTTTCAGTTGCTTTTTATAAGGAACAAATGCTTTATCAATGGCTTCGATCACTTTATCCCATGTTTCATGTTTTTTCTCCAGCTCTTTATATATTTTTTCTTCAAAAAATATTTTTTCCAATGATGTGTAATGCCATTTTTCCTGCAGCTCATTTAATTTGATCTTCAGTTCCTGTTCCAGCAAATCCTTTGTTTTATCAACAGATAATTTCAACAGATCCTGCACACCAAGAAACTGCGGCTTCGAATCCACAATTACGCAGGCATTTGGAGAAATGGAAATTTCGTTCGCAGTCTGTAAATTTGTATAAAGCATCAATTGTAATATCAGGAGAAATACCCGGCGCAAGATCAATCTGTATCTCTATTTCAGCAGCGGTATTATCGGTCACTTTTTTAACCTTAATCTTTCCCTGGTCATTCGCTTTTACAATGGATTCCATTAATTGCGTAGTGGTAACAGCATACGGTACACTTTTTATTGCCAGTGTTTTTTTATCTATTTCTTCAATATGTGCTCTGACTTTTACTTTGCCGCCTCTTTTGCCAAGATTGTAATCAGCCACATCAATCATACCGCCCGTTTGAAAATCAGGAAAGAGTTCAAATCTTTTTCCCCGCAAATATTTGATAGCGGCTTCGATTATTTCACAAAAATTATGCGGTAAAATTTTAGTAGATAAACCCACGGCAATACCATCAGCTCCCTGCGCAAGCAACAAAGGAAACTTCATAGGCAATGTTACAGGCTCATTTTTACGGCCATCATAACTCAATGTCCATTCCGTTGTTTTATTATTGAAGGCAACATCTAATGCAAACTTGCTGAGTCTTGCTTCTATATACCGGGCCGCGGCGGCATCGTCACCTGTTCTTACATCGCCCCAGTTACCCTGTGTATCTACCAGCAAATCTTTTTGCCCCATATTTACCAAAGCATCACCAATGCTGGCATCGCCATGCGGATGATATTGCATTGCCTGACCAATGATGTTAGCCACCTTATTGTATCGGCCGTCATCCATTTCTTTCATAGCATGAAGAATGCGGCGCTGCACAGGTTTTAAGCCATCTTCTATTGACGGCACGGCTCTTTCAAGAATTACATACGATGCATAATCCAGGAACCATGTTTTATACTGACCATGAAGGCCGGTATCGTTGTTTTGAACTTCAGTTAATTTATTTTTTTTTGCAGCCATTTTATTTTTTTCCGATTACTCCCAAATGTGTGTACTTAAACCCTTCGTTCAACTTCAAGCCATATCCGAACATTCTGTCCATTGATGAATGTCCGAATAGAATAATGCCGATAATTTGTAACAAATCATTATTTATTGCTAACCCAATTGCAAATAAAACAATAGCAATTCCTTTATGATGAAACAGGTTATAAGCTACAGCACCTGTTTTATTTCCACCAACGTATCCAATCATACTGATATCCGGAGCTATCAACATTAAAATATAACACCACCAATCTGCTTTCAACAAATAAAGTGCATACGCAGCTATTGCAAATTCTTCGAACTTGAGAATATACTTCATACTAAATTTTATACTGAGGCTTCTTCAGAACCTGATACTTCAGCTGCCTGAACTCCCCCCAATCTCACATCAAACTCCTTCCAC
>WNFM01207118.1_pt2 | contig 10562 bp, 11 predicted proteins | sample 5400271 | NCBI WGS metagenome assembly WNFM01 (sample SAMN13153352, study PRJNA577476) | soil metagenome | isolation source: 60 cm saprolite on Douglas fir-dominated hillslope | place: USA:California | collected 2013-09-17 | reverse complement strand
CTTGCTTGAGGCCTATACCGAAGTGGCAAAACGCTTGGGCATCCTGGTGGAGAACGAGCGGCCGGCGGGCTCCGGTCCGGTGCTGGTGAAGAGCTGAGGTGATCTCGTGAAGGCGCGCGTCACCGTTACTCTCAAATCCGGCATTCTCGATCCGCAAGGCAAGGCCATCGAGGGCGCCTTGAAATCGCTCGGCGTTGACGGCGTCGCCAGCGTGCGCCAGGGCAAGGTGTTCGATATCGAATTGTCCGGCTCCGACAAGGCCAAGGCGGAAGCCGCGCTGAGGGATGCTGCTGACAAGCTGCTCGCGAACACGGTGATCGAGAACTATGCTATCGAGGTGAAGGCTTAATTAAGGATAGACGAGGATGGCCGATGTGACGGCAGAGCTTATGTTTGAGGTGTTGAAATCGATCCAGGCGCGGCTAGCGCAGGTTGATGGCAAGATCGACGAGCTCAAGCAGGAGATGCAGGCATCGCGAACGTCGCAGAACGGCATTCGGCACGAAATCACGAGCGTTTTTCAAGAGATTTCGGGAATCCACGCGACGTTGGTTCGGCACGAGGGGCGTCTGGACCGCATCGAGCGTCGGCTCGAACTCAGCGATGTTCCCACCCTGACATGAAATCCGCCGTCCTCGTTTTTCCCGGAATCAATCGCGAGCGCGATATGGCGCGCGCGCTGAAGCTGGCGTCAGGTCACGAAGCCGCGATGGTGTGGCATGCCGAGACTTCGCTGCCGGCGGGCACTGACCTCGTTGTGGTGCCCGGCGGGTTTTCCTATGGCGACTATTTGCGCTGCGGCGCCATCGCCGCACGCGCGCCGGTCATGGATGCGGTGCGGGCGTTTGAGGCCCGGGGTGGCCTCGTGCTCGGCGTCTGCAACGGCTTTCAGATCCTCTGTGAAGCTGGTCTGTTGCCCGGCGTGCTCATGCGCAATGCGCGATTAAAATTCATCTGCCATGACGTACATCTGCGGGTCGAACGCTCGGATACGCCGTTCACGCGCGGCTACAATGCCGGGCAGGTCATTCGGGTGCCGATCGCGCATGGCGAGGGCAATTATGAGGCCGATGAAGAGACCTTGAAGCGGCTCGAGGGCGAGGGGCGGGTGCTCTATCGCTACTGTTCGGCTGACGGCGCGGTCGACGAAGCCTCCAATATCAACGGCGCCGCGCATGGGATCGCCGGCATCGTCAACGATGGCGGCAACGTGCTCGGCATGATGCCGCATCCGGAAAACCACGTCGAAGACATCATGGGCTGCACCGACGGACGCGGCCTGTTCGCAGGCCTTGTGGCGCATTTGGAAAAAGCAGCGTGAAATCCCATAGCGTTTTCAAGCGAAGTGGCCACCGGTTCGCGTGAAGAAAACCCGTCAAAATAAGAGTACTTCGTGGTTACCCGCGGCTGTTGCCGCGTTGTTCGTCACTGCCGCCTCCGCGCAGGATTTCCCAAAACATCCGATCACCATGATCGTGCCGTTTGCGGCCGGCGGTACGTCCGATGTGATCGCGCGGGCCGTCGCCGACCAGATGGGGATCGCGCTTGGGCAATCGATTATCATCGAGAATATCGCGGGCGCCGGCGGCTCGACCGCGCTGGCACGGGCCGCGCGCGCCGAGCCTGACGGCTACACCATCGCCATCGGCAACGCCGGCACCAATGCCGCGACCTACACGATCTACCCAAAACTGCCGTTCGCGCCCGATTCGTTCGTGCCGATCGCGATGGTGGCAAAGACCTTCGGCATCATCGCGCTGCGCAAGGATTTTCCCGCCAACAGCGTGAAGGAATTCATCGCCTACGCCAAAAGCAATCCGGGCAAGGTCAATCTCGGTCATGCCGGCGTCGGCTCCTCGAATTTCCTGATCTGCAAGAGTTTTGCCCAGGCGGCCGGGATCGATGTTACTCTGGTGAGCTATCGCGGCGCGGCGCCGGCGCTGACCGACGCGATCGGTGGGCAGATCGATGGCGTCTGCGATGCCGCCGCTTCCGTCTCGCAATCGATCGAGGGCAAACTGGTGAAGGGGCTGGTGGTCGGCTCGACGGTGCGGCTGGCGACGCTGCCGGATTTGCCGACGTCTGCAGAAGCAGGTCTCCCCGAATTCGAGGCGCAAGGCTGGAACGGCCTGTTCGCGCCCAAGGGCACACCACTTCAGATCATTGCAAAACTCAACGCCGCGGCCCGGACCGCGGCCGAAGGCGATCAGGTCAAAAAACGTTTTGCGGACCTGTCGACGGTGGCGCCCGATGCAGGCGAGCATACGCCCGAGGTTCTGCAGCAGCTGGTGACGCGCGACGTCGAGAAATATCGCAAGCTGCTGCAAGCCCAATAATAACAACCGCGATAACAATAGCGTGTGGCCGACCGCTAGGGTCTCCGGCTGGCCTGAAATTTGCACATGAGTTCTAGTCGCCTAACGCGAAATCGTCGGAGACATCATGCTCATTCGCAAGGTTTTCGCCACACTCGCGCTTGCGGCTGTCTCGCTGGGGTACAAACCGGCGCTGGCCGAGACGACGCTCCGCATCGGCATGACAGCGTCCGATATCCCCACCGCAACCGGGCTGCCCAACAACGGCTTTGAAGGAATGCGCTTCCTCGGGTACCCGATCTTTGAAGGATTAGTGCTGTGGGATTTGACCAGAACCGACCGATTGGCAGGTCTGCGTCCCGGGCTGGCTGAAAAATGGGAGCAGGATCCGGAGGATAACAAGACCTGGATCTTCCATCTCCGCCATGGCGTGAAATTTCATGACGGCACGGATTTCAACGCCGATGCCGTGATCTGGAATCTCGATCGTTATTTCAACAGCAATAGCTCGCAATACGAGCCGCCGAGCTCGGCGATGTCGCGGGCGCGCGTTCCCGTGATGGGCAGCTACAAGAAGATAGACGACTCAACCGTCGCCATCACCACGACCAGGCCGGCATCCTATTTCCCCTATATGGCGGTGTATCTCCTGTTCACGTCGCCCGCCTCGTTCGAAAAGGCCGGTCAGGATTGGGCCAAGGTCGCGACCTTGCCGGCGGCCGGCACCGGGCCGTTTCGGATCACCAAGGTGATGCCGCGGCAAGAGGCGGATCTGGCGCGCTGGGACAAGTACTGGGATCCCAGCAAGATGGCGAAAGTCGACAATGTGGTGCTGATGCCGATCCCCGAGGCGAATTCGCGGCTGGCTGCGTTGCGCGCCGGTCAGGTCGACTGGATCGAGGTGCCGCCACCCGATGGCATCGAATCGCTCAAATCGGCCGGCTTCACCATCACCACCGGCTCCTATCCCCATGACTGGCCCTGGCTCTACAACATCGGCGCGGCCCGCAGCCCCTTCAAGGACGTCAGAGTTCGCCAAGCTCTGAATTATTGCATCGACCGCGATGGGCTGGTGTCGTTGCTCAACGGCACTGCGGAGCCCTCGGTAGGCTGGCTCAAAGCCAGCGATTCCGATTTCGGAAATCCTGCGAACCGCTATAAATTCGATCCGGCCAAAGGCAAGGCGCTGCTCGCTGAAGCCGGATACACACCGGCAAAACCGCTGTCGTTCAAGGCGATGATCTCGAATTCCGGCTCGGGCCAAATGCTGCCGCTGCCGATGAACGAATTCCTGCAGCAAAATCTGAAAGAGGCCTGCGGCGTCAATGTCGAATTCGATGTGGTCGAATGGCAGGTGCTGTTGACGGCGGCCCGTGCCACGCCCGACTCACCGAGCCTGCAAGGTGCGATGGCGCTCAATGTCTCTTCGCCGTCGTCGGATGTCGGTGTCATGGCGCGCTATTTCTCCTCCGCCAATTTCGCGCCGAACGGTTTTAATTTCGAGCAGTGGAAGGACGAGGAATTCGACGACGCGCTGAAGACCATCGCGGAGGGCGGCGATCCCAAGGCGATCTCGGCGGCCTACCGCAAGGCGCATGAACGCCTCGTCGACAACCCGCCCTGGCTTTTCATCGTCCACGATCTCAACCCGCGCGCGATGAGCCCGAAGGTCAAGGGATTCGTGTCGCCGCAGTCCTGGTTCGTCGATCTGACCTTAGTCAGCGTGCAATAGGACGGGGCGTTTTCGACTGTCACATTTCTGTCGTTTCGACGGGGCTGCGGGACAACGCGACAACCCGGGATTGTGCGTTCGCGATTGCCAAGCTATCAAGGCGGCGGTCCTGATCGCATTGCTGGAATTCGTCGTGCCCTTTGCTTTAGTCATATTGCTGCTCGATATCACATTGGTCTACCACGCCTCCCGAACGGGCCGTCTGCAGCCCTGGGCCTTTATCATCTTGATGATTCCCGGGATAGGCGCGCTCGCTTACATCGTGGTCGAGCTGGTGCCGGAAATTCTGAGCGGGCCGGGTGCCCAACAAGCGCGCCGCCGCGTTGCCGACAGGCTCGATCCGGAAAAGCTTTATCGTCAATTATCCGACCAGCTCAGCGCCACCGACACCATCGCCAACCGTACCGCGCTTGCCGCCGAGTGTCTGAAGAGCGGACGATTCGACGAGGCCGAGCGTCACTACGACCACATTCTGAAATTGCCGATGGGCAGCGAGCCGGTTTACGCGTTGGGCAAGGCGCAAGCCCAATTCGGTCGCAATCGTCCGGCCGAGGCGGTCGCGACACTGGATGATTTGCAAAAGCGCTGGCCCGACTTTCAATCCGCCGAGGGCCATTTGCTCTATGCCCGCGCACTGGCCGAAGCCGGGCGCCCCGACGAGGCGCTCGAGGAGTTTCATGCCGTCGCGGCCTATTTCCCGGGCGCCGAGGCCCGCGTGCGCTACGGATTATTGCTCAAGCTGATGGGGCGCACCGCCGAGGCGAGGGTGGTGTTCGCCGAGCTCTTGATTCAAATGAAACGGGCGCCAAAATATTTGCGCGAGGCCCAGGCCGAGTGGCTTGCGATCGCCGAGAAACAATTGTCAGGGTGAAGGCGCCGGAGCGGACGAGCGGCGCTTCACCCGCTTGATGGTGCCGGAAAACGTAAACAGCGCCCGCTCGCCGCTTGTCAGTATGCCGCGCAGAAAGATCAGCGAGCCTCCTGCGCGTGTGATTTCGCCTGATCCTTCGACCAATTCGCCTTCGCGCGCGGCGTCGAGGAATTCGCAGGCAAACGATACCGTCACCCCCGGTCCCTGCAGCACCGGTCCGGCGATGGCGAACAGGCAATAATCCGCAAACGACATGAAGGCGCCGCCGTGGACGTTGTTCGAGCCGTTGAGATGCTTGTTCTCGACCCGGAAAGCGCAGCGGATGCGCCCCTGATCGTCCATGCGGTGGTAGAACGGTCCGTTGTGAGTCTCAAATTTGTCGCGGCGCCAGGTGCGCCAGCCCGCAAATTCGCCCTCGGTTTCGACATCCAGGTCGGGGCGGTTGAGGAATGCGCTTTTGGTCAGGTCGTCCACGCGATTTGGCCTTCTATTGAGCTATCCAGCCCTTAAATCCGATCCATCGGCGATGTGCAAACGCCCTTCGTTGGGCCTTGCGCCCGCAAAGCTATGGACGGCCGGACATTGCGCCGTAAAAGGCCTTTTCCGCCCGCTCCGATCTCCCTATTAAGAGACCTTGATCGCTTTAAGCAGCCACATGAACCAGCCGCAAATCACCCCCGAACTCGTCGCCAGCCACGGCCTCAAGCCGGACGAATATGAGCGCATCCTAAAACTGATCGGCCGGGTGCCGAGTTTTACGGAACTCGGGATCTTCTCGGCAATGTGGAACGAGCACTGCTCGTACAAGTCCTCGCGGCTGCATCTGCGGGGCCTGCCGACGAAGGCGCCCTGGGTGATTCAGGGGCCGGGCGAGAATGCCGGCGTCATCGACATCGGTGACGGCCAGGCGGTCGTGTTCAAGATGGAGAGCCACAACCATCCGAGCTATATCGAGCCCTATCAGGGCGCGACCACCGGCGTCGGCGGCATTTTGCGCGATGTGTTCACGATGGGGGCGCGGCCGATCGCCTGCCTCAATGCGCTGAGTTTTGGCGCGCCGGAACATCCCAGAACGCGCCATCTGGTGTCCGGCGTGGTCGCCGGCGTCGGCGGCTACGGCAATTCGTTCGGTGTGCCGACCGTCGGCGGGCAGGTGCGCTTCCACACCCGCTATGACGGCAACATTCTCGTGAATGCGATGGCGGTCGGTCTCGCCGATACCGACAAGATCTTTTATGCCGCGGCGTCCGGCGTAAACATGCCGATTGTCTATCTCGGTTCAAAAACCGGCCGCGATGGTATTCACGGCGCCTCGATGGCGTCGGCGGAGTTCGACGACGATTCGGCCGAAAAGCGGCCGACGGTGCAGGTCGGCGATCCCTTCGCCGAAAAACTCCTGCTGGAGGCCTGCCTCGAGATCATGGAAGCCGATTGCGTGATCGCAATCCAGGACATGGGCGCGGCCGGGCTGACCTGCTCGGCGGTGGAGATGGGCGCCAAGGGCGATCTCGGCGTCGATCTTAATCTCGACGCGGTGCCGACCCGCGAGACCGGCATGAGCGCCTACGAGATGATGCTCTCGGAAAGCCAGGAGCGCATGCTCATGGTTTTGAAACCCGAGAAGGAGAAAGAGGCCGAGGCGATCTTCCGCAAATGGGGATTGGATTTTGCTGTCGTCGGCTACACCACGCCGAGCAAGCGTTTTGTCGTCAAGCATGGCGGCGAGGTGATGGCCGATCTGCCGATCAAGGAACTGGGTGATGAAGCCCCGCTCTATGACCGTCCGCATGTGGCCTCGCCGGCGTTTCCGGTGGTGCATGCGCGCGACATCGAACCGCCGATCGGCATCGGGCTGGCGCTGGAAAAACTGATCGCGACTCCCGAGCTGTGCTCGAAGCGATGGGTCTGGGAGCAATACGACCACGTCATTCTCGGCAATACCGTGCAGCGCCCCGGCGGCGACGCGGCGGTGGTGCGGGTGCAGGATGGGCCGAAGGGGCTCGCGCTCACCGTCGACGTCACGCCGCGTTATTGCGAGGCCGATCCTTATCAAGGCGGCAAGCAGGCTGTCGCAGAAGCCTGGCGCAATATCACCGCGGTCGGCGGCCGGCCGCTCGCGATCACCGACAATCTCAATTTCGGCAATCCGGAGCGGCCGGAGATCATGGGCCAGTTCGTCGGCTGCCTGAAAGGGATTTCTGAAGCCTGCCGCGCGCTCGACTTCCCGGTCGTATCCGGCAACGTCTCGCTCTACAACGAGACCAACGGCCGCGGCATCCTGCCGACACCCTCGATCGGCGGCGTCGGCCTGCTCGACGATTTTACCAAATCCGCGACGCTTTCCTTCAAGGCCGAAGGCGAGGCGATCCTGTTGATCGGTGAGACCCATGGCTGGCTCGGCCAGTCGGTCTACTTGCGCGATGTCTGCGGCCGCGAAGAGGGCGCGCCGCCGCCGGTCGACCTCGCGGCTGAAAAACGCAACGGCTGCGTGGTGCGCGGCATGATCCACGCCGGCACCGCGACCGCGGCGCACGACCTATCCGACGGCGGGCTGTTGATCGCGATTGCCGAGATGGCGATCGCGAGCGGGATCGGCGCGCAGCTATTGGCGGGACCTGCCGCGATCGTGCCGCATGCCTGGTGGTTCGGCGAGGACCAGGCGCGTTACATCGTCACGGTGCCGGCCGAGCAGGCCGGCCTGGTGCTGGCAAAGATGAAAGGCGCCGACGTGCCCTGTATCCGCATCGGCACCACCGGCGGCGATACGATCGCGATCGCCGGCGAGGCGCCGGTTTCGGTAACGTCGTTGAAAGCCGCCTTTGAAGGCTGGTTCCCGAGCTATATGGGCGGCGGCGCGGGCTGAGGCGAACGCAGAACCGTAGCCCGGATGGAGCGAGCGTAATCCGGGACAGTGGCCCCGGATTTCGCTTCGCTCCATCCGGGCTACAAGAGTTTCTTAGAGCACGTGCGTCGCGCCCGGAATTTTCCGTAAGCCCGCGGTCGCGGCCCAGCTTATCGCCAACGTCAGCACGAACACGATAATCGCCTTGATGATCGCGGTGAGCTGCATCACCGGGCTGAACGAAATGTCGTACAGCGCGTATTGCAGCCACAGCACCGGGATGTAGTGGATCAAATAGATGCCGTAGGCACCGTCGCGCAGCGGATCGAGGATGCTCGAGCCGTCATTGTCGAAGCGCAGGAACAGCGCGAGGATATTAAACGTCTGCGCCGCGCTGTAGGACACGAAAGCCAGCGCATAGGCGACTTCCCACCACAGCGGCTGATGGTTCACGTCGGGCAGCACGCCGTGCTTGATGTAGATCAGCGCGATGATGCAGCCATAGGTCACGACGGTAACCGCGAGCCACACCGGCCAGCGTCGCGCCAGTCCGCCGTCGCCGGCGAGCAGGCCTTTGTTGAACGGAACCGCGCCGATGCCGACGCCTAAGAAGAAATACACGAGGTATTGCAGAATGCGGCTGGCCTGGACGGCGACAGGCCCCACCGCGAACCAGCGCGACGCACCGAAATAAAGCACCGCGGGCACATAGGCAATCACCGAGGCAATCAATAACGCCGCGAAGAACAATCCGGGCCGCTCATAGCTTTTAAGCGACAGCCGGCCGATCGCTTCGACCAAGTCGGGTGCGGCGCGGTAGACGAGGGCGGCAATCACATCGAGCGCCAGCAACACCCAGACGAACCAGGCGGGCCCGATCATCCATGGACCGACGGTGATCGTCTTCCACCAGAACGCTGGGAAGCTGACCTCGGGATGCAGCCGCAGCTCGACCGCGTAATAGGCAATCGGCATCAGGATCAGCGCGCAGATGACGAAGGGTAGCCCGAGACGCCAGCAGCGGTCGCGCAGGAACCAGCCCGTGCCCTTGCGCTGCAGGCTCGGCCAGACGAACAGCCCCGACAGGAAAAACATCGCCGACATGAAGAAGCTGTCGTTGAACAGCACCACGCCGTCGAAGCCCAGGAACGACTGGCGGTCGGTGTGGCCGAAATAGGTGTAGGCGATCACCGAATGATGGATCAGCACCAGCATCGTGATGAAGGTGCGGGCGCGGTCGAGCGCAGCGTTTCGCGTGGTAGTCTTGGCCGCCGCGCGAACTTCTGCGGTCGCCGAATGGGAAATGGATGTCATGCGAACCCCGGCAGGGTGATCGCGTCCGATGTTGCCGCCGAGAACCCGATTCAGCAAGGCCCAATTATAAGGTTCGCCGGAACGCCGAAATGATCTGGAATGCAGTACGTCACAAAGCTCGTCGTGCCCGGGCTTGTCCAGGCTCGTCCCGGGCATCCACGTCTCAGCTCAAAGCGTTCAGGAAGACCTGGATGGCCGGGACGTAGGCGAGCGGAAGCGACGCCGTCCTTCGGACGGCTATGCCCGGCCATGACGAAGAATCCGGCCGATCGCAATGACGTCACGCCACTTCTTCGATCTTCACCTTGTCGGGATAGAACGCCAGATGGCCGGAGATTTCCGTCATCGCCGGGAACGGCGTTTCATAAGTCCAGATCGAATTTTCGAGGGTTTTGCCGTTGGCCTTGATGCTGAAATAATTGGCATCTCCCTTATACGGGCAGTGCGTCACCCGCTCGGTGCGCGCCAACAGCGCCATATTGGCGTCGCCGCGCGGCACATATTGCACGGCGGGATAACTCGCTTCCTTCAGCGTCAGGGCGTGGGTGGTTTCGGCGATCACCACGCCGTCGGCGGAGACGCGCACCCGCTTCGGGTTCGGCGTAATGGTGATGGGGTGGTCGGGACCGGGCAGTTTCATGGTTGTGCGCCTCTTTTTCGGTCAGCCCGTTGTGATCACGCCAGCGCGATCCAGCGGCTTTGCAGGGATTGGATCGGGAATATAGTGCGACAGAGCGTGACGTAGAAGGGTGTCCGCGCTAAGTTCTGTCGCGCCAAGTTCTGTCACCCCCTAAGGACCGCGCCGGTTGCCGGCCGCCTCGAACGATATCGAATCGATGATCAAGGCGGCGATCCCCGACGCCGAGGTGACGATCCGCGATCTGGCCGGCGATGGTGACCACTACGCGGCGACCGTGATTTCGGAGTCGTTCCGCGGCAAATCCCGTGTCCAGCAGCACCAGATCGTCTATCAATCGCTGCAGGGTCAGATGGGCGGCGTGCTGCACGCGCTGGCGCTGCAGACCGGGGTGCCCGGGGTATCCGGGGGGTAGCTGAGGGTTACGCCAGGCTCCAGAACAGGAGACGCGCCATGGCGGGGGACGACAAACGCGGCGCGCTGTTTCGCCCGATTCTGCCGAACCAGCATAGCCGCGTCACCTATGCCGAGCTATTGTTCGATCTGGTGTTCGTTTTCGCGGTCACTCAGATATCGCACACACTGCTCGGCCGTTTCACCCCGCTCGGAGCCCTGCAGACGACGCTATTGTTTCTGGCCGTCTGGTGGGTGTGGGTCTACACGGCTTGGATCACCAACTGGCTCAATCCCGAGCGTACCCCGGTTCGAGTCCTGCTATTTCTGATGATGCTCGGCGGGCTGGTGCTCTCGACCTCGATTCCCAAGGCCTTTGAATCCCGGGGACTATGGTTCGCCATTGCCTACGCAACGATGCAGGTCGGCAAGACCTTGTTTTTATGGGTGTCGACACC
>WNFM01268442.1_pt4 | contig 10563 bp, 9 predicted proteins | sample 5400271 | NCBI WGS metagenome assembly WNFM01 (sample SAMN13153352, study PRJNA577476) | soil metagenome | isolation source: 60 cm saprolite on Douglas fir-dominated hillslope | place: USA:California | collected 2013-09-17 | reverse complement strand
CCCGTCCCGCCGAGGCCGATGAACAGAGTCGGACCAACCGGCTTGTCGGTCGTCAGAACGGTGGGAAGGCTGGCTTGATGTAACGAGTCGAGAATCATGTCTGCTCCCTGATCACACCGGTACGCGCCGCAGAAGGAGGACCGCGCCGGAGATCAACCACCACATCGCGAGGAAGAGGGCTACCCATGGCAACCACGCCCAGTAGAAGCCGACGTCCAGCACCACATACAAGGACACGAAAACCCAAGTGAGAGTGAAGAGGAGGAAGAGGTTCCAGAAGATCGTCTTGCAGAACTCGTCGTGGTAGTACCGCAGGAAGAACGGGTAGACGCCCTTGTAGAGGACGGTCCAGATCATGACCACGACGAGGAAGATGCCGGCACTGCGGAGCAAGGTGTTGCTCGACTGCGGGACTGCTCGCTCCGCGGCGTGCACGGCGAGAGGAAAAGCCAGGGTCGAGACGAGAGCAGAGAGCGAGCTGCGAAGGTGCATGTCGGATTCCTTTCGATTCACGGCCGGCCGGCTTTGGGAGGACGGCCCGGAGGCATGGGCGGTTTGGATGGACGTGCCGGCGGCGGAGCACCACGCGGCGATGGTTTACCCCTGGACACGCTGCCGCCCTCGGCCTTGATGGTCATGTTGCGCAGGCCGCCGGCGAGTTTCACGTCCCAGCTCTCGCCATCGCCCGCGGGGACGACGCTCAGGTCGGGATTGGCTCCGGCAGGATGAAAGGCATAGCTGCTGACGAGGCCGCGAGAAAGCCGGCCAAGCAGCTTCCCCTCGTGCATGACGCTGCCGGCGCCGAGGCGCCGCAGTGCGAGGAGGCGCTCGGGGGTGCCTGACACGCGGATGCGGAAGATCTGCTTCTTCGACAGCAGGAGCAGGGCGACACCGGCCACTGCCGCGAGCACCGCAAGCAACGCCAGGAGAACACCTGTGCGGCTCGAGCCGGCATGCAGCACGAAGCTCACCGGCGCGAGGCTGGGCTGCACATTCGGCATCGAGGCCACGTTCTGGACCGCGAAGATCTGCTCGGCGTGATCGATGCCGAAGATGCCGGACATCCGCTGCCGCTCGAACTTAACGCCAACGTCGGTGAACGACATCCGTACGCTGCCGGTGTAGCGCACCGCCGCGCCGCTCCACGCCAGCCGGACCCACTCGGCGATTCCACTCGGCGTGAACGACACTGGTTGCCCTGAGTGCAGCAAGGCCTCGACGCGACGGGTGCCATTCGGCGGAATGGGCCGATCGATCGAGCCGCTGACGGAGTCGAAGGCATCGACCGGCAGCGGCTTCGCGCCGATGTCGTGCTGCGCCCACTCCTCCGGCGCGAACGGCTCGCCGATCGACAGCTCGTAGCGGCCGCCGGTCACGGAATGCTGCGTGAGGTAGCTCCGGATCTCTCCGTCGAGCGCGAGCTGCACGGTATCGCCTTCGGCGAACGCGCCCTTTTCCTGGTCCGCGAGCACCAGTTGCAGGTCGGCGCGCAGCCGCATCGGCTCGATGGAGAGGTTCTTCAGCTTCAGGTGCTCGCGGCCGGGGAAGAGGTCGGCGCTGCCCTGGAGCCGCTTCGCATCGCGCAATTCGCGGAAGCGGTCGTCGTACCAGGCCAGCGTTTCAGCCGGCACGGGCGCATTCGAGACGAGGATGCCGTAGACCGCAAGCGTGGCGGTGTGGCCGTTCTCCTCGATGAGGTACTTGAAGAGGTGAACGGAGCGGTACTCGTCCTGCCGCGCCAGCGACTCGAAGAACTGTTGCACGCCGAGATCGGGCTCGCCGGCGTTTGCCTCCACGATGTTGTCGGTGATCAGCCAGACGAGACCGGTGAACTCACGGGTGAACGCGTTGAGAGACTCGGTGAGATACGTGCTGTTGCCGGTCTTCTCGGGGAATTGGCTCAACGCCGTTGCGGCGCGGAAGTCCCGAATCGGCACCTCCGTTTGCACCTGGCTGAGGTCCGCGGGGGTAAAGCGGTCGTTCGACGTGAACGTCCACATGCCGGCGGTCGTGCCGCCGGCGACGCTCTGCCGCTGAACGAAGTCGGCCAGCCACTGCGCGAACACGGGCGACTGATAGAGATAGTGGACTCCGAGCTGCTGTCGCATCTGCCGGCCGGGGCTGCCGGGCGGGAGGTAGCCGGGATACATGCTGCCGGAGTTGTCGAAGAGGATCCGCACCGGGAGCGCTCCGCCGCGCGTGAGCGGAGCGGCAGAGAGCGGCAGCGCGAGCGCGACTGCAAGCCAGAGGGCGAAGGTCCTCACTTCGCCGCTCCTTTCTTGCGCAGCTCGCGCACCTCGACGGCGCCGTCGCGATTGCCGGCAGCGACATAGCCGTCGAACGACGCCAGCGCGGTGATTGGCGCGTCGGCGTTGCCGTCGAGCCGCCACACTTCATGGCGCGGAAGGTGCGCTAGTTGATAGAGGAGGACGCGGCCGTCGTCCATGCCGACCACAGCGGCGGAGCCTCGCATGACGATCGGCGAAGGTTTGCTGGCACGTTCCTGGGGGGCGAACGAGTCACGGACGGCGGAGCGTGCGAAGTGCACCCCGTCGCTGTCGATGCGCACGCCGTCGCGGTCCCAGACGTTTTGCTCGTCGTGCGTCAACGCGAACAGTTGGGTGTCGGCCTCCAGGGGCTCGTCGATCGCTCCGGTTGCCGCATTGATGCGGTAAAGCCTGCGCGTCTCGCCGAAGATGCCGAAGACCGCGCCGTCGAGAAACGCGATCGGTTGTTCGGTAAGGACCTGCAGCGAGACCGGATGCGAAGCCAGGTCGTCGCGAAAGACATGCAGATAAATCCGCCCGTACTCTTCCGAGAAGAAAACAACATCGCCAGTGACGGGATCGGCTGCCAGCCAACTCGTCTTCGGGGACCGGAACAGCGCGCGTGCCGTGGCGCGCCGGGGCTGTCCGTTCTGCTCGATGACGTACACCTCGCGCCGGTCGCCGGTTGAGACGGTGGCGAACAGCCGATTACCGGCCGGGGTCAGCGCGTGGATCGGCGTCCCCTGGATCGGCAGTTGCCACAGCGGCCGGACGCGCGGCGGATCGAGCGTCATGGGACCGAGGACGTAGGCGCTGAGTTGATTGTGTGTGGCAACGTAGAGGACGCCGTTGCTGACGCAGGGCTGAGCGGTGACCGGCCCTGGCGTCTGGAAGCGGCACAGGCTCAGAGCGCGAACGGGATCGGCCACCTCGACCATGCCGTTGAAGGAGATGGCGATCAGATGTTCGTCGGTGGCGAGGAGGGTACGGCATTCGTCGCCCAGGCGGAGTGTCAGCACGGGCTTTTCCGCCGTCCACTCCGCCGGCCCGCGCGTGGCGTTGTAGCCGAGCCGGCGAGCGCCACCCTTGTAGCCGGTCCAGTCCGAGCGTGAGGCCGGCAGCGGCGTAGCACAGGCGCGGCAGATGATGGCGAAGGCCCGGTTCTGCGTACCGCACTGTCCGCACCGCCGCAAGACGTGCCCCTTTGAGCAGCGGCGTGCACCGTCAATGACGTGCGCTGCACAACTCGGTTCCGCACAGGCCAGAGTCAAGCAATCTCCTCAGCGCATCCGGTTGACGATCACCTCGGGCTGTCGAATGACCTGCCCGGCTTCGATGAACCCATTGCGCACCACACCGGTAATGACACCGTCCGCGAACCGAGGGTCGTTGCTCGTGCCTCTGCCGATGTAGCGCGTGCTGTCGAAGGTGGTTTCGCCGAGCTGCACCTCGATAGGCTCGACCGAGGCGAGCTGCAGAAGCTGACGGACGAGAGCCGCGCCGGTCTGGATCTCGCTGTCGCGCTTCTCCAACCCGGCCTGTTGGGCGCGCTGCAGGTAGATATCTGCGAAGGGCAGAAACGTATCGGTCGCCCAGCGTTTGAAGCGAAAATTGAGCGGATTCGCCCCGTCGGGGCCACTTTGTGCCGTGGCCAGCACCGCCGCGAGCTCACGTGTCCGGCGCAGTTCTTCCGCGTCATTGGGCCGGCGCGGGATCTCCCGCTCGACGATGCGCGGGATCAGACTGAGCTTGCGCACAAAGTCGCGGTGCTCTTTGCAGGGAGCGTAGGCGGCATCGAAGCTCGATTGAAGATCGGAAGGGACGCACTTCGCCAACTCGTCGAGCAACGGCTTCCAGGCCGCATTACCGGCCGCCTCGTCAAAAGACGCGTGGAGCACGGGGCTGGTGTAGAAGAGCTTCCACGAGTCACCGAGAACCTGATGCTCGAGCGCGAGCGGGTCGGACGTCTGCGACCCCGGCGTAGTGGCGACCTCCTCGATCGTTCGTCCGAAGCGGTGAAGGTCCTCGGCCAGACTGGCGACGGCCGCGGAGACGGCGTCGAGATGTTCCTGTTTGAGCAACGAGACCTGATCCACTTTGGCGGCGAGACTGTTGGTCGAGGTCTGGAGCCGCTCTTCGAGTGTTTGCAGCGCAGTGTTGGCCTTGCTGACTGTGGCGTCTAGCCGGCGCGCAAGCTCGGCCCCATCCACTCTCGTGATTTCGATGGCGCGGCGGACGAACCGGGTGGCGGCGATGACCGAAAGCGGGGTGAGCAGAATCGCGACGCCGAGGATGATCCACGGCAACCAGGGAAAGTCATCCTGCGTGACCGGGATGTCGCCCTTTCTCGGGCGGGCTGGACTTTTGAGACCCTGCCCAGCGGATGTTCCCCGCAGGTCCGAATGCGTTTCCTCCAGATAGTCCGGCAGGTTGTCGAGCAGCGCGTATTCGGCCGCGTACCTTTTGTACGCGGGCAGTTTTCCTTCGAGAGCCGCAGCGAGCTCGACGCTCGAATCCAGCCAATGGTTCTCCTCGTAGGTCGATCGGATCTGCTCGAGCACGATCTCGACATCACCAGCGGAGGCGGCCTTTGTCATGAATGCCGCGAGCGCGTTGGCCACCGCTTCGGTATCAGGGGCGTTGCAGTCCTTCACCAGGGCAGGCTTGGCAGGCGTTCGCCCCGCGTTCAAGTCGTCCAGATAGGGCTTCATCGAATCGCATGCGTTTGCGGCGTGTGCGCACGCAATCGCCAGCAGCAATCGAATCAGGTAGCGCAGTTTCATCTCATCACCTCCAGCACTTCAGCAAACTGCCCTCGGGCGGCGACTGCGCCGTCCGTCAACCGCGCCTCGATGGTCCCGCTCAGGCGCCGGCCGCTCGGGCTGCGGCGCAGCCTCAGGGTGAGACGGAGCATGCCGTCGCCATCGGGGCGCAACTCCAGCGGGAGCGCACAGACGGTTGCGTTCCCTTGCGGGACAGAATCGGTGCCCCACAGCAGGTTCAGAAGAAACGCCGTGCCCGCGCTATCGCCGGCGAAGCGGAGCTCCGTAGCGACGTGACAGGTCTCTCCTGGCTCCGGCAGTTGCGCCGCCGTCAAGAGCTCGAGCGCTCCTCCGCGGCCGGTGTCGAGGCGCAACGTGCCGCCGCGCGCGATGGCCAGATGCCGTGACTCGCCGCCGCGCAGCCAGAGCAACGACTGGGCGACGGCCCGCACCCTGTGATCGAGCACGGGGCCGTTGAGCGCAGCGCCCGCGCCGAAGGCCTTGCGCACGGCGTCGAGAGCGAAGATCTCGCCTGCGAAGACGATCGGCTCCACGGTTGCGCCGATCAAGGCCAGCGGCGCCCGCAACTGCTCGCGTACCTCGTCCGCTCGTGCCTGAACCCACGCCTCGTCGAGGACGCTCTGCAGCGCGCCACGTGTCACCCGCGACTCGAGCGACTCGGGCGAGCCGGTCACCAGCGCCAGCAACATACGCTCGAGAGCCGACGACGCAACCATCTGCAACGATGCCGCGATCTGCGCCGTCCAATGACTCCACCCCAGGCCGCGGACCGTCGTAGACGCCTCGGTGCGGAATCGGCGCTGGTCAGTGCCAGCCTCGATGGCCACCCGATGCAGATGCAGATGGTCCTCCGCGGCATCGAGGACCACGCACTCGGCGGGCGCCCCGTCGATCAACGCCATGGCCGCGGCGATCTCCCGCCGGATGAATGTCACGCCCCGGAAGCCGCGCCTGCGGAAAAGCTTCTCCAGCACGAGGCGCGCAGGCCGGCTGGCGTGTGCCGGCAGCACGACGACCGGATCGATCGCCGCAGCGGCGATGCGGCGATCTGCAACGAAGGCGAAGACCGGCTCGAGCAGCGCGTCAAGGAGCGCAAAGGCGACGGTGGGAAGCGCGACGGCATTACGGTCGGCCAACGCCACGGGCGACGACAGCACCGCGATGGGAGAAGCGAGCTGCAGCGCATCCGCGGCCGCCTGGGGATCCCACGGACGCCGCAGCCCGATGCGCCTGGCGCGCTGGAAGAGGTTCCGGGCCGTCGCCTTGCCCAGCATCTCCAGCGCCTCGTCCCACACGAAGTCCGGGTCCTCGGAAATGCGCGGGTCGAACAGGACGTCGGTCGATACGTGCCGGGTCGCCACCTGACGAATCTCCTGGCTGCACGGCACGAGCTGGCCGTCCGCCGTGACGAGCAGTGCTGAGAGAACGCGGCCGAATTCGATGATGAGCTGCGCTCTCATCCTATCCAGCTCTCTTCCTCGTGCAGCCGGGCCGGCTCGATCTTGACCGGCGTGCCGTTGGCGAGGACTTCCAGCGTCCGGTTCGCGCCGACAGAGAAGGTGACGTCGCAACCGGAATGGCCTGCGGTATCGATGGAGATCTGGCCGATGAGGCTGACCTGGGGGTTACTGACGATCGTCCTGGCGACGCCGGTGTTCTGGTAGAATTTCAGATTCAGGTAGCCACTGGGCGGCACCATGTCGGGTGGATACGGTTTGGTCCTCTCGATGGGATAGCTCTCGCCGCGCCGGATGACTTCGTCGAACTCGGGCTCGATGGGATTGGTGAAGGTCTCGACGCCGTAGCTGTGCGGCAACTTCCGGCCTTCGCTGAGAAAGAGGATGCGGGCCTCGCGCGCGACGAGACGGTCACGCATCGAGCCGTAAAGCACCGCGCCTTTCGCCACGCAGACTTTCAGATGCTCTTCCTCGAGCAGGTCGCGGTCATCACCGAGGTTCGGGAAGACAGAGCGGACGCAACGGCGGATGTGGGGCAGCAGGCTTTGCCGCCCGGTGTGCAGGATGTAGTCGACGTCGTCCGCCCCGATACCGGCAAGAGCGAGCGACGCGGTGATCAATTGCGCACTCTTGGCGAGCACCGTCTGGAGGAGGTCGTCGAATGCGCCGGCCGGGAGTGGCTGGAGGGTCACGGCGCTCGGAGCGAACTGCAAGCTGCCGCCCGCGAGACGGACGATGAGATCGGGAGGGACACTGACGGGCAACGTCCGCCCCTGCGCGATGTCGATTTTCGTCTGTTCGGCGAGGTCCTTCCACTGCGCGCGCGTACGCAGGACTTGTTGCCAGGCCTCCCCGCTCCACTCCTCGCGCTCACGGCGCCGCTCCAGGTCCCTGAAGTTCGCAGTGATCAGCGGCACATCGAACTCAAACTTCGGCGCCGGTAGCTCGTCCATGCAGCGGCGGAGGAGGACCTTCATCAGCATGACGTCGATGTGATCGCCGCCGATGGTGTTGTCGCCCATGTTGGCGAGAATACGCAGGCCGGTACCGCCGCCGTCCAGCTTGCTGACATTGGCAACGGAGACATCGAGAGTCCCGCCGCCGTAGTCGAACACGAGCAGGGTAAGCCCGCGCTTCCGTGCGATCGCCTTGGTGATCTCGCTGGCGTCGCCCATGCGGCGGAGGAAGTCGATGTAGTAGAGGACGGCGGCCGAGGGCTCGTCGAGGATGATGCCGGCGTTGACGAGCTCGCCCTCATCGCGGTGTTTCCGCTCGACGCGCTCCACGCGGTCCTCCTCGGTATCGAGATCGGCCGCGCGGCAGGCCTCGAGCACGTCGCGGATCTGCAGGTCGTAGAAGTTGGCCGGCACCGTAATGATTGCCCTGCGGATGTCGTACTGGGCAGCGTTCGTCGACTCGATGTGCAGCTTCTGTTCGGCGAGCTGCACGAGGCGGCGGATGATCCGGGAGGCCAGCTCCGCGGCCGAATACGAGCGGTCGAAGAAGGTCCGTCCGCTCTCATATCCCATGACGCGCTTGATCGAACGAACCGTCCGATCGGGAGCGATGTCCGCCTCATTGCGTGCCGCCTGCCCGATCTTGTAGGTGTCGGAATCGTCGAAGACGAGGACGCTCGGGATGAGGTCCTTCCCGGAGAGCTCGTCCTTCACCAACTCGATGTTGCGCTGTCCGTTGCTCATCACGGCGACGACGGAGTTGGTTGTGCCGAAATCGATGCCGATGTAGTCCTGGTATTCCCGGGGCTTGACGATTGTGATCTCGACCGGCACCGTCACGATGGCCTGTCCGTGCGGTCTGATCGTGACGGTGGCCCGATGTTTCCCCTCGGACAACGTGTGCCGGCGGCAGAAGACCTTGAAGTCGAAGAAGCGGGCGAACGCCGTCGGCGACACGAGAGTCCGGCCGGTCGACTCGCCGCAGAGCAGCGTAAACGCCGACGCGCGGGTGATCACTTCGAGCCAGAGCTGATCACTGTCGATCGACAGGATCTCGACGTCGGCCGTGCCGCGGTTCTCGATACGCAGCGTTGTGGCGTAATCGCGCTTGCTCACGGCATTGCCGAAGCGCACGGCAGCAGGATTTACGTCGAGGCGATAGCGAAAGGTGCGCGCGCGGACGGGGATGTCGAGCGCTCCGGCGTAGTTCACGAACTCGATGTGAACGGTGCCACCGTCGGCGCCGGCACTCGGACCCTCTTCGCGCACGGCGTCCCATACGATCGGGATCGAGAGCGTCTCACCATAGCGCAGCAGGTGCTCCGCAAAGCCGCCCTCGACGCGCAGATGCGGAGAGCCCTCAGCACGCACCGCCCGAAGCCGCAGGGGCACGCTGCCGGAATTCATCAGGCCGATCGAGCGCCGCGCGCTCTCCCCCTCCTGCATGTCGTCGAAGTCCGCCGCTTCCGCTCATCACCGTCGACCACGCACACGTACTCGAGCGTGCGATGAAAGCCCGGCGGCAGCAGTGCACCGTCGACACCTGCCAAAACCTGCAATTCGCCCCCGGCCGGGATCGTCACGTCCGGGCCGGGCGAGAATGCCACCGCCGGCACCGGCGTACCCTTCGCCGCGATGGTCACATGCATCGGCCGCCCGCTGCCGTTGCGCAGGGTGAACGGCTTCGCCGGTGCGAGCGTGGAGATGAGGATGTGCGACTCCGGCGCGACGTCGAGCAGAAGCAACAGGCTGCCGCAGAAGCTGCAGTACGTATCGTCGGCGGCGGTCTCCCACTGACGGCAAAAGCGGCACTCCGCCGTGGGCACGGAGCGGCTCATGTCAGCCCCCTCACAATGAGAACGAATACGATGAACAGCAGCAGGGCGACCGCGCCGGCGATCTTGAAACGCACGGCGAACGGGCTGGGCTGCCGCGGCGCTACCTCCATGACGATCCCGGCCGGAACGGACGGCTTGCGCGCCGCCATCGACGAGGCGTTCGGCAGCTCAGATTTCACGGTGACGACCGCCGACTGAGACGGCGGCGCCTCGACTGATGACGAGAGCCGCAACACCATCGAGCGGTACTGCGGCCTTGGATCATTGGTCTCGATCCGGACTTCGCCCTGCTGCCGTCCGCTGGCGCGCGCCCACAAGCGGATGCTGAAGGGCGCGCGGCGCTCGAAGAACGGACCCGGCAACGGCCCGTTGCGGCGCTGGTTGCCAATCTCGAACGTGAGCCAGGCCGGAAGGTCTGCGAAGCGCACCACGAGCGGCACCGCGCTGTTGTTCGACACCGCGAGGCGGTACGGCCGTTTGCCGTTGCCGAGGTCGAAGGAACGCAGCACCGGAGAGCCATTGAAGTCGAACACCGCGATGGGATAGGCCCGCCTTGCCGTCATGAGCACCGGCAGGTCCTCGATACGTCTGGCCCCCCCGGCGCTGACCAGAACGCCTGCGACGATCTCAACGGTGTCACCGCCGGCGCCGCGCCAGCGCGTCATGAGCCATTTCGGGCAGTCGTCAATGTGGACTCGCACCGGCTCTCCCCCACAATTGATGACCCGGACGAAGTGCTGTTCGCGTCCCGGCGAGTCGACCGTGCCGAAGTCGACGGCGCAACCGCCGGCCCTGGATTGGACGGCGCTCCCCGCGAACGCGAGCTGCGATACCGGCACCGGCTCCAGCCAGGTGCGCGCCGGCGCACTGAGAGCGCCAACGAAGTGGCGCTCCAGAGCGAGCATCGCGCCGCGGGAGAGACTCATCGCGCCGCCACCGCCGGCCCGCGGTGCTGCGCGGCCGCAACGATGTACACCGCATTCGTGCCGACGGCCTGTGGGAAACGTCCCTTCTCGTCCTCGACGAGCGCCTCGATGCTGTACGTTCCCAGCGGGGCCTGCTTCGAGAGCGTGAGGTCGACCGACGACTCGATCACGGCGCCGCCCTGGGGGACGACGAACTCGTTCGGGCCGGCACCGAAGACATAGTCATCCCCGTACTTGAGGCCGCGGAAGAGCCGCACGCGAATCGGTTCGCTCTGATTCGGCCCCAGGACCAGGTAGCGGACGTAGAGCGTGGCTTTGTCGCCCGGCTTCGGATTC
>WNFM01011077.1_pt1 | contig 10563 bp, 12 predicted proteins | sample 5400271 | NCBI WGS metagenome assembly WNFM01 (sample SAMN13153352, study PRJNA577476) | soil metagenome | isolation source: 60 cm saprolite on Douglas fir-dominated hillslope | place: USA:California | collected 2013-09-17 | reverse complement strand
GCGTAGCCGGTCCAACCGGTCGGGAACCCGCCGTACTCGATCGTCGACAGGAGGATGACGCCGGCCGCCATCAGCAGCCAGAACGTCAGCGCTTCGATGCGCGGGAACGCCATCCGGCGCGCGCCGATCAGGATCGGCAGGAAGTAGTTCGCGAACGGGCCGAGGATCCCGCTCGTCATCATCCCCATCATCATCGTGCCGTGCAGGCCGACGAGCGTCAGGTAGTTGTTCGCGTTGAAGGTCTGGTGTGTCGGGCTGAGCAGCTCGAAGCGGATCAGCATCGCGTTCAGCCCGCCGATGAAGATGAACGCGCCGATCCCGATCAGGTACTGCAGCCCCACGACCTTGTGGTCTGTGCAGAGACCGAAGTAGCGCGCGGGGCCTGCCGTTTCCTTTTCACGGAGCGAGGGCGGCTTGCCGAGCAGGCGCTGGATCGGATAGCTCGCGAACCCGAGACCGACGAGGAACCCGACGACCGCGAGGAGATACGCGAGGAACAGCGCGATGTCGTTCTGGCCGGTGTTGTCGAAGTAGGCGAGGCTCTTGCCCTTGACGAGATGGCCGAGCCACCAGCCCACGTAGAACCCGACGATGCCGAGTACGACCGCGGTCAGCAGGTTGTAGCCGAGGAGACGACGAAGCTTCATCCCGCGCGCGCCTGTGGGTCCGGCTTGTAGGTGACGGAATACGGAGGCAGGTACTTCTCCACCGGCGTGAACTGCTGGCGCTGAGCTGCGATCCAGGCATCGAATTTCCCGGCGTCTACGACGTAGCCGGTGTCGAACATGTAGCCGTGCCAGAGCCCGCAGAGCTCGGCGCAACGAATCTGGAAGTCGCCCGTCTTCGTCGCCTTTACATACGCAACGTTGTCGACGCCGGGATTCGCGTCGGCCTTGACTCCGAGCTCGTAGGCCCAGAAGGAGTGGATCACGTCGAGAGACGTGACATGGAGCTCGATCTCTCGGTCGACCGGGAGCACGAGCTCCGGCGTCTCGACGCCGCCGTAGGTCGGGTAGCGGAAGGTGAACTCCCACTGCTGGCCGATCACCTGGACCGGCAACACGGCTCCGCTCGGCTTCGCAATCGGCTTCGGCCCCTCTCCGCCGCCGGAACCGTTCGAGGCAAAGAGCTCGGCCGTGCCGAAGATCGCAAGGAACAGGACCGCGGCGCTCGTGACAACGAGCCACGCGATCTGTGACGGCATGTGCCCGCGGATCGGTGGGCCATCGCGCAACTCTGCTCCCGGCGACGCCCGGAACGCGAAGACCGCGTACACCAGATACACGAGGATGAACACCGTGAACGGCGTCATCACGACGAGCAGCACCGTGTTGTCCGTGACCTGCGAGCTCGCCCCGGTCGTGTGCTTGCCCGGCGGCATGTTCGGCCCGAGGACGAAGATGACGAGTGGCAGAACGATCGCGGTGCCGACAATCGTCAGCGCCGCGATCCGCCCCGCATGACTCTGCAACTTCATGCGCGCAGCCTCATGCGCGACCCTCAGACGACATTCACGAACCCGTCCATGTAGCCGATCGTCTGCATCGGGCCACCGAAGCCGTAATAGAAGCCGGCCGCGCACGGCACGAAGCACTGCCAGCGGTAGTGGCCCTTCTTGCCCGTGCGGAACGTGAACGTGATCGTGTTGTGCGCGTTCGACAATGAGCACGGCGCGAAGTCACACTGGTTCTTTGCATTGTCGCCGATGCCCTCGAGGGGCACGAGCACGCCGAGCTGGGGGATCGCGAACGTGTGCGAGGCGTCGTCCGGGTTGATCGTGCTCATGGTCTTTCCGTTGAGGGTGAACGCGCCACCGACGATGCCGCGTGCTTGCGCGAGGAACGGATTCCGCAACCCGCTCTTGCCGTCGAACTGGTAGACGGTCACGTGGACGAGCGCGTGTGCGGGCAGCGTCCAAACGGTGCTTCGATGCCACACGCCGTGCTCGCGTACGAGATACGAGACCCAGTTCGCGTTCGGCGAGAGCTTCGGACCGACAGCGGCGACCGTCTGCAGCGTGAGGTTCGCGCTCGGGCCACCGGCGGCCGCGGCGACCGGGACGCGGTACGGCGTCGGACCGCCCGTCAAGAACGCGACATAGATGCCGATCAGGACCCCGACCACGGCAACACAGAGGAAGGTGGCCAGCCCTTTCTGGGCTCGCAGGCTCACGGAATTCCCTGGGTGCGCAGGCTCACAGCGAGCGATATACCGCAGCCGACGCGGCCGTAAGACGATCGTGACAAAAGTGTCACTTTCGTGTCATTCTCAGCGACCTCTTAGGACCAGCTCAGGGCCTTCTCAGCAAGGCCGGCCAGTCTTGGGGGCATGACACTCACAACGCTCATCACCGTGAACGCCGCGCTCGGGGCCGCGGTTCTCTACGCGCTGCATCACCTGCTCGCCCACGGCATCCGCTCGGACCGCCTGCACCACCAGCACCTCGCACGCCACCAGGTCGTGGAGGTCGTGGAGCGGGAGCCGAAGCGGCTCGCCGCCTGACGCGCACCACCTGATTCGCGGCTCGGGAGGCTGTTAGGGTCCCGAGCCGCGCCCATGCGGATCCTGGTCATCGAAGACGAGCCGCGCATTCTCGGGTTCCTGAAGGTCGGGCTCGAGGCCGAGGGCTTCGCCGTGGACGGTGCCGAGGACGGCGTCTCCGGGCTCGCGCTCGCGTTGTGCGAGCCTTACGAGCTCGTTGTCCTCGACCTCCAGCTGCCTCAGCTCGACGGTCTACGACTGCTCGACGAGCTCCACCGCGGCCGGCCCGAGCTGCCGGTGCTGATCCTCTCCGCGCGAACCGACCTGCCGACGAAGCTGCGGAGCTTCCAGCTCGGGGCGAACGACTATCTCTCGAAGCCGTTCTCGTTCGACGAGCTCGTTGCGCGCGTGCGCGTCCAGTTGCGCCACGGAAGCAGCGAGGACGCATCGACGGTCCGCGTCGCGGGACTCGAGCTCGACCTCGCGCGGCGCCAGGCTCGCGTCGATGCCTCGTCGCACATGCGGGCGAGGTCGTGAGCCGCGAACGGCTCCTCTCGGAGGTCTGGGGCTACAGCTTCGATCCCGGATCGAACGTGGTCGACGTTTGCATCAGGCGGCTCCGCAAGAAGCTTGGCCCCGAATCCCCGATCGAGACCGTGCGGCATGCGGGTTACCGGCTGGCTGTCGCCTAGCCAGCTCGACCTCGCCTGGGTCGCACTCGCGACCGGGTGCCTCGCGGTCATGGTCGCGTGGCCGTCGTGGGAGACGATCCCCTTCCACGTCATCTGGATCAGCCTGACGTTCCTCTATGGGTTCCGCGTCTGGTCGATCTCGAAGACGTCGGTCGTGCTCGCGGGCGTCGCGATTGCGACTGGCGCGTCGATCATGGCCGACGCGTTTGCCGGCTCTCAGTTGTGGGGCGAGTTGTTCGAGGTTCCGCTCATGTCGGCGATGTTCGTCGCGATGGTCTGGCACGCGCGACGTCGCGTGGAGGCACTCGCAACCGTGGGAGCGCTGGCCGACGAGCGAGCGGCGCTGCTCGAGCAGGAGGAGCGTCTGCTCCACGACGTCTCGCACGAGCTTCGCACGCCCGTGACGATCGCCCGTGGCCACCTCGAACTGCTGGAACGACGCCTCGGCGTGGACCATCCCGAGGTCGCCGTCGCGTTCGACGAGCTTGCGCGGATCGAGCGGATCGTCGATCGCTTGTTGCTCCTCGCCCAGGCGGAGCACCCCGACTTCGTCGCCGCGACGAGCGTTCGGCTCGTCCCGTTCCTCGAAGACGTCTTCATGCGCTGGGCCGAAGTCGCGCCCCGTGCGTGGCGGCTCGGCGAGATCGTCGACGTGACCCTCCACGCGGACGAGACGTTGCTGCGCGCGGCACTCGATGCGCTGCTCGAGAACGCCGTCCAGTACACAGAGGACAACGCGCGCATCGAGCTCTCGGCTCGCGGTGAAGCCCACTTCGTGGTCATCTCCATCGCGGACGAGGGGCTCGGGATTGCGAGCGAGTCGTTGACTCGCGTCTTCGAGCGGTTCGCGCGCTCCGACGCCTCCCGCTCACGGCGCGAGGGTGGCGCCGGCCTTGGGCTCTCGATCGTGGCTGCAGTCGCACGCGCTCACGGCGGGACCTCCACGGCACAGAGCGTTTTCGGACAGGGGTCGGTGTTCGAGCTTCGGATTCCGCTCGAGCATGCGTTCCGCGCCGATCGCGAGTCGCCACCGGGGCCGAGCGTCGGCGAGGTTCGCGAGCTCCAGCCCGGTACCGTCTAGATGGTCAGGACAAGTGCGCGATCGTCGCGCCGTCGTCGCCGTCGCTCTCGCGCCGGTCGACGAGCGGATGCGACGAGAGCTCCTCACGCACCGCCTTGCGCAACGCACCGGTGCCGCGCCCATGCACGACGCGCACGGAGTCGAGCCCAGCGAGCGCGGCGTCGTCGACGAGGCGGCGCACCTGCTCACGCGCCTCCTGGCCGGGCAGGCCGCGCACGTCGAGCTGATCGGAGGCATCGCCGCGAGCCGCTGCGCGCACCTGAACAGCCGGCGCGAGCTCCTCGGGCGCGCGCTCTCGTGACGGCCGGAGCCGGGCAACCGGGATGCGAACGCGTTGGCCGGTCGCGCCGACGACCTCGGCCATCTCGCCGCGGATCGAGGCGATCGTGCCGCGGACGCCGACGTCCGACTCGACGGGGTCACCCTCGGCCAGTGGAGCCGTGATCGGCAGCGGCCCGCTGAGAACGGCGTTGCTCAACCCGGTGAGCGCGCGCTCCGCGCGCGAGGCACGCTCGGTCGCAGCTCCCAGTGCGCGGTCCTGGTCCGGCTCGCGCTTCACGCGTCGCGCGGCGCGCAACTCGTCGCGCAGCGCGCTCAACTCGGTGCGTGCAGCAGCGAGCTCGCGCTGCGCCTCGGCGACCGCATCGGCCCGCGCGCGATCGGCTGACCTCACCGACCCGCTCCCGCAGCTCGACAGCCGCGCGTTCCGCCGCCTGCGCTTCCGCGAGCAGCTCGGCGGTGCGGAGCCTCTCCGGTGCGACGCGCGAGCGCGCGTCGGCGACGACGTCGGCGTCGAGCCCGAGCCGCTCTGCGATCCGCAGCGCGTGCGACGTCCCCGGCCGCCCGAGGTCGACCCGGTACAGCGGCTCGCCCGTGTCGGGATCGAAGCTCGTGGCCGCGTTCGCAACGTCGCCCCTGGCGCTCGCCCATTCCTTGAGCTCCGGGTAGTGCGTCGTCACGACCGTCAGTCGCGCCTGCCGCGCCAGGCGTGCGACGAGCGCCTGCGCGAGCGCCGATCCCTCCTCCGGATCGGTGCCCGCGGCGACCTCGTCGAGCAGGACGAGCGAGCGCTCGGTCGCCGACCCGAGGATCTCGACGAGCGTGCGCAGGTGGCCGGAGAACGTCGAGAGGCTCATCTCGATCGACTGCCGGTCGCCGATGTCGGCGAGCACCGTGTCGAACACCGGAAGCGAGGCCGACGCGGCGGGCGGCCGTAGACCGCACTGGTGCAGCAGCGCGGCGAGCCCGAGCGTCTTCAGCGCAACCGTCTTGCCGCCGGTGTTCGGGCCACTGATCACGACAGCGCGCAGCGGACCGAGGTCGAGATCGATCGGAACGGCCGTCGTGCGATCGAGCAGGGGATGGCGCGCGCCGAGGAGCCGCACGTCGTCGGAGATTGTCACGGGCGCGCCGCCCCACGAGCGTGAAAGCACACCGGAGGCGAGCACGACGTCGACGTCGGCGGTCGTCTCGACCAGCGTGACGAGCGCGTCTGCGTGGGCGGCGACCGCAGCCGACAGCTCGCGCAGGATGCGCTCCGCTTCCTCGCGCGCCTCCGCGGCAGCTTCCGCAAGGCGGTTGTTCAACTCGACGACGGCGAACGGCTCGACAAACAGGGTCTGGCCCGTGCTCGACGCATCGTGCACGATCCCCGGCACCTTCGAGCGCGACGACGCGCGCACCGCCAGCACCGGCCGTCCGCCGCGCTCCGCGAGGAACTGCTCCTGCAGGGCTTCTTGCACGTCGGACGAACGGGCGACGCGTGCGAGCTCGTCGCGCACGCGCGCTGCGCCGCTTTGCACCTCCCGCCGCAGGCGCCGCAGGAGCGGCGACGCGGTGTCGCGCACGTCGGACCCGTCCTCCTCGATGCAGCGGTCGAGCTCGTCGGCGACCGGCTCAAGCGCGGGATCGATCGACGACAGGCGCCCGTCCAGCAGTGGCGCGAGCACGTGCTGCTCGGCGACGCTGCGGCGCGCGGCGAGCACAACGCGAATCGCCGTGGCGATCGCCCGCAGCTCCGAGGGGCCGAGCAAGCCGTCGCGTTCGGCACGCGCGGCCGCGTCGCGAACGTCGGCGATGCCGCCGAGCGACGGCTCCTGCGCCGCGTCGAGCAAGGCGACCGCCTCGGCCGTCAGCGCGTGCCGGGCAACCACCTCGTCGAGCTCCGTCGCCGGCTGGAGCGCCGCGGCCCGCTCCGCGCCGAGCTCAGTGGACGACGCCGCGGCGAGTCGCCCCGTGATCGCGGGCAACTCGAGGGCGGCGAGCGCCTCGCGATTCATAAGTGGTTCGCGACGTTACTCGGGGCGCTCGTCACCCGGGCGGAGCCGGTAGACGATGCGGCCGCGATCGAGGTCGTACGCCGACAGCTCGATGCGAACCCGGTCGCCGGGATTCATGCGAATGCGGAAACGGCGCATCTTGCCGGCCGTGTACCCGAGGGTCTCGTGACCGTTGTCGAGCTGGATTCGGAACATGCCGTTCCGCAGTGCCTCGACGATCTCACCGGTCATCTCGACCTTGTCTTCCTTCTGTGCGATGAGTGCCTCCCTTCGATGTGGTGTGTGAAGGGCGGCGGGCCTGAGGCCCGCCGCCGGAGTGACCTGCCTACGCGAGGAGGTTCACGTTTGCGGCCTGGGGGCCCTTGTCGCCCTGCTGGGCCTCGTACTCCACCTTTGCACCCTCGGCGAGCGACCTGTAGCCGCTGCCCTGGATCGCGCTGAAGTGGACGAACAGGTCCTTGCCACCCTCATCGGGGGTGATGAACCCGTAACCCTTGTCCGCGTTGAACCACTTGACAGTTCCGGTTGCCATATTTGTCTTTCACCTCCTTGCCACACTTCACTGAACGGGCAAGACAGGGCCGAACCGGCACCATCCACTACTCGCTCAAATTGCAGCCCGGATTGTAGCGTCGTTGAGCGGCGCAGGGCTATCCACGCGGCAGGACGTAGAAGGCGATCGTGGCGTAGAAACAGCCCGCCGCGAGGATCGTCAGGACGTGGAAGACCTCGTGGTAGCCAAGCACGTGTGGGATCGGGTCGGGCTTCTTGCGGGCGTAGACGATCGCGCCGAGTGAGTACGCGGCCCCGCCGATTGCGATCAGCACGAGCGCCGGCACGGGCAGCTTCAGGAACTGCGTCAACGCGATCACCGCGATCCATCCGAGCCCGAGCCCGATCGCGGCGGAGAGCTTCTTCGGCGTGCCGGGCCAGAAGAGCTTGAGGAGGATCGCAGCGAGCGAGCCGGTCCAGACGATCGAGAGGACAGCGACGGCCCAGTCGTGCGAGAGGACGAGCAGTCCGAACGGCGTGTACGTGCCGGCGATCAGAAGGTAGATCCCGGCATGGTCGAGGCGTGCAAGCCACGAGCGGGCGCGCGGCTGCCACGTCGGGCGGTGGTAGAGCGCGCTGAAGCCGAAGCACGCCGCGACGCACGACGCAAACACGGCCGCCGCCAGCCGCGCTCGCCCCGGCTCGGCCGTGACGACGAGGACGATCCCCAGCACGACCGCGAGGTAGAAGGCGACCTCGTGGAAGACGCCGCGAAGCCTCGGCTTCACGCGCGGCAGGGTCAGGGCCATGCCCGAGGTTAACGCGACAGCCGTGCGCCCGTGACGGGGTCGAACAGATGCGCCTCGCCTGCACGCGGACGGAACGCGACCCGCGCGCCACGCTCAGGCGCCAGCTTCGTCTCGACGCGGGCGACGAGCTTGCCGACGTCAGCGGCTGCGAACACGTACGAGTCCGCGCCGATCTCCTCGACCACCTCGACCTCGGCCCGGATCCCGTCGGCGGCCAGGTCGAACGACTCCGGACGCAGCCCGACGACGACGTCGCCGTGCGCGTCCGCCGGCACCGGGAACGAGACACCACCGAGGTTCACCGAGCCGTTCGAGCAGGCAACGTCGAAGAGGTTCATCGCCGGCGAGCCGATAAAGCCGGCGACGAATACATTCGCCGGCTCCGCGTAGAGCGCGCGCGGCGTGTCGCACTGCTGCAGCTGGCCGTCGCCGAGCACCGCGACGCGATCGCCGAGCGTCATCGCCTCGGACTGGTCGTGCGTGACGTACACGGTGGTCGTGCCGAGGCGTGACTGCAGCGCCGCGATCTCCGCGCGCATCTGCACGCGCAACTTCGCGTCGAGGTTGGAGAGCGGCTCGTCCATCAGGAACACGCTCGGCTGCCGGATGATCGCGCGGCCCATGGCGACGCGCTGGCGCTGGCCGCCGGAGAGCTGGCCCGGTTTGCGCTCGAGGTAGGGCTCGAGCCCGAGCAGTTGCGCGACCTCGAGCGTTCTGCGTTCGCGCTCTTCCCTCGCAATGCGCGCGATCCGCAGCGGGAAGGCGATGTTCGCAGCAACGGTGAGGTACGGATAGAGCGCGTAGTTCTGGAACACCATCGCGACATCCCGGCGCTTCGGCGGCAGGTCGGTGACCTCGCGGTCGCCGATGAAGATCGCACCCGCGTCGACCTCTTCGAGCCCGGCGAGCATGCGCAGCGCGGTCGTCTTGCCGGAGCCGGACGGGCCGACCAGCACGAGGAACTCGCCGTCCTCGATCTCCAGGCTCAACGCATCGACGGCCGGCGCATCGGTGCCGGCGTAGATCCGCGTCGCCTGGTCGTAGCGCACGCTTGCCATCAACCAACCTCCAGCTTCTCGAGTCGTTCGACCGCGGCGCTCAACTCTCTCCGGAGGCGCGCCTGCGCGTCGCGCCCCGCCCCGACCGCGTCGAGGCCGAGCAGGGCCGCACCGACGATCGGCGGCGCGCTCGTCCGGCGCAGCACGAGCTGCGGCCCGATCCGGCGCAACCCCGCCTCGATCCGCCCCAGCAGCTCGGAATCGGCTCCGCGCATCAACCCGCCGCCGACGACCACCTCGACGTGCTCGTCCGCGAGCCCGAGGCGCGTCACGCTCGCGCGCGCCAGCGCGACGATCTCGTCGACGAGACGGCCGCGGATCGCAGCCGCCACCGCATCGCCCGCCGCGGCACGCAGCACGACCGGTGCCAGCTCGAGCACGCGGCGCTCCGGGATGCGGCCCCCATGGATCGCCCGCGCGACGGCGAGCGGAGTCTCCTCCTCGAAGTGGGCCGGCACGAGGTGCTCGAGGCGCGTCGCCGGCCCGCGGCCGTCCTCGCTGCGCGCCGCGGCGGAGAGGCCCGCAAGGCCGACGTCGTAACCACCGCCCCAGTCGCCGGTGATCGGGCCGAGCGCCGGGAAGCGAACCTCCCGCCCATCGGGTGCGACCCCGACGCAGTTGATGCCGGCGCCGCACGTGATCGCGACACCCCAGCCGCGCTCGGTGCCGGCGCGCAGCACAGCGAACGTGTCGTTGCCGACGTGCGTCGTCGCCGCCCAGCCGCGCTGGTCGAGCGCCGCCTGTAGCTCCGCCTCCTCCTCCGGAAAGTCGACGCCGGCGAGCAGCACCTGCGCGACCTCCGCGCGGCGCCCGTCGAGCCCCGCCTGATCGACGAGCTGCTGCAGGACCTCGAGACAGCCGCCGAGACCCAGATGGTGCGGTGAGCTGAGCGGGCCGCGCGCGTGCGCGAGCACGCCGCCGTCGTCGTCGACGAGCGCGACGTCGGTCTTCGAGTTGCCACCGTCGACCGCGAGGATCACGCGAGCACCTCGGCAACCATGCTCTCGAGCAGCTGCTCGGCGATCGCGTACTGGCCGATCAGAGGATGTGCGAGCAGCGCTTTCTTCACGTCGAGCGGCTCGCGGCTGAGCGCGGCCCGCAACGCGAGTCGCTCGTAGGCAGCGACGTGCTGCGTCAAGCCGAGGAGCTCCGGCGCGAGCGGCGGCTGCTCGAGCGGCTCGGCGCCGCCCCGCGTCACATGCGCCGGCACTTCGACTACGTCGTCGTCCGCGAGGCCCGCGAGCGTTCCGTTGTTGCGTATGTCGACCTCGTGCACGCTACCGTCCCCTGAGACGAGTGAGGCGACGAGCCCGAGCGCCGCTTCGCTGTAGAACGCTCCGCCGCGCTGCTCGAGCAGCGCCGGCTTCTCGACCAGCGCCGGGTCGCGATACAGCTGCAGTAGCTGGCGCTCGATCTCGGCGACGGTCTGCGCGCGCGGCACGCCGTCCAGCTGTTCGCGCAGCACCTCGTCGTGCGCGTAGAAGTAGCGGAGGTAGTACGACGGCACGGCGCTGAGCTCGTCGAGCAGCCGACGCGGCAAGTCGAGCTCGGCCGCGAGCTCGTCGCCGTGCTCGGCGAGGATCTCCGGGAGCACGTCGCGGCCGTCGAACAGCACACGCCGCACCCAGGTCAGGTGGTTGAGCCCGACCTGGTCGACAACGACGCGGGACG
>WNFM01028715.1_pt1 | contig 10564 bp, 9 predicted proteins | sample 5400271 | NCBI WGS metagenome assembly WNFM01 (sample SAMN13153352, study PRJNA577476) | soil metagenome | isolation source: 60 cm saprolite on Douglas fir-dominated hillslope | place: USA:California | collected 2013-09-17 | reverse complement strand
GGAGACCAATGGTTCGATTGGTCTCCCGACGGAAAATGGTTCCTCGTGACGATGAACCAACCCGAACGCTGGTCGACTGAGGTTAGCCTGGTGGATGCGGCCGGGCAGCAACATATCACTTACCTGACCAAGAGCGGTTACGCGAGCTATCACCCGGTCTGGACCACGGACGGCAAAACCATGACCTGGGCGAACGAAAAATTCGGCCTGCACGGCGACGGTAGCGGCGGGAGTGGACAGCTGGACGTTTTCGAAATGTTTTTCACGCAAGAAGCCTTCGATCGATTCAAGCTTTCGCCGGCTGAATACGAGGCCGTGAAGACTCGAGAAGAAGAGGAAAAGAAAAAGAAAGAAGGCGAGAAATCAAAAGAAACTAAAGAACAAGCTAGCCCTTCACCGCAACCCAGCTCATCACCCCAGGCTAGCGCGTTAGCCCAGGCTAGCCCATCGGCCCAAACCAGCCCAATCGCCGAAGCGAGCGCGTCGCCACATAGCAGCGCATCGCCGCAGAGCAAGGAAGAAGCCGCCAAGGTTGAACCGGTCAAGATCGATCTGGCTAACATCGAAGATCGAACGGCGCGGCTGACTTTGGCATCCTCCAAATTGGCTGATTTTCTTCTAACTAAAGATGGCGAACAATTGGTCTATATAGCCAAAGCTGACAAAGGTTTTGAGCTCTGGCTGCTCAAGCCGCGCACCAAAGACCTAAAACGTTTAGCCGAATTTGATGCACCGGATATCGAGTCTTTTGGGCCCCGATTCCCCATCCAGTTGGCGCTGGATAAAGAAGAGAAAAACGTCTTTGTCCTGGCCAATGGCCGTCTCAGCAAAGTGGAACTTGCCTCTGCTAAAATGGAGCCGCTCAAGTTCACAGCCGAGAAAGAACTCAACCGCGCAGCCGAGCGCGCCGCTCTCTTCGAGCACATGTGGCGTTTGGAAAAGGAAAAATTCTACGTCGCCGATATGGGTGGCGTGGATTGGGACTACTACAAAAAGGTATACGCCAAGTTCCTTCCCTACATCACGAATAACCGGGATTTCGCCGAGATGATGAGCGAAATGCTGGGTGAACTAAACGCCAGCCACACGGGTTGCCGCTATTTCCCACAAGGAGGTGATCAAACCGCTGCGTTGGGCGCATTCTTCGATCCAGCGTACAAAGCCTCCGGTCTCAAGATCTCAGAGATCGTTGAAAAAGGTCCCTTGGTAACGGCAGGCGAGGTTCAAGCCGGAATGATTATCGAAAAAATCGACGGAACAACGATCACACCCGGGATGGACATTAGCCCGCTCTTAAACTTGAAGGCCGGTAAAGCGACGCTGCTCAGTATCTTTGACCCGCCCAAAAACGCCCGGTTCGATGTCACCGTCAAACCAATCAACCAACTCGAACAGATCAACCTATTGTACGAGCGTTGGGTGAAGAGACGGCGCGAATTGGTAAACCGGCTCAGCAACGGCGCCGTCGGTTACGTTCACGTCCGTGGCATGACCGATGAAAGTTATCGGCAAACCTATTCGGATGCGCTCGGGAAAGAGCAAACCAAGAAAGGGTTAGTCGTCGATACCCGCTACAACGGCGGCGGCAACCTCCATGACCAGTTGTCCACTTTCCTCTCGGGTAAACCGTATCTGAAGTTCTTTCCCCGCGGCCAATTCCTCGGCTGGGAACCTCAAGACAAATGGTACCGGAATACTGCCCTGATCGCGAACGAAGGCGATTATTCGGATGGCATGCTCTTCCCCTGGACCTATAAACACTTCGGGATCGGCAAATTCGTCGGCATGCCCGTACCTGGAACCGGCACCGCTGTCTGGTGGGAGTTTCAGCAAGATCCAACACTCTTGTTTGGAATACCGCAGGTCGGCATCCTCGACGAACAAGGCCATTACATGGAGAGAACGCAGGTTGAGCCGGATATCCAAGTGATGAACGATCCTAAGAGTGTGGCCGAGGGCCGAGATCTCCAGATCGAGCGAGCCGTCGCGGAACTCATGAAGGAGAACCAGGAAAAGACTCCTTCGGTAGGGATGAGCTCCCGCTCATCCGATCACTCGCGGTGAAAACAGGCCGGTTGGGAGGAGCTCCCGCTCCTCCGCGCCGTTGTTTTCTCAAAAATTTGCGGTTGAAGCCGCGGAGGTTTAGTTCTAGTTTCACGATCTTTTCCGAGGAGTTATAGCTCAATTGGTTAGAGCGCCGCCCTGTCACGGCGGAGGTTGCGGGTTCGAGCCCCGTTAACTCCGTGATGCGTAAACTCCTACGCAAGAACGACTTAAGCAACGAAAGATGGTGTCAACTTTCGCGGCATTGACACCATTTTGACTAACGGTAAAGCCACCGTAGCCATTCGTGTTCTACGGAGGACAAATCGGTTGTGTGGGCAAACAGCCGATAAGAAGCGCGCATGGAAAGTGGCGGCCTCATCTTCTGAATAAGCTCTTCGATACCGGTCAGCCTAATCGGAATTTCGGGTGTTCTCTTGATCAGCGATATTCCGCAAAGTCCGGCGATGAGAAGAAATAAATTGCGGCGTCTCAAACGCAACGAGAATTAGGCGCGTTGGTAAGACCGAAGAATATTGGACAGGTACGGACATACTTGTTGGCAAGAGCCGGTAAAGAAAACTGCCAGGTGCCGGGCGGGTGAAACCCGGCGAGCCGGTGCTGGCGTTTAGTTTAGGCCGCGAGTTCCGTTACAACCTCAACGCGCTGTGTCCATGGCACGGACCGGATATTGTAATTCCGAAAGGCGTCTATGATTCCGGGTGAAATTGGCTGTTCATCATTGAGAACGGCGTATGCCTTGGAATCCTGAGTACGCACTTGGCGGGTATCAATCCAAGCGTTGATAAATAGCAATGCCGTGTCGCGCGTGGGTCGGTTAATCGCCTGCACAATACGCTCCGGCTGCTTCTTGGATTTTGGGATTGCAAAATCAAAATGGTGATCGTAGCCGCTGATACCGGTAAACTTCACATTCGGCGTATAGCGTATGTCGTTTGCGTCGAGCCATGCAACTACGTCTTCATAAAAGAGGCTCTCGACAACGGGCTTGGCGAGGTAAAAAAGGTCGTTTACGGCAAGCATGGCCTGAATGAGATTGTGCTTGCGAAGCGGAAAGTTTTCTCGCGTCGCGTTAACCTCAATGGCTTCGCCATTCAGCTTTACGCCGAAGCCGTTAAGCGTCATTTGCAAAAGGTCTTTCCGTTTTTCGGTGTCCAGTTTGCAGCCTGAAGCTTCAAGGTCATGAATGATGTAGCTGTCGTCGGTCAAAACAAAACCACCGTTTTCGCTACGGACGTAAATCTGCAAAGCATCATTGTGGCGGTCGAGGTAAGGTGTTGTGATCTCGACCCAACGGCCGTTTATCTCTCGCAGAGTAGTTTTATCTGTCAGCCATTTCCGATAGTTTTTGAGGAGTATTTCGATCTCGGCGACGCTCATGAGAAAAGCCCTCTATCGATCTGAGGCGGCTGCGTAATGTTGCAGTGTCGCATGAATTCTTCGAAGGTTGAAAACAGGTCTGTTACATTTGGATATCGGGCAACCGGAACCGGGGAAGCCCATTTGTCGCCATAACCTTCGCGGTAGATATGCAAATGCGGACATGGGATTTCCTGGCCGTCAGGGTTTGTGTGCGGCGGCCCGTCGAGGTCAAGGCGCATAAGGATGATGGCCTGCCGCGCCCTGTTCTGATAGGTGGCCTTTGTAAGCTTGATCTGAGCGCGGGTGATGTCGAGAGTGAAATTCTCGCGCTTATCCGGCGAGACCAGCGGAATAGCCAGCTTGCCGCCGGGTTCTGGGAATAGCCAAATGGTGTTTTCGACACACTGCTTTTCCATTGCAATGAGTGCGTCCGCCTCGGCCTGCGGGATATCGATATCAGCCATTTACATGTTCTCTTATTTGGTGTCGTCAAACCTGCGCTTTTTTGAACGTTTCCGTGGCCGCTGTCAAAAAGAGACACTGCCGGGGCTAGGCGGCACGCGCCCGGTCCCGAACGGGGCCCGCCCCAAATGGTTCAGCTATGGAGTTTAAGGAACAATTTGTAGTAAATGGGACCGTACTCGGCGGCGAAATCCTTGAACACGGCAATCTTGTGAAGATCGTGGCCTTTGTAGGAGAGAAAAGGCAATTTCTTTTCGTGCGGCCGGCGTCCGCGCCGCTGCGGCAGTTTCAAAAGCCAGCTATGGCTGCATTTGTTCATGAGCGTGTTCAATAACATGAGCTTTTGTTTGGTGCTGGCGTTCATCAGGCCGAGCACGACGGCAAGGTTGAGTTTCATGTCAAAGCCGATGCTGCCGCCGCCGAAAAGCATCTTCTGCAGCGCCCGGCCGGAATTCGTGCGCATTCTGGTTTTTCGATGTTCCGGCTCCAGGTCGAGGAAGCGGCAAATGATGAGCGAGTTGAGGATATCCTCAATGGCCGTGTGAATCTGCAGGACGGCCGAGCGCACCATATCGTCCCGTTTTCGCTCAAGCATGCCGGCGTACAGATAACGATCTTCCTTTTCGTTAGTGCGATAAAAATAGTCGTCGATCTCGGTGATCTCGCGGGTTAGCTGGGCGATCTTTCTTTCTACGTATCGCGGATTCGTCGATGCCTGTCACTCTGGAAGCGCGCGATTTCATCGGGCGTGAACCGCATCGGCCTAGAGTATCGAAACGCCGCCGCAAATGACAAGGCGAGAGGCAGGCCCGCTCGTCGCCTTTAACACTTCTATGGGGGGCCTCTCGTTTTGATAAAATGTTCCATTATGGCTGAGCAAAAGATGCGTTACCGCTTTGTGCGCGCCTTTATTGTCGAAGGATTGTTTGCGCGGGCAGTGCAGGAGATAGTCCTGCTCGACCAACCGGGCGAAGGGCGCAAATTCGTGCTAACTAGTGCTCCCGATTCATTTCTGGCGGACGCCGACATAAGCGCGGCGCGTCGAGCAATTTTAGGATCGAGAATTACAGTGGCTGACGCACCGCCTCCGCCGCCGCTGGCACCCATAAACGTGATCCTCGAGCGAATTCGTTTACAGCGAAAAACACGCCTGGACGGACGAATGGTCCTCGTTTGCCAGTTCGAAGGAACAACGGACGCAATGACGAGATTTGCGCAAGGTACAGAAGGCCATGAATCTTTGATCTTGGGACAAGCTGAGATAGATAAGATAACCGGAAAAGATGAGAAGGACATCGATCGGGCAGTCGCGAGCCTGTTTGTCGCCGATGCCTCGGTCGTTCGCTGTGAGTCGCTCGCTCAAAGTCTTACACTTATCGGTGCAGACGGCTCGGAACGCGTCGTGCAGCTGTTCGATATGTCATTATCGATGGTTAGCAGAAGAGCGATCGACGCCGAGAAGGAAGCTGAGTTCAAGAGCCGCTTCGCGCGCTGCTTTAACAGCAATAGGGACCTAAAAACCGTCACACGGCTTCTGTCGGATTCTTTGCTGGCAGAGGGCAACAAGCTGAGAGGTTTTTTGGCGGCATGGACATCGCTGGAAATATTTATCAAGAAGTTCTCAACGAAAGTGCCCATGCCACCTGACGATGAGAGAAGAAAAGTGCCGGCTTTGATAAATTGGTTCAATTCGTTGTGTGAGGAGCTCGGAGTCGAAAACCAGGCGGCGAAAGCAAGCACGTTCGAGAAGGTCAAGACCATTAGAGAGCAAGTGTTTCACTACGGCGAGGACATGGATGATTCGGCTTTTCCGATCGAGGACACTCAAAATCTGGTGCGGGCTTTTCTCGAGAAGATCGGATGAGTGTTTTCTAAGCGCATGACGAGGCGAGAAGATGCGGTTGACCGGGTGATTACCGATATTTTGGGTTGCAGTTCTTGTTGGCAGCTAAGACCGCTGGCTTTCCATCTGGCAAATGCGCTGACAGGATATTGACAGTAACAGCCGCAAATCATTGCCATTCTATGCGCAACCGTGCAGAACGTTTCCTACGTAAATCACTATTTCCTAGGTACTTCTGCGGGTTCGAGCCCCGTTAACTCCGGATGTCAGTAGCTTTGGTGGTTAACCCATTGCAGGGCTCCACCAACCGATAACTAACGCTGCGGCCGCCACCTTCATTGCGAACGATAACGCCGCGATCGATCAGATTTTTTATGTCCCGTAGAGCTGTATCCTCCGAGGACTTAACGATCCGAGCGTACTTGGATGTGGTGAGTTTACCCTCAAAGCCATCCAGCAGCCGATTGATAACCTTGCGCTGTCTTTCGTTTGCGGGCGCTTCGTTGATGCGTTCCCAGACCTTGGCCTTTCGAAGAACGTTGGCTAAATCGGTTTCGGCTCGCGCCAGCGCTCGACCAAGACAACTCAGGAACCACTCTAGCCATGAGGTAATATCCACCCCTCCCCTTTGGCTTCGCTCCAACTGCAGATAATATTGTTTCCGCTCGGCTTCAATTTGAGCCGACGCGCTGTAGAACCGTTCTGCGATTCCTTCGGCGCGAGCCAAAGCCATGCCAGCGATGGCGCGAGCAATACGCCCATTCCCATCCTCGAAAGGATGGATCGTGACAAACCAAAAATGAGCTACTCCCGCCCTAATAACCGGGTCGCTTCCTGTCGCTGCTTCGAACCAATCCAGGAACACTGACATCTCGGCTTCAATCCCTACGGCGGACTGCGCTTCAAGGTGAACTCGTTCCCGACTAAGTGGTCCAGACACTACCTGCATTGGTCCACTTTCCAGAGTTCGCCAAGCCCCCACCTTGATCCGTCGGATGCCGCTACGACCTGCCGGAAACAGCGCTGAATGCCAGTCGAACAATCTCTCGGCCGTTAACCTCTGCGCATATTTTTGAGTGGCGTCCAGCATCATCTCCACGATGCCTTCAACGTCTCGGCTGGCGTGTGAGGTTGCCCCAACGTCTAGACCCAGTTTCCTGGCAATCGCAGAACGAACTGCCTCGGCGTCAAGCTGCTCTCCTTCGATCACACTGGTTTTGACCACCTCGGTCGTGAGCGTTGTAAGATTAGCCTCGCTGCGAAGTTGAAACCCGAGTCCCTCCATTCGCCCAAGCAAACGTCCCTGTCGATAGCGCACATCGGCCAGGAGAGATGACAACTTGGTGTCATCCCACCGAAGTTTTGGCCAATCAGGGCGTTCGTGGATGTATTCCCCGCTCATACTGCGGTGAATATCGGGTTGTTTCACCGCAAACACAAGTCTATTTACCGCATATTTTGCGGTGAATAGCCACCCTATTCACCGCAATCAAAACGCTCGTCTCTCCCTTGGCGACCCTTTATAACGACAGCCCAAATGCTAAAGCGCTTTTCTCTCCTCGCTTTTTCTGTGGCATGCTTCTTCGCGTTCAACCAGCCGGCAAGTGCGGTCGAAGTCGCAAAGGTAATTCTACCTCAACTCACTCCCCTACAATGGGAAATGCTGCGCCAACAACAAGGCAATCACCTTAGGCCATTGCCTGTGGATGTCGGTTTGACGATTTATAACGGCAGGGTCACCGCCGCCACTATCCGCCGCGGGACCGGTTACTCAGATATCGACAAAGCGATTGTTAACTGGATTGAGACCCGCTGCACAACCCATGCCTGGTTCGGAGGCGGGAATAATTTCGTGATCTCATTCAATGTCGATCCGGCCATTCGCCAGATTGTTTTTCGAAGGAGCTGATCTGAAAAGGAGCTAGGAACTAGAATCTAGTCTTGGAGAAGCAGGAAATCATCCTACCGAGTCCCTGTCGCTCCCCGTTCTGTAGCGTATATAGGGGGTGCTATGAGAAAGAGGCTTTCTTTGCTCTCGCTTTCCGTGTGTTCGCTAGTCTTGGCGTCAAGCGCACTGGCTGGCTACGTCGAGATCGCTAAGGTTCGTATGCCGGAACTCACGTCCTCAGAATGGGCACTGCTACGCCAAGAACAGGGGTCGAATCCTCAAATCGTTCCGGTGGATGTCAATCTCGGCGTTGACCGCGGAGTCGTTATCCGGAGATTGATAACACGATTGTAAATTGGATTGCGTCCAATTGGAGAACCGACAATTGGTTCAGAGGTGGCGAAGGTTACGTCGTTTCATTAGATGTCGATCCTGTGCTCCGCCACGTTGTCTTTCGGGGTAACGACGGCACCGTGAGAGCGAGGTATCCTTTGATCGAGCCTCTCAGGGCTGATGGCTCGCAGGTACAGGGATACTGAACGAAGCGCGGTAGTGAAAAAAAATCGTCCTCGTCCTTCGTCGTCGTCCTCGTCCTCGAAAACGTGTTTCTTCCCTAGTGCGTTGGCTACCGATCTTCGGTCAGCGCTTAGCTTGACAATGATCTGGCGCCGAATTCGTGGCCAGTTTGTTGAGAGGATTTGTCCCTGAAGGGACTGAATGAAGGTAGCTAGGTACGAAGTGCCCGGTAGCCACGAAAACAAGTTCCGTCCCGTAGGGAACGGTATGATTAGGTCCACAGGATCTTCTTCGACCTTGGCGGTAAATACGTCGGCTAGCGCTGCTCGCACCGTCCCTACGGGACGGGCCGCTTTTTTGGACACATCCCAGGCAATAAATTGCACCTGGCTACCATCATAGTCCCGTCGTCGGGACAACAAACAATCGGTACCTGTCTGCCGTTTCGACTCCGCTCGACACAGAAAGTCCTCGCCCCCTTTTCGAGGACGAGGACGACGACGAGAACGAGGACGATTATGAGGACGAGGGATCCCCAGGCTACTTCTTAGCGGTAGTCTCTTTTTCCGCGACGGGCTTCTCTTCCACCATGGGCTGATCAACCCACTCGATATAGGCCATCAGTGCGGAGTCGCTAGTGCGTGGTCCTAGCTTGATGATGCGCACATAACCGCCCTGTCTGGATCCAGCTCGCGGAGCCACATCCGCAAACAGCCTACGAACCGCTTCCTTTTGTCTCAAAAAGGCAAAGGCGAGTCGTCGGGCATGCAGATCATTACGTTTTCCGAGAGTAACCATTCTCTCAGCAAATGGCCGGACCGCCTTGGCTTTTGCGAGAGTAGTCCGGATCCGGCTGTGCTCGATAAGGCTGCAGACCTGGTTGGCTAGCAGCAAATTCCGATGCTCAGACTTCCGGCCGAGCTTAATCGTCTTCTTCGTGTGTCGCATATTGAGCTAGAGCGTGACGAGCTTGCCGTCATCGTTTCGGTCCACATTCGAGGTCGGTTCTACCAACCCCGATTCGAACTTCATCCCCAGGCTAAGCCCAAGCTGTTGTAACTTCTCTTTGATCTCGTTGAGAGATTTTTTTCCGAAATTTCGGTACTTCAGCATTTCTGCTTCCGTCTTCATCGCCAGTTGACCAACGGTCGTAATATTGGCGTTGTTCAAGCAATTTGCGGCCCGGACCGAAAGTTCGATCTCGTTGACGCTCATGTTGAGCAGCTTCTTGAGCCGGGTGTTCTCCTGGCTGGTCTCTTCGGTGGTCTGATCAAATTCGACCTGGCTGTCATCGTAGTTCACGAACACATCCAAGTGATGCCGCAGAATCGCCGAAGCTTGCAGCAAGGCATCGTCCGGCGTGATCCGGCCGTCAGTCCACACCTCTAAGAGGAGCTTGTCGTAATCAGTTCTTTGTCCGACTCGGGTATTCTCAACCGCATACTTAACTCGAGTAACCGGCGAAAAAATCGAATCGATCGGGATTACCCCAATGGGCGTGTCAGCACGTTTGTTCTCGTCTCCGGTAAAGAAACCGCGTCCGACTTTGACTTCGAACTCTGCTTCGAACTTTTGCTTTTTATCTAGAGTGCAGATGATCTGATCCGTGTTCAGCACTTCGATCCCGGTAACCGTTTGGATTTCACCGGCGGTAATCGGCCCTTCTTTGTTGATGCTCAAACTGACGGTCCGAGGCTCGTGATCAACTGCCTTGAACTTCACTCTTTTGAGGTTGAGCACAATGTCGGTCACATCCTCAACCACTCCCGGAAGCGGCGTGAACTCGTGTTCCGCTCCGAAAATACGGATGCTGGTGATGGCGGCTCCTTCTAGTGACGAAAGCAGAACTCGGCGAAGGGAGTTACCAACGGTGTGACCATATCCGGCCTCAAAAGGCTCGGCGATGAATTTTGCGTAAGTTTCGGTTGCGGTGGCCTCATCCTTGGTGAGGCTTTTGGGCATCTCGAAACGTCCAAGACGAACTGGCATATGTTGTAATTCTATTGACCGGGTTACCCCTGGCGCGTGCGGCTCCCAACGCTGCTGCTGGAAACTCAGGGACCTACGGTATTATTTTGCTCGCGCGGAGCCGCCAACCAACACTAGACGTCCGCGTTTGTCAAATGGGGCAAAAACAACCGCGAATTGACGCGAATGAGAATGGACGGACACCGTCGAAAAGAAGATATCAGCCGGGCTGGTGATTCCCGAGATCCTACCGCGTCCACGCCCATCTGAACCCTGCTTTTAGTTCGCGTCTATTCGCGTCCATTCGCGGTTTGGTATTTTATCTGCGTTTATCTGCGTTCATCCGCGGTTGGTTTTTGGGACTTTTCGTGATTGGTTCCAAACACTCCCATGCCCCTTCACGAAGCTTTTGTTTATGACGCACTGCGGACGCCTCGGACACGCGGGAAGCCCACTGGCGG
>WNFM01187910.1_pt1 | contig 10565 bp, 8 predicted proteins | sample 5400271 | NCBI WGS metagenome assembly WNFM01 (sample SAMN13153352, study PRJNA577476) | soil metagenome | isolation source: 60 cm saprolite on Douglas fir-dominated hillslope | place: USA:California | collected 2013-09-17 | reverse complement strand
GGCCGAGCACGACGATGTCGACGGCGTCTGGTACTGCGGCGGCGCGGCGGGAGCCAAGACGGTGGAGTTCGCCGCGGCCGCCAACACGAAACGCACCTGGGTCATGACGCGGCCGCGCGATTGGCTCGATCCCCGCCAGGGTGAAGGCCGCGAGTTCCTGCGCCACGCTTCCGAAGTGAAGAACATCTGGATTCCCTACGGGGAGTAGGCGTGATCAGCGCGGTCCACACCCGCGTCAACTACTCCGAGACCGACCAGATGGGGTTCGTGTATCACGCGAACTATCTCATCTGGATGGACATGGCGCGCACGGAACACCTGCGTGAGCGGGGGGTGTCCTACAAGGAATTGGAAGCGCAGGGGATTTACCTCGCCGTGACCGACGTGCGGGTGCGCTACCGCCAGCCGGCGCGCTACGACGATCTGGTGCGGGTGCGGTGCTGGGTGCGGGATCTGGGCTCCCGCCGGGTGATCTTCGGATACGCGGTGGAGCGGGCGGAGACGGGCGAGCTCCTCGCCACCGCGGAGACATCACTCATCGCCCTCAATCACCAACACGCCCTGTCTCGCATTCCGGAGCACGTGTGTGACCTGCTCGAGCCGACGCCGGATCCTGTCCGCCTGTAGCGCCGCCCTCTTCCTCCTTCTTATAGTGCGTCCCGCGGCGGCCCAGCAGCCCACGCCCTCCGCCGATGAGACGCTCGTTGGGCAGCTGGCGGCCCTGCTGGCCGCAGCGGACGCGCGCCGGCTCGACGTCGCACCGATCCGGGACGCGCTCGCGCATCCCAACCCCGCCGTGCGACGCCAGGCGGCGCTCGCGGCCGGGCGCATCGGCGACCCGGCGGCCGTCGCCCTCCTCCTCCCGGCCCTCAATGACACGAACCCCGCTGTACAGGCTGCCGCCGCGTTCGGTCTGGGCCTGCTGAAGGATGCGCGCGCCCTGCCGGCGCTGCTGCAACTGGTGCGAACCGCGCCGGTCGCCGACCAGGGTCCGGCCGAGCTCGAGGCCGTGACGGCGATCGGCAAGATCGGCGGAGACGAAGGGGCCCGCGCTCTCGTCGAGATCATCGCGACCGGCTCGCCCGGCGCTCCCCCCCCGACGCCGCCGGTCGTGGCGGCGGCGTTGCTCGAAGCGTGGCGTCTCGGCAACCGCGCGCCCGTCACGGAGCTCGTCGCCTTCGCGGACGCGCCCGACCTGGGGACGCGCTGGCGCGCCCTGTATGCGCTCGGCCGGCTGCGCGCGCCGCGCGGCGCCCCGCGGCTCGTGGCTGCGTTGGCGGACCGCGAGCCCACGATTCGCGCCGTCGCGGCGCGCGGCGTGTCCAAGGCGCTGCTCGACAGCGCGCGCATGGATGCGCGGGCCGCGTTGGACCGTCTGCGGCCGCTGCTGCAGGACCAGGACGCGCAGGTGCGCATCAACGCGCTCCGCGCCATCGCCTCGTTTCGCGATTCGGCGCTCGCCGCCGCCGTGGCCCCGCTTGTCGCCGACCAGAACATCGGCGTCGCGGTGCAGGCCGAGACCACGCTGGGAGCGTTGCGCGGCGGCGCGGCGCTGCAGGCGCTGCGCCCTCGGCTCACGAGCAGCGTGTTTACGCTGCGGCGCCAGGCGCTGATCGCGCTGGCGCAGGCCGACAGTGCGAGCGGCGTCCCGGCCGCGGCCCAGGTGGCCGGTGACGCCGACTGGCGCTGGCGCAGCGTGGCCGCCGAGGCGTTCGGCGCCGCGGGGGCGCGGGCGCAGCTCGAGGCGCAGCTCGCCGACCCCGATGGCCGGGTCGTGGCCCAGGCCCTGCAAGCCCTGCAGCGCATCGTGCCCCCGACCGACTCGGGGCTCCTCCCGCGGGCGCGCGCGCTCCTCGCGGACGCGGACCCCGCCGTTCGGAGCGTCGCCGCCGATCTGCTGGGCCGCCACCCCGGCGCCGAGGATGTGGATCTCCTCGTCCAGGCGTACCGGCGGGCCGAGAACGATCCCTTCGACGACGCGCGCCTCTCCGCCGTCGCCGCGCTCGGGGCGATCGCGAGCGGCAGTCCCACCGGCCGGCTGCGCGTGGCGACCCGGTTCATCAGCGCCGTGTCGCGCCCGGACGACTATATCGTCCGGCGGCTCGCCGTCGACACGCTCCCGGACGCGCGCGACGCGTGGGGACCCGCCCTCCCGATCGTCACCGGCCGCACCGCCGCCGAGTACCGCGACGTCGCGCGCCGCTGGCTCGCCCCGGCGCTCACTGGCCAGCCCAACCCGCGCGTCACGCTCGAGACCGATCGCGGCAGCCTCGAGATCGAGCTGCTGCCCGCCGAGGCCCCGCTCACCGTCGCTGCGTTCCTCGGCCTGGTGGAGCGCCGCTACTTCGACGGCACCCGCTGGCACCGCGTCGTGCCGAATTTCGTGGTGCAGGACGGCGATCCGCGCGGCGACGGGTGGGGAGGGCCGGGATTCGTGCTGCGCGACGAGGTCAACCCGACGCGCTACGACGTGGGAACCGTGGGCATGGCGCTCTCGGGGCCGGACACGGGCGGCAGCCAGTACTTCATCACGCACTCGGCGCAGCCGCACCTGGACGGCATCTACACCGTCTTCGGGCGCGTCGCCGCGGGCGCTGCGGTGCTCAATGCGATTGCCATGGGAGATCGCATCAGGAGTATCCACCGGTGAGAGCTTTGGCCTGTGTCATCGGGTTGGCGATCACCCTCGCCACCCCCCTCTCGGCGCAATTCGGCTACTTCGGGCAGAACAAGATTCAGTACCGCCGCTTCGATTGGCGCGTGCTGCGCGGCGAGCACGTCGACCTCTACTACTATCCGGAAGAGGAAGAACTCGGCCGTGTGGCGCTGGCATACGCCGAAGTGAGTTACGATTCACTGGAACGTCGTTTTAACCACGCCGTGACTCGACGTATTCCCTTGATTGTCTATGCGTCCCACTCGGACTTCGAGCAGACGAACATCCTGCCGTTCATCCCGCCCGAAGGGTTGCTCGGCGTCACCGAGTTCCTGAAGCGGCGAGTCGCGATGCCGTTCCGCGGCAGCTACAGCGAGTTCCGTCACACCCTGCGCCACGAGCTGGTACACGTCTTTCAATTGAGCCTCACCACCGAGGTGTACAATCGCTACCCGCGCCTGCGGCAGGCGGGACTGCCGCTGTGGTGGACCGAAGGCCTGGCGGAGTACTTCTCGACCGGCGAGGACTCCCGCGACGAGATGGTGTTGCGCGACATGACCGTGTCGGGCCAGCTGCCGGCACTGCGCGATCTCACGTACGCCTACGGTGGCCTCGTCTATCCCGTCGGAGGCAGCCTCCACCGCTTTCTGGCCGAACACTACGGCGAGTGGCGCATCCTGCAGGTGTATGGAGATCTGTGGAAGTACGCGTCGTTCGAGGAGGCGATGGCCGGGGTGTACGGCCGCACCGTGGACCAGCTGTCCGACGAATGGCAGTACTGGCTGCGGCAGCGCTACTTCCCGGGCGTGACCGCGCAACGGCCGCTCGCCATCACGTCGCGGCGGCTGACGGAGCTGGCCATCAAGCCCGCGGCGTATCGGCTACCGGGCGACAGCGCGCCCTCCTACCTCTTCTTCTCTCCGTCCAACGGCTACACGACGATCTACGCGCAGAACTTCACTGGCGGCAAGAAGCGCGCGGTCGTGAAGGGGGAGCGCAGCGAGCAGTTCGAGTCCTTCCACTTCTTCGAGTCGCGGCTCGACGTCAACGCCCAAGGCGTCGTCGCGTTCAGCAGCAAGTACGCCGAGCGTGACGCCCTGTTCTTGTGGAGTCTGGTGCGACAGCGCGTGGTGGGGCGCTACCAATTCGCGGAGCTCGTGTCCATCCTCTCGCCCGCCTGGGCCCCTGACGGGCGGAGCGTCGTGTTCAGCGGTCTCTCCGTCTCCGGGTATTCGGATCTGTATCGGCTCTGGCTCAATGACGCGGGCGGGGAAGGGCGGCTCGAGCGGTTGACCTCGGACCGCTACGAGGACGTGGACCCGACCGTCAGCCCCGACGGCCGTACCGTGGTCTTTTCGTCGGACCGGACGCCGTTCGGGCCCGGCGGCGCGCGCAACCTGTTCACGCTCGATCTGGGGACAGGGGCGATCCGCTACCTCACCTACGGCGCCTGGCGCGACGAAGGCCCGCGCTGGTCGCTCGATCGCATCTACTTCGCGAGCGACCGGGACGGCACGTTCCAGATCTACTCCATCGACTCGACCGGCGCCGGGCGGCGGGAGACCCGCACGCTGAATGGCGCCTTCGACCCGCAGTGGATACCCGCGCGGGACAGCGCGTCACGGGGCGGGTTGTTGTTCGGCGGTTTCGCCGACCTGAGCTTCAACATCTATTACAGCGACCCGCTGGCCGACACGTCGGCGGCGGGGACCTTCGCGCTCGCGAAGGACCTGCCGGCGCCCGAATGGACGTGGGGCGAGCTCTCGCATCCGCAATACGCCCGCGCCGACGCAACGCCGTACGAGAAGAAGTTCACGCTCGACTTCGCCGCCGGCGACGCCCTCGTGGCGCCGGGGCTCGGATCGGCGCAGGGGGCGGTCTTCCTCTTCAGTGACCTGCTGTCCGACCATGTCCTGTTCGTCTCGCTCTCGTCGTTTCAGGGGACCGGACTCGGCAACCTCGTGGACAACGTCAACGGGACCGTCTTTTACCTGAACCAGGCGCGCCGCGTCAATTGGGGCTTCGGCGCGTTCCGCCAGCGTGGGCTGTTCTACGAGGGCGATTTTAGTTCGCTGTTCGAGGAAACGTCGTACGGGCTCATGGCCCAGGTGCGCTATCCCTTCACGCGCTTCCGGCGGCTCGTCGCGGAGTATCGCCTCGAGCGATCCGACCGCTTCGATTTGTTGACCGAGGGCGTCGATGAGCTGCGCCGCGTCGGCTGGCTCGCGTCCAACTACTTGAGTTACGTGAAGGACAACACCCTCTGGCTCGCGACCGGCCCGATCGACGGTACGCGATACAACTTCACTGCCGGTCTCGTCAACGATCTGAGCCACGGCCGGTTCGATTCGTGGCTCATGTCCGCCGACGTGCGCAGCTACCTCCGTACGTCGCTCCGCAGCGCGTTGGCCGTGCGGTTTCAGGGCTACGCGTCGGGGGGGGAGCGGCCGCGACGGGTCAACATCGGCGGGTCGTGGGGATTGCGCGGGTATCCGCTCTACGGCTACGTCGCGGGAACGCGCGCCTGGCTCGTCAACGCCGAGCTCCGGTTCCCGATCACGGATTTCTTGACGATCGGGTTCCCGTTCGGCGCCGCGCGGTTCCCGGGCGTCCAGGGCGCGCTGTTCGTCGACTACGGACGCGCCTGGACTGACGCCACGACCCGGCGCGGCGTCCTCGGCTCCAGCGGACTCGGGTTGCGCATGCCGATCGGCCCGCCGCTCGTGCTGCGGCTCGACCTCGGCTACCGGTTCCACTCTGGCGATCTCGGGTTCTACGGACTGCCCCAGAGCGGGCGCGGCACCAAGTTCGTGGACTTCTTCTTCGGGTTCAACTACTGAGCCGGCAACGCGTTTCGCTTGACCGGCTCCGTGCCCTTTCCTACATTGCCGCGGGTACGTTGTTGGCGGCGTGCCCGGGTCCGCCGGCGCCGCTGGTCCCGGTGCCACTCGCACCGGCGGACCATGACAGCGCGCTGGCGTGGACACGCGCGACGCTGCCCGCGACCCGGATCGTCATTCGGTTCCGCTGGCGCTACGAGGACGGCCGCGTCAAGTACGCGGGACGGGGGAGCGCACGGATCGCGCCGCCTGACTCCCTGCGGTTCGACTACGCGGGCCCGTTCGGTCTCGGGAGCGGCGCGGCGGTCGTGATCGGCGACTCGGTGGCGTGGGCGGATCCGGCCGCGAACTTCCGGTCGCTCGTGCCGGCGATCCCGATGTTGTGGGCGTCGCTCGGCATGGTGCCGCCCCCGGGCGCGGACGCGGCGGTGTTCGGACTCGCGGACGGGCACCGCACCATCTGGCGCTTCGCGGCGCCGGGCGGTACGCTCGATTACGTGGCGGTGCTCGGCGCCGAGCGAACGCTGGAGGCGGAGTGGCGACGCGACGGTAGGGCAGTGGCACGGAGTCGCACTCGGCTCGATCTCCAGGCGCGTCCCATCGGCGCGCGCATCGACTTCCCGGAGGCGTCGGCACGGTTTGAGCCCACGGTCGTGGGAGTGGACACGGCGGCGGTCATTCCGCCGGCGTTGTGGCGCAGCCGCCGTTAGCGCGGCGGCCGTGTGGTTGGCCGGTTGCCTGTACGGCTTCGCCGGCGGCGTGCTGCCCAACGTCAAGACGGTCGCGATCGTGCCGTTCGAGAACGACACGCCGGAGCCGGCGTTGACCCAGGAGGTCAACGACGCCGTGCGCCTCGCCATCGAAGGACGTCTCGGCCTGCGACTCGCCGGTGAGGCGAATGCCGACGCCATCGTGCGCGGGCGTGTGGTGCGCTACGATCCTGACGTGCCGGTCGCCTTCCAGCCGGGCCAGGGCCAGGCGACGGTCACGCGGCGCAAAGTCAGCGTGACCGTGAATGTGGAGATCGTGAATCAGCGCGAGGGCAAGACGGTGTGGAAGCGAGACGGGCTCTCGGTCGAAGGGGAATACGATCCGGGGCAGGAGGTGCAGGGCCGCAAGCTCGCCCTCCAGAAGCTCGTCAACGACATTGTGGATGGAGCGCAGTCCCAGTGGTGACCCGTCTGGAAGGACCTCGCAGCCGACGCGGCGCCAGCTCGACCGGCTGTCTGATCTCGCTGCTCATCTTCGTCGCGGTGTTGTATTACGGCGTGAATATCGGCGAGGTCTACTTCCGGTATTACCGCTTGCTCGACGAGATGCAGTCGCAGTCCCGCATCGCTGCCGCGCTCGACGACGGCACGATCCGCCGCCGCATTCAGGCCGCCGTGCAGGAAATCGGGCTGCCCGACTCGGCGGGCGCGCTCGTGGTTATCAGCCGCTCTGCCGCGCCGCGGGAGATCCGGATCGAGACGCGGTACGGCGAGACGGTGCACCTGCCGCTGTTTACGCACACGTTCAACTTCTCTCCGCAGGCCACGCAGCCACTCTGAACACCGCCACGAAGATCCTCACGTCCGACGCCGCGGCCGCCTGGCGCCGGGCGCAGCGCGGCCGCGTCGTCTTCACGAACGGCGTCTTCGATCTCCTGCACACCGGTCACGTCGCCCTGCTCGAGGCGGCGCGGGCCGAAGGCGACGCGCTCGTGGTGGGGGTCAACAGCGATGCGTCGGCCCGGCGCCTCGCCAAGGGGCCCAACCGGCCGCTCGTCGCGCAAGAAGAGCGCACCCGCCTCATCGCGGCGCTGGCGGCGGTGGATGGCGTGGTGCTCTTCGACGAAGACACGCCGCTCGCGCTCATCGAGCGCTTGCACCCCGACGTGCTCGTGAAGGGGGCCGACTACGCGCCCGATGCGATCGTCGGGGCGGCGCAGGTCGAGGGGTGGGGGGGACGCGTCGTGCGGGTGCCGCTCGTCGCGGGCAAGTCGACCACGGAGCTGGTGCGGAAGCTGCGCGCGTGAAGCTCCTCGTCGCGACGCGCAGCCCCGGCAAGGCGCGCGAGATCCGCGAGCTCCTCGCCGGCTTGCCCTTTGAGGTCGCCTTCCCCCCGGACCGCTTCCTCGAACGCTTGCCGGACGAAGCCGACTTAGAGAGCGGCACGAGCTACGTCGAAAACGCCGTCGCCAAGGCGCGCTACTTCGCCACACGGGCCGGGCTTCCCACGGTCGCCGACGATTCCGGCATCGAGGTGGATGCGTTGGACGGTGCGCCCGGCAGCCGGTCGGCGCGCTGGTCTGGTGTCGAGGGGTCGGGAGCCGACGCGGCGAACAATCGCCTGCTGCTCGAGCAGCTCACCGGCGTCCCCGAGGAGCGGCGCACGGCGCGCTACCGCTGCGTCGTCGCCTTTCTCTCGGTGCCGAGCGGAGTCCCGGAGATCGTCGAGGCGACGTGCGAGGGGTTCGTGCTTGCTGAGCCGCGGGGCGATGGCGGCTTCGGGTACGATCCGTTGTTCTATTCCACCGAGCTGCAGATGAGCTTCGGGGAGGCGCCGCCGGGCGCGAAGCATCGAGTGTCGCACCGCGGGCGTGCGTTTCGGGCGTTGATTGAGGTTCTGCTGCGCCGAGCCTAGGGCTTCTCGTTATGACGTTTAGGGCGCCTTGTCTTGCTAACGGGCGGCGCCCCTTCACATTACCGCCGTGCCCCCCCGTGCTTCCCGTCAGGCCGTTCTTGTCGTGGTGCTCACCGCCGCGGCCTCGCTGACCTGTGGTGAGCCCGCCGGTCCCGACCCCACCGCGGTCGCGAGCGTGATCATCACGCCCGCCGGGGGTAACGTAGACACCGGCGATTCGCTGCACCTCTCCGCGGTCACCCGCAATGCCGCGGGCACCGACCTCACCGGCAAGACCATCACCTGGAGGACGCTGGACGCGACGCTGGTCACCGTGAGTGGGACGGGCGTGGTCCGCGGCCGTTGGCCGGGGCAGGCGCGCGTCGTGGCGGCCAGCGAGGGCAAAGCCGATACGGCGTTCATCACCATCATCGCCAGAATCAGCACGCTCACACTCACGCCCGCGCTCGATACGCTTACTGCGCTGGGTCTGACCGTGAACGTCACCGTCCACGCGTCGATCGACACGCAGGTCTACCCGGGAGGCTCCTATACGTGGGAGCTCAGCGATCCGACTGTCGCAAACGTGTATCAGTTCGGACCGGATTCCGTGCGGGCGGTGCAGGCTGTGAAGAATGGCACGACGTTCTTGCGGGTGCGCGAGGCGCGGGGGGCCGTCGACTCCGCCCGCATCGTCGTCCGTCAGCGTCCGAAGACGATCTACTTCAACTCATCGCCACGGGCATACCGCGCGTGCCCCTTCCGCGTGACAGCGGTTGTGGCCGACTCATTCAACAACCTCATCCAAGGTGTCCAGTTCACCTGGAGCTCGACCGACACGACGCTCGCGCGCATCGACTCGACCGGGCTGGTGACGCCCATCGCCCCGGGTGTCGACACCATCGTCGTGCGGTTGGGGACCCTGAGTCAGCGTGCCGCGCTGACGATCGGCGTGGCGCCGAGTGTGACACTCCAGATATCTGGGGTCGCTAACCGCGTGACGACGGTCGGACGCGGACAATTCGCGGCGGCCTTCGGCTCTTTCGGTGGCGGGTACACTGACGCACCCGCGCGGTTTTCAGTCGTGAGCTCCGATACCACGATTCTCGCTGTACCGTCCGATACGAGTGTGCCCTTGGGGGGGCAGCCCGAGTTCGGGCCACTACGTCTCGTGGGTCGCTCGCTCGGAACCGTGACGCTGACCCCATATCTCTGTGATGTGCCGGGAGCGTCGGTCGGGTTCACGGTCACGCCGCCGGTGCTTGCCGTGTACGGGGACCTGTTGACCACGGCCCGCATCGACGACCCCCCAGCGATGCTTGCCGTTCTGACGCGGGATTCGACTGGTGCGTTGCAAGCGATCGCGGATCCCGTGACCGTACGCCTGACATCGACGGACACGAACGTGGTGCGCCCCGACTCGCTGTATCATCACATTCCCGCGGGCAATTTCAGAGCCGATTTCCGCTTCACCTTCCCCGACTCCGGGTCCGCGCGACTCGTCGTCCACGACTCCGCGGGACTGTACGCGCCCGACTCGACGGCCGTCATTCACGTCGCATATCCTCCCATATACGTTGCAAACTATTTGAATTACGTCGGCGGCGACACGCTGCGGGTAGGAATGCGGCAGCGCGCGTATCCGCCGAACGAGAACCCCCAGGTCGTGCTGGACCGACTGGTCGTGGGAGCCCCCCTGTCTATCCATCTGTCAATGAGCGACACCACGATCGCCCACATTGCACCCGATTCCGTGACGATTCCGGTCGGCGGGTCCGGTGCGCCGATAGACATCGCCGGAGGCAACGTGCGCGACACGGCGACGCTCACGGCCAGCGCCTACCGGCATCGGGATCGGCACGTGGTCGTGGTCGTGGACCGGCCCAGAGTCACGATCGGTACGTTTAATGGAGGAGCGTTTCCTGGCGAGTCGATATATGTCCAGGTCGCTGCGTTGGACTCCGCGACCTTTACGTTGGGCTATCCGACGGAAGATGTGACGTTCAGGCTTTCCGCCAGTGATACCAGCGTCGTGGCCACCGACTCGACGACTACGCTGACAATCCGTGCAGGAACGGCTGCCTCGGCCACCAGAGGCTTGCGTGCCAAGGGACTGGGAACGACAACCATTACGGCGACCGATCCGCGGGCTGCGCTCTACGCATATGCGCCGGGGACGACTACTCCGATTACCGTAATCGCGCCCTCTCTTTCGATCGATCCCTGGCCCTCACTCGGCATCCGCCAGACATGGGCCGGGTACGTTGTGGAAAACGGGCCGCACCAGGGTGCCCTCATCGTGCACATGCAGCAGCGCAACTCCGCGGTGCTCGCCCCGTCCGATACCGTTTTCACGATAGGTGCGGGCGAGAACGTTAGCCCCTGGTCGGTCACCGGCATTGCGAGCGGTGTCGACACCGTGATCGTGGCCACAGCGGGATTTACGCCAGATACGGCGATCATCA
>WNFM01342659.1_pt1 | contig 10567 bp, 7 predicted proteins | sample 5400271 | NCBI WGS metagenome assembly WNFM01 (sample SAMN13153352, study PRJNA577476) | soil metagenome | isolation source: 60 cm saprolite on Douglas fir-dominated hillslope | place: USA:California | collected 2013-09-17 | reverse complement strand
AGAGGACTTGGTACGACCGTGTGGAGCCCGGCGCGATCAGATCCCCGAGGGATGCCGATCGTCGCGTGATCGAAGGATCTCCCGCCTGGGGGACGCTGAACGAGCCGCCCGGAGCCGAACGGACGTACAGATGTTCGAGTCGGCCGCCGAGGCACAGGAGCCCGTCGCCGAATGCCACCGGCGGCGCGCTGAATTCTCCCTGCACGACGATGCTCGGCGCTCCCGAGGTCTCGCCGGAGGAAGTGAGCACGACCTGATCCGGATTCATCGTCCCCTGTGCGATCAATCGAGCTCCTCCCGTCGAGGCCGAGTTCTCGCAGCCGTGACCGAACTCGCCGCGATTGCCGCACGGGCAGGCTCCCCACAGCGCTCCTTCCCCGCCGCAGAAGGCGAAGAAGGAGGAGCCCCGCCCGCGGTTGTACAGGATCGAGATCTTGGAGCCCTCGTAGTCGGGGATCGCGAGGTCGGGCCGACCGTCGCGGTTCCAGTCGCCGATAGCCACGGATGTGGGATAGTCTCCAACGAGGTAGTGCGACTCGAGTCGGAAGTTCCCCGCGCCGTCGCCGAGCAGCACGGTGAGGTTGTTGCTCGCGCCGTTCGAAGTGACGAGATCGGGCCGACCGTCGCCGTCGAGGTCGCCGATCAAGATGGCGTTCGGATCGAGGCCGCCCGCGACCTGGACCGGTCCGCTGAAGTGGCCGGCGCCGTCGCCGAAGAACAGGCACAGGTCGCTCAGTGTGTTGACACCGACGACGAGGTCGAGCTTGCCGTCGCCGTTCAGGTCCCCGAGCGCGCCGGTGGTCGGGGAGGCTCCGGCGATCCCGACGGAAAAACTCGCCGCGGCACCGAAACCTCCCTGCCCGTCGCCGAGCAAGATCGAAACGTCGCGGGATGTTCGATTCAGGACGACGAGGTCGGCGCGTTCGTCGCCGTTCACGTCGCCGATGCACACGAAGCAGGGTTGACTCCCGGCCGTGAGGCGAGTCTCCGCACCGAATCCCCCATGTCCGTCACCGAGCCTCACGGAGAGATCGTTGGAAACGCTGTTGGCCACAGCGAGATCGGAGCTTCCATCGCGGTTCAAGTCCCCGATCGCCATGGAGAGCGGGATGTGTCCCACGGAGAAATGGGTCGAGTTGCCGAATCCGCCCTGGCCATCTCCGAGGAGGACGGAAACGTCGTCGGATCCGCGGTCCGCGACGACCACGTCGAGATTCCCGTCGCCGTTCAGGTCCAAGACCCAGGGCGTCAGCGGCCAGATTCCGACCGCGAAAGTCGAAGGCGGACGGAATCGCCCTTCCCCGTCGCCGAGGAAGACGGCCACCTCGGCCTGGCCGCCGTTCGATACGACGAGGTCGAGCTTCCCGTCTCCGTTCAAGTCCACTCCGGCCACGCCGTCCGGGTAGGAGTCGTCTTCCTCGAGGACCTCGAACGCCGATCCGAGGTCGCCGCGTCCGTCCCCGAGCAGGACCGAGAGGAAGTCGGACTCGTCGGCGACGACGACATCGAGCCGACCGTCTCCGTCGACATCTCCCGTAGCGATGAATCGGGGGAGGGTCCCGGCCCAGACCCTCGTGTGCTCCTCGAAGCCCCCGTGTCCGTCGCCCAGCATGAGCTGGACGCCTTCGATCGTGCGATCCAAGGCGGCCACATCGAGGTGGCCGTCGTCGTCGAAATCTCCGGTCGCGACGAAATCGGGGCGGAACCCCGTGGGGATGTGCGTGGTGCCGAGAACACCGCCCTGTCCGTCGCCGAGGAGGATCGAGACGTTGTGGGATTGAAAGTTCGCGACGGCCATGTCGAGGTGCCCGTCCTCGTTCCAATCGCCGACCGTGACAGAGTACGGGTAGCGGCCCGTCGCATGACGGAGGGCGCTTCGCACTCCGCCCTGACCGTCACCGAGCAGGATGGAAACGTTGCCGGACCACGCGTTCGCGACGACCAGGTCGAGGTTGCCGTCGCCGTCGAAGTCCCCCAGCGCGATGGAGCAAGGCTCCATACCGGTCACTTGATGCACCGGAGCCCCGAACCCACCGTGTCCGTCGCCGAGGAGCAGCGCGATTCCACGCAGCGCAGGGTTCGCGACGGCCAGGTCGAGTTTCCCGTCCTGGTTCAGATCTCCGAGGGCGACGAAGCTCGAACCGTACCCCACCTGGATCCCGACAGCGGTTCCGAAGGCGCCCATCCCGTCGCCGAGCAGGATGGAGACGTCGGCGGGAGCGGTCCCGCCGACGACGCAGTCGAGGAAGCCGTCGCCGTTCAAGTCGCCCAGAGCGACGGAGTCGGGTGATTGTCCGGCGACGAACTTCCCCGCGGGACGAAAACGACCGCGGCCGTTCCCCAAGAGGACCGAGATCCGATCCTCGGAGGGGAGCGACACCACCATGTCGAGAGATCCGTCGCCGTTCAGGTCGCCCAAGGCCACGGTGGAGTCGTGGGAGCTGAACTCGTACTGCTGCCCTTCGAAGAGCGGGGTCCCCTCCTGGGCCGAGACCCACGAGGGCCAGAGGATCGACGCGACACACGCGCACGGGACGAGATGCAACTTCCTCATGGCGAACTCCAAGCCGGCATCCTTCGGATCCGCCGCGCGCGGAACCATACTGGGTGCGCGTCTTCGGCCTAGTTCGGGGGGAATGGCCGGTCACGAGATCCACGGAGAGGAGCAGCGGTTCTTCGAGATGCGACCCAGGCAGTGTCGACGTTGAGACCGGACTTCGTCGTCGTCGGCGGCGGCATCGGCGGGTCCGTCTTCGCCGAGCTGCTCGCGCGCGCGGGTCGGCGCGTGCTCGTGCTCGAGCGGAGTCTCGCTCCGCCCGCCTGGACGCGGCCCGAGATCTTCTGGCCCGCGACCGCCGACTTTCTCGCGGGGCTCTTGCCGCCTGGCGATTGGGAGCGCGACTCCGCGCGCCCGATCGAGGCCTTCGACATCCACGACGGGCGCAGCTGCAAGACCCTCGTTCCTGCGGAGACACTCCGCCTCGCCGGCGTCCAGCCCTGGTCCGCGGATCCGAACCGGCTGCGCGAGCGCCTCCTCGAGCGGCGCTCCTTCGAGCTGCGCCGCGGGATCGAGGTCCTAGGGCTCCTCCGCGACGGCGGGCGCAAAGGCGTGCGTGAGAGCGGGCGTGACGTCGGGCGCGACGGCGCGCGCGTCACCGGAGTCCGCGCGCGCGATCTCGCCTCCGGCGCGGAGCTCCCGATCGAGGCCGACCTCGTCGTCGCCGACGACGGAGCGCGCTCGATCGTGCGCGAGGCCTGCGGCATCGCGATCGACCTGCTCACCTTTCCGGTCGACTTCCTGTGCTTCGGATCCGCCTGGCCCGCCGCCCTGCCTCGCGCGCACGTCCGCCTGTGGGCGAACCGCGGCGGCACGCGCTCGGGGATCCTCGGCCTCGGCGCGGTCCCGATCCCGGGCGACCGCGCGACCGCGCTCCTCCTCGCGCGTCCGCAGGCGCTCGAGGATCCGCGCGCGCAGGCCGACTGGGAGCGCTTCCTCGACTTCGATCCCCTCTTGCGGGAGCTCGTCGGCGCGCGCCGCTTCCCCGACGGCTTCGAGCGCGTCCGCCGCGCGTGGGGCCACGCCGAAAGCTACGGCGCTCCCGGCGTCGTCCTCCTCGGCGACGCCGCGCATCCGGTGACGCCGGCCGGCGGACAGGGCGCGAGCGCGGCCGTCGCCGACGCGCGCACCCTGGCGGAGATCGTCCTCGCGGGCTCGCAGGATCCCGCCGGCGACCTCGAGCGCCGCCGGCGGAAACCCAACGACCGATCGCTCGCGATCTCGCGCCTCGCCCACCGGGCCTGGACGCTGCCCGCCTTCTGCCGGCCGACTCCCGTCTTCTTCGCCGCGCTCGCATTCCTGCGCGCGCGGCCCGCCCTCCTCGCGCGCGCGGTCCGCGACGTATCGACGCGCTTCCTGGAAGTGCCCGCGACGACTCCCTAGCCTCTCGAAGGAGTGATGCCGCGCCCCCCGGTCGTTCTCGTCGCCGGAATCCGCACGCCCTGGTGCCGCGCCGGCGGTGCGTTCGCGCGCGAGGACGCGGGGCACCTCGGAGCGCTCGTCGCCCGCGAGCTCCTCGCTCGGACGGGCGTCGATCCCGCCGCGCTCGACGAGGTCATCGCCGGCTGCGTCGGTCCTCCGCACGACCAGGCGAACGTCGCGCGCGTGATCGGACTTCGAGCGGGCATCCCGCGCAGCGTCCCGGCCCGCACCGTCGCACGGAACTGCGCGAGCGGGATGGAAGCGGTGACGACGGCGATGACCGCGATCGAGACCGGGCGGGAGTCCCTCGTGCTCTGCGTCGGCGTCGAGGTGATGAGCCGCTACCCGTTGATCATGGGCGAGCGCCTGACGAGCTTCTTCGACCGGCTCTCGCGCGCGAAGAGTCCGCTCGCGAGCGCCGCGGTGCTCGCGAGCTTCCGCCCGGGCATGCTCAAGCCGCGGATCGCCCTCCTCGAAGGCCTGACCGACCCGATCAGCGGCCTGATCATGGGCAAGACGGCCGAGATCCTCGCCCGCGAGCACGGGATCACGCGCGAGGAAGCGGATCGATTCGCGCTCGAGAGCCACCGCCGCGCGAAAATCGCGCGCGACTCGGGCCGGTTCGCGCGCGAGATCCTCCCTGTGCTGCCGCTCGACGCGCGCGGGAGCCACGCCGAGTCGGCGAAGTCCGTCGAGCACGACGACTCGATCCGCGACGAGCAGACGCTCGAGGCGTTGGCGAAGCTGAAGCCCTACTTCGAGAAACCCGACGGCCGCGTCACGGTCGGCAACTCGTGCGGGATCACCGACGGAGCCTGCGCGATCCTGGTCGCGAGCGAGGAGCGCGCGCGCGCGCTCGGGCTCGCCCCGATCGCGCGCGTCGCCTCGTTCGCCTGGTCGGGTTGCGATCCGGCGCGGATGGGGCTCGGGCCGGTGTACTCGACTGCGACGGCGCTCGACGAGGCCGGGCTCGCGCTCGCGGACATGGAGACGGTCGAGATCAACGAAGCCTTCGCCGCGCAGGTGCTCGCGTGCGCGAAGGCGTTCGCGAGCGCGGCCTTCGCGCAGAAGGAGCTCCACCGCGGGGGCGCGCTCGGCGAGCTCGACTTCGCGCGCACGAACCGCAACGGCGGCGCGATCGCGCTCGGGCATCCCGTCGGGGCGACCGGAGCGCGCCTCCTGCTCTCGCTCGCGACGGAGCTCGCCTCGCGGAAGCAGCGCTACGGCCTCGCGACGCTGTGCATCGGCGGCGGACAGGGCGGAGCGGTCGTCCTCGAGAGGATGTCGTCGTGATCGACGTCTCCGGCCTCCCGCAGCCGAAGGACGCGCCGCCGCCGCGTTCCTGCATCCGGATCGAGCGACCGGAAGCCGGCCTGGCGATCCTCGTCCTCGAACCGCCCCACCGATCGCTCGCGGTGCTCGATCTGCCGCTCCTGCGCGATCTCGACCTCGCGCTCGAGGAGATCGAGCGCGATACGACCCTGCGCGGGCTCGTCGTCACCGGGCGCACTCCGACCTCGTTCGCCGCGGGCGCCGACCTCGACGCGCTCGCGGAGCTCACGGAGGCCGCGCTCGTCGCCAAGGTGATCGGCATCGGGCACGGGATCTTCGAGCGCGTCGCGCAGCTGCGACGTCGGAATCCGCCGGTGCGCACGATCGCTGCCGTCGGCGGCGCGGTGCCGGGTGGAGCGTACGAGCTCGCGCTCGCGTGTGGGACGATCGTCGCGGCCGAGTCGCGCGAGACGAAGATCGGCCTCCCCGAGACGCAGCTCGGCATCCTCCCCGCCTGGGGCGGCACGACGCGGCTGCCGCGCCGCGTCGGGATCCCGCGCGCGCTCGAAGCGATCCTCTCCGGCAAGCTGCACGGAGCTCGCGAGGCGCTCTCGAAGGGGCTCGTCGATCGACTCGCGTTCCCCGAAGACCTCCGCCGGATCGCGTCCGACCTCGCGATGGGCCGCGCGCGCGATTCGCGCTCTCGGTCGGGACGGAACCGCGGCTGGCGCGGCATCCTCCTCGACCGGAATCCGCTCGTCGCCGGGTTCGTCGCAAGGCGTGCGCGCGAGCAGGTCCTCGTGCGGACGCACGGACACTATCCGGCGCCGCTCGCCGCGCTCGCGATCGCCGCGCGCGCGCCGCGGACGAGCACACGAGCCAGCTTCGAAGCCGAAGCGCGAGCCGGGAGCGAGCTCGCCGTCTCGCCGATCTGCAAGAACCTGATCGGCATCTTCCGCGGCTCCGAGGACGCGAAGAAGCTCGGCCGCGGACCCGACGGCCGGCCGCGTCGGACGCCGGAGCGCGCCGGCGTCCTCGGCGCGGGCGTCATGGGTCGCGCGATCGCGAGCCTCCTGGCCGAGCGCGGCGTCTGGACGCGCCTCTTCGACGTCGTCCCGGCGGCGCTCGACGCGGCGCTCCTCGAGGAGCCGCGCCGAACGAAGCGACCGAATCCGTCGACCGGCTCGACGTCGCGCGCCGGCTCGAGGGCTTCGCGCGCGCCGGAGTGATCATCGAGGCGGTCGCGGAAAAGATCGAGGTGAAGCGCGCGGTGTTCGGCGAGCTCGCGGCCCAAGTCTCGGCCGGGACGATCTTGGCGACGAACACGTCCTCGCTCTCGATCGCCGCGATCGCCGAGGGCGTCCCCTCCCCCGAGCGCGTCGTCGGCATGCACTTCTTCAATCCGGTGAAGCGCATGCCGCTCGTCGAGATCATCCGAGGACGCCGGACCTCTCCGGACGCGGTCGCAGCCTGCGCGGGTCTCGCGGTGCACCTCGGCAAGACGCCGGTCGTCGTCGCGGACGTCCCCGGATTCCTCGTCAACCGCCTGCTCGGCCCCTACCTCGACGAATCGCTGCGGATGTTCGCGGGAGGGATCGACGCGCACCGGATCGACCGCGCGCTCGAGGAGTTCGGCATGCCGATGGGACCGCTGCGCCTGCTCGACGAGGTGGGCTTCGACATCGCGAGCCATGCGGCGGCCTCGCTGCACGCTGGGTACGGTCCGAGGATGTCTCCCTGCGCGGTGCTCGAGCCGATGGTCGGCGAGGGCCGCCTCGGGAAGAAGACCGGGCGCGGCTTCTACGAGCACCGCGGTAGCGCGGAGAGACCCGTCGTCGCCGCCGACATCGCGCGCTACGTGCCCGCCGCCACTTCCTCCTCGAGCGCGCGGATCCCTGCGCTCAGCTCGAAGAGGAAGTGACCTCCGGGCCGCGCGAGCTCGACCTCGCGACCGTGTTCGGCATGGGCTTCCCGCCGTTCCGCGGCGGAATCCTGCGCTACGCCGACACGCTCGGCGCGCACGCCGTGGTCGACAAGCTGAGTCGGATCGCGGCGTCCGCCGACGTCGCCTCGAGGACCGGCGGGCCCGAGCGCTTCGCGCCGGCCGACAGCCTCGTCGCGATGGCGAGGAACCTGCGGCGCTTCCACGACTGACCGCGGTGGGCGCATGACGACCTCCGACCGCGCGGACGACGGCCGCTTCCGCCGCGACGTGGCCTGGAACGTCGCCAGCATCGCGGTCCTCGGCGTCAGCGGCATCGCGCTGAACGCGATCATCGCGCGCGCCTACGACGCGGCGGCGCTCGGCGTCTTCAACCAGGTGATGGCGGCGTACATCCTCTTCTCGCAGCTCGCGGTCGGCGGCGTGAATCTCTCGGCGCTGAAGAGCATCGCGGAGAAACCCGACGACCGCGCGCGCACGACGGCGATCGCGGTCGGGAGCTTCGTGCTCGTGCTCGCGCTCGGCGGATGCGCGTCGCTCGCCTACTGGTTCGCCCGCGATCCCATCGGTCTCGCCCTCGAGAGCCCGGGCGTCGCGACGGGCATCGCCGCGTCGACCGCGGGCCTCTTCTTCTTCGCGCTGAACAAGGTGCTCCTCTCGATCGTGAACGGGCTGCGGCGGATGCGGACCTTCGCCGCCTGCACGGCGCTGCGCTATCTCCTGATCCTCGCCGGCCTCGCCGTGTGCCTGGAGCGCGATCCGGGCCGGACGCACGGCGACGAGCTCGCGTTCGTGTTCACGTTCTCGGAAGGAATCCTGTTCCTCGTCCTCGCGATCGAAGTCGCCCGCCACTTGGCTCTGCCGATCGGAGGAGCGTGGAAGACCTGGGTGGCTCCGCACTTCTCCTACGGAATGAAGAGCGTCGCATCCGGAGTGATGCTCGAGCTGAACGCGAAGGTCGACGTGTGGATGATCGGGCTCTTCATGACCGACGCGGACGTCGGCGTGTACGCGATCGCGGCGATGATCGCGGAAGGGATCTACCAGCTCCTCGTCGTGCTCCAGAACAACTGCAACCCGATCGTCGCGCGCGAGATCGCGGAGAAGAACTGGGAAGGACTGCAGGTGCTCGTGCGCAGAGTGCGCGGGCGGACGTACGCCGGGATGGCGTGCGTCGCCGCGGCAGCGATCGCGCTGTTCCCGACGGCGGTCGGGCTCTTGACGGACAAGCCCGGCTTCGAGGGCGCGCGCGCGCCCTTCGCTCTGCTCGCGATCGGAATCTTCGTCGCGTCGGGCTACGTGCCGTTCGGGCAGACGCTCCTGATGGCCGGATTCCCCGGCTGGCACTCGCTCTTCATGATCGCGACCGTCGCCGTGAACCTCGTCGGGAACTGGATCCTCGTCCCGCGGATCGGGATCGCCGGCGCGGCGGCGGCGACGGCGGTGTCGATGCTCGCGTCCGTGTTCCTGTTGAAGTCGCTCGTGCGCGCGCGGGTCGGGATCAAGATCTAGGGCCCCCGGATCCTCCACACCTCCATCACCGGTCCGACGCGACGCGCGAGCGCCGTGCGCCAGGCCCACATGGACGTCCGAGCGAACTCGTCGTCCTGGTAGACGAGCGGGAGGTCCTGCCCTTCGTCGACTGGGTCCGGGACGAAGCGCGCGACGCGGTCGGCGATCTGCTCGAGTCCGGCGCGCACGGAACCGAGCACCGCCGGCTTGCGTCCAGGACCGTACACCTCGATCACCGCCCACTGGGATCGCAATCCGCGCAGGTACGTCGCCGGATCGCGCGCGATCGCCGCGCGATCGGAGTCCGTCACCATCGGCATCGACACGAAGTTCCACTGCGGCCGAGGTCGGTCCTCGGGCGCGAGCCGGAACTGGTACCAGAGCCACGGTCGGTTCGCGTCGTCGAACATCGGCGCCTTGGCCGCGAGGGACGCCTCCGTGTCCGGGAGCGGGATCTCCAGGCTCGGCAGGACCAGGACGGGCTCGTCGCCGGGAGGGATGTTCGCGGAGATCCACCGCGCCGTCTCCTCGATCGTGTCGGGAGCGCGGCGCGCGTGATCGAGGCGGACGGCGAGCCAGGCCTGCGGCGCGAGCAGCACGAGCGGGACCGCCGTCTGCGCGGCGGGTAGCCTCGCCGAAATCCGCGACACCGCGTAGGCCGCGAGGACGCACAAGTAGGGCAAGAGCGGCATGGCGAAGCGCGGGGAGGTGCGCGCGTAGAGGCAGGCGAGCAGCGCGTAGGGAATCGCGTGGGAGAGGACCACCGCGAGGTCCTTCCATCTCTCCGGCAGCTTCCTCGCAGCGGAGAAGAGAGCCAAGGCGAGTCCGAGCACCGCGAGCGCTGCGATCCACGGCTCGTAGTCGCGCAGCGCTGCGACCATCTTCACGAACCCCGCGCCCTGGAACTGATCGAGGAAGATCAGGTGGCCGAAGAGGTTCATCGTCTTCCCCTGGACGGCCAGCGTCGCGGCGTCGTGTCCCGTGCTCGGGGCGAAGAGGAAGGGATAGAAGTACCAGACGCAGAATCCGAGGATCGCAAGGGCGACGCCGTACCACCCGATCGCGGCTCGTCGCACCCCACCCTCGCGCAGGAAGAGGGCCGCCGCGAACGCCGGGATCGTCGCGACGCCGCTCTCGAGCGATCCCACCGCGAGTCCGAGGGCGAGTCCGGCGGCGAGGACGTCGATGGGCCTCCCGCTCCGCCGCAGACGGAGCGCGGAGAGGATGGCGATCAGCCCGAACGCCGCGGCCGCCGAGTGGGGTCGCCCCTGCTGCGCGAACCAGAGATGGAGCGTGCTCGTCGCCATGAACGACGCCGCGAGGAGGGCCATCCCTTCGGCCAGGAAATAGCGCGCGAGGAGCCACGTCGCCGGGACGATCAGCACGGACAGGATCGCGCCGACGATCCGCACGTGGACGTGCGAATTCGACGCCCGGCGGAGGTGCTCCTCGAGGCTCGTCGCCGGCTCCAGCACCGGATCGTGATCGAAGACCAGCGCCGTGACTCGAGCGATCAGCAACGGGTAGAACCCGAAGCTGCGATCCCGCTCGGGGTGCTCGTCGCCGCGCTCGAGGTGCAGGACCTGTTCGTGGATGATGCGGCCGTCGGACTCCGTCATCTGCGGCAGCAGGAAGCCGACGCCGCACAGGCGCAGGGCGAGAGCCGCCGCGGTGATCAGCGCCACGAGGGACAGATGGACGGCCAGATTCCTGAAGTTCATGCCGTCGGCTCTCGAGGCCGGGAGCCTACCGAGCGGGCTCGTCCAAGTCGCCGAGCAGGCCGGCACCCTTTCCGCTCAACCTGCGCCCCCGGCCGCGCCGACCTTCCCCGGTTGCCCCACGCTAGACGTATCGACCGTTCC
>WNFM01336285.1_pt1 | contig 10567 bp, 12 predicted proteins | sample 5400271 | NCBI WGS metagenome assembly WNFM01 (sample SAMN13153352, study PRJNA577476) | soil metagenome | isolation source: 60 cm saprolite on Douglas fir-dominated hillslope | place: USA:California | collected 2013-09-17 | reverse complement strand
GGTCTTTTTGCGAATCTCACTGTCGAGATCGTCTCTGGTATCTTTGGCCTCATAGTAGCCGCGCGGCACAGCAGATTTATAGAGCGTAGCATCGGGGCGAATGGTGCGTCCTTCGACCTTTTGTCCCACTTCCGTTACCAGCGTCCACGATTGCAGTCGGGCGGTATCTTCCAGCAGCCGGATAAACGCGGTGCGCACGCCCGTTTCGTGGGATTGGTTCAGGTCGGCGTAGGATTGCAACGTCTCGTAATAATGTTGAATGGCCTTGTGGTTCGGCTTGATCGTGATCGGGTTGGGTAACATGACTTTGAGCGCCCTGTACATAAGCGGAGATTAGATAATATTCATTCTACAGTTTGTGGCGTAGTATCACAAACTGGTTGGAACAGGCAGAGAGTCGTCAGGGGAGTTGATCTGGCGCTAGTCGCTGAGCGCCAGAAGCAGTTGGCGGAAAGCAGATTTGTAGTCGCTGCTGAAGTCGAACCGGGGGCTGCGGCGCAGCGAATCGGGAAACTTCGACTGGGGCGGTCAGTGCCAGCACAATCGGCTTTTTCTGCGTCTTGAAAAAGGTCCATGCTTCGGTAAATGCAGCAGCATCTTTGGTGGTTGGCGAAAACACCACAACCATCCGCACCGAGTCTTTGAGCGCGGGATGGACTCCGCCCGCCCATTTCACATCCTGCGAGTTGGTTTGTCCGCTGTCGATCCAGGTGTGGACGCCCGCGTTTTCGAGATCGGTTGCCAACCGCGTGGCGAATTCTGCGTCCGCGTTGGAATAATTGATATAGGTCGCTGGCTGCGCCTTCTTGCGCCCGCCACTCGTGGAAATCTTGACACTACCCTCGACCCTGACCGCCGCCGGGCGCACCAACTGTCCGTGGGCTTCTGTTTTCCCCATACGGAACACCGTTGTGCCGCATTCGGGGCAAATCCCGCGCGTACCGGGCGTGCCTTTGCTCGTCCACACAGGTTCGGGGCTTTCCATTTCGACCATGTGCTTGCACTTGACGCAGTAGGCCTCGATGACTTCCGGCTCGTCAAGATCGTCGTTATCTTCACCGGGCATCATCTTGAGTTGGTCTTGTTCGTTCATATCGCTCATGAAGTCAATCCAGGGTTCAAATCCAAAACTAGCGCAAAGTGTACCACACAAAAACGTCGGCATATATAACAACAGCCTCCAGATTGATTTCTGAAGGCTGTTTGGTCAAGACTAATTACTAATGGTACTTTCGATTTTACACAGTGCCAGTAGTTGAACCGGGCATTGTGTTTCCAAGCTGGCGTTGATGATGGCTCCGCAGACGGAAGCCCAGGATCAGCAACAGCACGCCGAACACAATCGAGTAGCTGCCGATCAGCCACACGAGCGTTAGTGCGCCGGTGCCGGGGAACAAAACAAGGAGCACACCAAAAATAATGGAGAGCACGCCGCTCAACGCTAACAGCCATTCGTTGTCAATGGACTTCCGCAGCTCGACAGCAGCAATGATCTCAAAGACACCGGACGTGATGGCCCAGAAGGCGATGACATACAGTAGGGTGAGAGCGGTGATGCCGGGCCATATAAAGGCGATCACGCCGACCACAACGCTGAGTGCGCCTTGCAGGAACAGCACCCACCAACGCGGGTAGATCGTGCGTTCTCTTAAGGCCATGACGATTGCCGAAATACCATTCACCAGTGCAAAAGCACTGAATACAAGAACTAACGCCAGTAATGCATCTCCGGGGAGAAAGAGCGCGATTAATCCGAAAACGATAGCCGCCACGCCACGAAGCGCGACTGCCCACCAACTGCCCGCATAAAGTGTTGACATTGATCCCTCCCTATTGGATTCGCCAAATTGACGCTGGCAAAAAGCGTTCCACTATGCGCAATAAGGAGACGCCTCGTTACAAGAAAATTCTTACGTTTAGCTTTTATACGCTCAACTTGTTTTAACGAAGATGGTTGGACAGGTTTACGTTTGATCGGATGAACCCTCATCCCTCGCCACGCGAAGTGGGCTTCCCGTTTGCGTGGACGAGGGATGAAGAGGCGATACTTTGAGGCGACGGGGTGAGGTGGTTTCTACTACGACCCGCGCTGGAGTTTTTCTTCAACTTCCGCTGTCGATAACCCCGACACGCTGATCATTTTGTCGCTCTTGTCGGCACCAGCCACGATCTCGATCTGATTCTCGGCAACCCCTAACGTCTGGGCCAGGAATTTGATCAGGGCCGAATTCGCCTGTCCCTCGGCGGGCGAGGCTGTCAGGCGGATTTTGAGAATGTTGTCATCCTGCACGCCAACGATCTCATTTTTCTGCGCGCGTGTAATAACCTTAACCGCAAAGGCTACGCCGCGCTTGGCATCGGTGATTTCAAATTTACGATTCATGATTGCTCCTCTTTTCGATAACGGCCTAAACGGTTTTCACTGCTATCTAGCTAGAATATTCGCAGCAGAATTATCTCAAGGATATATGCCGCAATCAACGCCACCAGCGGGCTGAGGTCGAAGCCACCTGTCGGCGGCAATCGGCGGCGAATCGGGGCCAGAATAGGTTCCGTTGTGCTGTGAATGAACTGCACAATCGGGTTATTAGGGTCAAGCTGAATCCAGCTTAACAGAATTCGAGCCAGAATGAGCAACTCGAATAAGCGAAATACAATGGTGATTAGCGTACCGATCATTGTCGTCAACCTTTGCTGTCAACCGCGTGGACCAAAGATCGCGCGGCCTATTCTTACTAATGTAGCGCCTTCTTCAATGGCTATCGGGTAATCGTCAGTCATTCCCATACTGAGCGACGTCCATGCTGCCTCCGGGAAGTCAGCCGCCAACGCGTCACGCAGGGATCGCAAGGCCGTGAACACGGGACGCGCCTGCTCCATCTCATCAACAATGGGCGCAATCGTCATTAACCCTTTAAGCTGAATCCCCGGCAGCTTAATGATATTGCGAATGTCATCCCAAAGCGACTCGCGCTGCAAACGGTCATTTTGCCAGCGTGCAGCGTCAAAACCCGATTTGCTTGCTTCGCCCGATACATTGATCTCTAGCAAAATGCTGACCGACTTGCCAAATTCGCCAGCAAAACGTGAATAACGCTCAGCCAGCTTGAGGCTGTCCAGCGAATGGATGCAGTCGAACAGGGCGACGACATCCCGCGCTTTGCGGCTCTGTACATGGCCGATCATGTGCCAGACGACCTGGGCCGAAGTCTGGGCTTGAACGGCAGGAATTTTTGACTCGGCTTCTTCCACGCGATTTTCGCCGAATTCCAGTTGACCGCTGGCAATTGCGGTAAGAATCGATTCGGCGGGATGCGTCTTGCTCACGGCAACCAAGGTGACGGACTCCACAGGTCGATTAGCGCGGGCGCAGGCTGCGGCGATGTTCGCACGGACCGCCGCCAGTCGATCCGCCAGCGTTGTAGGCGAAGAAACGGTCATGCGGCAGCCTCGTTGAGCGCAATGACAGCACNGCCATGTTCAGCCCGGTGGGAGTAGAAATCAATCGTGTTGGAGGCGGTACAGATACCGGCGATTTCTATCGAGCGGACACCTGCGCGTTCCAGCGCCAGCCGGTTCGAAGTCCACAAGTCGAGGTAGGTGCTGCCGTCGCTTGCCTGCCGAATCAGGTCGTGTGTGGTTCCGAACGCCTGATTGATGGCTTCAACGACTTCCGGCCCAACCTGATAATGGTCAGGGCCAATGCTTGGCCCGATGGCGGCCTGTACTTGTTCGGGCCGCGTATCGAAGGCATCCTGCATGACGCGCAATGTACTGACGACAACCTGACTCACCGTTCCTCGCCAGCCAGCATGAGCAATACCGATGGCGTGATGAGCTGGATCGTAAAACAAAACGGGGACACAATCGGCAAAGCGCATGAGCAACGGCACGCCCGGCTTATTCGTGACCATCGCGTCGGCGCGGGCCAGCCAACGTCTTCCGGGTACAGGCGCATTGGCGATCACGGCAGCGCGCGAATCGAGTTCCAGTGAGTCGTAGACAAGGCGGAGATTTTGTCGCACCGCGTCAGGATCATCCCCCACAGTACCGCCGATATTGAGCGACGACCAGGGTGCGCGGCTTGTCCCGCCATGCCGCGTAAATACCGCGTGAGTCAGGGCTTCGGAGCCGAGCCACTGCTCAAACTGGTAATAGATGGGGCCAGCCTGATCGATCTTCTGCACACTATTCTCCTGCTTAACTGCCCATTATAGCCCAACAGACCATCATAATCTACGGAAGATGGCACGCTTAACGTACGCGTTTGACCTGCGACCCAATCACCGTTTTCACCGCATTGATCACCGCAGAGGGACGCGACGGTCTATCCAGGTAAAGAGCACCGTGTTCGATGATACGATCACCAGGCGGGACGGTTGAATACACGACAACGGGCACGGGCCGAGAGCTAGAAGTTGTGCCAACCAGATGGCGCAGGAACTGCCAGCCGATGTCTTCTGTTGGCAAATAAATATCGAGAATGACCGCATCAATGCGGCGTTCACTGATCAGCTTACGGGCTTCATCGGGAGCGGCAACATTAATTGTTTCATAGCCGGCCCGCTCCAATTGATGAGCAATAATTGTGCTGAGGTTCTTGTCCGTATCGACCAGCAGCACGGTCCCGGCTCCCTTCTCAGGGAAATCAATATCGGCTTTGGGTAGGAATACCGAAAAAGTAGTGCCGTGTCCCATCGTACTCTCGACTTCGAGAATGCCGCCATGTTCAATCACGAGGTGGCGTGTGATGGCAAGTCCCAGGCCCGTCCCAACAGATTGCTGCCCTGCGACCTGCTCAAAGGGTTCAAAAATGCGACGATAGTTTTCAGGCGTAATCCCGATGCCCGTATCCTTAACCGTGACCGTAATGCCCTCGTCATCGGTTGTTACCCGCAACTTGACATCACCTGCACGGGTATATTTGAAGGCGTTGTCCAGCAAGTTAATCAAAATCTGCCGGATGCGGCGATCTTCGCCCAGGATGAGCGGCAAATTATCCGGCAATTCCATTGTAAATTGAATGTCGGGCCAACGCGCCCGCAGTCCGACGATCATCGCGTCGAGGTCTTTGATAATATCTAACAGATCGACGCGCTCATAATAGACTTGCAGTGTGCCCGATTCAATTTTGGCAATATCGAGAATGTCACTGATCACGGACAGAAGATGCTGACCTGCCTTGTAAATCTGGCTGGCCTGCTCTTTGACTATCTCAGGCGGAAAGGCTTCCAGGTCTTCGGCAATGATCTCGCTCAGCCCAATGACCGTGTTGAGCGGCGAGCGCAATTCGTGGCTCATATGCTGCAAAAAGCGCGTCTTGGCAACATTCGCCTCATCGGAAATCTTAACTGCTTCCTCAAGTTGGGCATTACGCAGTTTGAGATCGCCTTCCATCACTTCTAACAGTTCCCATCGCCGGGCGCTTTCGACAGCCTGTTCGTTGAAGACCTCCTTCAGGAGGTTGTAAATGCTGATAATTCGACTCGTACCCAGAAACAGGACGTTAACGATAAGAATGATCTTCCCCTCCTGCTCAATGTTAATGTGGGTTGGCAGGGGCAGGACAAGGCTCGCGATGAGGGTGACGTACAGCGCAATCGATATGAGGATAATCTGTCGGGTGAAAGGCAGCCGATACAAGACATCAAGCACAATTGGCAGCAGTGATTCAATGATAATCAGTGGCGCAATGAGTGGATCGCCAATGAGCAGCACGACCAACCACAATAGCATGAGGTAGCCAAGTGCTAGTACACTCGCGGCACGCCGAACCTGCTGCTTTTGTAACCAGCGCTTTATCTCTGGACGTCCCAGGACGACCACCAGGACCACGAAAATAGCGATTGGCAGATTGGGCCAGGTCTGGGCCAGGATGGCTGAAGCCGTGAGCGATCCTACGGCAAACAGGGAATTGACGGTGAGATTGTCGAGCAGGCGCAGAAGCGGTTTCAGGTTCGCCTGGGCAATTTCCTGATCGAATCGCTCCTGTTTAGCGGCGGCAAGTTGCATCCAAACCTCGAACGGTTAGAGTTTCCGTGATCGGTTTTGCGGCACCGAAAAAATCTTGTGGTTATATTCCCAGATTGCACTTACGGCGGCTTCAAGCGGTGTGTTGACTTCACCCGACGCCTGTACGGCCTCGCTGGCAATGGTCAGCACCTGGGTCAGGTAATGCAGGTCGCCCGCCGTCCGGCGATCCAGCATCATGTCGTCGTCCGACAGTGATTCGGCATAAGTATGGATCGCCGTTTGGAGTCGCTGCCAGTTTTCGGTGAGAAAGGTTCCACCCACCGTAAACCGGGTTAGAAAGCCGTCCTGATCTTCAGTTTCCGTAAAGATGACGCTTTGCGCCGCGTGAACGTCCATGGGAATCCTCCAAAAGATTTATAGGTCGTGCCCTTCAATTTCTGGTTCCATCGTATACATAGTCGCGTATCCGTCTTCGGGCGGGGCATTGCGCATCGGGATGAGGACATGGAAAACACTGCCGGGAAGTTTCTGTTCATCGTAGCCCGCGCTCTGTGCCCAGATACTCCCGCCGTGTGCTTCGATAATCCCTTTGGCAATTGCCAGACCCAGCCCAGGGCCAGCCCCTTTATACTTCACTTTGCCACTAGAATGTAATGCAACTTCAGTCATGGATGAAAACTTGTCGAAGATGCGGGTCAGGTTTTCGGCGGCAATGCCAATGCCTGTGTCACTGATGAGTACGTCCGTAAAGCCCGGCAGTTCGCGTGCCGATACCGTAATCTTGCCACCATCGGGCGTGTACTTGACCGCGTTCGAGATCACTTTCTGGAAGACCTGATGCAGTCGCTCAGGATCGCCGTAGGTTGGCTTGTCGCGCAGTTCGTCGTGACGGATGATCAGATCAATGCTGCGCTGGCGCACGGCGTCGGCAAGCTCAAACTCAACCATTTGGAGCAGACTATATATCCAGACTGGTTGAAAGTGTAGCGCCAGCATGTGCGTCTCGATCAGCGTTACGTCGATCATGTCGTCAATGATCTCTTTGAGTCGGGCGGTTCCGCTAGAAATCCCACTCAACATGAGCGCCACGCGGGGATGCTCGTCTTCCTCAAAATCGCTGCGCAACATGTTCGTGTAGCCCTCGATCAGTGTCAGGGGCGTCTTGAGTTCATGGGCCGCTACCGCGATGAAGTCCGATTTATTCTTGTCAAGCCGTTGAACGTGCGTTTGGGCTTTGACCAGTTCGCGGCGAACGTCGTTCAGCAGCGCTTCGGCCTCAAGCGTCGCCAGGTAATTGCTGGCGTCCGCGAATATTCGTTCTGAGGTCATGAGCAAGTCCACCGCATCATTAGCGTTGGCGTCCTCACAGATATGCTGAAACACGACTCGTTTGAGAGTCGCCAGGACGGGCATCAGGCCCGCCGGTTCATCCTCGGTAGGAGCGCTGCGGGCTTCTACCCAGTCAATAAGAATGGCGTGCAGCGGCATCATGCTGTTGACGTGTACCGCGTGTACGAGTGCTTCGAAAAATGCAGCAACCGACTCCTCAACACTGCTCCGCAACTGGTAATTCGACGACAGTTCGAGCGATGCAGCTTCGGTAAGCGTAGCCAAATGTTGCTGAAGCCATTGTGCCAGATCGACCATCACAATAAATCCTTGCCTTGTTATCTGGTTGTGCTGTGGCAATGGTTGGACAGTATCCGACCAAGTGTAGTGCCAGGTGAGTTACAGCGCCAGTTCACCCCGGTAGTTTCTCGTATATATATCGTTTCTTTCCGCAGGAAAATTACACTAAAGTGACTTTCGGAGAATAGACGCATGGAACCTATCGCAGTGAACGTGGGATATCTATATGTACGTATCAGATGGCGATTCGTTACACAGACTCAGCACGACGGCAGCCCACGCAGATCAAAAGTCAAAGGGTCTACCGGGTAGTTGTCAATGCGTGTTTCGTAATGGACATGTGGCCCTGTACTGTTGCCTGTTGAGCCGCTGAACGAGATGACCTGTCCAGCTTTGATATATTGCCACTGCGCAATATTGAACGACGTATTATGAGCGTAATAGGTGATATAGCGCCCATTTTGTATGATGACCAACCAACCGTAGCCAATGCTACTCCAACCTGCAAAGATCACCTGTCCACTTTGTGTCGCCAGCACCGGGGTTCCCAACGGGACACCGAGGTCTACGCCGCTGTGATATTGGTAAAAGCGCTGGGTGAGAATGCCATCAACGGGCAGGCCATGCGGCGCACAGTTATCGCCGACCAGCGATCCGTTGGGCGTCATGTGCAAATCCTGGAGTTGAATGATGCCCACGTCCTCGACGTGCTGGTCTGTCGGGAAAATCGTCGGCGTTGGCGGGTATGTTGCCGTGATAACTGGCGTGGGAGTGAAACGCGGCGTGGCTGTTGTGATTGGCGTAAAGGTAGGCAACTGAGGAACGGGCTTGATGCCGGGCAGATAGACGCCGATTGGCTGGACCCCAGGTAGCACAGCCAGCGGTCTATTGCCCGGAGTCGATTGCAGCGCTGGTATAATTGCCGGGTCAATCGGACCAAAGGGTGCAATCGGCGTCGAGGCGCGGGCGACGGCGGTGATACGAATATCTGCGGTGACGACACCGGACGATAAGTTGTTTTCAATGGCGAAATGTTCTGCCAGAAGAATCAACAGGAGTGCCGCGATAAGCAGTGCGGCAATGATGGCGATACGGCGAACGTTGTACACAGATACTTTGCCCGATAGGAGTCAGATGGAAGACCATCAAGCACTGTACACCGACTGTCACCGATATGCAATTTGCGCACAAAATTTCCCCCTATCCCCTGCCCCTTCCCCCCGTAAAGAGGGGAAGGGAGAAAACCTACTTCTGAAGCCCTTCCCTCTTTCCGGGGGAACCCTCCCGGTTTGGGGTCGGGGCACTATCATTTATCTGGCGCTCCCTTATCACAACTGATGCCGCCCAAACGCACACGTCCGTTACGTCAACCGACACGCGGCAAGACGGCCCTTAACCGCCTGCGCCAGGTCGATATTTATGTTGCGCTGGCTTTACCCGGCGTCCTTACCGGGAATGCACCACTGGCTGTCGATGTCGGGTTCGGCGCATATCCGTGGACAACGCTCGAAATGCGCGAGCGCTGGCTGCGCATCAACCCGGCGCTTCGCGTCCTGGGCGTGGAGATCGATCCGGATCGTGTTGCAGCAGCCCTGCCATATGCGCAGCCACCGACCATTGATTTTCGCCTCGGCGGATTCAATCTGACAGATGTGTTGCAGAATGAACAGGCACGTTTAATTCGGTGCTACAACGTCCTGCGGCAATATGAAGAAGCCGCCGTTGATCCTGCCCTGATGACAATGGCAGCAGCGTTGCAACCGGATGGCATCTTGATCGAAGGGACATCCAATCCGAGCGGACGGTTGGTTGCGTTTGACGTTTATCAAAAAGAAGCTGACAGGCTGACACATCGAAATCTTGTTTTAGGGAGTAATTTCCGTGCGCCTGTCGAGCCTGTTGATTTCCAGGCGATACTGCCGAAGCGTTTGATCCACCATATGCGCGATCTCGTGCCGCTGACGTTTTTCGACCACTGGCAGGAGAGCTTCGCGCGGACACGTGGATTGGGTAGGCGTCAGCAGTGGGTCGCGGCGGCGCTGCTGCTAAAATCAAAGTTTGGTTATCCGGTTGATACACGGCTGCGAATGCTGCGGCGGGGCTATCTAGTCATCAACGCTACATTGGCTATATCAATGGTCTGAAAACAAGTCAAATCGTTCACTCAGGATGTTGCCAGATAGCGGCTTAATGAGCTTTGAAGTTTGAATTTCATAGCTATATTGTTGAATCGCCTGGACAACTGGATCGTTGGTTTGCGGTTCAATGATATAAGCGTAATTTGTAGTGAGCAGAAGGATTATTGCATAGATGGAAACCGCAATTAGCGATACCACCGAAGATAACATAACACTGATCGTTCTTGCCGTAAGATTTACAAACTTGTAGTCGTCGTTTTTCTCGCCCTTGCCAACGTACTTGGCAATTCGTCTGTACAGAAATACTGACATAGCCACGATACGGGTGATAAAGTTCATAATTCCATAGAATGGGAAACATAATACGACCCAATACGGCTCAACCTTGCCCATCGCTAGCCAGGGCAAGGTCTCAAGGCAAACATACACGATGTAGAAAAAGACCAAATATACAGGATGGAACAGTAAAATGGGGAGTGCCAGCAGCCTGATTGGATCAAACAACGTCATCAGGAAACAGTTAAAAATGGCATCGTAGCGAAGTCGAAGGGGAACATCTTTCTTCAGCAGGAGTTTCATGTACAGGAGAAAATTCGCCAGAAAGCCGGGATACCAGCCGTATATGCGCTGTTTAAACAACGTACTGAAGTCGTTTGGCGCAAGCGTTTCGACGACTGATTCTGACATGACGACACCACCTGTCCCCGCCTGACGTGCCAGATGGACCAGAAGCGTACGCTGTAGGTCTTCGCCGGAGAACTCCCCTGTATGCGCGATTTTTTGGCGGATAAGCTCTGAAGTTCTGAAGAGGCCGATTGCGCCCGAAA
>WNFM01326256.1_pt2 | contig 10567 bp, 8 predicted proteins | sample 5400271 | NCBI WGS metagenome assembly WNFM01 (sample SAMN13153352, study PRJNA577476) | soil metagenome | isolation source: 60 cm saprolite on Douglas fir-dominated hillslope | place: USA:California | collected 2013-09-17 | reverse complement strand
AAAACCAACGAGGCGTGGCAATAGATGCTCATGCACATAACCTTGCCACTTCCCAGCGTTTGTCGTTTGTCGAAACGTCTCCCAGATGTGCTTGATTACTGCGTGTAAAAAAACGCCGCTGCCGCACGCAGGATCAAGCACTATTACACGTGCCCTGTCTCCCTCGTCTGTGCCCGTGATAGTAGTCATCACGGTACCAGCCAATCCGTCCTGGCAGTTAAAGTGGGAGCGAAGCAGAAAATCTAGCGAGCGCACTATATAGGAGACAACAGGCTCGGGTGTGTAATAGACGCCACGCAGCTCGCGCAGTTGAGGGTCATACTGTTCCAGGAATGCCTCGTAGAAGTAGATCAGGGGATCTTCCTGGCAAGTGCATTGATTGGAACCGGCCAGCGCTGTATCTACATCGATCTCAGCTAGCAAGTTCACGAGTTCACCCACGTAATGGCTAAAAGGTTCGTCCCGCAGTTCAGGCCCGCTGAGGCTGGCAAAAAGCTGCTGCAAGAAAGCATTCGTCCTCGGTATAGCGCTGGTGACATGTTGAAGCTGGAAACGGGCCGGCTCTGTATGATTGTGGCAAAGAGTCCATAGGCGAGTGTTTGAGCGAACATATCGGCAAACTGTAGCTCGGTCAGATCAGCATTCGATACTTCCTTAAATGACGCGAACAGCTTCTGTATTGCGCCGGAGACGGTAGTATACTCAAATGCTGCAACCGTAAGGTCGCGGATCTTATGTGCGAGGCCAGCCATACCTTTTGCTAACTCGTCAAACTGGCGATTTAGCCTGGTCCCGTTGCCTATGCGATGGGCTTGCTCGCTCTTCTCCATATGGCTCCGAACAGCTGTTTGTACTTGTACACTACTAGTGTATCTCTTAGCATAAGGTTGGTGCAAGGACAGGTATCATCCGTAAGCAACCTGGTATGGAACAGTGAGAAGATATGATTGGCAGCTTACCGACTTAAGCGGGGAAATCGGGAAGTGTATGTTAAGATACCACAGGAGTAAGGAATACGCTTTTCAAGCGCGACTAGTGAAAGGACCCGAAACACTATGGACCATGCTAGCGCTGAACGGATGGTTCGCCTGTATGTTGAAGGCTGGAAAGAAGGTAATCGAGCGAAAATACTAGGTAGCCTGGACCCGGCATGCGTGATCATAGAATATGACGGCCTTACCTATAGAGGTGTGGAGAAGATTGGCTGGTGGATAGATACGTGGTTGGGAGACGGCAACGAGGTCAATCGCTGGGACATTACCTCCCTCTACGTCACAGGCGAGGTCTGCTTTTTTGAGTGGGTGTTTGAGTGCACCTTTGCCGGGACGCGCGCGGGCTTTGAGGGAGCGTCTGTTGTGCGGTTCCACAGTGGAAAGATTGTTTCTCTGAGGGAATATGGGATGACGGATGCTCCACATGAGTGGGAGCCGAAGCATGCATGAGAAGGAGACACGTGTGTCAGAAAGATCTCTCGATGATTCGTGATGAGTCGGGCATCCTTTGACCAGTGTGGAGAGTTGGTCTCGCTGCCGCTGGCGGTTCCACCAAGAATCAGGGCTGGCGAGCAGGGCAACCACAAGGGCCTTGTAAAGATACCCCGTATCTTTCTTGCCCCGCCACACCCCTCCGCCCTTGCCCCTACTATACTACGACCCCGATTTGTGCTAGAACCGCCCTCGGTCCCGCGTGGAATCTTGACCCCCTGTGGTATACTCAGTGTAGCTCAGTGGCAGAGCAGCGGTTTTGTTCATTCTGTCTCGATAACGAGACAACAGCAGATATCACGCCGGTGTAGCTCAGCGGTAGAGCAGCAGTTTTGTAAACTGCTGGCCGTCGGTTCGAGTCCGACCACCGGCTTCATATTTCATAATTCCTCGCCCAATTGACGTTTTTCTCCTGATTATTCTTTGTGGGATGAAGTCGCAATTTCATCTCCGAACCCTTCCCTGATTCGGACACAGCTACCATATACACTTTTCCCGTATCAGGCGAATATACTCCGAACCACTCGGCTATTCCGTGATAGCTCACCTTTTTCGTCAGGCGATTAGTGAGCTTATGCGTATTGAACGCAATATAGCTCCCGTCCTTTGACAACCATGGACCTTACATTGAACGCGCACCACCTCTACCGCCCGAAACTTGAAGAAACCGAAGTGCGTTTCCTCTTTGTCTACCAGATAGGCAAGATCGTAGCTAAGATAATCCGCCCAGGGCATGAGTACTTCATATCCGAGCTGGACCAGCCGGTTCAACACAGCTGTTTGCCCGATTAATCCTGCATCCTGCGTCTTTCCCATATCTTCTCCTGACTCTATTACCTTGCCGAGGGTACCAAGGTCCCACACTCTTACTGTTCTTTACTGAGCATTCCGACAATGAATCCTGCATTGAGCTATAGTTGTTGCTCGGTCAATGTGCCTTCCTCTACAATCTCAGTAAGCATTGACCGAATAACATCTAGCCAGGAGAGCCGATATAGACCAGAGGACGCTCAGGCGCATCTATCGTGACCCAACGCAAGAAATTTCAACGCATGTGCTTGCTAAACTCGCTAGTGCTTTGGGTGTAGGGCCCTCTGACTTGTTAGAGGTAATAGACGACGAATAATAGACGTTCGAGTCCGGCCCTTGGCACCAATGAGTAAACATACAGAGCCTTAAGCCAGATGAGAAGCGGCTTGAGGCTCTTTCTTTTGACCAACCTTTTCTCAATTGACAGCAAAAGTCAATTATCATGAGAGGTTAGTAAGCTTTATTTAATCATGTTCGATATGTTTCCTATCTATTAACCCCTACATATTCCTTGCACTCTAGTCCAAGAATAGCTCTTTACCACGCGAACGAGGACCCATCCCGACCAGCTCTGCATGATGAGCAGGGAAAGCTTCTGTGAACCATTCTCTGGCAGTAAAAGCCTCTGGCGATGTCGACGAGGACGGTGAGGGCTCCCTAGCACACGGTCTGGTACAGCACTGAGCACAGCAACGTGGCGTAGTGCTGTCGATAGACGCCTATGCCGATCGCATTTGGATGGATCCCCTCGTGGAGCCACTCGGGATGGTGCTGGAAGATCTCCCAGAAGTCTGGACCACGAAGGACTTGTGGGTACGCCGCATAGATCTGATCGATCGCCGCGTTCACGGCAGGTCCACACCGCTGGATCATGGGGTAGGCACCCCACAAAATGTGGGGGATGATCGGGATCAGCCCGCGCGCCAATACCTCCTGGACCATCGTGTTGAAGTACACGAACACCGTGGACTGAGACATATACCCGTGCAACGCGGCGTTCGTCCCGTAGTTCAGGGCGACATACTTCCCCGGGAAGAGGTTCAACCACGTGGTGAGGTGCGCCAGACTATTGGCCGGCGTGATGTCTTGAATCCCTCCGTCCTCTTCCACGGGTAGGCCTCCCGCTACCTTACGAGCAATGAGCTGTGGGATCGACAACACGCCGTTGAAGGTAAGATGGAGCGCCGGTCCCTGGGTGATGCTGTCCCGCAGGAAGAGGAAGTCCCCCGCGAGTGGAGGGTCGGAGTGCAGCGCGTACACATCAAGGTGCAGCATCGCGCCCGGTCCACCGAGAGCTGTGCTAATGCTCATGCGCAGCCAGTGCCGGCCGGTCATGTCGATGAGGTGTTGCCGAGAATGGTAGGTGTTTCCCGTCACGCGTACGACTTGAGTCCAACCCGTGGCAGGGGGCTGGCCGTGGTTCCCTTGCGCGTTGACCTCCAGCGTGTAGTCCCTCGGGAGGCCGATCGGCCGATATCCCGGGATCAGCGAGTAATCATACGGTGGGGTCTGGTCATCGTACCAGACCACCAACACCTTTCCTACACTCCCTGCGCCGTTCAGGTTGTACACGATCCACTGCTGGCTGGTCGACCGAGCCTGCCACCAGGTAGCATACGAACTGTCCGAGGCCCTGGACGCGTCCCCTGTCGACGCATACGCCTTGACGCCTCGACTGATCAGGGCCCAGGCAATGGGGGCTTCAGACCTGACGAGGACCGAGGGCGAGGGACCACACCCGGCGCACAGGATCCACAGTACGACGAGGGCTACTCCTCCTAAACGGAAACGCATAGGAGACGCCTTTCGTACCGGGGTCACTCGCCATCCTGCTCGTACCAGAGATAGTAAGAGCAACAGGTTGATACGATGTCTGGTTGTTCTGTCTTTATGAGGGTTTTCCCCGTTTTGTGCTTGATAGGTCATCACTCACCTCTTTGAGCGGAATCTGTCGCGTCCCTCTTGATTGCTAGACAGCAGGTGATCCGGAGAGATCGTTCACGTACAGCGTCACTATTGAACCGACATCAACTGTAGCCCCAGTAGCGGGAAACCAGCGCGTTACTGTATGTGGCGGCAAGATGAGATCCTGACCACCATCCTTCACCATCTACTGGAGCAAGTCTCCTCTCGAGAGGGAGGGGAGGCATAGTCGTTGTCAGTAGTTCCATCCTGACCTCGAGCGTAGAGCCCTTTGTCGCCTTCTCATGAGCTTTCGGATTCTGACCAACCACCAGACCTTCTGTCTGACCAGTTACCGAGAGCAGTCGAAACCCTGCTTTTTCAGCTTGTGCGCGTGCGTCTGACCAACGCATCTGCTGGAGGTCAGGGACTTCAAGCAATCCATGTGCAGGGGTCCCTCTACCGGAAAAGCTTGGGAAGGGATTGAAACCTGGCTGGGCTGCCAGGAAAGCACTAAAACCCAGCAAGAACAAGATTGCCAGCAGTATGCGTAGCGTAATCATGCTGGCAAAGCGCGAATCACGCCGATCGGATGGGACACCAGGGCTATTCCCGTTTTCTGGAGATGAAGCAGGAGAGCCAGGCACTAAAGCGCCGTCACGCCCACTGGTACCCGGGCGAGATGGGATGTGAGGAGCGGTTGCGGGCATTGCTGCTTTTGCTGATAAGACAGGGACCGATTCACCCAATTTAGCGTCGCCCAGCATGGCGAAAGCTCGCGCCAACTGTGAGCCGTCGCGGAAACGCTTCTCGGGCACTTTTTCCAGACAGCGCAGCAGTATCTCCTCCAGCGCCGCAGGGATACTGGGATTGCATTGGCGGGGAGGAATGGGTGCGTCCTGAATGTGCTGCATGGCCACGACCACGGGGGTATCGCCATCAAAGGGCACATGCCCGGTGAGCATCTCATACAGGACGATGCCCAGCGCGTACACGTCAGCAGCCGGGCTGACGATCTCGCCTCGAGCCTGCTCCGGCGCATAGTAATGCACCGTGCCCAGCGTCATGCCCGTGGTCGTCAGGCGTTTGGCATTGTCCTCTTGGACCCAGGCGATGCCGAAGTCGGTCAGCTTGATCGAGCCATCCCGGCCCACCAGGATGTTCTGCGGCTTGACATCGCGGTGGACAATGCCCCGGCGATGAGCAGCGCCCAGGCCCAGGGCGACATCATGGGCGATAATGACGGAGCGGTCCACATCGAGCACGCCACGCGCATGCAGGTAGCTGTGCAGGTTGGTGCCCTCGACTAACTCCATGACGAGATAATAATTGCCCTCGGTCTGCCCGTAGTCGTAGACCTGCACGATGTTGGGGTGCCGCAAAGAAGACGCCGCCTTCGCCTCGCGCTGAAAGCGTGCCACAGCCTTCGCGTCGGTGCTGTAGGCCTCGCACACCTTGACTGCCACAACACGATCCCTGTGTACGTCTCGACCACGATAAATGGTGGCCATCCCTCCTCGCCCTATGGGTTCCTGTAACTGGTAGCGCTCACCCATTACTTCGATCTGCGTAGCCCTGCGCAAAGTGAAAGCTGGAGAAAGGGGAACATCAGGATTTGATAGCTTACCTGGCATCGGCCTGTCCCCTGGCCCAAGGCGGTTCAAGACGGTGGGGAGAAGCGTGGCGGGAACAGCCACATGCTGCAGGCTCTCCAGTTTTCCAGTGCCATGGCCGTTCAATGCGGGTCGTTCGTCGTCTTTGTACTCCATAGCTGTATGTCACTCCATCCTGGGTTCCAGTAGTTGCCGCAGCAGATATTTCGCACGAGAGATATGACCTTTGACAGTCCCGACGGGTTGCTGAAGCACTTCAGCTATCTCAGTGTAGCGAAGCTCTTCAAATAAGTAGAGGGTAATTGCCGGACGATAGTGTTCTGAAAGTGAGGCAATATACCCCTCAAGCTCATAGCGCCATTCGTGCCAGTACGCCTCTTCGTCGGGCCCGAGAGCTTGATCTGCGATGTCGAGCGCTCTGCCGTTCTCAGGCAGATCCAGCGAGATGACGGGTTGCTCACGTTTGCGCGTATAGTTACGAAAGCTATTCAGGGTAATGGTGATCAGCCATTTACGAAGATCCAGAACGCGGACCTTGTGTGTAGGCGTGCCTTTGAGGGCATAATAGGCGCGGATGAAAGCTTCCTGAACGATGTCTTCAGCATCGTCTGGACGACCTGCCAGGCGCAGGGCAAGTAGATAGAGTCGCTGCTGATAGACCTCAACGAGCTGCCGAAAATGGCCGTCCAAATCGCCAGCCAGCAGAGAGAGTAGTTCCTGATCCATGTTTTTCCTTCCGCGCTATTTTCTCGTTTCAACACAAAAGGATCATACGTAGCGTCACGTTCATCGTTCTTCCACTTCCAACTCCATAGGGGTCGGAGCGATGATGGCAAAGCCGGAGATGCTAAGTACTAGAAGGTCTGGATGGTCACGCCGGGCGTATTGCCCTGCACGGTGACGGGAACGCTTCCCGTGTGTGTCCCATTGCTCTCGGTACCAGTGGCCGAAAGCGTATAGCTGCCCAGCGCGACGTTCGCGAAGGTGTAATTGCCCGATGCATCCGCAACGGCGGTGGCAACGGTTGTGTTGCCACTCGTTAATGTCACCGTTGCTCCTGGCAATGGCTGCGAGGTCGTGCAGGAGGGCGTAGGGGAGCACACCACGACGGACCCGCTCACGGTAAAGCCTGTCACCGTGAGCGTCACTGCAATGGTCTGCGGGCTTCCCACTACGGCAGCGCCGGTGCTGTCGGTGGCAGCAATCGTGATCGTCCCCGTGTAGGTGCCGGGTACCACACTCGCAGCAGTCGCGTTCACGCTCAGCGTCCCAGCATCCGTGCCAGATGCAGCAGCAAGTACGAGCCAGGAACTGCTGGCTGCATCCCCGGTTGCAGTCCACGAGACAGGACGCGCACACGTCCCTGTTTCGCTCACAGCAACAGTCTGAGCAGTGGCCGTTTGCCCCTGGGCAACGGTGAATGCCAGGCTAGCCTGCGACGACAGTGTACAGGGTGGAAGAATGGTGAGCGTCACTGTGAACGGTTGCGGGCTCCCTTTGATAGGTCCCCGCCGACAGCCCGGCAGTAGTGACGGCGACCACGATACTCCCAGATTGACCGGTACCCATAATGCTATTCGTCTTAGAAATCGTCAGCCAACTGGCCGCTGACGACACACTGGTACTCCAGGTCACCGGCCAGGCGCAATTCCCTATACCCATGAACGTGATCGTTTGCGGTGGAGGATTTGCCGCTCCCTGGACAGCGTTGAAGGAGAGGGCACTCGACGATGGAGGCAATAGAGTGCAGGGTGGTTGCATCACCAGGTTCACGGTGATGGTCTGTGGACTCCCCGGCGCCGGTTTACCGCTCGTGTCGAGTCCAATGAGCGTCACCTGGTCCGTATAGGTCCCAGGGGTTAATTTAGAGGTAGTGACAGTGATGGTCGCCTTCCCCGTTTGTCCCGGGGCAATCGTACCGCCTGTCGGCGCGGCGCTCCACCAACCACTTGTCAGTAGAGGGCTACTCGTGCTCCACTTGAGCGGACTCCCCCCAGTATTGGTGATGGTCACCACCTGGCCGGTGGGATTGGGCAGCCCCTGGGTGTTGCTAAAATTGAGACTGAGCGGTGAGGCGCCCATCACCGGCTCAGTGGAAGACTGAGGCGGGACCTGTACCACGAGCTTCACTCCGACTGTTTGCGTGCTCATCCCGGTGACAAACGAGAGCTGGCCGGAATAGGTGTTCGGCGCCAGGCCGGCGGTATTGACGCTGACAGACACCACGGCACTGGTGGTCCCCCTCAACTGTCCACTGGCGGGGGTGACCGCTACCCAGGAGGGCATCCCAGAGGTCTTCCAGGTGATGGCCGCCCCGGAGCAACCGACCGTGGCATTCAGGCTCAGGGCCTGGGTGCCCAGGTTGCTCTGGCCCTGCACAGCGGTGAACGACAGGAAGCCCGAGTTGGTCACGATGCCACACTGCGGGAGCACCGTCAGGGAGACGTTGACCGCTTGAGGACTGTCGATTGCCCCTGGAGCGGTGAACAGCAGCGTGCCCGTATACGTGCCGGGCAGGATGCTCTGGCTACGCACGACGACCTGGATAGAAGCGGTGGCGCCAGGAGCGACGACTCCCGACAACGGAGAAGCGCTCAACCAGTTGCCACCAGGCCCGAGCGCGCGCAACAGCGACAACTGGGCAATTGCAGTCGCCTGGGCCTGGCTGGCAAGTGACCAGGATAATGGGCGCGTCCCGGGATTGCGGATGGTCAGCGTTTGTGCAGCCGGGGTCGCCTGGCCATCGTTGGCGCTAAACGACAGCAGGGCTGGCGACAAGGTCAGCACCGGCCCGGAAGGCAAAGGCAGCACGCTCATGTCCACCTCCACGTGCTGTGTTGGGCCGACATTCGATGAGATGGCCAGATCACCCTTATAATCACCCGGCTTGAGTCCGGCGCGTTGCGCGGCGATCGAGATGGTCTGACTTGAGCTGAAGGTGCCCTGGCTGGGGGAGACCAGCAGCCACGCTTGCTTGCTGCTGGCCGACCAGGTGATGGACCCACTACCGCTATTGGGCAACGTAAAAGGACGAATCGTATTCGTGCCTGTAATCGCAGCGCCTAAATCAAGAGGCCTGTTGTCAATGAGCAAGTGCGGCGGAGGCGTCGGGCCTCTCCCAGTGATCTGAAGCGTAGCGCTGGCGGTGTAGCGGGTTTTGAGATCTTCCGCCACAATCGGGTGGGAACCCGTCTCCCAATCGCTAGCGATGTTGACAGCCACGTTTGCCGAACCCGCCAGGCCGACACGGATGATGGAGGAGCCCCCAACGATAGCCATAGGTTCCTGAATATCGTGCGTCAAGGCGACGCTGGTCGAGGGCGTAAAGTTTTTGAGAGCTAACCGGATGGTGGTGGTACCAATAGTTGCAACATTTGTGGAAAGTGTCAGTGTTGGTGTGTCGCCTCCTCCACCTGCCGTTAGCCAGAGGAGTAGAGCAGCGCCAAGTAGCATTGTGACGACCAGGACAGCAGCGAGCGCATTGAGCTGTCGAACAAGCCACCCACGACGATGCTGTTTGCCTACTCGCGCTTCAGGCCTGCTCGGAAAGGAACTGTGTCCCCCAATACCAGGTACAAGTATATGCCCATTGAGAGAGGCTCCCTGGTCTGTCTGCACCAGGCGTTCTCGTACCCGCGCAAGGATCTGCGCTTGCTCAGCCGGAGGTACCAGAAGAGGCCTGCGGTAGGCACGCTGCAAGAGGAGTATCAGTTCCTCATGCTGTGGTTCTTGCTCTTCCGGGAGCAGATCATCAAACGATTTCATCGCTGTTCTCCTCTTTCTAGCTGATCATAGATCGTACGCAACTGGCGCAGGGTACGCACAAACAATTGGCGCACCGTTCCTTCGGGTTTCCCGAGGACAACTGCAATGTCGGCAAAGCGCAGCCCATTGCGATAGCGTAACCCGATCAGCTCTCGTTGAAGCGAGGTGAGGTGCGCAATCGATTGGTAGAGGCGCTCATAGTTCTCCTGTTGTTCGGTGTATTGTTCCGGTGTCAACGCCCCGTCTTCCATCTCTAGGGCCCGCTCTATCGGCAGCAAGTTCAGCAGGGCAATGTGGCGGTAGTGATCAACCACCTTATTTCGGGCAACTCGTCGCAACCAGGCCAGTTGCCGCCCCTGGGGGAGACTGGAAAGCGCTTCGTCTTGTAAGGCTGCGAGAAAGACCTCCAGCAGCAGGTCTTCGGCATCCTGCTTAGTCGACACCTGCTGACACAAATACTGAAAGATGGAGACAGCAAAACGGTCGTAGAGCGTGCCCTCCACGCTGTTTTGATCCGTATTCAATTGTTGCATACGCCTTCCTTCTCAAATAATTACTCTCTCATACAAGAAGTCGTACGGATGAGGAAATTGTGACTGATGAGGACCACGAATTTTTGGTGCGCCCGGAAAACCCATCAAGAGGAGACAGACGAGAGAGACCTATTAGGCCCTGCCGAGCGCTTTACACCGTTTCGTGCGCAAGGCCTTGGAAGTGAGCGGTTCCCGTCATGGAGAGCAGGCGACAGAAAGCAGAAGCTTTCCCTACTCACCATGCAGCGCTGGTCGGGGTAGGTCCTCGTTCGCGTTGTACATTTCGATGTTCAAAGGCAAGGTTGGCTGAACAGCCGTTTCAGAGTGTGGACACCAGCATTCGTGAAGGTGGATCAAGGGCTTGTTGCTGGTGTCTTGAGCAATTTGTCCCATTTTGCAACTTCATACGACTTATTAGATGAGGGGTAAAAAATCAAAGAGGAGAGCGTATGCAACGAAT
>WNFM01299724.1_pt1 | contig 10568 bp, 11 predicted proteins | sample 5400271 | NCBI WGS metagenome assembly WNFM01 (sample SAMN13153352, study PRJNA577476) | soil metagenome | isolation source: 60 cm saprolite on Douglas fir-dominated hillslope | place: USA:California | collected 2013-09-17 | reverse complement strand
CGCATCATTGCAGCCACCAATCGCCGGCTTGAACAGGCGGTAAGGGAGGGGCGCTTTCGCGAGGATCTGTTCTATCGGCTCAACGTGTTTCCGATTGAGGTGCCGCCATTGCGCGAACGTCGCGAAGACATTCCGTTGCTGTCGTGGACCTTCGTGAAGGAATTCAGCAATTCCATGGGAAAGCCGGTTGATGAAATCGCGGATGAATCCATCGCCGCTCTTCAAGCCTACCACTGGCCCGGTAATATCCGTGAGCTGCGCAACATCATCGAGCGCGCGATGATTCTTAACCATGACTCAACGCTGTCCATCAAGCTCGCTCATACGGTCTTGCGACCTGTCGCCGTAACGGCGATGGCAGGCTCGTTGGATGAAGCGGAGCGCACGATCATTTTACAGGCGCTGGAGCAGTGCAATTGGCGCATTCGCGGGTCGACTGGCGCCGCGGTACTTCTCGACGTCAAGCCGACGACACTGGAATCCCGTATCAAGAAGCTCGAACTACATCCAAAGCACTGAATTTCAGTACGTCAGGCGTGGTGGTCGAGCTCGCTCACGGCAATTCGTACTTCCCGGGCGAAGTCGATCAGCGAGAAGGTGAAGGCGCCGAGTGAAATCATGAACAGGACTGCTACTCCGCGCTCGTGCTGAATTTCGAAGAACGCACTCGCGAACGCGACGATCACGAGCACCGACACCGCGATGCTGCCGACGACGGCCCAGAGGATCGCGCGATTCACCAACCTCGCACGCCACATCATGCGGGGCAGGTCAGCCTTGAGCCGGGACCTGACGGTGTCCTCATCCGGTATCGCGTTCAGCACGATCGTTCGATCGATGATCCGGTTCAGGCGTGAAATCAGCACCGAGATGAAGGCCGCCAGGGCTCCGAGCAGGAACGCTGGCGCGGCCGCCTGTGCGATGACCTGCGATAGCTGATTGACTGACGGTGTTTCGGTGATCATCGACATTCAGCCTTGTGTTATCCGGGCGAGAACCAGGCGTTGCGAATATCCGCCGGCCTGGCGGTCACTTGCTTCCGAACGGAAATATCGTTCAACGAAGGTGACGATCGCCTTTTTGATCGCGGTATCGTTCCATGACGGTAACGGTTCGGCTGCCCCGGTTTGTGCCATCGCGGGAAGCAATATCGCTCGGCGACCAATCCGGAAGATCGTGTCACGCGATGCCATCATGGGCCGATCCCTTCATTTTCTGTTTCGGATGACGCACCGAAAGCCGACATGGCTGGTGGATGTGTCGATTGCCTCGGCATGGCGTGCGGCCGGTCGATAGCGCCGGCAGTAATTGGGAGCGCACAGATGCGAGCCGCCCTTGATGACCTTGCGTGCGATTTTGATGTTGGGCTGACAAGGATCGTAGCTCGCGGCCTCCGCGCCGCCGCGCGGGTTTTCCGGGATACAGCACGCTTTCGGCGCGTCGGCGTCGTGCTGCTGGGTGTACCAGTCGGAGGTCCATTCCCAGACGTTGCCGATCATGTCGTGGACGCCATAGCCGTTCGGCGCGAACGCCGTGACCGGCGAGGTCCGCTCGTAGCCGTCGTCGTTCAGGTTCTGTTGCGGAAACTCGCCCTGCCAGGTATTGGCCAAATGCTTGCCGCCGGGCGTAAATTGATCGCCCCAGGCATATTCGGCGCCGTCGAGCCCGCCGCGCGCGGCAAATTCCCATTCGGCCTCGGTGGGCAAGTCCTTGCCGGCCCAGTTTGCGTAAGCCAGCGCATCCGCAAATGAGACGTGGACGACAGGATGGTGATCGAGGTTGTTGATGCTGCTTTTGGGCCCCGTGGGATGGCGCCAGTCGGCGCCCTTCAGGAACGTCCACCATTCTCCCCAGTTGCGAAGATCGACCGGCCGCGAGGGAGGGGTGAACACCAGCGAGCCCGCGTAGAGCATATGCGGCAGCGCACCGGGGTAATTGCTGGGATCGGGAGGTATCTGCGCGAAGGTAACGTGGCCGGTTGCCTTGACGAATTCCTTGAACTGCCGGTTCGTGACCGGGGTACGGTCGATCAGGAATGAATCGACGGTAACGCGATGAACCGGGGCTTCTTCCGGGTAATGCTTGTCGGACCCCATGCGAAAGGTGCCACCCGGAATCGAGACCATTTCCGGATGATCGTTGGTGCTGGAGTCGATGGTATGGTTGTCGAAGGGTACCGTGCTCAAAGCGGTGGCTCCCCAGGGAATTGTACGGCCGGTTGGCCGGCTGCCGTATCGGCGTTGACGGGATAAGGCACCAGTCGCAAGAACCGGGCCAACGTGCACCGCAACACGCTCCCGATAGAAATGCTCGATAGATCAGCCTTGTAGAAATTTTGCAGCGGCTGCGTGGAGCTCATAACTGGTCGTCGGTCTCCGAGATTTCGGAGACTCATCCGAAGTTTCGGAGGAAGGCTGGTGCTGAAAGCGCATGACGACAAGGTCACGCGATTATCTAGCGCGCTGTTTTGATGGCGTTTTTCTGCCGGCGGCGGTTCGCGGCAGAGATTGGCGCGCTTCTTGCGATGACGAGGCGAGTAGCGCGTGTTGTCCATCTCGGTGACAGCCGAAAGAATTGAACCTTGATCGTCTTCTCCATGCAGATCGTGGCATCGGACGAAAAGCGCGCCGAGATTGTGCGCACGCTCGGGTCGTTGCTGGGTCCGACGCGCGCGGCCGCGGGCTGCGTGCAGGCGCGGCTCTATGCTGACCTGGACAGGCGCAAGACACTCTGTCTCGTCGAGGAGTGGGACTCACGCGAGCAATTCGAACGCAATCTGGATACCGCCAAGCTCAATACCATCGTCGCTGCCATTGAACTTTCAAGCGAAGCGCCGGTCGTCCACGTCGACACAGTCGAGCGAGAGGAAGGCGTCGACACCCTGGCACTGCATCGAACCGCATCAGGAACCGTCCGTCATTGATCTGATGTCTCAAGCCAGATGCCAAGATTGTTCGCAGGAAGGAAGAACAAGATGAGCAAGATACTGATCTCGGTAGCGATGAGTGCCGCGATAATGGCGGCCAGCTCGGCCGGCGCCAGAGCCCAGGTAGATCTCAGTACCTATGCGGACCCTGAAGGGTTCCTCGACATCCAGGCGCTGACCTGCGCGCAACTCGCCGGCACCTGGCAGGATCAGGCTGACCTGCTGAGCTCCTGGTACAGCGGCTGGTACAACGGCCTCGCCAAGCGGCACTACATGGATATCCGCAAGGGCAGGGAGGCCGAGCACGAGTTGATCGTGTACTGCAAAGCCAACCCGCAGCTCCGGATTATCCAGGCGATCGATATCGTCTTCAAGAGCATGCGAGAACGCGCCGGCATCAAGGTGCAGTGAGAAGGGAAGACCCTGCGTGTCGCGTTATGCGGGCCGATCGACACATCTGTATTTTCAAGTACATCACAACAGAGGGAGCCACATCATGAGTAACGACAAGGATGCGGGAAAGTCCGATACCACCAAGGATCCAGCCAGCGCGGGTTTGAAACGCCGCGATCTATTGTTAAGCGGCAGTTCGCTTGTCGCAGCCTCAGCGCTCTCTGCTGTTGGGCTGACAGGCCCTGCCGAAGCGCAGCAACCAACAGCTGCGCCGGCCGCCACCGGGCAAAAGCCCAACATCGTCGTCATCATGGGCGACGACATCGGTATCTGGAACCTTGGCGCTTACCATCGCGGCATGATGGCGGGGCGGACGCCAAACCTCGACAAGCTGGCCGCCGAGGGCATGCTGTTCACTGACTACTACGCCGAGGCGAGTTGCACGGCGGGTCGCGCCAACTTCATCACCGGCGAGCTTCCGATCCGCACCGGCATGACCACGGTTGGCCAGGCCGGCGCGCCCACCGGCATACCCGCGCAGGCGGTAACCATTGCCACGGCGCTTAAGGGAATGGGCTACGCTACCGGCCAGTTCGGCAAGAATCACCTTGGCGACAAAAACGAATTTCTGCCGACAGTGCACGGCTTCGACGAGTTCTTCGGCTACCTGTATCACCTCGATGCGATGGAAGATCCAGCGCATCCCGCCTATCCGCAGGAATTGCTGAACACCGTCGGTCCGCGCAACATGGTCCATTGTTATGCGTCCAATGTCGACGACGCTACTGTGGATCCACGCTGGGGCAAGGTCGGCAAGCAAAGGATCGAGGACGCGGGAACGCTTTATCCCAAGCGGATGGAAACGGTGGACAACGAAATCCGCGACTTCGCCTTGAAGTTCATCGACAAAGCCAAGGCCGACAACAAGGAAGCGCTGCGCAACTCCAAGAACGGCTGGACCATCCATGAGGCCGGCATGGCGCAGCTCGACGACGACGTCGGCATCGTGATGCAGAAGCTCAAGGATATGGGCGTCGATGACAACACCATCGTGGTCTTCACAACCGACAACGGCACCGAGGTCTTCACCTGGCCCGATGGCGGACAGACGCCATTCGCGCAGAGCAAGGGCACGATCATGGAAGGCGGCTTCCGCGCACCGGCGATGATCCGCTGGCCGGGCAAGGTGCCGGCGGGCAAGGTCGAGAACGGCATCATCTCCGGGCTCGACTGGTTTCCGACTTTCCTTGCGGCGGCCGGAAACCCAAACATCGCCGAAGAGCTGAAGAAGGGCAAACAGATCGGCGACACGACCTACAAATGTTATCTGGATGGCTATAACCAGATGGACATGATTACCGGCAAGGGGCCGTCGAACCGGCACGAAATCTGGTACTTCGGAGAAAGCGACCTCGGTGCCGTGCGCATCGACGACTTCAAGTACCGCTTCATTGACCAGCCCGGCGGCTGGCTTGGTGAGAAAACCAAGCTTGACGTGCCCACGCTGACCAACCTGCGCCTCGATCCCTTCGAGCGCACAGGCTGGCCCGATAGCGGAACCAAATTCGGCGCGCAGCAATACTTCGACTGGTTCAAGTATGAGTTCTGGCGTTTCGTATTTGTACAGGATGTCGTTGAGAAGCTGGCAATGACGGCGATCGAGTTTCCGCCGATGCAAAAGGGCGCGAGCTTTAACCTCGACGCGGTGAAAGCCAAGATCGCGGCAGCAAGGCACGCAATCGCTAAGTAGACGCGTCAAAGGCTTTGCAAGCCTCGTAAAGGTGGCGCCGGATTTGATCGGCGCCACCGGATCGAGCGCGAACAGGATTTGCAAGGCAAACGGTTGGTCAGATGAACCAAAACCACTTTACCATCAGCTTTCCGTTGAAATCGCCGTCAGCCTCCAAGTTGCTGGCGGAACAACTTCCACCAATGATGCCGGACTTGTTCCGGGCGAACGATGCGATAGGCACGGTCCACTACTCGCGCTTCACCGTGCTGAGCGAAAAGACGCTGCTGTTTCTCGGCGATTTTGACGGCGATTTCGGTCAGCTCATGGCCCAGTTGGCCAAATCCGTGGGGCCGGTGTTCGATGCGATCCTTCGACATGTGGACAGTCCGCCGTCTACACCGGTGAGCGCCAACATTGACGCGTTTGCCCAATGGGCCAAGGCGCATCTGGTCCACGCGGTGAATCTCTACACGGCTTATCCCGGTGCGACTGCCAGGCAGATCAAGGCGTTGGCGTTGGCCGCGGATGTCGGTGGAGCGGGCGAGCTACGTCCGTTTCTTGTGATCCTGCCGATCAAGTCGTATTTTCACTTCCTTGCGGTTCAGCTTATCCTGCGCGCACGGGGCAGTGGGACCACCAAGGACTTGGACAAGGTGGGCACGCCGCACTTCGCCCAGTTCGTGCCGCTTGAAGACAACCAGATTGGTTTTTTCACCGTCTACGATGGTTCGTTCGACAAATACATCGCCGATTTCACCAAAAACATCGGAGACGTCTTCGATCTCATCTTCAAGTTTACGAAGAACCCGCCGCCGTCCCCGTGCCGGAAGTACCTTCAGGAGTTCATTGATTTCGCGGCCGGCGCCAACCGCAACCCGATCGGGTTCTATCAGGCTTACCCGGGTTTATCGGTTCAGGACATCCACGCCCTGATTGCCGACAGCAAATCCGCGGCGACCGGATAGCCAGAGACGGTACGGGGGAGCGATATCGTGATTCAAGGCGACGGCGGACAAGCCAAGGCAAACGAGCGCAGAGGCCTTTTCGATCGGCTGTTCGGACGAGGCGGGGCGCCGGACCCACATCTCGGCGCCGACGTCGCGCTGGATCTCGCGGAGATTCAGGGTTTCATCCTGCGTGGCTACAGGATGCCGATGGTGCGGCATTTCCTGTTGAGCGTCGGCGTCCCCGCCGAAGCCCGCAAGTTGCTGGGTCGGATGGTCAGCGGCAACGAGGTGGACGCGCCCCAGATCACGACTGCCGAGGACTGGCATGTGGGGTTTGAGCCAGGACCTGGCGATAACCCGGCGGCCGCGCCGCGCCACAAGCCAGACTACTGCCTCAACCTCGGCATTACCTGGCCCGGACTGGTGGCACTTGAGATCAGGGACCGCATTCCGACGCTTTCGTTCAAGTCGTTCGGCGCGTTCGTGGCTGGCGCAGCCGAACGCGCGCGACTGGTTGGCGATACCGGGGACAGCGACCCGCGGCACTGGGCAGGGGGATTCGGCGCTGGCGGCGATCACGTCCTGGTCACGCTGCACGCGCTGACACCCGCGGCCATGGCAGTCTATAGCGATCGGCTCAGCACACTTTTTACTGAAGGCGGTGCGTTTCGGGAAATCTGGCGAGCCGACGGCATGGCCTTGATGGAGATCAGGGACGGCGAACCCGTTCCCACTTTCAAGGTTCACTTCGGCTATACCGACGGCATCAGCATGACCACCATCCGCGGCGGCCCCGAGCGCTATCCGCTGGATCATCAGCAGCCATGCGATCCCTGGCTGTTCGTGTTGCGGGACGACGCTGAGAATTATTTGATGCCCGAGCCTCGAGAGTTGAGTCTGAACGGAAGCTTTGCCGTCTTCAAGATGATCGAGACCGACGTTGTCGGGTTCGAAAACTTCCTCCAGTCGAACAAGGACAAAATTGATCCCGAACTGCTTGCGGCCAAGATCTGCGGACGATGGCGCAATGGCGTTCCACTGGCACTGTCGCCGGATAACGACTGCCCCGAAGGTGGGCTGTCTGCCGAGCAGCTTAATAATTTTGAATATGTCAATGCGGACGGCTCGGGAGATCCCAGGGGCCTGCGCTGTCCTGTAGGCGCGCATATGCGTCGTATCAATCCGCGCGGCCAACCGGTCACAGGGCAGGGGCAGCCCGGCGGAAGCAACAATACTCACCGCCTGATCCGCCGCGGCCTCCCTTATGGACCGATCTACGATCCCTCGCAGCCTTACGATGGAATCGAGCGGGGCTTGCTCGGTTACTTCATCAATTCGAGCATCGAGAACCAGTATGAGTTCGTCCTCGGCCACTGGGTCAATGACAGTGAGTTCGCAGGCTCTGTGAGGCTCAATCCTAAATCGAAGGATCCGATGATAGGGACTCAAGACCCTGCGGAAAGCATTTTTGTGATCCCCCAGGACAATGGCGGACCTCCGATCAGAGTTACAGGGTTTTCAAGCTTCGTTAAGACGCGGGCCGCGGCCTACTGCTTCCTGCCAAGCATAGCCGCGATCAAGCTCGTCGCTAGCCTGGAATAGCGGGATGCGGTGTCGCATTGCAGGGAGTTGGACATGTTGACGCGATGGTTTGGCGTGACGGAAAGCGACGCGGACAGGTGCCCGGCCCGAGAACAATCGGACATCGAGGCGATCACCGAAAAATCTCTCTTGATGCAATCCGATGCTGCGGCCAGGCAACGCCGGTCGCTGTGTCGGGGAACCCATGCCAGCGGCGTCTGTGTCCGCGCCGAATTCGAGGTATTTGACGTTGCCTCGGGCCGCCCGCCGAAGCTGGCAGCGCGCCTGGCCAAAGGAATTTTTGCGCGACCCGGCGTGTATCAGGCCGTCGCGCGATTTGCGAACGCGGACGCGAATATCAATTCCGATTTCAAGCCGGACGTCAGATCGCTGTCATTTTCCGTCGATCTCGCTCCGGACAATTTGGTCGCCGGCGGTTCGTCGCGGCAGGATTTCTCAATGCAGAATGCGACCACGCTACCCATCAACGACTCTCCCGCCTTTATAGCGACCGTCAAGGTGCTTACGGCGTCGAACCCGGTCGCCGGGTTATGGTCCCTCCCATTCAAGGACAAGTTGCGGGTTATACGGACTCTCGTCCTGGCGGAACTACAAGCCCAGCAGAAAATAAGGCCTTACCAACAATTGCGCTATTGGAGCACCGTTCCGTTCCGTCATGGATCCGACGACGTGGTGAAGTTCTCTGCCATACCGTTTCCGGCTAATACGGCGCACCCTCTGCAAAAAAGCAATCCGAAGGGATTGCAGGACGAACTTTCCCGGCACGTCAGGGAAGACAGCGAGTTGAGCCGGTTCGACTTTGCCGTTCAGCTTCTCGATACCAGCACGATGACGTACCGAGGCAAGGTCCGCGACGCCAGTTTCTGGATCGAGAACGCGAGCGTGGAATGGAAGGAAATCGAGGCGCCGTTCCACACCGTAGCGAGGTTGACCCTGATGCGGAATTCGGAGTTGTCTCCGGAAGCTAGCGACGCAATCTATTTTGATGTGACCGGCAACTCCACGCCTGACAGCAGGCCGGTCGGCAGCATCAATCGCGCTCGCTGTCCCGCAGAAGTTGCCAGCAGGCGGGCGAGAACGCATGCGGCCGGCGTTAGGTAAGTGCTCGCGTCGGCGTCGCGTTCGATCCCGTCAGAGGTGTTTCGGGTCAAGCTGACCAGCGTTCGCTTCAAGTAGCGGTGGTGAATCTCCGAATTTTCGGAGACTCTCCGAGAATTTGGAGGATGCAATGGATACACTCCCTCTCTCCGAGGTCAGCTTCGCCTTATCTCGCTGATCTTTCGTACGTTTCTTTATGGGACATGATGACCGTCTGTTGGCCCGCTTCTTGCGAGGCTATCTGAAGCCGTTCCGCGTTGTCGACGAAAGCTCGGAATCGGATCGGAGAGTGAAATGCTGCTCAAATTGTCCATGGTAGTTCTCGGCTCACAGCTGGTCATCACCGTAGCGGATGAGGTTCCAAGATTTGATATCGGCAAGGGTTGCAAGATCGACAGCGCGGCGGCGTTCGATCCGAAGGCCGGCATGAACGCGACGATCAAGCGGTGTAAGGATGACGAGGAGCACGCAAGGGATCAGCTTCAGGCGAACTGGTCGAGTTATTCCGCGTCAGATCGCACGATGTGCACCGGCGCAACGGTCGGAGACAAGGCAGATGCGAACTCCGTTCCGCCGAGTTACGTTGATTTGCAGACCTGTCTTCAGGACCAGCAATTGGCTCGGAAACTACCCAAGCAATGAGCTGCAAGCTATCTTCCCTGATTGGACAATTACGCCAGCAGTGCGGTGAACATGACCTCAATTAGATTGCCACTTTGGCTTCGCTTCGTCCTGATTGCCGGACTGGTCGTTCTTGCGTCCGGCGCGAGTCTCCTGGCCTACCGGTATTATACCAAGCCGGTCACCCTGACGGTGGCGGTCGGCTCCATCGACGGCGAAGCCGCGAAGGCCATGTCAGCCATCGCGAGCAAGCTGGTCACGATCAACGCGCCGGTGCGGCTGACGATCATCGACAGCGGAACGGCGCTGGCCGCGGGCAAAATCTTTGCCGCAGGCAAGGCCGATCTCGCCGTGGTTCGCGGTGATGTCGGCGACTTGTCGCAGGCCCAGGCGGTCGTCGTTGTAAGCCACGTGGTGGCGCTCGTAATCGCGCCACCTGACTCGCCGATTGACAGCATAGGCAAGCTGAAAAATCGCAATGTCGGCGTGATCGCGCTGGAGACAAATGCCAAATTGGTCGAGGTGTTGAGCAAGGAATATGGTCTTGACGGCGCCAAGGTGTTCAGGGATGTCGCGCTGGCCGATGCCCGGAATGCACTCCAATCAAAGCAGATCAGCGCGTTGCTTGTCGTCATCCCGTTGTCGCAAAAATATCTGTCGCTGGTGCGAGGGTTCTTCCAGCAGGGACCGAAGGCGTTGCCGGTCCTGATCTCCATCGATTCCGCCGGCGCGATCGCGGAAGCCGAGCGTGCGTATGAGAGCTTTGACGTGCCAAAAGGGACGTTGCGCGGCGCGCCACCGGTTCCGGACGACGATCTCACGACCTTACGAACTGCATTATACCTCGTTGCGAACAAGAAGCTCAGCAGCGATCTGGTGACGAGCCTGACTCAGACCATCATGAACGTACGCCGCGACCTGATGGTGGAGCAGCCGATCTTTGCTCAGATTACTGCGCCCAGCACCGATGCGGATTCCTTTCTCGCCGTGCATCCCGGAGCAGCCGCCTTCTACAACGGCACCACCCAGAGCTTCATGGATGAATACGGTAACTGGATCTATCTGACACCGATGATTCTGGGGGGCATCGCGACGGTCTTTGCCGCCATTTGGAAATTTCTGGGAATCGTACCGTCTGCTGGCGATGGCCCGCTGGATACGCTGTATGCCCTGGCGCGCCGCGTACGCAAGGCAGATACTCTGGTCGAATTGGGCACTATCGAAGACGAGATTGACGATATTTTGAAGG
>WNFM01228275.1_pt1 | contig 10569 bp, 12 predicted proteins | sample 5400271 | NCBI WGS metagenome assembly WNFM01 (sample SAMN13153352, study PRJNA577476) | soil metagenome | isolation source: 60 cm saprolite on Douglas fir-dominated hillslope | place: USA:California | collected 2013-09-17 | reverse complement strand
CCCTGGTGGCCGAGCGGCGCAAGGCGCGCGGCCTGAAGCTCAACTACCCCGAGGCCGTGGCGCTGATCAGCGCCGCCGTGCTGGAGTGGGCGCGCGACGGCAGGACCGTGGCCGAGCTCATGCACCTGGGCACCACGGTGCTGACGCGCGCCGATGTGATGGAGGGCATTCCAGAAATGATCCCGGACATCCAGGTCGAAGCCACTTTCCCGGACGGCACCAAGCTGGTCACCGTTCATCACCCGATCGTTTGAGGAGATCCGCCATGTTCCATCCCCGCCTTCTGCTCGCCCCGGCCCTGCTGGCCGCTGCCACGGCCGCCAGCGCCCATACGGGGGCCGGCGCCCACCTGCATGCCGGCGACGGCGCCATGCAGGCCCTGATGGCCGGGCTGTCCCATCCCATCGCGGGCCTGGACCATCTGCTGGCCATGCTGGCGCTGGGCCTGTGGTGCGGGCTGATGCTCAAGCGCCAGTGGCTGCCGCCCGTGGCCTTTGCAGCCTGCATGGCGCTGGGCCTGGCGCTGACGCAGACCCCGCTGGAGCTGCCGGCCGTGGAGCCCATGGTGGCTGCATCGCTGCTGGCCTTCGGCCTGCTGCTGGTGGCCCAGCGCCGCCTGCCCGTGGCCCTGGCCATGGTGCTGGCCGGCGCCTTCGCGCTGTTTCACGGATACGCGCATGGCGAGGTCTTCCCCCACGCGCTGCCCGCAGCCGTGTTCTGGGCCTACATGGCGGGCATGGTCGCCACCACGCTGGTGCTGCATGCCCTGGGCGTGGCCTTTGGCCGGGCCATGCGCGGCGGCACGGCTTCGGCCTGGGCCGCACGCCTGGCCGGCGTGGCCGCCATGGGCTACGGTGCCGTGGCGCTGGCAGGCTGATCGCGGGAGCCGCACATGACCGAGCGCATCATCCCCGGCGAGCTGCTCGCCGAGCCCGGCGAGATCCTGCTGAACGCAGGCCGGCCCGTGCAGACCCTCACGGTCACCAACACCGGCGACCGGCCCGTGCAGGTGGGCTCGCACTTTCATTTCTTCGAGGTCAACGAGGCCCTGCACTTCGACCGCGCCGCCGCACGCGGCTGGCGGCTGAACATCGCGGCCGGCACGGCCGTGCGCTTCGAGCCGGGCCAGGAGCGCACGGTGGAACTGGTGGAAATCTCCGGCGACCGCATCATCTTCGGCTTCAACGCCAAGGTGATGGGCAGGCTTTGAAGTACCCCCTGAGCGGCTACGCCGCTTCCCCCTCTCTCGCTTCGCGGGAAGGGGACGACACCCTCGGTGCGGGGCGGCCCTTCCTCGGTGTCCCCGGGTTGGACCACGCCGGTTTTAAGTACAACGAGCAACGCATAGCGTCGTAGACAACAGAAAGGGAATGCTATGGCAAGCATCACGCGCCAGGCCTATGCCGAGATGTTCGGCCCCACCGTGGGCGACCGCCTGCGGCTGGCCGACACGGCCCTGGTCATCGAGATCGAGAAGGACCACACGATCTACGGCGAAGAGGTCAAGTTCGGCGGCGGCAAGGTCATCCGCGACGGCATGGGCCAGAGCCAGCGCATGGCCGCCGACTGTGCCGACACCGTCATCACCAATGCCGTGATCATCGACCACTGGGGCATCGTCAAGGCCGACATCGCCATCAAGAACGGGCTGATCGCAGGCATAGGCAAGGCCGGCAACCCGGACATGCAGCCGGGCGTGACCATCGTCATCGGCCCCGGCACGGAAATCATTGCGGGCGAGGGCATGATCGTCACGGCCGGCGGCATCGACACGCACATCCACTTCATCTGCCCGCAGCAGATCGACGAGGCGCTCTATTCCGGCATCACCACGATGCTCGGCGGCGGCACCGGCCCCGCCGCCGGCACCAATGCCACCACCTGCACGCCGGGACCCTGGCATCTCATGCGCATGCTGCAGGCGGCCGAGGCCTTTCCGATGAATTTGGGATTCCTCGGCAAGGGCAATGCAGCGCTGCCCGAGGCGCTGGTCGAGCAGGTCCGGGCCGGCGCCTGCGGCCTGAAGCTGCACGAGGATTGGGGCACCACGCCGGCCGCGATCGACAATTGTCTTTCGGTGGCGGATGATCACGACATCCAGGTGATGATCCATTCCGACACGCTGAACGAGTCGGGTTTTGTCGAGGACACCATAAAAGCCTTCAAGGGCCGCACCATCCACGCCTTCCATACCGAAGGCGCCGGCGGCGGTCATGCGCCTGACATCATCAAGATTGCCGGCTTGAAGAACGTGCTGCCGTCCTCGACCAATCCGACGCGCCCGTTCACCCGCAACACCATCGACGAGCATTTGGACATGCTGATGGTATGCCACCATCTCGATCCCTCGATCGCCGAGGATCTCGCGTTTGCCGAAAGCCGCATTCGGAAAGAGACCATTGCGGCGGAAGACATCCTGCACGACCTCGGCGCGCTGTCGATGATGTCGTCGGATTCGCAAGCCATGGGCCGGCTCGGTGAAGTCATCATCCGCACCTGGCAGACTGCCGACAAGATGAAGAAGCAGCGGGGACCGTTGCCGCAGGACAAGGGCAACAACGACAATTTCCGCGTCAAACGCTACATCGCCAAATACACCATCAACCCCGCGATCGCGCACGGCGTCTCAAAACTGATCGGCTCGGTGGAAAAAGGCAAACTTGCCGATCTCGTGCTGTGGTCGCCGGCGTTTTTCGGCGTAAAACCCGAATGCGTCATCAAGGGCGGCTCGATCGTCGCAGCTCCCATGGGCGATCCGAACGCGTCGATCCCGACGCCGCAACCCGTGCATTACCAGCCGATGTTTGCGGCTTTCGGCAAATCGCTGACGGCGTCCTCGGTAGTATTTTCCTCGAAGGCGGCAGTAGCTTCCGGACTCGGCAAGAAGCTCGGCATCGAGAAAAAACTCTATGCGGTGCAAAATACCCGTGGCCGCATCTCCAAGAAGAGCATGATCCATAACGACGCCACGCCCAAGATCGAGGTCGATCCCGAGACCTATGAGGTCCGCGCCGACGGCGAACTTTTGACTTGTGCGCCGGCCGAGGTGCTGCCCATGGCGCAACGGTATTTCATGTACTAGGGTTATCCCCGGCGCTTGAAGCCAGAACAAGACCGGGAGGACTTTCGTGATTTACGTCGTTGCCACACTGACCGTGAAACCTGAAACGCGCGCCGAATTCATTGCAGCCGCGACCGCCTGCATCAAGGAGACCCGGAAGGAGCCGGGTAATATCGCCTATGACCTGCACGAAAGCGTCACCGATTCGTCCAAGATGGTTTTCGTCGAGCAGTGGGAGAATATGGAAGCGCTGGGGCCGCACCGCGCCGCCGAGCACATGAAGACCTTTGGCCGGGTCGCCGTGAAATGCATGACCGCGCCACCAAAGATTGAATACATCACCCCGGAAAAGGTCGAAGTCCGTTAGCTGGAAGATCACGAGGTGAAAAATCTGGACATGTTCGCATGATCCGCGCAACTGAGGTCAAGGGGCAGCATCGCTGGACCGAAGCGCCGGCCGATACCGTGGTGCTCGATTTCGACGACCGGCACCGGCGGCGGATGGCGATGACCGGTACGCGGGGACTTGAGTTCCTGCTCGACTTGGAAAACGCCGTCGTGCTGCGTGGCGGTGATGCGCTGGTGCTCGAGGACGGGAGGCTGGTCGAAGTGGTCGCGGCGCCGGAGCCATTGATCGAGATCAGGGGGACCGACCCGCATCATCTGGTTCGCGTCGCCTGGCATCTCGGCAATCGCCATTTGCCGACGCAGATCATGCCGAAGGGCCTGCGTATCCGGCGCGATCACGTCATCGAGGCGATGGTCAAGGGCTTGGGCGCGCGCGTGATCGAGATCGAGGCGCCATTCGATCCCGAAGGCGGCGCCTATGCCGGCGGCGGCCACGCCCGCGCGGGCGAGGGCGATCCGCACCAACATGCGGCGCATGACCAGGCGTCGCATGATCATGGCGATCACCATCATCACCATGACGATCATCACCACCACGATCACCATCACCACGACGAGCATTGCGACCACGATCATTATCACGACCATTCCCATGCTCATGACCACAAATAGGCCGCCGCCGATCGAGGATCGGGGCGGGATGAGCGAAAACGAGGTGGCGGCGCTTTATCGGTTGATGACCTGGCTGTCGCCGGCCTTTCCGGTCGGCGCGTTCTCCTACTCCTCTGGCATCGAATGGGCGGTGGAGGCAGGCGATATCGTTGATGCCAGCTCACTGCGCGAGTGGCTTGCGGCGATGCTCGCCGATGGAAACGGATTTTGCGACGGTGTGTTCCTGGCGCGGGCGCACCGGGCGGCGTCCTTGGGCGACGCGGCGGCCTTTCGCGACATCGCCGACCTTGCCGCCGCCTTCGTGGCCTCGCGCGAGCGGCAGCTCGAAACCTCGGCGCAGGGACGCGCCTTCATCGAGATCGCCCGCGCGGCTTGGAATTGCGATGACCTTGAGCAAATGATGGTGCAATGCCAGGGAACACTGGTCTATCCCGTCGCGGTTGGCCTCGTCAGCGCCGCACATAGAATTCCACTCGAACCCACGCTGCATGCTTTCCTTCACGCGCTGACGTCGAACTGGATATCGGCAGGCAGCCGGCTTATCCCCTTGGGGCAAACCGACAGCCAGCGCGTTCTCGCTTTGCTCGAACCGGTCGTGGCCGCAACAGCCGTCCGCGCACTGCATGCCTCGCTCGACGACCTCGGCAGCGCCACCTTTCGCGCCGATCTCGCGAGCCTCCGGCACGAGACGCAATATACGAGGTTGTTCCGATCATGAGGGACGACGATGGATTAGGGAAAATTTGAAAATGACAAAATCCCACGGCCCGCTTCGCATCGGCATCGGTGGTCCCGTTGGATCGGGCAAGACCGCGTTGATGGACCTGCTCTGCAAGACGATGCGGGATCGTTACGACATCGCCGCGATCACCAACGACATCTACACCAAATGGGATGCAGAGTATCTGGTGCGCTCGGGGTCGCTGACGCCGGATCGCATTGCCGGCGTCGAGACCGGCGGCTGTCCTCACACCGCGATCCGCGAGGACGCCTCGATGAATCTCGCCGCGGTTGCCGACATGCGCGCGAAATTTCCCGATCTGGATCTGGTGCTGATCGAATCCGGCGGCGACAATCTCGCTGCTACCTTCTCGCCCGAGCTCGCCGACCTCACGATCTATGTCATCGATGTTGCGGCCGGCGACAAGATTCCCTCCAAGGGCGGCCCCGGCATCACCCGGTCCGACCTTCTGGTCATCAACAAGATCGACCTCGCGCCGCATGTCGGCGCCTCGCTTGAGAAAATGGACACCGATGCAAGGCGGATGCGCGGCGAACGGCCGTTCGTCATGACCAATCTGCGGAAGAGCGAGGGGCTCGACCGTATTGTTGGCTTCATCGAGGCCAAGGGCGGACTGAGCCCCAAGGCAAAAGATGAGGCCAAGGCAGGAGCCAAGGCCAAAGCAGGCTGAACGAATTCGTTAACGTGTTAGGCGCCTCGCGCGCGCCCGTTAATTCCAACGTTAACGCCTTTGACGCCGCCGTACCGCGATCGCGGGTGAAATCAAAGAACTTTTTGTTCCCTCAAGTGGAACCAAATCGGTTTGCCGCGATTAGCATTCTCCGGCCCTTGCCGGAACGAGCCTCCTGGCCGGTGTTGTTAAGCTTCTCCGCCAACCGTTGTTGCGTACGAATGATCGCTCCTCCATTATCCCTGACGGTTGGTTTTAATTCTGTTTCGGTTTGTTGCCGCCCCGGCGGACGCGCGATGCTTCTTCTCTTTCGCCCACTTCTCATGTTTTGAGCAAGCGAGTGATTCGGCTGGGTTTCATCATTGGGTTTATCGCGTTCATCGGAGTTCTGCTCTCCGGCCTTGCGGCGTTTCGGGTTCACGATCAGGAGCTGACGCTCGACGGCATCGCGCTGGCGCGCGCCATCGACGTCCATGCCAGTCTGGTTCAGGACCGCTTGACCGAGCGCGAATTGCTTGCCCGCGTCGCGTCCGGCCTGTTCCGGGCGCCATCCGTGATCAAGGCCAATATGCTGCAGCCGTTGCGGTCCTCGATCTATGCCTTCAAGACCGATTTCGTGGTCGCAACCTGGATCGCGCGGCTCAAGCCGAACGAACTTGATGCGGCGCGCATGGAGCTTTTGAGCGCCGGATTTTCCAACCCGACGATCCGCAATTCCGACGATCAACCGCTGAACGCCCGCGCGCTCGACAAGCCGATCGATGTGCTGATGGACGTCGAGCCCCGCAACGCGGAGACCATGGCTTTCCCGGGCCGCGCGCTGGATCAGCAGCCTATCCTGGGCGCGATGCTGACCCGGGCGATGACAGAAGGAAAGTCGGTCGCCTCCGACCCGATCCCGCTATTGCGCGGCAACGGGCCGATCGGCCTCGTGCTGGCCGCCCCCGTGCTGCAGGAAGGCGCCGCCCAGCCGGCGGGGTTTGTCACGTTCTCCTATGAACTGGCGCCGCTGATGCTGGCCAATGACGACCTCTCGCTGTTCTCGGTCGTGCTCAAGGACCCGCGCAGCTCCAATGGCGAACTGATCGCCAACGATCAGGGCGTCGTCAGCGCGCGGACGGCATCGCAGGAAGGGCCTCCACCCTCGATGACGCGGACGGTGACGTTCGGCGGCCGCGACTGGTCGCTCGGCTACTACGCCAAGACCAACGCGGTGAAGCGCGCCGAGGAGACCGCCGCCGTGGTGGCGGCGATCGGGCTGGCGCTGACCGGCATTGTTTGCGGGCTGTTCGGATATGTCGCCTACAACAATCTGCGGCTCAGCCGCGAGATCCAGGTCAGGATCGGCTTCGAACGCCGGCTGACCGCTGTCATCGACGAGCTCAATCACCGGGTAAAGAACATCCTTGCGGTGATCCAGTCGATCGTGACGCGCACGCTGCGCCACGGCTCCGACATCGATGTTGCCCGCGAGCTCCTGATCGGCCGGATCCATGCGATGTCGAACGTGGTCTCGCTCTTGAGCGAGAGCCAGTGGCAGGGCGTGAAAATGAAGGGCCTGTTCGAGGCGCGCGCGATCCCGCATGCCGAGCGTATCGCGGTGAGCGGTCCGGATATCGCGGTGAGCGCGCGGGCCGCACAGAGCCTGTCGCTGTTGTTCTTCGAACTGGCGTCGCATTCCGACGAGGGGCTTTCGCTGGTCGGCAAGCACCCGCACATCGTCGCGCATTGGGAAGTGACCGGAGAAGGTCCCGACGCCACTTTTTATTTTCGCTGGGAAGAGTTCAACACCAGCGCCGCGACCCGGCGGGAAGACAGCGATTTCGGCGTCATCCTGCTCGACCGGGTCGCGCCGGAGGCGCTCGGTGGCATATCGAAGCGGTATTTTACCGACGTCTCTTACGTCTACGAACTCACCGCGCCGATGGAGACTGTGGTCGATATGACGGAAAGGGACCGGACCGAACAATTTTCGGCGCCGCTGCGACCCAAGCGCTAGCGGGCGGGTTTGATCAGAGCGTTTTCAAGCGAAGTGGAGACCGGTTCGCGTTAAGAAAACGCGTCAGATCAAGCGGGCTTAGCCGCTGCCGCCGATCACGGCGCGGACGGTTTCATCGGGGCCGAAATCTTCGGCCCCGTCGACATAAAGCAGTGCTGACAGTTTCGATCGTGCCCGGTTGACGCGGCTCTTGATAGTGCCGACGGCGCAACCGCAGATCGCAGCCGCGTCCTCATAGGAAAAGCCGGAGGCGCCGACCAGGATCAGGGCTTCGCGCTGGTCCTGCGGCAGCTTCTCGAGGGCGGCGCGAAACTCCTCGAACTCGAGATGCGCGCTTTGCGCCGGCTGGGTTTTCAGCGTCTTGGCATAACTGCCATCGGCGTCTTCCACCTCGCGCCGCCGCTTGCGGTAATCCGAGCGGAACAAATTGCGCAGGATCGTGAACAGCCAGGCGGCGAGGTTGGAGCCGGGCTGGAACGAGTCGATGTTGGCGAGCGCACGCAATAGCGTCTCCTGCACCAGATCGTCGGCGCGATCGCCGTTGCCGGAGAGTGAGATGGCGAATGCGCGCAGGCTTGGAACCGACGCCAAGATGTCGTCGCGAAGCGAGTCTGTGAGAGGCATTAGTCCCTCCCGTCGTTCTTGTTTGTTTGATCGCCCGTGTCTTCCACTTGGGTATCGGGCTTGGGAACATCAAGCTTGCGGACCAGCTCCGCGAAACGATCCGGCACGCCCTGGCGCACGATATCGTCATACATGGCGCGGAGCTGATGGCCGATCCTCGACTGAATTTCGGCATTGAGGCCGCCCTGCTTGCCCGGTGCCGCATTCTTGCTGGCTTGAGACTTTACATCTTTCATGACATGTTCCACGTTTCCCCGAGAGTTAAGCCATTGTAATTCCAAGAGTTATCTCTCATTCGAGCCTTCGCCACGGCAGCAATAGTGAGGGGGAGTAATTCGAAGCGCGCCAGAAAGTTCCTGAGCGGCGGAACTTTTATGAGACTAAAGCGTAGACACGCACATCAGGGGGAACCGGGTCACCCCAATCAGAAATATGACCCTAGAGAATGACGGAGTGGGGATGTCCCGATCACAGGTCGTTGCTGAACACCTACCGTTATTGCGGCGCTATGCTCGCGCCTTGACGGGAAACCAGGCGTCGGGAGACGCATATGTCGGCGCCATGCTTGAAGCCCTGCTGCAGGATTCCGCGCTGCTCGACGAGCAGCACGGGCCCCGCGCCGGGCTGTTCCGGCTTTTCACCCAGATATGGAATTCGGTCGCGGTCAACGACAATTCCGAGATTGCGACGCTGCCGATGCCGCCGGAGCGACGATTGTCGAATATCACCCCGTTACCGCGCCAGGCCTTCCTGCTGCTGTCGCTGGAGGGTTTCTCCGAGGAGGAAGTGGCCTACATTCTCGGCACCGACATCGCCGAGACCCGAAAACTCGCCGATGCCGCGGGCCGGGAAATGGCCGCCGAGATCGCGACCGATGTGCTGATCATCGAGGACGAGACCTTCATCGCGATGGATCTGGAAAGCCTGGTCAGGAATCTCGGCCACAACGTGATCGGCGTCGCCCGTACCCATTCCGACGCCGTGGCGCTCGCCAAGAACAAGCGGCCGGGCCTGATCCTCGCCGACATCCAGCTCGCCGACGGCAGCTCGGGTCTCGACGCCGTCAACGAGCTGCTGCGGGTGTTCGAGGTGCCGGTGGTGTTCATCACCGCCTATCCCGAACGTTTCCTGACCGGCGAACGCCCGGAACCGGCGTTCCTGATCTCAAAGCCGTTCCAGCCGGCAATGGTGCAATTCGCGCAACCGCGCGCCGAGGGCGGCGGCGAGCTGATCGAAACACGATTTGCCTTCAGAGATTTGCCTTCAAAATAAGTCCGGCGCGCTTTGCAGCGCGCCGGACTTTCGCTGTAAGGGCAACAGCCACAGAGCTCGCCTACAGCACATTGCTTTTGCACAAAAAAGCAGGGCGCGACCGGCATCACCACGGTCGCGCCCTACATCGCCGGTCAATGGGGCAGGGGGGATAACCGGCTGCCGAAATGACTCACAACTCCCGGACTCGTTCCCGCCCTCCCAAACTTTTTTCAAAATTTTTTGCACACGGTTAAGTGATCGCGGTTCAGAGAACCGCCATCGTCTGTTCGCGTTGTGTCCCTGATCGCCAATGGGGCGAGGGATGAACCGCACATGTCACAGCTTTCCAGGGGAATTCTGGGCGCGAGTGCCGTCGCGTTGACGTTGGGCGCCGTCCAGTTCGCGTCGGGCCGCGATCTGCCCACGCTTCAGGCAAATGTTCTGCAGGGTTCCGGCGAGCCGGAGGCTGCCATCAATCGCGAAGCCAAGGCCGACCGTGCCGCTCGCGCGGCAGGACAGGCGATGTCGACGCAGACCATCTCGCTGCGGCTGGACGGGCTTGCCGTGATGTCGGTTCTTATTCGGGTACCGATCACCTCAGTGGCCCGTGGCACAACTCCGGCGCCCTTCGTGACCAAGTCGTCCGGCGACCGCAAGCCGACGGTTGCCTGCGAACCCGTGGTCAGCGTGCTGACCGAGGTAGCAAAGCGGCTGCAGCCCGGCCGCTGCGTGACCTGAGAATTTCCGTCGTCGCCGAAAGCCGTAGCCCGGGCGGAGCGCAAGCGAAACCCGGGGGCAGTGACGCAAGTGGTGGGGGCGGCCCCGGATTGCGCGGAGCCTGTCATCAGGCGGCGCTTTGCGCCGACCCGTTGGCTCCATCCGGGCTACGGCTCCTGCGCCAAAACAGAAAATTCGTGAACAATCTCAAGCTGATTTGGGTTGTCCAGATCGCTCAGCAAAAATAAATCGGTTTTCGCCTCCCCCAAATCACCTCTATATCGCTTCCCATCCCGTCCCACTCAGAGGGGCGCTTCGCGATCGTCACGGACGCGGGGCGGGGCGCGGTGGACGCGGCAGCGCTATTGACGAGCAGCGCTTAAGCGGACGGCAAAGTCGTGTGGTCCTGACACCCCGACGCTGGTGTCAAGTCGGTGGAAGCAATTCCGCCGGCGACGGTGGCAAGAAAGCCCGGTCACCGG
>WNFM01128374.1_pt7 | contig 10569 bp, 10 predicted proteins | sample 5400271 | NCBI WGS metagenome assembly WNFM01 (sample SAMN13153352, study PRJNA577476) | soil metagenome | isolation source: 60 cm saprolite on Douglas fir-dominated hillslope | place: USA:California | collected 2013-09-17 | reverse complement strand
GTTTAGGCCGTCTTGGTATTATTGGCGCCGCCGTCCATAGCCGATTTGGTGCTGCCAATTGCACCGGTCATATGGGTGAGGCTGCCATAAACCGCAAGTTTCGGCTCACGATAGAGTTTTTTGTTCGGCAACGGAACAGACCGCTTCATGAGAGTTGAAACCCCTCATAAACTATACCGTTCCGAACCGTACTTATCAACGTTTTCTAACCATCGCGCGAGCGCGACTGGGCGTAAGTGCAAATAGAGTGATTGATCCTTCGCTTGCTGAAGAGTGTTAATTAGGGACTGACTATGTACTAGAGATTGCACCAGCGGAGGCAAGTTCCCGGCGGGCTTTGGATCAAAATTACCCGAAGAAGTGTGCAGCAGCAACGCGTCCTGGAGCACCGGCGTCTTTGGACGGAGACGAATTTCGTCCGGCAGAATTCCAATTTGGGAACGTCGTACCAAAAATTTCTCCATTCCCCAAGGAAGTGGCGGAATGCGTAACAAAAAGCGCGCCAGGCGGCGATCCATGAATGGTGCTCGAAGCTCCAAATGGCAGGCAGTCCAGGTAGCATCGACAGCCTCAAAAACGCTCCCAACCGCTAAGTCGTTCATATGATTGTAGGCGCGCGGGTTGAAAGGATGCGATTGCGGAGGCGGACTGTCGATCGCTCGCCATCGCTCTTTTGTGTTGAGCCGACGCTCAAAATCTGGAGCGAACCATGGCGGATAGAAATAGCTGGTCGGAGTCCTCCCGAACAGGTTGCGAAATCCAGAGCGAATACCGGCGCCCAACGGCGGAATCCTTCCTTGCGAGAACATATAGTGAGCGACCGCTCTTATGGCGGATAAAGGCCTCCCTTCCCGTACCAAAAAGCGTAGATACGGCATAGCTTGCAGCCGAAGAAGTTCATCGCAGCCCATTCCGGTAATGCCGACGCGAGACGTTAACGAAATCTTCCGGGGATGTGCGAGCACCAGGACTGCGTAAGGATCAAGCGGCGGCTCAGGTAGGAGAACGGGAAACTCATCCCAGCCTTCGAACGGCCGAACATCTCCCAGATGTTCGATCTGACAAGGAATACCTAATTTCGCGGCGAATCGCGCAGCTATCGCCGTTTCCTGATCATCGAACAGCGGCAGAAAATCCACAGAATACGCGTCGAATGCGGGTTGCGCGGTGCATGCAGTTCGTTCGCGAATTGCGACGGCGACCGCGGCAATTGTAGTCGAGTCCAAGCCCCCGCTTAACATGATTGTTGTATCTACGGAGGGAAGGCGATCCCGCACTGCCAGTTCTAATAAACGCTTGAACTCGGTTAGGTACTCTTCTTCGGACTTAAGTAAAAGAAGCTCTTCCACCGGCATGCTGGCAATGCGCCGAATCAAAAGTCCCTTTTCCGAGAACTCGAGCAGATGACCGGGCGGCAGTCGGCGAACGTCGCGGTAAACGCTGGCGTTAGGATTGTGGTAAGGAAGACCCAGCAAAAAATCAGCGAGGAATTCCTCATCGAGTGCTCGAGTGCTCGATGGAACCGCGAGGACCGCCTGCATGGTATTGCTGAATACCAGTATGCCGTCACGGTGGGTATAAAAAAACGGGCGCGCTCCGGTGAGGTCGCGGAATGCGATCAACTTTCGCTGTTTCGGCTTCCAAATAACAAAGGTCAAATCGCCATCAAGTTCGAGGAGCCCGGCTTCACCGAATTTCGCGAGGTATTGAAGAATCAAATGCTCGCCACTTGCGTCCGATGGCACTTCCACACCGTACTGCGAAAGTTTGCGGATAATTTCGTCGCGGCCATCGCAGCGCACGTCACCCAGCAGCCAAGTCTGGCCATCCAGCGTGCAAGGCTGGCTTGCTCCTTGCGGAGCAGATCCGGTTCTTAAAAAAGAAAAGGCAAACGAAGCACCGTCTTGATGAGTTTGCTGCAGCGAGTCCGGCCCCCTGAACGCGATGGCGCGAGCCATCCGTTCAATAGCCGCACGATCGGTCTCAGCGATTGCCACCTCTGGCTCAATTCGAACGATTCCCGCGAAGCCGCTCACGGCGCGTCTCCAAACATCTCTTTATCGAATGCTGCGAAATGCAGATGCGCCGATTCAGGCTCGCCAGTTGCAACGCCGTCACGTTCGACCCAGGCATGCGCTGCAAACTTCTCGCCGTCTTTTTTGACGCCGATTCGAAACTGTGTCGCAATGTTCTGCCGCGCAAGCAACCACCACAAACAAAGTGAACGCTCCAGGCAAGTCGAGGATAAGAGAGAGTTCCGCGCAGCCGCCCGCACCATGCGAGCTGTGATTTCTACGCGCTCACCAAGGCCATCGTCCGGCGCCACCTTCATTGGAGAACCGACAAACCTTTGCAGGACTCGCTGCGTCGACCGGAACCCGCACAGCCGTAGGCTAATGGTTAGCAACGGCAGCAGCATCGCGGCCCGCAAGAACAATCCTTTTGCGGGACGCGGAAGCGCGTTAAACCGCCGAAGGCGTGCCAACATCGGAGGATTGCGTCTCGATCAATCCATTTTCTACAAGATGGGAGAGAAGGTCGGAAAGGTTCGTCCGCAAAAGTTCCGGCTGGACGTCAAATTCCTCGAGCAGCTGGCAGTAAGCCGCGGCAATCGTCGGCGCGGAGGTCACCAGTTGCCACATCCGGGTGCCGACCGGGTCCAATCCAAAATAGCGCTCCGTTTTCAGATTGAGCAGCACAGATTCCTGGTCCAAAACTCGAATTAACACGTTCGCAGGGATTGTGGCGCGATCGGAAAATGAAATCATGCACTCGGAATGAACCTTTCTTCAAGATGGAGCGGCAGCACGTCGCAAAGCCGCGGCCCGCAACCGCGCATAGGCGCAAATGCGTTCCGTAATTGTATCCGTTCCCGGTCAAGATTGACTACCGCTGCATGACGGCACCTGTGGGATATAGCGATTGTGCTGGCGCCCAGGAAACGCTATAAAAACTCGATGCCCGAAGCCGCCGCCACCTCCGCCATCCTCCTGAAGGATCTGGAAAAGTATTATCCGCCACAGCGCAGCGGATTCGCCGCATTTCTCCAGCCGTTCGAATCGGCCACGCGTCCCGCGCTCAAGGGCGTGAGCTTCGAAGTGCGGCAAGGAGAAGCGGTCGCTCTTCTGGGCGCCAACGGCGCCGGGAAATCAACCATATTGCGAATTCTGGCGACGCTGCTGCTCCCGACGCGCGGTCAGGCTTTCGTCGCCGGCCACGAGACTTCGCAAGACCCGCGCGCCGTGCGGCGCAATCTCGGCTATCACGCGGGAAGCGATCAGGGCTTTTACCCCCGCCTGACCGGGCGCGAGAATCTGCTTTTCTTTGCAGAGCTTAATCACTTAACCAAGCGCGACGCCACGCATCGCATTGCCGAGTTCGCGGAGACTTTTCATTTGGGCGATGCTCTGGATCAACAGGTGCGCACGCTATCTTCGGGCACCACGCAGCGGCTCAGCCTGGCCCGGGCGCTGCTCCACAAGCCCGCGGTTTTGCTGCTGGACGAACCGACGCGCAGCCTCGACGCCATTGCCGCTGCTGAGTTTCGTCGCTTCCTCGCCACTGTAGTTTTGCGAAACGCGCAAACGTCTTTGCTGTTCGCGTCGCACGCGCTTTCCGAAATCGAACAACTCGCCCATCGCGTGGCGGTGATCGATCAAGGCCAGCTGATCGCGTTTGATACGGTTCCCGGGCTGCTCGCAACAACCCGCAGCGAAAATCTTGAACAGGCATTTTTGAAATTGACCGGATCGGCAAATCTGTTCGAATCCCAGGAACCGCCGCAGTGAGCCGCTGGCGCGAGTTGTGGCTCTATCTCTGGCGCGATTTGCTGATCGCGAAAACCTATCGTAGCCCATTCATTATGGACATTTTTCAGGCGTTATTCGGCGCAACCATGTTTTTCTACGCGGCGCGCTTCGTCGATAGTCCGCAGTTGCGCAGCGCTTTGCCGCAACCTGGAAGCTACTTTACATTCGCGCTGGTCGGATTTGTTTTTTTCGACTATCTGAGTGTGGCCATGGACGCGTTTGATCTGAGCCTGATGGAAGCCCGCGATTCCGGCACGCTGGAGCATCTTCTGGTGACCCAGACTTCTCTGCCGGTGATGCTTGCGGGTTCGGCCGTCTATCCATTTCTGATCACCACTTTGCGTATCGCCATCTACCTTATTTGGGGAGCGGTGTTATTTCATTTTCCGCTCGGTGCCGCGAATTGGCTCAGCGTGATCGCGGTGTTGGCGGCTTCGCTGTTGTCGTTTTCAGGACTGGGAATTCTCTCGGCAAGTTACGTTTTGCTTTTCAAGCGCGGCAATCCGGCGAAGTGGCTGCTCATCGGTTTGTGGGGCATTGCCGGCGGAATGTTGTTCCCCGTTGAGATTCTTCCGGACTGGCTGCAAGTTGTTGCCAAACTGAACCCCATGTCCTATGCGCTGAACGCGATGCGCGCGGCGCTGCTTGGCGGTTCCCGTCTGGTGCAAGTGCTGCCGGCCATCGAGCTTCTGCTGCTCTTCGCGGTAGTATTGCTTCCACTCTCGATGCTGGTTTTTTCCTGGACACTTGTACGTACCAAGACCACCGGCACGCTCTCTCACCGTTAACACTCGCGTTCTTACAATCGCGTCAGGCTCAAGTTGCGGTCAAAACAAAAGGGCCAGCTCCAAACTCGCCGGCCCTCAAATCGTAATTGTCGTTGTTTGCTAAGACTTCTTTTTCTTGGCGCTGACACTGGTGGCGATGCCCGGTGCGATCTGGTTCAGCATATCCAGGCCCTGCTTAGCCTGAGTGCCCCAGGGTCCATTCGGATCAAGTTCGATAGCGTGTTGGTAGGCTTCGGCCGTTCCCGGCTGCACATCGGGAACATCCTTGTCGCCCACTTTCTTGAAGCCCATCGTTCCGACCAGCACGGTTCCCAGCAGATACCACGATTGCGCGCTCTTAGGATCGAGCTCCGTCGATTTCTTCAGCGGCTCGACCGCCTCTTTATATTTGTTGGCGTTGTACATGGTGATGCCGAAGTTGCGCCAGGCCTGTGCTGCCTGTGCGGGATCGAGTTCCGCAGCCTTTTGGTAAGCCGCCGAAGCATCGTCAATTTTTCCAGCCCGACCGTAAATGCCGCCTAGATTGTTGTAATAGGCGAACGACGGCTTCAGTTCGATCGCACGCTTGTAGGCTGCAATCGCATCGTCGCTGCGGCCAGCGGCGTCGTAAGCATCACCGAGGCGCGCCATGATCAGCTGCATGTTGGAGTCTTTATCGTTCGAAGCGGCTTTCGCGGCTTCAAATTCCGTCACTGCCTTTTCGTTCAAGGCCGTCACGTTCGCTTTCAGCGATTCCCGCTGATCCGCGGGCGCTTTCATCATGTCGGCCTTGGCCTGCTTGGCTTGTTCCAAGGTTGCGATTCCAGTATCGAAATGCTGCTTCATGCCCGTGAATTTTTGCTTGTCTTCTTCCTGCTTTTTCTTGGCTTCCTCGAATTCCTTGCCTTGCTTTCCGACGATGTCCTTGAAGTTGAAATCCACCGGAACGGTCTGGCTGCTGCCTACTTTCACCGAACCGCCCACATACGGTTGCGGCTGCCCCGGCAACGTGAGGCTGATGGTATAGACGCCGCTTCGCAAGTTATTGAACGAGTAGTGCCCCTTGGCATCCGTCTTGGTATCAGATTTCACTCCTTGATCGCTCACGATCTGAACCGGAATATCCGCCCACGGCTTGGCAACCACGTCCAGAATCGTTCCGGCAATTCCACTATCCTGAGCCACGGAGCGAGGCGCCAGCCCCGCAAAAAGCATGGCGAACGCCAGAGCTGCGAACCCCCACGAATATGCGAATCTCTTCATGCTCATTCTCCTTTGCCTGCCTTGCGGCGGTCATGCACTGAAAAGCTCAACCACCGCATTCTGAAATTTCTTGAGGGCCAAACGAAAGCTCGTACCCAAGCTTTCCGGGTCTCAGGGTTGTCTTACAGACCCCTGATTGGAAAAACCAGACGTGCGCCCTATTATCACCTATCCAGCGGCAATTCCAAGTGCCAGGCCAGGCGCTAGGGGTGGGCCGAGGCCACGCGTCGGTAAGGGATAGGATCGGGGATTCCTGCGTCAGAAAACGCTCGCAGCCGAAGCAGGCAGCTATCGCAAACGCCGCACGCTTCTTGGTCGCTCTGATAGCACGACCAGGTTAGATGCAGCGGAGCGGCGAGCTCGATGCCCTTGCGAATGATCTCGCTTTTCTTGAGCGCGATCACCGGCGCCACGATTTCAATCTGCGTCTCCGGCCGCGTGCCCACGCGGACCAACTCCTGAAAAACTCTGTAATACTCCGGCCGGCAATCGGGATAGCCGGAGCTGTCTTCCGCCACCGCGCCAATATAAATTGCTCTGGCGCCGATGGCTTCGGCCCAACTGACCCCCACCGAAAGAAAATGCGCGTTGCGGAACGGAACGTAGGTCACCGGAATTTCGCTTCCGCGTGCTGGCGTTACGCCCAGTTCACTTTCCGGCACGGCGATACTTGTATCGGTTAAAGCCGAGCCGCCAATCGCACGAAAATGATCGAGCTTCACCATCAATCGTTGTTTTACGGCGTAAAAGTTCGCAATTTCGCTGAATGCACGAGCCTCGCGCGCTTCCGTCCGCTGGCCGTAGCCGGCGTGCAGCAGTGCGACGTTTGCGGCGCCGTGTTGCTGGCACGCGATGGCCGCGCAAACGCACGAGTCCATCCCTCCGCTGAGCAACACCACCGCTTTTCGCGCCTCAGCCATTTTTCCGCCTACACTCCCTGCGTCGCCGGATGCCAGATGAACTTATGCAATTGCAATCCCAGCCGCACCGGCAGTCCGTCCGCCAGAATCCATTCGACCAGCATGCGCGGCTCCAGGCCTTTCCACTTGCCGTTGGGATCGGCAAACGCCGGCGAAAACAGCACCTGCCTGACGCGACTCGCAAGCGCATGTTCGCGAGTGAAGTCGCGAGCAAATTCGTAATCGCGCCGCGTCGAAAGCACAAACTTGATTTCGTCGTTGCGGTCCACGGCTTCGAGATTTTTAAAATCAAAAGTGTCTGCTTCGCCCGAGTCCGGGCACTTCACATCCACAATCTTGATCACTTCCTTCGGCAGCCGTCCCACAAACTTTTCGCCGCTGGTTTCAATCATAACCGTATAGCCGCGAGCGAGCAGCGCTTCCGCCAATGGGTAGATCTCTTCCTGCAGCAGCGGCTCGCCCCCGGTCAACTCCACCAGCGGAACCGTGGCGTTCGAACCCGGCTGACCAGCCGCCCGCCCACACAACTCATCAACTCGTGCCAGCACTTCCTGCACACTCATTTTCTTGCCACCGTGGAAGGCATACGCCGTATCGCACCACGTGCAGCGCAAGTTGCACCCAGTCAACCGAACGAAAACGCACGGCAACCCTGCGCGGGTTCCTTCGCCTTGCACTGACTTGAATATTTCGGTGATGAACATCGAGGTCGTTTCAGTCTGTCGTTTCTAACCTAGTTTGCCGAGCTCGGCCGACGAAAAGCATGGTGGCGCCTGCCAGCCTCCCGTACCCCGGCGCTACTCCCAGGTACCGGAAAATTGCGATGTAAGCAGCGGCCACCAGCAACGCCAGTACTAAAATAATCAAAAATCCGCGATTCATGGCCGCTACTTCCCCGGCCGGTACTGCGCGCTCGCCGTATCGGTCTCCCAAATCGTAACTTCGGTGATCCCCGCTCCCGCCGGCAGCGCTGTCAATTGCCGGTGCGTCTCGTCGTAAAAATATTTCGCCAGGTTCTCCGCCGAAGGATTCACCGTCTTGAACGGCTCCAGATCATTCAGGAATTGATGATCGATCTCCGCAATAATCCCGCGCACCACGCGCTTCAACTCCGTGAAATCCACCAGCAGACCGATATTATCCAGTTGCGGCCCAGCCAGCGTCACCTGTACCCGATAGTTGTGCCCATGCACGTTCTCGCACTTTCCCTTATATCCGCGCAGCGCGTGCCCCGACGAAAATGTCTCTTCCACACTTACTTGAAACATGAATTGCCTTTATCCCTGGACCGATTCACGCGGGTTTTGCCGCTGCAAAAAACCGCTCAACATCGCCGAGTTCCTGCGTGGTAGCGTACTTGGGAAGTGACTCCATAAAAATTTTACCATAAGCCATGCGTTGAATGCGGTTATCCAGCAGCGACAGCACCCCGCGGTCGGTTTTCGCGCGAATCAGCCGCCCAAATCCCTGCTTGAGTGCCAGCACCGCCTGCGGCACTTGATATTCCGCGAACGCGTTGCGCCCTTCTTCATCCAGCGCTCGCACTCGCGCCGCAACAATCGGATCGCTCGGCACCGCGAACGGCAACCGGTCTACAATCACACAGGAAAGCTGTTCTCCTGGCACGTCCACTCCCTGCCAAAAACTCGAGGTAGCGAACAGCACTGCATTCGGCGTGCCCTTGAATCGCTCCAGCAGCACTGATCGCGGCGCGGTGCCCTGCAAAAACAGCGGATGCGGCGAGCGCACGCTCACTCGTTCGTACAAATCCTTCATCTGCGCGTAGCTGGTAAATAAACAAAACGCGCGCCCTTCGCTCAATTCCAGCAATCGCAAAATTTCATCCGCCGCCTTTGCCTGGAATCCCGCATCGCGCACATCCGGCATGCGCGGTGGCAAATACAATAGCGACTGCTCGGGGTAATGAAATTCCGGCGGCAGCGTACGTTCCTTCGCGTTATCCAATCCTAGCCGCTGGCGAATGTAGTCAAACCGATTGCCGACCGTCAGCGTCGCAGACGTCAGCACGATGGTGTCGAACTTTTCAAACAGCCGCTCCCGCAGAATCTGGCTAACATCGATCGGCGTCGCCGCCAGAAACACGCCTTTATTTCTCCGTTCGAACCAGTACACAAAATTCCGCTCGTTCGATTCGAACAGAAAACTCAGTTCCTGCCGCAGTTCGAAGCTGCGCCGCCCCAGCCGCGTCAACTCTTCCGGCTTCTGCGCCAGCGCTGCAAATTCCGTTTCGATGCTCTTCAGCGCATCCGTCAGACCGGAATACGCTTCGTGATGCTGCTCGATAAATGCCTCTCGCTCGGCCCGCGAAAATGGAAATCGTCCATCGCGCGCCGGAAACGATTCGAAAAAAGTCCGGCTGCGCTCGCGCAAACGCTGTGTCCGGCGCAACAGCGCCGGCGAACCCAGTTTCAAGATCCGCAGCGCCTGATCCGCGTCCCGCGCCAGTTCTTCAAACCTGTAATTCGAAATTTGCCGCCCGAAATAATCGCTCGCCACATCCTCAATTTCATGCGCTTCATCAAACACCACCGCCGAATACTCCGGCAAAATGCTGCCGAAATCGTCGTGCTTCAGCGCCAGATCGGCAAAGAACAGATGATGATTGACGATGATGATGTCCGCTTCCTTCGCCCGCGCATGCATCGCAGTTACAAAACACTCGCTGAAGTCCGCGCACTTCTGCCCGGTGCAAGTGTCCCGCCGCGCGTCCAGCCTCGCCCATAAATCCGAATCGTCCGGCAAAAATGTCAGCTCCGCGCGGTCCCCCGTTTCCGTCAACTTCGCCCACTCCCGCATCTGCTTGAATGCGTCAAGTTCTTCCATTCCCTTCAACATCGGCGAATCCGCCATCTGATGCAGCTTCGCGCGGCACATAAAATTCGCGCGGCCCTTCATCACCGCTACTTTAAGATTCGGCGCAAAGTGTTTTTGCAGAAATGGAATGTCTTTTTGGTACAGCTGCTCCTGCAGTGATTTCGTAGCCGTTGAAATCACCACTCGCCGCCCGCTGCAAATCGCCGGCAACAGATACGCCAGCGTCTTCCCGGTGCCGGTTCCCGCTTCCACGATCGCGTGATGCTTCGTCTGAAACGCGTCGTGCACCAACCGCGCCATCTCCAGTTGCGCCGGCCGGTGCTCGTACCCGCCGATCATCGAGCGCTCCAGCATGCCGCCCGGCCCAAACACTTCTTTCATGTCCACTTGAATTGCGGTGATTCCTCCCACCGCGGATCGATTGCCACCAGCAGGACTGCCTTTTTTAGCAAGGGCCGGCGATTCCTCTTCATCAAACGAAACGTACCGCCGCTCCGGCACACTGGCCGCTACGGCTTCCTTGTTCTCGTTCGAAAGTTTCTTCGCTGCTTTGGACGCGCGCTTTGCCAAACTCTTCCGCCTTTACCTGGGCTTCATTTCACTGGAACAAAAAACGATAGCACACCGCACAGCACCGCGCCGCCCGCACATTCGGTTGCAATCGCAAATCATTTCGTCGAACATAGCAGCCATGCGGCGCCAAATATGTTCGTCACTCCTGGCATTGCTCTTCGCGACGCTAGTCTCCTCGTCAGCGCACGCTCAATCCTCGGCCGCCTCCGACTGGCCCAACTACGGCAACGATCCCGGTGGCATGCGCTACTCGCCACTCACCCAAATCAATCGCGAAAACGTTGCAAACTTAAAAGTCGCATGGGTTTTTCATACCGGCGACATTTCCGACGGCAGCGGCGGTAAGAAACGCAGCGGCTTCGAAACCACTCCGATCCTCGTCGACGGCACGCTTTATCTCAC
>WNFM01048098.1_pt1 | contig 10569 bp, 11 predicted proteins | sample 5400271 | NCBI WGS metagenome assembly WNFM01 (sample SAMN13153352, study PRJNA577476) | soil metagenome | isolation source: 60 cm saprolite on Douglas fir-dominated hillslope | place: USA:California | collected 2013-09-17 | reverse complement strand
TCGAGCGGCGGACGGGCAGAAACATGTTTGGGCATGGGGAGCCTCCTTGGCCGCCTGTGCACGCAGATTTCACGCCACTTTTGCGGAACGACGCATGATCCCTGTTCTGTCACTGTCGGCATAGAGACTGCAGGGGCGTGGGGTATGTGCGTCGAGGAGGAAGGAGCCACCGCCATGACCAAGCCCCGAGAACCTAGCCCTACCGTTGCCTTCGTGGACGACTACTGTGCGCACTATCGCGCCGTGTTTCCCAATGTGCGCCAATTCGAACAGTTCACCCACCTCGAGCTGGGCTTGGTGGCGGAGACCAAACGCAAGTCGCTGCCGCGCCTCGCCCAGGCGACGAAGGCAGATCCCCAGGCCTTCCACCACTTCTTAGCACAAGCCGACTGGTCGGTGGAGGCGGTGCGTGCCGTGCGACTGGAGCTGACGCGCCAGGCGCTGCGGGAGCGCCCCTTCATCCTCTGCATCGACGAGACCGGCGACCGCAAGAAGGGCAAGACGACGGATTACGCCGCCAGTCAGTACATTGGCAATGTGCACGCCTACGGCGTGCTCGACACCGTCACCTTTCCGCTCGCCTTCCGCCTCTACAAGCCGCGTCGTCGCCTCAAGTCGGGCGATGTCTACAAAAGCAAGCCGCAGTTGGCCGTCGAGCTCATCCAGGAGCTGGCCGCGCAGGGCTTGCACTTCTCAGTCGTGCTCGCCGACAGCCTGTATGGCGAGAGCTACGACTTCATTACCGCCTTAGAGCGCCTGGGTTTGCAGTACGTAGTGGCCATCCGCTCCAACCACATCGTCTGGACGTTTCCCGGCGAGCGCGTGCGCCAGACGCGGTGGCGGCCCTTTGCGCGCGTCTTCACCGATGGGACGAGTGAGCAGCGCTTCATCTGCGAGTTCGTCTTTGGCAAACGCGGTCGCACCCGCTATTACGTGGTCACCACCGACCCCGTCCACTTGCCGCCTGAGACCACCTGGCATCTCATGACGAACCTGCCCGGCAAGATCGAGCGGACCGTGGGCAACACGTTCGGGCTGCGCACCTGGATCGAATACGGCTTCAAGCACGCCAAGGACGAACTGGGATGGGCGGATTACCGGCTGACCGATGCGCACAGCATTGAGCGCTGGTGGGAGCTCGTCATGTGCGCCTACCTGCTGGTGAGTCTGCAGGCGCCCGCCTTGGCCGCTGCACCTGCCGTCGAGGAGCCGCCCGCCCTGCCTGCCCCGCCCGCCGCGGCGCCTGGCGCCGCCAGCCACCATCCGGCCTGGATCGAGGACGCGTGTTGGAAGCATCGGCTCACCAATTTACGCCTGCTGCTCCAGCCCTTCGTCTGTGCCGCCCTCCTGTTGCCCTGGCTGCATCTCTATCCCTTGCCGCACCTGTCCGCTGGCTTGGCCGACCTCTGTGCACTGATGAATACCTACCGCCCGCTCTTCCCACCTTGACAGAACAGGGTGATATCAGTTCCGTCTGGGTCCGCGATGTTTGTGAACGCGCTTCGGCCACCAATGGAAGCAGGTCGTCGAGCGGACAAGCTCGGGCCGCGCCTGCAGCGCGCTGCAGCGGGCGAATTGGGCGTCTTCGAGCTGCTCGATACTGGCGAAATGCTGGTTGACGAGTGCAGCGTTGGTCAAGGGCCAGAGATGTTCGGCGGGCTGCAATTCGGGCGAGTACGGGGGCAGAAAGAGCAGGTGGACGTGCTCGGGGACCCGGAGGTGGACGCTGGTATGCCAGCCCGCCCGATCGAGCACCAATACGATCTGCTTGGTGGGACTGGCTCCCGCCTGGCGAGCGAACTCGGCCAGCTCCACTGCAAACACCGGGATGCTGACGGTGGTGGGCAGATGGGCCAGATGAAAGAACGTCCGACCAGAGGCGGGATGGACGAAGCCGACGACGTAGCGCCACTCAAAGCGGTGCTGCACCACCGCCACCGGCCGCTGACCGATCGGCGCCCAGACGCGCCGCAGCAGCGGCTTCAGGCCGATACGATGCTCGTCGGTCGCCCACAGCTCGACCTGGGCGTGCGGGAAGGCGGTCGCCACTGCCTGCAGCAGCGGTCTCACTTTTTTTTGAAGCTGTCTTGCTGTTCGGTCTTGGCCAAAGCATGGCGCGGCCGCGGCACTTGCGGGCTGTGCTTGAGCCGTTGCAGGTAGTCCCAGCCGCGCTGCACCTGCACGGGGCGGCCGAGCTTCGCCGCCATCCAGTCCGCCACCGCTCGACAACTCCAGTGCTTGCCCCCGTCGGGCGCCCGGCCGGCCAACGCTGCCCGCAGCTCCTCCTGCTGCTCAGCCGAGAGCATGCGGGGGGCGCGCCACGAGGTCGTGTGCTGCCGGTTCACCATGCCCGCAGGACCCTCAGCGTTGTAGCGTTTGGCAATCTGCCCGATCCACGTGCGGGTATAGCCGGTGCTCTGGGCAATGTCCTTGGCCAGCTGACCCCGCGCTAGCAGCCAGAGGATCTGCCACCACGTCCGTTCGTGCGGCTCGTGGGCCGCCCGATAGCGTTGCTCCAGTTCGTCGACGCTGAGGTGCGTCGCCAGATGAATGCGTCTTGCCATGGACCCATTCTCTCAGGCCCGTCAAGGAATCCGTATGACACGCTGCCTGCTGCTCCCACATAATACTCAGTCGCGGCGTACTGTTGGAAAACGATGCCGGTCGAATGCCTAAACTACAACCTCTGGCGCGACGCCGGATAAGACCATTAGCTTCATCTGCGCGATATGGTGCGTTGGTTGGTGTGCGATACTGACGGTCATGGAGATTTCCGATGCCGAGGTGCCCCCCTCGGCGGCACCGGCTACCCCGCAACTCCTCCTGCCTGTTGGCACGCAGATCGTGACACGGGTCGAGACGAGGTTAGGCCGCGACCGGACGGGCACGCGACCACCAGGGGCAGTGGGCGTGATCACCCAAGCGCCCGCCGATGCCCGGCACGCCTACCGGGTGCGCTTCGCTGCTGGCGAGGAGGTGTCGCTGCGACGCACTGAGCTCGCCGTCCTCAAGCGATTCCAACTGCCGGGCGGGGAGGCGTTGCCTGGGGAGACCATAGGTGATGCGGCGGCTGGGGAGGAGCTGGAGACCTATCGCCCCTCCGTCATCTACCGCTGCGTGGTGGGCTCACGTGCGTACGGGCTCGCGCAGGAGGGATCCGACATCGACCGGCGCGGCATCTACCTGCCGCCTGCCGAGGTGCACTGGTCACTCTATGGCGTACCCGAACAGGTCGCCGACGCGCGGTCGGATGAGGTGTACTGGGAGTTGCAGAAGTTCCTCGTGCTGGCACTCAAGGCAAACCCGAACGTCCTGGAGTGCTTGTACACTCCGCTAGTCGAGGAGGCGACCCCGCTGGCCGAGGAGTTGCGTGCGCTGCGCGCCACCTTCCTGTCGCGACTCATCTACCAGTCCTATGGCGGGTATGTCTTCTCCCAATTCCGTAAGTTAGAGGCGGACATACGCGCGGCCGGGGCGATCCGCTGGAAGCACGCAATGCACCTGGTGCGCCTGCTGCTTGCAGGTATCGTCGCGCTGCGTGAGGGCTACGTACCTGTCGAGGTGCGTGAGCACCGCGAGGAGTTGCTGGCGATTCGGCGGCAGCAGGTGGCGTGGGCGGAGGTAGACGCGTGGCGGCTCGCGCTGCACCAAGAGTTCGACGCGGCCTACGCCGCCACCCAGCTGCCTGAGCGGCCCGACTATGCGCGCGCCAATGCGTTCTTGGTCCAGGCACGGAGGAGCCGAGTATGAGCGACAGAGGCGACCTAGACGACGTGCGCTACACCAGTGACACACACGACACCAGCGACTCGGACGGCAGATCCGGCGTGGACCGTGGGCTCGACCCAGTGGTGCTCTCGCACGTATTGCTCCCCGTGGCGCAGGAGCAGCCCTACTCGTTGCTCTTCGCTACCGTGAGCGGCGCGCACCTGTACGGCTTCCCCTCGCCCGACTCGGACTACGACCTGCGCGGCGCGCATGTATTGCCGGTACGCAAGGTCCTCGGCCTGGATGCGACACGCGACACGCTCGAACTGGCGGGCGTTCGCGCGGGCGTGGAGCTCGACCTGGTCACTCACGACCTGAAGAAATTCCTCACCCTCCTGCTCAAGCCGAACGGGTACGTCCTCGAGCAGCTTTTCTCGCCGCTCGTCGTACTCACGACGCCCGCGCACGAGGAGTTGAAGGCGCTGGCGAAGGGCTGCGTTACGCGCCGGCACAGCCGGCATTACCTAGGCTTCGCTGAGTCGCAGTGGCGGCTCTTCGAGCAGGAGCGGCCGCGGCGGGTCAAGCCGCTGCTCTATGTCTTCCGCGTCGTGCTGACCGGGATCCACTTGCTGCGCACGGGCGAGGTGGAGGCGAACCTGTGCACGCTCAACCAGGAGTTTCGGCTGCCCTATCTCGACGAGCTGATAGCGCGCAAGCTCGCCGGACCCGAGCAGTCGACACTCGGGGCGGAGGATGTTGCGTTCTACGCCGCCGAGAACCAGCGCCTGCTGGCTGTGCTGGAGGAGGCGGCACTCGCGAGCCCACTGCCCGAGGAGCCGAGCACGCGAGGTGCCCTGAACGACTTCCTGGTGCGGGTCCGGCTCAGCCCACCCTCGGCACGCTGACGCCGGGCGGAGGTACACCTGCATGCAGGCCGCGCTTGTGGGTGTGATCCTCGGTCGCGGCGTACCGTTGTAGAAAGCTGCCGGTCGAGTGCCCACGTGTGCACTTGGCGAATGCCCAAACTACAACGCTATGGCGCGACGCCGCATATAAGCTTGCGTCCAGAGATACTCTCTCCCACAGACCCGCTTGAGATGGGGGAAACGTTCGCGCAGGTAGCGGGAACTGTTGCCTTTCAGCAAGTTGGCAATCTCAGCTGGACTAACGCGCGGCGGGGCCGACACAACTACATGTACATAGTCCTGATCGGTTTACAGCGCAAGGAGCGTCAAGTCGTGGCGCTCGCAACACTCGCCAATCAGTTCCTTTGTAGCCTTCTGGACATCCCCCGTGAGAATCGTGCGCCGATACATAGGAATCCACACCAGATGATAGGCGATTGAATCGCGCGCCCATCTCGTTTTACCAGCTTGCATGCTACCCTCCTGCTGTGCTACAGTACTCGCACACAGCAAGGGGTGAACGCAATTGGAGACGGTGCGCATCTACCGGCTGTCAGGCTTGCGTCCCAGCTTTCGGACACGTTTGCGCGAAGCCCAGATGGAAGCGGCACGGGTCTGGACGCTGTGTCGCGACTTGCACCTGGCCGCCCGTACCGAGCGTACCCGTTGGCCTAACCGGGATGACTTGCAGCAAGCCACCAAAGGCCAGTTTGCCTTGCACAGCCAGAGCGTGCAGATGATTTGCCACGCCTTTCTCGCCAATGTCGAAACGACGCGGCAACTACGTAAGACGAACCCCAAGATGCGCTACCCCGACAAGGACAAACGCTACTATCCCCTCCTGTGGCCAGCCCAGGCTGTCAGTCGGGGGCGTGGGCGCGTCGTGTTGCCGATGGGGCGTGGGCGGGCCTCGCTGATCTTCCCTGTGGACCTGCCGGAACACAGCGGCGCGTGCACATTGGTGTGGAACGACGGCTACGAATTGCATGTCACGGTTCCCTCCTGCCGCGCCGAAGCCGCGTCCGGACAAGCGCAGGCCACGGTAGACCTGGGCGAGATTCATCAAGCCGCTATCACGACCAACACGGGCACGGCGCTGGTCATCTCTGGACGTGGCATCCGCTCGCTGAAGCGGCGGCACAACATGGCCCTTGGGCAACTGTTGAAGCTGCGCAAACGATGCCAGAAGGGGTCGCGCCGCTACCGGAAGTTACAAGCAGCCCGCCGCAAGGTCAGCGCGCGCAAGCGTCGGCAGATTCGAGATTTGCGCCATAAAGGCACCCGACAGGTGATCGCCTACTGTCAGCAACTGGGCGTTGGGAACCTCTTTATCGGCAACCCCATGGGGTCAGGAGCCGTGATAGTGGACGCCACCATAATCAGCGGATGGCCCAGTGGGAATATGGGCAGGATATAGCCTACCTGTCGTACAAGTCTAAGCAAGCCCGTATCGAGAGCTTCACTGGCCCTGAGCGGGGCACATCGAGCCAGTGTCCGGTATGCGGGTGGAAACAGAAAGTACGCGGGCGCGTATGGCGCTGTCACAATCCGCAGTGTGCCTTCCAAGGACACCGCGACGTGGTGGGCAGTGTGAACATGCACCCGCTAGCCTTTGGCAGTAAGATCCCTTTCCCCGCTCAGGTCACGTATCGACGGCCCGGCCCCACCAGGGTCCACAGGCGGAATGAACAACCGCCAGTGGTGGTTTCCAGCCGGAACGTTGTAGTCGCCCGGACACGGGCCACCAGCAGCTAGCTGGCGTTGTCTTGGTCAGCTGGAACCTCAACCACCGCTCCGATGAGCGGGCCTCCCTGGAGGCGGGCTACCGTTCCAGCGCTGTCAAGAAGCTCATCCCTTGTAGGGGATTGAGAGTGTCACTGTTGCGTTAAGCTGCAGGCGAACTCGTAGACGGCCAGGGCGGCCTGTTTCTATACTGTGCACAGGAGGGGCGCCTGTGCAGCAGCTCGACTACGCGACACTGACCGATCCGGCATCGCTGGCGGCGAACCGCGGCGGGGCACTCTCGGCGGAGCAGCGCATCCGCCTGGAGCGCGAGACGCGGCGCTCGGGCTTTGTCGTGGCGGTGGGCATGGTCGTCATCGGCGTTGGGTTTATGGCGCCCCTGCTGCTTGCGCTCGGCGTGTTCGGCGGCGCGGCGGGTGAGCAGATCAATGCGGTATGCGCCGCGCCGGTCGCGCTGATTGGGGTAGGGCTGCTGGTGCTTGCCGTTGTCGCGCTCGCTTCCGCGCGTCGCCGTAGCCGCCTCCTGCGCGAGGATCTGGCCGGCGGCGTGGAGCAGGTGGGGGGCGAAGTCACCTTTACGCGTCGCGGCTACGAGGCGCGACTGGATCCACGCCCTCGGCCCGGCTCCCCAATCGTAGGGCCGCTGGAGCGGCCGCTGCCTTCCCGGCCGGTGCAGCTCCCGCCCGGCCGCTATCGCTTCTTTTTCCTGCCGCATAGTAAAACGCTGCTCTCAGCCGAGCCGCTCACGCCAGTGGCGACTGGTGCGGCGTTCCCCCCTGCCGCCGATCCACTGCTGGGCCTCCCCGGCTATCAGCCCGCTCCCGCACCCTATCTTGCCGAAGCAGGTGCGGCTTTCAGCTCGCCGCCACAGGGCGCGCTCGGCGCGCTGCAACACGCGCTGGCGGAGGGCAATCGCTTCACAATGGCTGAACTTGCCGCCAATCGCGCGGGACGCCTCAGCGGGCGGCAGGCCAGACGCATCATGGCGCCGCTGCTCTGGCTTGCGCCGTTCGGTGCGGTGTTCGTCGTCTTCGGCGGCGGATTTCTGCGTACGGTTGCGACGAGCGGCATGCCGCAGCTGCTGACCTTAACCGTGGGGCTGGCCTTCGCGAGTGTCGAACTGGTAACGCTGGCGTCTGGTCTGCGCCGCGTCGCGGATGTGCTGGGAGGTCAGGTACGCACGGTCGCGGGCAAAGTCATTGGCGAAGCGAATAGCTCGAGTGACAGTACGACCTACTATTACAAAGTTGGCAAGCTGAAGCTCCGGGTACCTGCGCACGCCTATACCGCGCTGGTGTCTGGGATGGCGTACCGCATCTACTACACGCCGCGCAGCAAGACCCTCGTGAGCATCGAGCCGCTCGGCGGCGAGCAGGTATGATGCGCGCACGCCGCGTGGGCTGTTGACCATGGTGCCCACAGGGATGAGCCGTGGCCTTCCAGGCCGCGGAGCCGGCAATGACAACGAGCCGCACGAACTCGATGTGATGCGCGCTGCACGCGCGGCCGGGCGCCTTGCGCGCGTGCGATAATGAAGCGCGATAGCCGAGCCATGAACGGATGGGGGCCAAGCGTCCGGCCCGGCGAATGGTGGTGTGGAGCGATCCAGTGGAAGTCACGGAAGTCACCGAGGAATACGTCGAGACGATCTATAACATGGCGATGGAGGGCGACATCGTAATCGGCGCCCGCCTGGCGGAGAAGTTCCGCGTGGCGCCGCCGACGGTGACGGAGACCCTCAAGCGCATGCTGCGCGACGGGCTGGTCGAGATGGATGCGCGGCGCCAGGTGACGCTCACCGAGCGCGGCAACCAGCTGGCCGAGGCCGTGCTACGGCGTCACCGGCTCACCGAGCGTTTCCTGGTGGACATGCTGGGCATGCAGTGGCACGAGGTCCACGAAGAGGCGCACCGTTTGGAGCACCGCATCTCCGGCGCGGTAGAGCAGCGCGTGGTCGCCACACTGGACTACCCCACCACCTGCCCGCACGGCAACCCGATTCCCGGCAACGTGCCGAGCGCGCGTACCTACCTCGCCGACCAGCACGCCATCCGCCTGCCACGCGCCACACCAGGCGAGGACGTGACGATCTTATGCGTGTCCGAAGTGGTCGAGGATGAACAGGAGCTGATCTCCTACCTGCACGATCGCGGCCTGACCCCTGGCACGCTGGTGCGGCTCGCCCAGCCGGTCCCAGAGGGAGACGACGACGGCATGGTCGTGCTCCACGTCAGCGGCGACGAGGTGCGCTTGCCGGCACGCGTCGTCTATTCGCTGTGGGTTGTGCCCGGCGGTGAAGACGCCGGCACATGAGCATTGTCATGGCTGTCCTCACCTCCCATGGAGCACGCTGATCGCCGGCTATCAAGTTACTGCGGGCGCGGCGGCCAGGGGCGGTTGGCGCCCTGGTTGCCCTGTGGGGGCGGCGGATAGACCGGCGGCCCCCACTGTGGATCGTCGGGTGGCCGGGCCCAGGGATTTGGATACCCACTGCTCGCAGTGGACCCACTCGCACCGGCATTGCCACCGCCAACGCGTGTGCGGATGGCCTGCGCCGCCGTCGCCACGTCCTTCACCGGATCGGTGATGTCGTGGTACGTCTTCACCGCGCCCATGATGAAGCGCACCACCGCGAAGATGCCCGCCAGGCTCGTAAGCCCTGCCAGCGGCAGCTTGAATGGGGGCAGCGACGTGTTGAGCGGAGTGGACTCCGCCGCCACGATCGGTATCGGCGCCTGGCTAATCTCAATCGCGCCCTCGTGCTCGCTGTGGTCCAGATACACATAGTAGAGAGAGAGCGTGATATTGACGGTGTTTTGGCCGGCGGCCGTCGCCGAGATGCGCCACTGGAACGTGAGCGCGCCCACGTACGAGCGCGGCGCGCCCGCTGGCGTCGGCGCGAGCAGGGTGTGGCGCGGCGCCGAGAGCAGTGCCCAGGCGATCGGCCCAGTGGCGTTGTCTGGGGTGGAGGTCGCCACCGAGGCGCCGATGTCCTCATAGTTCTGCAGGTCGGTGGGCAGCGGAATCGGATTCGTCAGGGTGCCGGTGCCGGAGCCAGGACCTGGCGTGACGGTGAGGATGTTGCTGGTCGGCGAGAGTGTCAGCGTCACAGAATCGGTCGCGCCGACCGGCACCTGCAAGGGATAGTCGATGCGCGAAAAGAGATAGGCGTATGCCGCCGGCCCGGGAGTGCCAGTCGGGGTGCCAGTCGCGGTACCAGACGGCGTCGGCTGCGGACTGAAGGTGCGCACGGGCGTCGGCCCCTGATTACCTGCTGAAGAATACGCTCCACAAGCGGCCAGCCCCAGGAGCGCCACGAGGAAGAGCGCCGCCGTGAGCATGAGGAGCCTGCCGCGCAGCGCACGCCCCACGCCGCCTTTCGCGGGCAGCACGCGCCGCCTCCATATGGTCCGCATGGTGGTGGTCCTTCTATGGCGTCGCGCTGGCGCTCGGCGAGGCAGTGCGCGCCGGTAGCGTCGCGGTCGGCGGCGGCGCCGTCGGTGGCAGGCTGACGTGAGTGGGAGAGAGATTCACGCCGACGTGGGAGCGGTTGAGGGGCGAGGAGGGCACGAACACGATCACGGCGACCGCAAACCCGATCAGGAGCACCGCCGTCAGCAGGCTGCCCCAGCGCCAGCGCCTGTGTGTAGACTGAGCCGGCATCCTCCACCCCCGTCTCGACGGGTCGCGCTGGCGCCGACATCATCCAGCGAACCGCCGGGCGCTTCCTCGTCTACTCAAGACTACGTGCCGGCTCACGCGATTCTCACTCGCTATACACCGACGACTTGAGCACGCCGATATACGGCAGGTTGCGGTATTTCTGCGCGTAGTCCAGCCCGTAGCCCACCACGAAGCGATCGGGGATGGTGAAGCCGATGTAGGCTGGTTCGAGCACTTTGTGCTCCGCCTTCTCCTTGTCGAGCAGGGTGCAGATGGTGAGGCTGGCTGGCCCACGGCTGCCGAGGATCTCAACCAGGTAGCGCAGCGTCAGGCCGGTGTCGATGATGTCCTCGACGAGGAGGACGTGCTTGCCGGCGATGGGCTGGTCCAGGTCCTTCAGGATGCGCACCACGCCGCTGGATTCCGTGCTATTGCCGTAACTACTGATGGCCATGAAGTCCATATCCAGCGGCACGTTGAGGCTGCGCGCGAGATCGACCATGAACATCACGGCGCCTTTGAGGATGCCCACCAACACGAGGTCCTTGCC